>JAAUXT010000035.1_pt1 | contig 68190 bp, 58 predicted proteins | sample 7278171 | NCBI WGS metagenome assembly JAAUXT01 (sample SAMN14350112, study PRJNA611818) | marine sediment metagenome | isolation source: surface marine sediment (1.8m) | place: French Polynesia: Moorea | collected 2018-08
CTCCATCGTAGATAGGCTTTTCCTGTGGACTTCGCCCGTCTCACACAAAGTGACCACTTCGCAAGGTGACCTGTGATTGATCCTGTCAACTTTGGATCTTGACCATTGACAAACATGTTGACTGTAGTCTTGTCTCTCAATGTGCAAATCGGCATTCGGATCGGACGATCATGAAACAGCTTAAAAAGGCATGATCGGTATCTATTTGAAATGGCCTCGTACAACTGTTTCCGCAAATTAGCCTCTTTTAGCATGACGCTCCGTAGCCACAAAACGTGCACGTAGCTTCCAGATGTGACTGGCTCCCCTCTTTTGGAAGGGTCCACAATCAATTTAAAATTCCTTTCTGAAAATAGAAACTTGAGGAATGTTACTTTTTACAACAGCTCACAAACCTGACAGTGAGATCATGAAAATCTGATTTTTGTCTGTTTTTATACTTGTGGACTCTTCCAGAACAGGGGAGTTGCATGTGAGCTACGTGTTACGTCTACGTTTTGTGGCTACGGAGCGTGCTGTTAAAACTCCCAATTGAAAGCGTAGGCGTACGTATGCGCGAACGTCGACGTGGGATCTCACCCGGTGAGACCCAGTACTCCTTAGATACTGCTGTTTATATCTGATACCAAAGAAATTTCTGCACTAATTTGCAAACACAATTAAAGGAAAATGTGAAGACAAAAGGAAAGCAAACACAACTGGTAAAGAATACAATCCATTTAAACTTCAGAATTTTGTGGTGTAGTGGGACCCACAGGGTGAGTTTCTGCTCTACATTCACGCGTAAGTCTACGTTTTCAATTTGCGGAAACTCCCTCCTGACCCAATACGTGCCGTATGTTCCTGCAGGACCCTCAAATGTGAGTTCCAATCTTTGATCAGAATAATTCACGCGTAAAATGCCGAGATTTTTTGTGCACATCCCCTTCACACAAAAGTACAAATAAGTGGTACCACATCGCAATGCACCACAAACACCACTCACTTGCTCCTTTCAAGTGCCACCTTTCTGTGGAACTAACCTCGTTGCACGCAAATTGGTGTGGGACCCACGAAAGGAGAAAAATCCATGCCAAGCTCTACGGTGACTGGCTCCTTCATGAAACAAGAAGCAGTGCTCAAGGCAACGGCAGTGCGAAGTCCCTTGCCGATAATGTCGCCGATTCTTCCTTGTCCTCCTTGTCTTCTGGGGGTAGGGGGTCTCGGGGGGTTTGGGGAGGGGGAGGGGGCTTGTGGGAGGGGCAGGGGACATTTCATCCACCTTGCCATACACTGCACTACCACATGGTGCTTCGCCCTAAAGGGACTTCGCACAACAAGCGTCATTGTTGGTGCCAACAGCAACTTTCCCCAATCTGGGGGCTTTGAAGCACTTGACTTCGGGAGCCCCCCTCCCCAAAAATCGTAGACAGTAACGGCGTGTGAACAACAATCTATCACCGTTCCGGAGAAACCAGCAGCATCTGCTTTTCATACTCTGCTGGTCGGAGGTACAGAAGGCCAAACGAAACTTACGTGGACATAACCCATATCCGCTTCTTTCTTAAATTGTTCTTTCCAAGCTTCCGAGTTCAGGAAGTCTTGTTTGGCGTACGGTGGATGCTTCCATTCTCCTCCTGGCGGTGGCTTTTCCACAGTGTACCATCTGAAAGACGAACATGTTTTTGTCAGAATGCGTGCCAATGCACTGTGGGGCTTTGTCTTTGTCTCCAATTCTTGGTTTCAAGGATTGATCTTCGGGTAAAAAGCCGAAATGCCAAAGGTCTGCGGTGTCGCAGAAACAAGACCTTGAATCTCATATCCAATGCTGAGAAACATCACGTTTGGCAATCCAAACTGAGTTTCCTTTCTTCAACAGCAAACAGAAGACAGCCAATTCACCTTTTGTGCAACATCGATTCCCGTTTGGCTCGCACTTTCGGCTGCTTCAGGCATCCTTGTGAGGCGCACGTACACTCGCCTAACCTGTAAAGACAATGTTTTTTGCTTTATCCACTCGATTGCATGATTTTGTGACAAGATATCGATCTCTGTTGGATCTATATCGATGCCGGGTCCTCCCCTGCTTCGAGATATTTGGTTACAGAATCTTGGCACTTCAGCACCAGCGTTGAGTTCAATCTCAGTGTTGCCTTGCACACTGGGGAGTGAGGGAGTCGTGTGTTTCCGCCACGCGACACCCCCACCGTGACAGAGGAAGCAGTGTATGAAGACCGTTTCGAGCCTTTCAGGAGTGGACGTACTCACATGTGTTGCACCTCCAGCACACACAGCACCAGCAGCAAGACGCCCAAAGACTTCATTTTTCCAGATTCCCTGCAGTTCGTCAAAACTTGTTTCATGAGGATGGAGAGCATACGGGTCTTACGGACCAGTCCGTTTGGTGAGATTCTTGGACCAAAGTGACAACAGCGCAAAATTATCCATGGACTCACACGGGTGGATACGGTACGTCCCACGCCCCTGAACCCCTCGTGTTGAAATGTTCAAGGACCAAGATCTCGAGTCCAGATCTGGATCAACCGGTGCGCAAAATTGACTGAACTAGATTGTATTCAGATTATTTACTCCATATCTAGATCTACACAGGGTGCGGTTCGATTTCTCAAAACATCCAAGTTGCTTCGCACAGATTCAGATTGGGCACAATGCATTTTGAGTCAACCCGTTGGTGTTTGTGTGTGACTGTCCGGGCAACCACTCCAAATGAGGATTCAAGTGTTGTTCAGGATTCAAGACACCCTTTCTGCAGAAAAGTTCGACAGTCACAAGTCCCAACCACGACTGAATAGACCAAGACGCTACGTGTTGCTTCGTGCAGGCGACAAGAGCCATGGCAGAGTTTGTGAGCAGGGAACCAATTTCCACAAATTTCTGGTTCGGGACTCTCGATAGATCCAGATCTTGAGTCTGGATCTGAGACTTTCACTTCCACGAACGTCCTCGCTGATCCACAAATTTTTATTTTGCTTTCTCTTATTTTGAAGGAAGTGTTTGAAGTTCGTTTTACCTTCTGGGGGAACTGGAGAAATGTAAATATCCACTTCTACTCAAAACAAGATGGCGTCGGGGCGTCTATGACGTAACGTTCCTTCCCGTGACGTCACGTTGTCGGTGCTGTAGCCGTCAACTCGTTCCTCTGTTGCTGGAGTAGATCGACGCCAAGACGCGCAAAAGTTGTGGTCTTTCTTGGTGATTTGAAGAGGTTGCGCTGTTTGGGAGCTCAAAGAGCGACCAAAACAGGCTGACCATAACAAATCACATACAGGCAGTGTCAACCAAAAGTATGTGTACACCTGTTTTATAGTCAAGATGAGGATCAATTTTGGGTCTTTTGGGCTTTTTTGGTTCAATTTGGGTTGAGGATAATGTGCCAGGAAGGAAAATGTAAAGTTTGAATTTTTGGGTTCTTCAGGTCAAAAAGTTCAAATTTGGAGGGGTGGAAAATTTGGGACTTGCTTGGACAAATTGGTCTGTATCTCAGAAAGTACAAATATTTGGTGAAAGAAGTTTTACTGATGAATTGTATTATATTGTATTGTATTGCACATGGTTGGGTGATTTGAACCTACATTGAACAAAGAAGGGTGGTGAAAAATTACCAAAAGGCATCAAAAGGCAAAATGTTTGAATGCAAGTTTGAAAGTGTTCTATTTATTTGATTTTAGTCATGCTTGTTTTTTTTCATTCACTTTCGGGTGAAAGTTTATGCCTGAAGTTTTAAAAGAATGATTTTTTCATTTTATGGGTTTTTACAGGGCTCCAAAAACTAATATGGCCAACACGGTGATATTGGGGTATGGCTGTAAATGGCTTTATAGGTCGGAAACAGTTGATTGCTGCTGAATGATGTATATTCAGAAAAAGTAGACAGAATTTTTTGACAAGCAGGTAACAACACAGCTCCCAGTGAACAACAATGTTGTTCCTGTGTCCCAAGTACACTGTAGCTGGGAAGATGGGAGGTAAAGAGTTACACGCAAGGCCTTGGCCGGAAAATTCGACCACAGGTGACTTGTGGCACAGACTGGGAGCTGGGAGATGTGCCAAAGGTAGTGAGCAATGCTGCAAACATTCGTCAGAGCGCGAGAGCGTTGTTGTGGGAGCCTTGTCACAAATGTTTGTCGCAGAAAATGTTTTGATATCGACTCTGAGGAGATTTAGATTTCACTTCGATACAACTCCAAAGAACAGGCATGTGGGCCTCGCTGTGATTCAACAGATGGGTTGCTCATTTGGGTTGTTCATTTGAAATGTTTGAGTGGCCACTCTGGCACCATGTTCTTGTACCCCATGTATACCACCAACCTTTTTTGTTTCAAGGAATTGTGAAGGAAAAATTTTGGACATCATCATGAATGCTCGCATGTCACTTGCCATTTAGGGAGTTTTTGGTTGCAACACGGGGCCAAGTGTCGGTGGCATTGCAGGCAGGCTGACAATCAGTTTGGTCGTTTTGAAATTCTAAAGGACCCGTAGTTACCAGTTCTTGTTCCACATCGCATGTTAGGCTTTTCAAAGTACCATGTTGCAACTGAACCACCCTATTTTCCCAATAACGGTGAGGAGTTTTGCAGCAAAACAACTTCCAAAATTCTTTTGACCCAACAGTTCCACCAACACCCTCTCACATAAATTTACAGTATAAAAAAATTGAGATTTATTTTTTGCAATGAGTAAGGTCACCATTAAAATTTCAAATGGCACTTTCTGAAAACAAAATATTCATAGAAATGGCCGAAGCTGCATAATGAATAAACCGGCGAGTTCTAAATGTCCAGAATGATTGTCTCCACAAGTACTTTATCATACTGACACAGAATAACCTGTGAAACTGCAAACAGGTCAGGCAAACCCCGTTATTCCCAACAAAATTTCAAAGTTTGACAGAAAAAAGGCCTTGTAATTGCATTCAGCATGAAACAGTCGGACTGTCTGGTTTTGTTTTTTGATTTGCTTGTGTTGTGTCATCATGAAAATCTGCTGGGAACGGCTGGGCATTCCCAGATGCATACAGGCTTGAGTTCCATTGGACGTTTCAGTTATTTCGATTTCCGTTGCCAATGAGAGGCAAGCAAACTTGGCGACTCCTTAAATGTGAAAAAGCCTGAATTTGACACGGGGATCTTGGTTAAAAGCTTTCTGATTTCGTTGCAACGGAAATGACTGAAGCTCCGTCTTCGCTTGATTCTCGTTTCAAAAAAGGCCAACAGAACGTTTTCCCCACAGCTGTGCGAAAGGCCGGCATGATTGCGAAGTACACTACTGGGTTCACGAAACAGTTGAAAGAAGTGAACCAGGTGGAGAGGAATTGGTGGAAATTGGACGTTTGGAACTGAAACAATCCCACAGTACCCAGAAGAAAATACCACAAGTTGTAGCTGAAGGTCAAGATGAAAATAACTGTGACGATGATTGCTGACAACGTCATCTGCAAGACAATCAAAGTTGTGCATCAACATTTTGTTTGGCAACACTCACATTTCTGAAAATAAGAGATGGAGGTGGCATTTGAAAGAGCGAAACATGTGACGAGGCTGATACCAAGGGATGCTGTGGCTCTTGACCGTGCTGAAGGAAAGAACACAAAATGTCCAGGCTCCGACAGTTTCGGTGAATTGGGAAGGGTCCAAGGGTGCAGCCCCCTTGATCCTGGACAGAGTCTTGTGTTGCCCAAATTCATGCCATCAAACACTCGATCTTTTCGAACAGGAAAAACCGTGGTCGTTTGAGCCCAGCGAAGGTGAAAACCGAGGTTCTCAATTGCACCCCTCCTCTACGCAAGCTCAACTCGATGCTGGTTGCCCTCTCGACCAAACACGGAGACATTGTTTTCTGACGAATCACTTTGGTGGCTTGCAAAGCCCAGTAGTTGATCGGAAGGATACACACGGGCGAGTTTGGCACGTGATGTTCAGGACCAAGCGGATTTGAGGCGAAGCGATCTCACCTTGAAGCTGGCTTTCTCGATCGCGACTGATCGACCGAGAGACGAGTCCAACATGCGTCTGCGTAAAGCGACGATGACGAATCCGTAGAGCAGGATGAGGACGATGCTGGGGATGGCGTAGAAAGTGCTGAACGCGAACACGGCGTACACCAGGTAGAACGAGCCCACTTGAACGATTCCAGAGCACGACCCATCAACCATTTTGTTTGCTGGAAGTGTGTGAAGAAGAAAGGAGACACCAGCATGGTCAGTGTCTGCGACTTGCAAAAATTCATTGTTCTTTGTGATTGTGCAAGAAGCGAACTCAAACAATAATTTGAACAGCGGCGTTCAACATCGTGCACTTACAGAACAAAGGTACTCCCCAAGTAAACAATCCAGCCAAAGGGTACATCGCAATGATGAGCAAAATCAGTCGCTTCTTGTTGAGTAGGTTGTGTTTTAAAGTGTGGCACACGCACATGTACCTGAAATTGCACTCAGTTTGCCAGCTTTCGAGCAGGCGAAACCAAAACAACCAGGAACCAGGGTGTTTGGCACTCAAACAAGAATCCATTATGATCTATTCAGGGACCCTGCTTCAACTTGATTAGTTGAAAATCGCCTCTGTGAGGTTGGTCCGATCACACCCTTGAATTATTTTGGAAGTAACAACTTGTGCCCTCTGAAGATGAAGAACGCTTGGAAAAGCACACTGACCTTTCAAACGCGATCAATATTAAGTTGCAGATACTGATAAACAAGGCTCCCCAATACACACATTGACTATGCCACCATTTGCAGACAATGTAATCAAACCAAAGGACACCTGCAAACCAAAATGTGAGCGTTGGCAGAAAAGTCTGGGCGTCGAGCGAAGATGCACCGAGCTGAAGGCATTTTGTCTGCACCCCTATCGGTGCAGCTTTGCAGCATGTTTGCTGCGCATGAAGGGGGGATCGCCCCCTTTCTTGTGTCACTCTAGATGAACAGAAACATTTGTCCGAACCTCTCTCAGACCACCCTCATCATTTGGACCTTGTACTTCCTTGAGGCTGGTCAGTCTGACCCGTGGTTCCGTCAACCAAACAAAGTAGGATCTTCCGTTCGGTTGTCCGAGGTCCTCCAACTCAAGGTGAGGAATCCACGCAGAAAGCTGCTTTCAACGAACTCCGTGGCGTTTTTGCGAATAAACATGCGTCTCGAAGAAAGGCAAAAGAAAGTGAGAGGCTTTGTCTCACCAGTTGTCCACCTGGGGTTCGTCTGCAGAAGGAGAATCGCAGTCACGAAGCCGGCAAAACCATCGATAAGAGATTGGTGTTTGATTAAAATTCGAAACTGTTGTCCAAACGTTGTGCCGTTGGCCACGATAGTGATGAACGTGGCGAAGTTTATGAATGTTCCTGAGATAGAAAGAGACGCAGGTGAACTCCTCAGATCCACGCCTTTTTCTGGCGTCACCAACCCACACACTCGTACTGTGCAAGTTCTTCTCGTCTGAATCAACTTCAACTGCATCAGCCCCAAAATCGACAAAACAGTCATCCTGGACAATGTTTTTATTTTCCCCTTACTTTTGAGAGTTCAAAGATTCACCTCGGAACAAAAACTGACCTGCGACCGACACCGCGAGCTGACTCTTTTCCAACCATTCCATCCAGCCCGGTGCCGACTCCGACCCTGGCGTCGCTGCAGCAACGATGCCAACGTTGTTTTCAGTGACGGTGATCTCCATTGCACGGTTGTTCAAATGTCCGCTTCTTTTCCTTTCTCGTCAAGTGGGACACTTCCTCTTCTGCTGACGGAAACCCAGCATTTTCTTTTTTTTTTTGCCAAAACTTGACAACACCTGGAAGTCTTTTGAAGGTTTGAAGCAGCGCGAAAGGCGAAGACTGCGTGCACGTTTTGGGTGGGTTGCTTCTCCCTTCGTTACGCTTGCAGCTGCAAGAAAGGAAGCAAACATCAGTGTGCCTGTTTTGAAAGACAAAGAAACGCAACGAAGCAATTTCTTGGAACTGTGGCGAAGCGAGACAGGTAGAGATTGCATCCTTTGTGTGTGTTGCTTTCAACCGAAGTGTCAGTACCAATGCTCCTGACGAGGTGACAGTCAACGCGGAACCAAGGTTTTGTTTGTGGAAAGAGACAGAATGCATGAAACACGAAACCAAATTGGATCGAAAGACTCCCAATCTTTCAGCAGCAACTCTGAGGTCAAGGCATGCAGGTACAGACAGCATGCAGTGTTTTTCACTGTCGCGTGAGATGATTCCTGACTCAACACATCAAGAAAAATTCTTTTTTGTATATTTTGAATGCATTGTCGTCCCATTTTGGATTTTTGGATATTTTGCCTTTTGTCGTGCAGGTCTTTCATTACTCGAGGTTCGTGTGGAAGAAAGAAAGGTCATTTTACTCCAGATACTCAAGCCTGCGTGGATCCAGTGAACATTGAAATTTGGTTCCTGTCATAGATACGGATTCTTTTTCGCCCCAGTTGGTTTTCAATCGAGAAACATGCAGAACTTTTCAACATCCTTTCAGCCCAGAAAATTTGATTCCCTTCTTTTCAAAAAGTTTGAACTGTTTGAAACAAAAGCTTTTTCCTGGCTCAATCTCACTCGTAGAGTCTATCTACTGTTTCTCCTGCGTGATCTTTCTTCTGAAAGTTTTGACAGTTGTGCGTACAAGACTGTTTTCCAAAAGTAGGAAACAAATTGAAAATTGCTGTGTGCAGAACATTCAGAATTTGGGTGAAAGTGCTTAGAACTTGGTGTTGAAAATTGAGATGGTCTCTGACCAATTCAAAGCTGGGCCAGTGTACGAGTAACTGTGTGGATCGTGTCATCTTTTCTCAGGCAAAACATTATAGCTCTGAGTTTGTGACAAAGAAAACATCGCTGGTTGTTTCTGCTGAGAAGTGGGCAGTTCTGACACCTGAAGAAATGAGATCCTCGCCCAACTTTGCTCTGTTGTTTTCGCAAATTGTATAAGTTCGAAACGCACGCTGAGACCAAGATCAACTTTCAACACTGACATTTGAAAGCAACTCTAAACTTGCGCACAATCTTCTCTTTTGGCAAAACTTTCGGATGCGTTTGTAAAAGGTGTGACAAATGTTCAGAAACTGCCTCAATGGAGAAAAGTTTCAGCAACAGAGTGAAAATGACCTCATTACCCAGGGTGGGACTTTGTGCGAATTCAAACTAACTTTTCTTTGTTAATTCTGTGAAAGTGCACACAATTTACCAGACACGCCCCGCAACGAAACCAACTTGATCGCGGTTTCTTTAAGATCCAGTTCCAGAGAATTTCTTACGGCTCGCCAGGGGCGGGGGTTCCAATGGGGTCTTGCCTGGGGTTTGATTCTGGTTGGAGAGGGGGGAGGAACAAATACAACTTTTAAAAGAGTTCCCTATTCTGAAAACCAAACATGCCAAAAAGTTTGGGAGGTCAGATTGCACTGCACACTTTTCCCAGGGGGTCCAGGCCCTTTTGATCGCCTGGTCTGATCCTGAGCAAAGTGAATATTTTTATGGATACTCGGAGTCAGAATTCCTCGGACAGAATCTTTTCCTCTTTTTGGTGGAACGGTTTGTTCGCCGCCTTGGCCCATTCCTTCTGAACCTGACGGAATGTGCAAATGATTGACAGCGCAACTTTAAATTCGCATGTTTCTCGACGTTGTGACGTTGTCAGTTTGAGTTTGCGTCGTTACAACGGGGTCGTTGCTATCTTTCTGTGACGTCAAGCGCACTTGTCGATGCAGCTGTCGTTTGAAAACCTCTTGCGATGAGGTTTTGATGACAGTCTGTGTGAAGATGAAACAAAAACAAAATGTTCCTCCCAAGCACAGACATGCATGCGTGGAGCTCTTTGACAAGGAAAGTGAAAATGACAGAAACCAACTACCTTGTGTAGTGGCCTTTTCTCAGAACAGGCAGGTATGTCTGCTGATCAATGCCTCTGTCGGGGAACTTGTTCACATCTTGTTGCTCTTTCCGTCGCGAGTCTCCGACTCCGTGGGAAGAGAGATTGGCGGAGTCAGCCAATTGATACAGAAACGAAACAGCTTTGACAGTTGAGGATCGGAATACTGTACGAGGACTCCCGAGTTCGTCGTGCTGCTCAGTACTCATGTGCAGGGGACTGTTTCCGTAATCACGCACCTGGAGAAGCCGGCACCAAAACCATGGCCGTTCAGGTGAGTGCACTTTGATTCCAACTGCTCAACTCCTAGATCCACTGCAAATTCTGTTGCAAAGTCCAGCATTGAACCGAAAATTCTGACTCATCTGTGCAGACGACTCGTTTCAAGACAAATACGAGTACATTGCCGGCCATTTTGTTTCACTTTTTGCTTTGAGCGCACAAAAATGACATTCATATTTCTTCGCGATGCATGTGTGTGTCATGAATGACCCATTTCCTCGGATTAAAAACTTGTGTTCGTGACCGACTGAGCTGTTCCGTGCAACTGAATTCCAATTTCACGTCGACGTTATCTGACACTTCCTACTCTCGAGTTTCATATAGTTTAGAAAAAGAACAACCTGCGGAGACGCCACTGGAGTCAAGCCTTGGTTTGTCTCCGCACATGTCTTTGGAAATGCAGGTTTTGCATTTGGTGCGACGAATTTGGCGACCACGTTGGACTGACGTGACTGAGGCGATTTGGATTTCAATAGAACTGAAAGCATTACAACTCTGATTTCAAGAGATTACATGGACGCTTCTCAAATCTCCTTTGAAAAGCAACTTCTGTGTCCAGGACACTGAATGCTGCGGCTTCAAGACAAAATTCGTGGACACCAAAATGTCAGAGCTCCAGCTCATGCCAATGTTCGTGCGTTCACTGAATTGATCCGTACGAAGAGCACAAGATTCCGAAATGGTGAATGGAGAGCTCTGCCTTGTCGCACGACACGCCCCAAGCTGGCTCACGTATTTCGTGCTCGTGGAGACAGCTGAGGAAAAGACACAAAACACAGGACTCAGTGGAGCGTGTGTGGTGAAGATGGAACACCGGATCTGCAACCGAAGAGCTCCCACGGCACAGTACACCGCGGATGGGTCGTGCACGGAATCACTGCAAAGAAGAAAGTGTCACGGCGCCTGTTCTTCTTCTGTTTTCTGTAGACATTTCCAGTGCATACACTTCACTTTCTTCAAAACGCACAGGAGAATTGCTTTCGCATGAGATTTGAGAACAGAACGACAAAGATTGTCATGTTTTTCTTTTCGTTCACAGCTGAAGAAAGTTTCGTTTGTGCCTTGTTCTGCGCCCACGCAAAACTTTCCCTGTCGTGCCTGCATTTGTTCTTTTCCAAAGCCAGAAAAACGAGTTTTTGCTTTTGGTTCGTTTTTATGTCGATGTGGACCAAGTGCTCAAGTCTTCAGCCGGACACAGAAATTTTTTCTCTCAGCATGTCCTTCGAGATACAAACAACTTGGGACCCAAGATCATGATATTGTTTTCTCCAACAGCTTGTTTTGTGTTGGGCATTTCCCTCGGCGCACACTCAGCACATCAGAGTCGTTCAGTTGAGTTAGAAAATCCTTTCTTCCAAAATCTTGAGTTGGATTCAGTTGGCTCTTTTGCACACGCGCCATAAGCCTTGGGACCTTTGTGGTATTTGACCAACCATCAGGGGACATCAGGGTTTCTTGACCAAATCATTATGTTGTCAAAAGTCGCTTGCTTGCAGTCAGCTCGCTGCAATGTCAAGCGCTGTCAAACGCACTTCTGACCGTCAAAAATTCATCGGAAAATTCGGCGTTGGTTTTTGATGAATTGCCCACAGGTGACATGGAAATGTCTCGCTCCAAATTAAAAGTTAAATGATCGCCGTCAAAATGTTTTCATCCATTACTTGGTGCTGCATTTTTAATAGCGCGAGTCTGGTTCCCAACTGTGTTCAAACAAATGTTTGCAAGTGAGCACTCCAAATCAAAATTTGCTTCAGAAGCACAAATATCCTTCGTCTAAAGTCCAGCGCACCGGAAACTGTTAATGTATGAAATGGACTCTGCAGAGGATTTGATACCCGCCGTCAGTCTTGACACCATGCCGTGACCACGCCACGGCAATTCACAAAACAAAGTATTCTCCGCATGACAAGGTGCAACTCACACCTGCATGAGAAGACAGACAAGACGGGTTTGCACTGGTCTGCAGAAACGCCAAACAAAAGAGACGGTCGCTGGAAACCTGGAAACCTGGAAACAATGCTTTGGAAATCGGCTTCATGTGAAATGCTCGTCTCTTTCTTCCTGTGATGTCTTGTCCGCAGGTCGGACCCTGGTTCAGCGTTATCTCGCACAGCCTAAAAGGCGCTTTGTTCATAAAGCAGCTCGAGGTCCCGACATGAAGCGATTACGGTGTCCTGCAGGCCCCCGGGTCGCGACCTCTCCCTTCGCTGTGCGCTGCTGCAAGCGCCGCCGACAACTCCACTTTTCTTTGGGATAAATGCTGTTTGTGCAGCAGTGTCGCCTGAGAAGCAGCAACAGAGATGCCTTCAAAGAGACGTGCAGAATTAACAGATCATGCGGATCGAAGGGCTTTTGCACACTGGAACCGAAACTCAACTGCAGGATCGACCAGCCAGCTGTGGGACCCAAGTTGTGCGTGGTTCAGCTCACACACAACCTGATGTTGACAAAGGCTTCAACTTGAATCTTCTCTGAGATGAGAGGATGCGGTGTCCTGGACAGCGGTGTGGTACTGCCGCACACAGCAACAGGTTCCGTCGCAGATGGATCTGCTGTCACCTCGTCCTTGCCTGACACTGCAAAACGCTTGCTTGACAAGGGCACACGAACACTCAAAACCTGCAAGATTTGTGAGGAAACACGACGAGCACAACCGCTGTGGTTGTGGCTGTGGAGGTTCTTCGTGTGACACCCGCAGAATGTGAGCGGACTCGGCGACGAGGAGAGCGCCTGTGTTGGCGCTAAATCCCGTCCCGAGGGCAGGCGGGGCCGTCCCTCGCTCTCCATGCAGATTGCATAATTGCTCCGTGCTTATCATGCTCCCCTTCTGACCAGGTTCGGCTCGGCGGGTCGGGAGCTGAACCGTCCGGCCTCGGACTGTGGCCTCTCAACCAGCTGCTCCAGGGCGGGATCCAGGACAGGTGCGTGGAACCTCATCCAGACACAGAGATTGGTGCTTGGAAGAAGGGTGGTCTTGGGTGCACACAGAGTTCTTCTGTCAGTGAAGTCAAACCTCCCACATTGTGATGACCATATTGTCACACAGTTGGAATATCTGTGCAAACCTTCCGTATCGAGCACTCCAGGATCTCGGACCCTGTCAACACTGTTGGAGATTTTCCTTCCTCGGGTTTCACCCCGTGTACTGCTCCAGTTCATTGCGCCCCGCCACCTCTGCGCACAGCGTCCGAGCTGCATCACAATCAATGCAGCCCCGAGAACAACGCACGACACGTCACACACGCTGTTTGCGCCGTTCACACACCGCAAGCACAAAAACGGATTAATGAAAAACGGCAAAATTGGCATTCGGCACATCAAAGGGAAATAAAGCCCCCATTACGTGAGCGAACAGTTTTACATCTCTCTGGGCAGCAAGTGGCTTACAAAGCTGACCCGGAGGTTAAAAAGCGATAAATCAGTTTGGAGCCCGCGGGCACAAGGCGCGCTGCGGCTTACAGGGATTACCCGGCTCTGTGCCGAGGTCTCCGAGTTCCCTCCGGGGCCAAATCTGAGACTCGCACTGAGATGTCGTTGGTCATTTCCTGTACGAACCCGAAACGGATCTCAATCACTCAAGTCCTTGCTCCAAGCTGAGGTGGCCAATGCTGTACACGGATTCGCACAACGGTCTTGTTGCCCCCTTCACACGTGAATGAATTCCACTGCGCCGAACAAATCCACACACATCAAGGAATAAAGATCTGGGGCGACTTGGATCAGCTGCGTGAACCGACTGTCTTGTTTGGACGCACCGGGGTGGACCTGGCACGTCGAAGTCATTGATCCCGCGGATCGCGTCACGGACGGAGCCGGGACCGCCACGTCGCTGTGTGCGCACGGAGGGAGGGAGCGAGGCCTGCAGGCCATGTTTGTCCAGCTCGGTTTGAATCACACGCACACAACATTCTAAGACCTGCTCCTTGAGAAGAGAGCAGCTTCACACAGTCGAGGGAAATTCGGCTGTGTTTCGCTGGGTGCGAGTTGGGAGTCTCGCTTGTCACTCCTTCTCGTTTTTGTACCTCTTGGTTCGATTCATGACTGATGTTTCACAAAACCCGTTGGGAAGTTTGAACTTTCTGTGCCTTTCTCTGAAATCCTCAAATTCGTTGCCCCGGAGCCTGAATTCCGTGCATCAGTACACTATGTAAACAACACAAGGAACAAAGATGGCTCCAGGAACAAAGCGAAATTTGTGACAAACCAAATCTTGTTGCACTCTCAGCTTATGTCGACTGACAACCATTCATTCACAGCTTTTTTCGCAGCCCACGTTGCACTACATTGTGAAGGACTGGATGCATCTTGCTCTGTGCAAACCCTGCAAAGTGATAACATTCATCAGGAAGACTCGTGTAGCGCGTGGGAGAGGCAGCGTTGTGCAAACAAAGCGGTTTTGTGTTGCGGTTAATAATTGATGCGGTTTTGTTGTTGAGCGGAGGAGACGCGAGGCTCGTGAAGTGCCGACGACGTGCGGACGGACGGGGCGGCGCAGGGAGTGACGAGTCCGACGACTGCGACAAAACTGTCGCCAAAGACACGAAAAGCAAAGTCACATTCGTGCAAGTCACCAGGTCTTGCGAAAAGTGCCCGAGCGCCATCAAGTGCGTGAACGTGAACGCTCAGATCTGGATCTGCTGGAGGGTGATGAAGCTCGAGTCGGGCCGCATCGAAACGCACTTGATTTGAAAGGTTAATTGGAGAGAAATCAGCTCTGGTATTTCAATATACTGATGTCATTTCACTCATTTCACTCCAGCCATTTCGCCCAGCAAATATCACTGCAGGAAAACCTTTTCGTTGCAGCCAAACTCAAAATGCTAATTGGTACAAAAGCATCCGTTGTTGGCCTGTGACAAACGGGATACGCAGGTTTCTTGTTTTGCTGCCACGTGCAGTTAGAAACGTGACACGAAAAACAGCTTGTGTCGGCAATGATTTGTGTCCACGAACAGATCACAAGCCTGAAGTGGTCACGATGCTGAGGAACTGTCCTCGAACTCGCGTGAGGCCGCGCGACCAGGCCGCCCGCACACCTCGCGGAGCAATGCCACGTCCTCGCTCCACACAGCGCGCAATTCAAGCATTTTTGACACACGCCGAATCTCGCCGCAGCGAATCACATGCTGCTGATCAGGGTTCTCACTTCAGTCCAATGTCCTACAGGTCAACCGACTCCCTCGCTGGGCAAATTGAAATGGACAGAATAAATAGATCATAAGGCTGCCTGCATCATAGCGGCAAAACTGAACGTAATGTGTTGCAGCTTGTGAGCTTCGAAGTTGGCTGATAGCGGACTCAGTTTCTGAGGTCCGTGCATCAGATGAAGAGTTTCGTGGCTTCCGGAAGCAGCGCAAGTGACGCGGACTGTCGGGTGCGTGTTGGACGCATGCACGCGTCGGAGGGAGTCCCTGCGAACTTGAGGGTCTTCGGAACTCAACAAGAGAGCTCATATACCTGGACACAGCAGACACACCTGATGATGTTCCGGATACACATTTCCATACTCACACGCTTTCACGGGGTTGAGGCAGACTGTTGAATCACAGCGACTCGGAAGTTGGTGCGAAACCATTTTCTCAGTGAAGACGTGGACGATGCCGAATGAGCGATTGGACGCCTTGAGATGCGCGAGCGTCACTTCGTTTTTCTCCCGAACACCTGCACCAGATGCTGGGGGCCCTGGAACAGTTGCGTGCGATCATGCAGCCAGCGGCAGATCAGAGCGTCGTTTGTGTTTCCATTCAATCCATCAGATGTTGATAGAAATCTATCGGTTCGGAGCGTTGCACCAAAACAGAGAAATTGAAGCCTGAGTGACGTTGCTCCCATCATGTCATTTCGGTGATGTGAAACTGGAGTTATTTGCGGTAGCGCGAGTGCAGTGAGTGATTTTGGTGTCACTATTATGATAGTGATGATGCCAAGTCCACACAATTCAAGCTTGACTTTGCAGATTCAATATTTTGATGGGTCCGTGCGTTTTGGGGTCAATGGTTGAGCCTCCACAGAGATCGGAAACAAAGAGTCAGATTCACCACCGGTGTGGTGTGGGTGCGTGTGTGAGTGTGATGGTGTGTGCACAGCAGAATGGTGTGTGCGTACGTGTGTGTGAGTGTGATGAAGCCTGTGTGCACAGCAGAATGCGTGGTGAGCCCTGTGGTCCCGCAGGGTTTCGATTCCAGTGGTTCAGGTGGATCGGGAATCCGGGCCTGACCTGCGCTGTGCAAATCCACGCGTTGTTGCGCCGTGCCGAGTGGCGCACAAATCAGGTCGCAGCGACGTGTAATCAGGATTCCGAGGCCTAAACATCGTATGTCGTGTCTCACCGACATAACGAGGCGTCCGGTGCAGACCCAGCATCATCGAAATTAAAATGTTTCCCAACTACTTTTTTTCCTGGTGGAATGATTGCAATTCCCATTTTGTTCAATTTTCAGCTGCCGTGGTTCCGACATCACGAAACGCAATTGGATGCAGATGAGCAGGGCGCGGTAAATCAACTCTCGTTTTGTCCGCAGTCGACTGATTCGGTGTGCGGATGGATACGGGACCAGCACAGCGACATTCGCAACAATTTTGATATTTTACAGTCCGATCGGTCTGAGTTATTGAACTGTTATTTCTGATCACAGCAATATGCCCCACCAGATGGGATGGATGGCTCGCGCGTCGTTTTGGCACACTGCTGGAACAGAGGACGGATGGTGTGGTTGGGTGGACATCAACTGTTGTTCCCAACAACAAAAGCCACCGTGCACGTCAGGGCTGCTTTCTGCATTTCAAACTCCACAATCGTTTTGTTTTATCGAAACAGATGCACGGTCGCGTCTCATCCATGAATAATCACATCAATTATGAAGGATCAGTCGATGTGACGGAGACGGAGACGCTCGTCAGCCTCGGGGCATTGATCAGGGTCCGCGTCGTGCTGCGTCAGGGGGCGAGCTGCGTCCACGGGGGGGGGGGGGAAGCAAGACACCACATGGGGTCAAGGTGCAAATCAGGTGGAGATCGTCGTTCGGGGTTCAGGGAGCCTCGGCCCCTTGGATCCGCTCTTATGCAACCAAGTTTGGATTGTTGACTGAATGAAATGTGTGTGGTGATTTTGCAAACAGGAATCAAATTGAGAGTTCCATGCGGGTCACCCACAGGACCTGTGACGAGGCAAACCAAACCTGAGTCTTTCGTCTGTCGATTTGCACTGATCAGTTCTAAAGGCTGAGTAGCTGGCGTGCGTCTGTGACATTGGAGACGACGGTTCTGTCAAAGTCTCGGCCTCGCAGTTGACCACAGCGTTTCCGATAGAACCACACGGTGAACTGGAACCATCTTTGCGGCCCGTTCTGTTGGACGAGTTGGAGCGGCGCGGTGAAGCTGCATCTCTCTCTGCAGCGCGAGATCCCGTCACCACGCGAGCTCCGCTTCATTTCCGTGCAGCGAGCCGCGCGGGGAAGATGTGAGGAGACTGAGCGGGGCGCATCCTGACTGCTGCATGATGACAACCACGACGACTCCAGTACGGACTGCGGACCATGGGCGGGACAGGTGGTGTGGTGCGCGAAATGAGCCGAGAAGGGACGCGAACTGAGCTGTCACCACGCGAGGAGCATTGGAAGAGGCTCTGATCTCAGGAGTGCACTGAGTGCGCTCTTACAGCGAGTTTCACAATGCCACCCACAATTGACCAACAATCGTCAGAGTTTGGTCTGAAAACCATGATGACACCACGGACTTCAAAATCAAAATGACAAAAATCGAACTCAGTGAAGTCAAAAATCACAGAACCTCAGTGACACTTCTGTGAAGACAGTGGCAAAGCCAACCAAGTGAGCATGAGGACAGAAGAAAACCGTGTCCTGCTGCTGAAACGCAGCTTACTGGACCCATTGCCCTTCTGTTGACTAAAACGAAGGAGTGATATTTGTCTGCAGTTCCAGTGAGGATTGGACAGGCATTCCGACCGAAACCCTGTCAAGGCGAGTCCCACACTGAACATCTGGGAATACACACTGCATTTACTTGCGACAAGACAGAATCCCTGACGGGAAGTGGATCTACTCGCAGTATGAGGAGGAGCGGGGCGGCAGGCGCAACAAGTCTGCGGTGGCCGGGGCCGGGGCCGGGGCCGGGGCCGGGGCCGGGGCCGGGGCCGGGGCCGGGGCGCGGGCAGCAGCTGTGCGGGGACGTGGCGACGTGGCTCCGGGGACTCACGTGCTTCTGCCTCCTCCACATCTGCCTCGTCGTGCAGCCGCATTTTGTGGGTGAGTACGAATCTCTTCACTTGGTCTCGGTCGTTTGATTCAAGCTGGGCAGCTGAAAACGGAACTTCGGTGAAAATCTTGACGCCAAGGGCGTCAGGTTCGACCCCTGACAGACAGCTGTTTTGATTGGTCTTCAATTCCACAAAAGAAAGGGATTGGGCGTTGACCTCAGGAAGTGAAATCCTATTCCTGTGACGAATTTGGAGCCAAACGCCCCTGAATCTGCAGCCCTCAGTGCAGGGCGGTAACGCACAAGCTGCAGCGTGCGCCTCGACCCACTCATGTCCCACGGCTCTGCTGCCCAGGGGACCCGCAGCTGTGGGATTTGATGTGCAAATCATGGTGATTTGGTCCTCCGTAGCCTTCTGCAAGCTGGTGCAGGGTTGCGGAACAGATTCTCACCTCTGCGTGCACTCAGGAAGACCAGATCTATGCGGTTCCAGGTGGGCTCTGGCAGACAGAAGGACCAGATTTCAACGCCCGAGGCAGGCGCGTTGTGTTGTGGTACAGAGATCCTTCACAGTCCCACGATTCTCTGAGCGTACTTTACGAGGGTTTAATCGCAACTTTCCGTGCCTCGCCTCATTCCTCACGAGGCTGGCTCTGTGGCGTTACATAACACTGGGCCCTCTGGATGTCATGTGTTCTGGCAATGCGGATCATGTTGCGCTACGAAACCTTGTGATGTCGCAGTGAAGCGGGACAAACCCCGGATTGGGCTCCGTGTGATCCCACAGCAAACAACTTCAAATGGGCAGACTTGTCTCCTTCAGTGCTCGTGTGTTTGGTGTCAAGAAAACTCTGGATGTTGCACCTGATTCAGCTCGCTTCCCTGCGTATTGCACCCGATACGGACTCGGTGCAGATGGGGGCGTTGCCACGAGGATGACGCACGGTGCAGTGTGTGAGTTTTGCTGTTCAGGATATGAAGCAGAAACACTCCTGTGATACTTTATGCATCCGGTTTATCACTCCAGTTACAGTTGCAGCTCTATTACTCAAACAAACGTAAACCAGCGTGCTGCACGCTCCATGCTACCAGGACGGCGCTGCGGCGGCGCCGGCGGGACGGCGTCAGGGCCGTGCGGCGGCGCGGCGCGCGGGGCGAGGACGGCAGCGTAGCGCCGACTCGCGTTGCGGCCGCAATCATATCAGCCGGCAATTTGCCGCAGTTGGCAACTCGTGTAATGCAATTCCTGCGCCGCCCGCTCTGGGAAGGCGCTGCGACCGTTTGATGGGCGAACCTGTCTGAGAAACCAACGCTTGAGCTCCAGCGCAGTTCAACATTGCACCAAGGTGATTGCGCACAACGTGAACAACTGTTCTCCAATCCTGAAGGAGCGTTTTGCGTTTGATTAATGAGTGTCACAATTCCAAACTCCGCCGCTGCTTCGCCTCGGGCTCCGGTTCTGTTCTCAACGAGATTTGCACCGATCTACGGGTCCGTGTTGCACAGGGCGGCCGTCCTCCTCCTCCTGCTGCAAGGAAGGAAGCGAGAGTCATTTGTATGCAGCCTGCGTATCCTTGTGAGGTAGAATATGGGCTCTGTGAGTAGAACATGCACAAAGAAAAACAACTTCCCCTGAACAAAATACCGTGCAACCACAGAGGCGCCAGAATGATCCTTCAGGGAGGGTGGGTCACAGGCCCTGCATCCATGGATGGCGAAAGAAACGCGAAATGATTGTTAAAAGCTTGAGAACTCTTCGGGCTCCCGTATCGGACACTGAGCAGCTTTAGCGGAGGCGTGTGGAGATGATGGGCCAACGCGGTTCCGGTGTTTCTCGGACAACTAATTAACACTGCTGACCCTCATTCTTCCCAGTAATTAACTACACAAAAAGGAAACGTCAGGACGCGAGGCGCTGATGGAGCAGCAGAAGCTGCGGACTCCGCTCCGATGGAGGAAGCAGCTTTCCCCGGTGTTTCTCTCATCATTCTTCCCTGATTCACACTGGACGCGTCAGGCGGGGCAAGTCAAAGGCGCGATGCGTTGTCGATTGCAACGTAGCGCCCACTGAGTGGCACAGGAAAGCGTGACGCACGCGGTGTGAACCAGGCCTGATTAGCGAGTCCCACAAGAGACAGTTAGTGTTTCGTGTCTCGACCCGCAGACATGCTGAGGCCCCGTCACCAGACAGCACACGCCACCTCCCTCCCGCTGCCCAGAGGTGCCAGAGAAAACTGTCTGGGCCAGCCAGGTCCGAGGTTTTGATGTCCGCAGAGACTTTCTTATTGAACGCGGTCCTGTGGCCAAGTCACCGGTCGGAAACCAAACCAAACATTGTTTCATCTGGTGAACAAACAGAAGCCCTTGGCAATCAACGAGATCGGACGCCTGCAACACGCTTTACCTCGGCGTCTTGGAGACAAAAGATTGAAGCTAGTCTGCAGGACAACAATTCCTCCAGTTGGCTTTCTCAGAAGAGCTCTTTCGGTTTGCAGGCATGGAGGACAAAGCCTCAGTACTTATCCAGTCGCGCTTGGCGTGTCTGTCTGTGGTGCGTGGTGCGTGGTCCCAGGTTGGGGAATCGATTCGCTTGAACGAATCGCTCATTATTTCATAACGAGCGTCTGAATAATTCATTCACGTGTTGCTGGCGCCGCGCTACAGGTTGCACCGACAATTACACAGGTACCTGCACACGTGTGTGCAACTGTGTCCTCAACACAGAAGCATGAGCGTCGGATGCTCTTTGTTTACCATTTCCTGTGTGCACATTGTCTTCTAATGCCTTGGTGTCGAAGCTCTGTCCCAGAAAAGGTTGAACTCAATTCTAAGATGCACCGGAAGACTTTGGTCTGAATCCAAACTATGAGAAAACAACCAGCTTTTTGCAGGAAACAAACCCTGTTCTGTGCACAAGGTCGCAACTCCCCTGGAGGATCAGCAGTGATGGGCCTATCTTGACAGAAGACAAACATCAACGTCCCTTCAGAGTCGAGAGTTATGGCTCTCCTCGGTGATGCTTCTCAAGTGCAAAGTTCTTCTTCCAGTGTCATAATTTTGGGTGGAGAACGAGAGGCAGTTTCTCGCAGCAGATTGCGTGTCTGCGGGCAGTGACCAGTGGTCGCCTCCACCTCAGACGGTGCCTCAAATAGGGCTCGTTTAGCCTGCACCTTTAATAAAAGTCGTTGGGAAGTCGGCAGTCTTCAGTAGGTGTCTGACAGAGTGCTCGCCAAGCTCGTGGCGGGAGGAGGCGGGGAACCACACACAGCTACTGCAGCAGTGATGATGGGGCGAGGAGTCCCGATCTGTCCTGATGCGTCAGCAAGGAACGTCCAGGTTGACAACTGAACTCGATTCTCCACCTTTTCCATCAAAAACGTGCCACGCTGCTTGACCGTCCTGTCGTCTGAAATGGCTTTCCAGCTGCAGCACGCATTCAACCTGAGCACCGCTGATCGTACCTCAGTGTGGATTCCTCGAAATACGTCGGTCTGCCTTCTACATGCAAATGCTCTTAATGGAAAAAGGATGGTGGGATCCTTAACTTGTAATCCTGGCCATAGATAATGTCCCTAAGTACCAGTTGTCCAGGCTTCCTTTGTACTTGATAGTCTGTTTGGACAGCTCCAGTCGATGGTGATAGATTTCTTGTGTTATTTTTCGCACACATGGAATTATGAGCGCAACATCTGACAGATCGAGTCAGATTCAGGGGCATAAATATTGAACTCAAAGTGATTTTTTTCGCTTCCGATGGCAATCTCAGGGTGATAGGTTTTTTGCTAAATAAAGATGTGGTATTGATCAGACTACGGCGATTCTTAGCGTGTAAAAGCTGTTCCCTCGCAAATGATCCCAAACTGGGTAAGTGAGCTTTCTCAGCACGACCGTTTTGCAGGGACGTTTCTCTGGTGCAGCGCTCGGCTCCAACACGAGCGGATCGAGGCGCTGCCTGGTCCTCCGTCTTGTTTGCCCTTCAGAAAGTCGATGGCCGCCGATCCAGAGAACGGTTCTGTGGGGTTCGGGCGTCGCTGTACAGTTGCAAGATTGAGGCTGTTTTGTTCGTCTGGAAACGAGACTTCGCCCGTTTCAATGTTGGGAAAATGGACATTCTGCTCCGATGCCGATGTGGGCTGCAAGTGCATCTTCAGCTTGGTGGTTGTTGTCGTTTTTGTTGCCACCGCACGCCATCTGCTTGGCCCAAGCAGAATTCGTTCAAAGGTGCGCACCTCGGCCTCACCCCGCCCGCTCCGAATCTCGAGGGCGCCCCTGCCCCCGCGCTGCTGATAGGAGATCAATGCGCGTGTGATGGATCTGTTTATGTTGCACCTTGACTCGGTGTCGGGCGCTCAGGGTCAAACTCCAACTTCCTGCTCGTATTTCCCACTGGAAAATTTCGTGCACGTTCCAGGAGAGGTTTCTCGCTTGACATTGGGAAGGTTACCACAGTCGAAGTTTCATGAAAGCAATCCCCCAGTTGCCAGATTAGTGGCACAGGGAACCAGATTTGCTATGAAGGAGCCAATGTCCAGTGAGCAAATGGTGCCTGCGTCACCGATCTGGCAATTGAGGCACGTCGAGAAAGGAGCGGGCGTGTTTTCTCACTCCGTACTGTGGTACGAGGCTTGCTGGGGGTTTGACACGATTTTTGCTTGTTGTGACACAGCAAGTGATGCATCTGATTCAGCATTCCAATCCACGCCCGGGTGAACTGTTGCCATGGACGTAAAACCACCGTGTGCATGTCAGCCTTGAACTCAGCCGCGGCCGGAGCTGCAGCGCGTGTCATGTAGATCTGCACAGGACGGACGGACGCGCGGCGTCGCGGGAAGCGCAGCTGATGCTGCCCGCGTCTCCGAGAACATGGCGGCGGCGTCATAAAACAGCTGCGGATCCCGCCGAACTCCGCTCATCAGTCAACAAATCAGAGGCCGCGTTCACGGGTCATGCGTCAGCGAGTTGCGTCGCCAAACACGTCAAGAGGCGCTGCGTTGCTCTTGCTGCGGAGCGCGTTGACTTGCAGCAAGGGACACACCGGATACACACAGCAAAAGACGTTGGCTTGTGATGAAACGCATTCGTTGGGAACACAGCGGGAACCCTGGACGGTCGGACGGTTTGCGGTCGATGCGATGTGACGGCGCTTCAGATGACACGCCACTGCGCCGCTGCTCCTGTCGCACTTGATCGTCTTCCTCGCTCTCCGTGATCAGGTGCTGGTTTCACTTTCAGAATCCTCTCTGGAACCGTTTTCACGAAGCAGGTGCTTCTCGGGTTTCGGTGTGAAAACAGCGGGTTTGTCGCTCTGTTTCATGTTTCCTCTCCGCTCTCACCATTGCTGTGCACATCCTGGATCTGCGACGCGGGAAAAGGCTTCAGTGGAAATTGTGCCGGCTGCGACGAGGAGTTTTTGTTCTCATCATGCGTTCCTGAGATGAAAGAAGACATCAAGGTGTTATTGTCTCTGTTATTGTCGGCAAATTAATTGTGCAGTTCTCACAGCTGGAGACGAAGGCAAATATGATGACAGAATCGTGGCGCAGAAATGTGTCAAGTTTCACATGATATTCAGCTGCAGAAGCTTTATCGCCACAGCACGATGCTGCAGCAGAAAACTGCCGACACAGGCTTTTGGCAGAAAAGTGGACGAAACTGGATCTGGAGTAAGATGTACAGCTGGATGGTGTGGCAAAACTGGGGAAAGTTGAATCATTGTGATCGGGGCTTCACCTGCTGCATGGCATGCGCAGCTGTAGGAACCCCGGCGCTCCATCTCAGACATGTCCAGGTTGAGGTTGCTTCTCCTTCAGCTCGAGTCTCAGCCCGGTGCCTCCACCATCACTCGGGACGTGCCGGAGGAGCAGAGTGCAGGTCGCGCCCATCATCGAGACCTGTCAGAGATGCGCACACTGCAGTGAAATCTAGTTCCCACGGAGTGACCATTCACTGAGTCTCCCTTCTGCAGGAGCGTAGCTCGTGAGGAGGGGGGGAGCGTCGGTGAGGTATGAGATACGAGGCGCAGCTGTGACGTCGCATGCCGGGCCGCAATTAGCATGTGAGCGATCCCGATGCCAATCAGCCGAGCGCGGCCGGGTGAGGGACGCTCCCCCCCCCGCCCCGCGACGCCGCCGACAGGAAGGAAACGCCGTGCTCGACTCTGATGAGGCAGCGAGGCCAGGAAAACACAAACAGGCGGCTCAAGAGGCCGGTGTTCATTTGCAGCAAATTGCCGACTCATTTCCGTTTTGTTCTCTTCCAGCACTGCGCCGAGTCTGGAGAGAAAGAGGGGCAGAGGGAGAACGAAACAGAGAGGGGACAGAGAAAGAATGCGAACCACAATAACAATCGTTTTGTTGACTGTAACAGATTTGATCAAAATTAGTTTGTGCACACAGGTCGATTTGACAGAGCTGTCATGAGAAGATTAGTTTGAAATCAACAGCGTGCACCAAGTGCACCATGTAACATTTGGCATGAAAAACACCAAGGTCTATGTTCGTCTGTTTGTACGTTACACAATTCATCGGCCGAAGGAGCCAGGCTGAATTGCTGAGACACTGAAGCTCATGGTGCCCAAGATTCACGTTCGGCTCAGCTGCGAAGGAAAGCAAAGTGTAAATTTTGACCCGTACTTCCTTTCCCTTGCGCAGATCTCTGCTCTCCAGATTCGCACGAAGAGCACAAGGAAAGGAGTCTGGGCAGTGTTTGCCCCTCCTTTCGGTGAAGAAATGAAAGAGTGCACAAAAGCGTTGCTGTGGCGCACGTCGGCTCAGATATCAAAGGGGGATTCCACACTCCATCCGAATCTCTTGCTAAAGAGATTCCACTTTCATGCAGCTTAGATACCACACATTTCAACAGCTTGTTTTTCAATCCCTTCTGCTGGGCTCCCATCCCAACACAAAGCACTTCAAAAAGCTCTCAAGGAGACCTCTTCTTCACCAAAGGACTTTCCTCCTCACTGAGCAGCATCTTTCTGCCTTTATCAGATTTTCCATGGGCGTATCTGAGGCAGATGGAAGGTTATCGCGGCATGTGCGAGGTCCGGCTACCTCTCCATTATTGATGGTCTACGATGGATGCACATGGTCTCGAACCCCGACATTATCGTCGGGAGGTGTAGTGCATTGTGTTGTAGCGGAGCGGGAGCTCCAGGCCGCGGGGACAGCAGCCCAGCCCAGCTCGGCCTCCTTCTCTTACCATCCCACAGGCTTCAGGAGATCGGGTTCCTTTAATGGAGGGCTAAATGGCAACTGTCTGAAGTTGCCTCCAGAACAAGTTGGGACGGACAGAAGTCCGCTGTCGAAATTGCGTCAAGTTTTGGTCCGTACGCGAGGTGGGGTGGGGCACTTCTCCTTTGGAAAGGAACAGACGCTCCTCGCAGATCTTTTCGTTATTTCACACAAATCTTGACACATTATGGCTCAATTATGCGATTCTTTTTGTGTCAGGCAGGTTGCCCACACATCTGCTGGGGAAATGAAACCTGCGATCGGATTTCTCTGCTGAAATGTCACGAGTGTGGATGTTACTCGTATCAAAGCAAGATTTTATATCCAAATTCCTGTTTATTTTGGTCGAGATCTTTCCAGTTTAAGTTCGTTCAGGTGCGAAATGATACGTTTTGTTCAGTGTCCTTTGCCGTTTGCAGAGTCCTTGAGGCACCAACAAGATTTACGGATCCAATTAAAGTTCTGTTGGCAACATTGTGTGTGGCGATGCCATGGTCCTGCGCCACGTGTGCTGCATGTCCTCTCACACATTGTGAATTGAAACACACAATGGATATTTAATGAACGAGAATTGATGGTCGCTCCCGCATTGTCATCGTCACGTCCCGGGGTCCGTTTGATCAGTCCGAGCTGCACCGCAATCAGAGTTGTGCGAACAGAGCTGCGCGCATTGGACGCATCGCGGTGTCGGGTTCAGTGCATCAGCGATGGAATCACCGTACACAGCGCACCTGCTCGCTCATGGCGAAAAACAAGTTGATGTGTAGTTTGTTGCACCAGCATTTTGGGAGCCCCACCCGTGACCAATATGGTTTTCCCCACACGCACACACCCAATCACACACACACACACGCACGCACACACACACACACACACCCAAACACACACACACGCACACACACACACGTAAATTCCCCTTCCCCTGCAAGAACACTTCGCACCAACGGGTTGATGGACTTGACCTGCAGGAAGCTGGAGACTTGAATCATGGCCAACGACTCTTATTTTGTGTCATTTGATTTCCCCTTGTCATGATTTTCGTGAAAATGGAGGCAATTTCACGGAATGAAATGTGGGAGCATGGCGCGGCCCCGGCTGTGCAGCGGACGTGCTTCCGAGTCCGCGGGGGGAGTTACTGCGAGCAGTGAAGAGGTTTGTTCAACTGTCGCTGAGCCCCGGAATGTTGATGCATCGCCCCTGACAAAGTCTTTCTGCCGAAGAAGAATGTCTCTCTCCTCCCGCAATACTCCCTGGGCCCATCATCATGGAGTTTTTTTTTTTTTTTTTCTCGCAATTGGTCTCTGCAGGACTGTCACTGCAGGATTCTCTTCCATTGGATGTCAACCGAATCCAGGTCACAGGCTGGAGGCGCACCAAGAACGTCTTTCAGCGTGAAGCTGGCGCCTTGTTCCCTTCATGCCTGGAGACGCAAAGAATGCCACGCAAGCACGCGCTCACTGTGGGAAGTGTTGAAAACTGAAGCCTCGCCTGTAGTTTGAAAGGCCTTCCGGGTTGGTGTGTCGAACTCCACGCTGTCAGGACGTGCATATTGGGTTAACAAACATCTCGAAGAATCTGATGCGTGTTCGTCTTGCTCGCAGCCTGCGGTTCTTGCACGATGCGTGTATCTGACCCCGCAGCGGACCGGAGGAAGCGGCTTCACTCATCAGCAGCCGGGCAGAAGTGTTATTGATACGAGATCTCCGTGTCGCCCGGGATAAAGCGCCAATTAAAGAGACACAACATTCTCTCGATCGGGCAGGATGCATGCCGAATGTGTTGCACGTTGTGCTCCTATACATGGGGCGTCCGTTGCGACGCAGCGTCCATTGGACTGGTTCTTGTTGCGACGTGCGACGCGTCCTGTGTGAACCGAGCCTGCTCTTCCTGCTCCTCCTGCCTCGCCTGCAGGGCACAGGGCGCAGGACGCGTCTGCCTCTACCTCCGATCTTTTCCGACGTGCCTCAATTGCGAGATCGGTGACATAGACACCGTTTTGTCACTTGCCATTGACTCTGAAGTTGCACATTTGGTCATATGTGCCACTGATATGGCAATTGGGGCACCCGTCGGGATTGAAATTTGTGGTTGTTGAAACTCGCTTGTCTCTCCCCGACACTCCGGACGGAGTCTGCCTGGGTCGGGTGCGTCGCGCAGCCACCGCCGGATTCCACACGACGATGACACCGAACGCCCCTTTTCCTCCAGGAAAGCGTTGACGGCGGAATCAGTGACTTGCTTGTTTTCCCTGTCCTTTTCACACCAGATGACCCAGCTTGGTTTCTGGTCATTGTTCGTGAGAACAGGGCGGTACTCGGAGAAGACGCGTCGGTCTGGGCGGGTCTGGGGCCTGAGGCTCTGTCCTCCGCCGCCGCCTCCACCGCGCGGGATAAATCATCCCGACCGACCCCGCAGCCTCCGCAGCTTTCATCTGCTCAGTGCCGTCCGCTCATCTCTCCGCCGCTCCCCGTCCCCAAACATCCGTCATCCGGGATCCTCACGATGCGTCTGTGCTTCCCCTTGAAGTATCAGAATATGCGGAGGCGGATCTGTGCGACCGGAGGTGGGCTCAACCCGCCGAGATGGATTCGTCACTTGTCGTCAGGTTCACAATTGTCGCTCTTAGATTGATCAGGCCTCTCGGGTCTGCCCCAATTGGACTAAATCCTGGATCCGCCCAGGTCCCGGTCGCTCGATGGGGACACAGATCTGGAGCGATGGATGAGTTGCGTCCGATTTTCTTCAGAAGAAGCATCTTGACTCTTTGATTGATGTCAACTGGTCCGCGTCAGTCGTGGATGATGGAGCTGGTTGTGAGATGCTGACCTCAGGTCCGGACTGACCCGGAGGCTCACGACAAACGGAAGCGCGCGATCGCGTGTCAATCTTGGTGCGACGTTTCCCTCGCACAGCATGACGGTGCCACACCAGGGGGCAGACAGCATCCAAGTGTGAGAGACCGATGGGAGAAGAGAGTGAGCATGTGAGCGAGACACAGAGTGAGTGAGTGAGTGAGTGAGTGAGTGAGAGAGAGAGAGAGAGAGAGAGAAAGAGAGAAGGAGAGAAAGAGAGAAAGGGAGAGAGAGAGACGGTGGTTTGTTGCAGATTGGTTTGAGCGTTTTGAATTGGAATAGATAAAAAACAGTTGTTGTTCCGGATGCAAGCATCAACAATGAGAACATGTCTGTGATTTGACAAAATCACAACAGTGGCTTTTTCTCCACTCTGGCTGCCTTTAAATTCTGGACCAGTGAAGAATTTTCCCCTTGGGATTCCAAACCACCAAGTCGACACTGAATTATTCAATCCCGAGCTGTCCACATTCATTTGAAGGACTTTTCGATGCAGCCAGGAGAACACAATGTTGCCTCTGAAGCCACTGAGTTCACGGCAATAAAGTTTCATGCGGCATTCACCAGCGCACGCACTTGACAAATTTGATGCAAAAACGCAGCAACTGAACATCAAAATGAATGAGGTGCACTGAATGGTTCTCGGGTCTCTGCGCATAATTGTCACATTGCGATGCGTTTGTGAGATCCAAGTTGACGTGGTTGTGAATCATGGAGATGCCGGCTGCGGCGGTGAGGGAGACGGGTTCGGAATCTCAATCGCCTTCCTTCCTTCCGCTGCGACTGCGGATCGCGCAGGAAACGCCTCTCGCTGCGCGCGCGCCGCGGTTCCTTTGGATCAGCGTGCGGAAGATCCAGGCCGGTGACATGCGCACGTGACTGTGGGTCGGATGAGAGGATTACACACTGCAGTGGCAGAATTGGGCGGCGCGGGCAAACACAGCTCGAGGCCTGTCCGCAAACTGAAAACCACATTTGGGTTGAACCAGAAGGCCCTTCGGCAACTTGACCTACTTTGCGAATGTGTCTTTTACAGCACACGCGTGTTTCATTCCGCCTCCCATTCCAGGAAGGATTTCACCTTGTCCCAATCGACCCGGTCCTGAGCTCTGGTGGAGGGTGGGTGGGTTTCATCGGCATGCGAGTCTCCACTCACCTCAGCAATGATTGATTAACTGGCTCATAAATATGCACATAACAGTGTCTCGCGCTCATCAGGGTAAGTGACAGGCATCCACTCTCAATCCCACGTCGTTATGGAAACGTTTTTCCCGCGTTTATTTCCACTTAGCAACGCCAAACTAATGCCATGGATACAGTCCCCCTTGGACAAATGTTTCTTTGTGGCGTGTATTTATGAGAGAAGCAACAATGCCAATGCATGCGTGTTTAAAGTTATGGGACAAGTCGGGCATCTGGGCCCTGCACGCAGTGCATTACTTGATGCTCTGCATGCAGATGGACTTGGCCGAAGTGACTGCACCGCAAGCACACCACTGTTTTGACAGTCTGGTTCACTGCTGTAGGAACCGTGTTGTTCGCATTCAGGTTGTAGATGCGGTTTGCTCACTTATCAGACGCTCAATGGCATCACGCAACGTTAATTACTCCAGTTCCCCAGAATCGATACTCGCACTTGACTCGCTCAGTTCAGGCTCATACACGGCAAGCGGAGCCTCGTGATTTCAACAGGGACTTCCTCGTAGATGCAGTGAAAAACCTAAGGAAGCCTTTTCTACGTACGTGAACCTCGGAAAACCTGGACAGAAAAATTAGGTTGACGCTCATCTGACCCTGTAAACTCGGACAGGTTGCGTCGAAGTCCCTTGACCTGGACACTTGACCGAACAGCTGGTTCCCCCGCCCCCCGCCCGCCCCACTGACCGTCCGTCTCCGCACCGCATCTGGTTCAGGATGTTCGGTGCAAAGTTCCAGACGCGGCAGCTGAGTCGCAAATGTCAATGCGGTAATTGCGATGCACTTTACTCCTCCCTGTCAGGAGTCCCTCCGAAGGCCGGAGGTGTTTGAGAACAGTTGGGAAAGCCGCCCTCGGTGGAGGGGCCCGAGTCGGTCAGGGCGGGGGGAGGAGGGAGGGAGGGGAGCTGGCTATTGATCTCAGTGTCAATGGAGACGCATCGCGCGGGCCATCAATGCGACGTAATGGTCGCTGATCCCCCGGCTACGAGCCGCGGGCCCCGCGGAGGCGGAGGCGGCGTCACCGCGGTACCCGATGTCACGGGCGGATCCGCATGAACAGGCCGAGCAAACCCCGGGCGTCAGGGTCGTGGTCTCATCATCAAAGCAGCTGTTTGAGTTACTTCTGAAACATGAACTGTGGACGTGATTTCCTTTCTCGATGTACTCGCACAAGCAAATATCCAGGGCAGCCCTAGTATCGGGACTGAGAGGACTGAGAGCTGCACTGGGCCAGCTCCCCGCGCGCACCGCAGATCGTATCTCGCCTCCCAAATCCCGCGAACGTCTCGGGACAATGCGAGCCTGAGTGATCGGACCGCTGGGGCAGCGCTTCCTTCAGAGGTGAATGTGAATGAAAAGCAACAGCTGACCGGCGCCCCCCCCCCGCCCCCCCCGGCGCCTCGCCCGCGCACCGCGCTGATGAGCGGACGTTCCGCGCTCGATTTGACAGGACGCGGTGTTTTTAAGCGCCTCGCGTCCTGTACCGTCCCTCCTCCGCCTCGACCCTGAGACCCTCCATTCTGCTCGATTTCCGCTGAGCTTGGCCCGACTGATAAGACTCCACTGGATCGAAGCGGGACGGTGGATCCAGGACATCACAGGGTGCGGTGTGCCAACGTTGTTCCAGTGGGATACCCAAGAAATTTGGCCAACAAAGACAGGAATCCTGCACGAACAAGCGGCCTCTGAATCAAAGAACTTTGCAGACTTTGAGCTTTGCCCTGGAAAGCACTGCTTGGAAACGCGTGCTGTGCAGACTCTTGAGATTATCGGAAGAAACCTTCACGAACGTCGTGCGTGGCAAACCGTTTGGACATCGGGGCATGCTCCACAGTAATGCAGTGTTGCACTGTGGATCAGCCTGATTTGTGTGCGTGGCTTCAGCGGTCAGTACGAGGACGACCGATGGGTCAGAGATAAGAGTGACCGCCGCTGCTGATACCATCTGCGATGCATGTTCCTCGGTTTGGACTCTATTTGTCCTGTTCTGCCAGGCAGAAATCACAGACTCGCGCTCCACGCGGCCCCATGACTTTTGGTTGTTGTTGGTCACAATCAAGCCATGGAAAGAGAAAAGAATCGAGATCTAATTTGGCAGCGCACGCAACAAACAGTTCCCAGTTGGATCTCAATGCCAATGAGCCTTGAATGTGGCTGGAATTTATTGAGCATTGTGCACCGCTCAAGTATCTGCGATGCTTTGTGAGAGAACGAGCCAATTGATCCGCTGTCATAAATTCCTCCGTCCTGCCTCATTTTTCAGGAGCCACGAACCGCGATGTTCCCCGCAGGACATCGACCTGACCTACATTTCTGCGACTTCTGTTTTCCTTCTCCTCGGCGGACGGAACCGCCGCGACCCTCACACTCGAGCGGAGCGCGCTGCTTGATTGCGTCGCAATGATCAGTGGAATTCCGTGTCTGATAATTTGACAGTTTGGAATATGGATTATCGCACATTCCGACACGCAAACTCTCCATTTCAACGTTGTGAAGGCAGAACGCTCCCTGTGGCGGCAGCGCGGAGGAGTCTCCGTGTTGGGGAGAAGCGCATCGAGGCCTCAGCGGGCGTCTCGCGGAGGGGAGTTCGCAGAGTGACGGGAGACGAACTCGCGCGCGTGATCAGACATGACAGATGTTGGGTAACTATTCCGCTCCCTGCTAATTCGGTCGTGTCTCGGCCGCCCGCGAATATGGCGGAGCAGCCTCTGAATATCATTGTCCGACTTCCGTGTGGCCCAGAGCTGCTGAGAAACAACAAACAAGCAGCTTCGAGTACGACGCACAAACACGATGAAAAACAAGCTGTCAATGTCTTGGGACCCCTGACTTTGTTGTTGAAACGTTCCCAAAATGTGTGCAGTTCGTTTATGAGAAGACACGCTTGATTCCAACGCAGCTGTGTCGTCAGTCACAACGTGAAAACTGGCTCTGCTGCCGTGGGGTCAGTTCCACCAGCGATGTTCCCGTGAACAGTAGATCTACTTTGAGTTGCGTCCTTGAATCTGACCCTTTCTTGGGACCAGGTTGAGAACGGACAGGATGAAACAAAATTTCCTTCCAAAGGAAAGATACAGTGTTTCGAATCAGGATTTCATGCGAAATGAAACGGTGTGTTCACGCCGATTCTTTTCAGACAGATTTCCAAAGCTCAACAGAAGCAATTTTCTCCCCAGCAGGAACTTTGGTGCGTTTCAATCTGTCACTGCAGCGAAGAGAACCACGTGAAGGAACGCGCTGCACCTCAAGAAACCATGAGGAAAGGCACCGTGCACTGACGCACTGACACAGAGTCAAACCCACTTCTCTGACAAAAGACTGCAAAAGACTGCGCCAAGCTCGTAGAAGCGCGCATTTTCAGCGTGCGATCATTTGGTGGCTCCAGGTGGCGTATCACGCGTCCATCTCTGGTGTCTGTACAGATGTGCGTCGTTTTTCAGAACAACAAGCAGTGCGTAAGGCACGTGCAGGTGCGATGTCCCCGCCCCGCCCGTTCATGCGCCTGCCAGGACGAAACGCGATGGGACAGGACATCTGGCTGAGACCCCACACACTAAAATTTGTTGGTTTCAACCACACGGCTGCTCTTTCCCTGAAGGGAGCATCGCACAGGGACCACGATCCTCAACCTCCCACCAGGATTTTACCACCCTTTTCTTTTGGCGACAGGATACGGAGCCTCAGACAAGCCCAAAACTCATTTCTGTTTGAACAGTCATTTTGTTGCCGCGCACGCAGGGAGAGGTGCGGACAGAAAGCATTTATTCCGGATCGTTGAGCACACGAGGCAATTGAACGGTATCTGCGCTCCACAGGCGCCGCTCCAGCCGCGGCGTTCGCGCCATTAACGCGCCGAGCGAGCGCGGAGCCCAGCCCGACCTGTTGCTCGGCGCGCCCACCCCGCGCTCTCCGCCACCGGTGGTGCCGCATGCAGTCTATCTTGTGACCCAGGGGTGTTGAGGTGCTTCAAGCTTGTACGGCCGCTGCTGTGGATGAAGACCCATGAGGGTAGGGTCATCGTCTGGGTGCAGCTTGCTCCGTCTGAAGCAGAAACTTCTGAATGAGGTCTGACGTGAGTGCACAACAACACTCCCGATGCCGACATCCAGGGCTATCTCCAGATATTGGCTCAAGAAGACTTCTGACGCGACGTCCGCACGTGTGGTGATGCCTTCTGGAGTCAGCTGGAGAGTGAAGCTCTAGAGAAACACTGGGAAAGGTCAGTCACCTCATGAATCAAGGATGTGTTTCCTTCGACTCTTGAAATTGTCTGACTGGCAGAGGAATCAAATCTGGACGCCATTCACAGGGAACGAACAGACCAGACGAGCGCTTCAGAAAAGTAAATGCGTCTGTTCCCTGAATTGATCAGTTTTGCCGCTGTCTGCACTTTCAGGACGACATGAGAGGGTCTATGGGGATAGACCTGCAGACGAAGAACCTGGACAACTCCTGCCGGGATGGATCTAGAGGGCTTTCTTGTGTTTGTGCTCAAACCATACCACATGTTTCAAACCTGGGATCGGCCTCAAGGGGCTGGTGCCCTCCCCCCCCCCATGTCAATCAACTCTTGCACCGATCCGACCTCGTCTATTCAACGCAAAACCTTTCGAGTTGTCAGCTTGAAATGTTGGGCAATGTGGCTTGATCAGAAGTTATTGGCCACAGCTTGTCCTTCCCTCCTCCGAGGTGCCATTTGGTTGGAGACGCGGAGACAGCAGACCGCACGAGTCGCACCCAGCGGACCCGCCCAGGTTCCTGCTCGCCGCGCAGCGGGGCAGGTGGTCCGGCCTCGGCTGCACTTTCATAACGTGTCACTTTTGACAGATTAAACCCAGAGGAATTTACATGGAAACAAATTACGTACTTCAGCAGAAACACAAGAGAAGGAAATGTCCAAGCAGGTCAAGGAGCCCGTGCTCGCCCGTGCTCGCAGGTCGGTCGAGTCGTTCTGGGACAGACTAGAAAATTTGTCAACTTAAGTTCTGTCGGGGATGGAATGACTTATGCAGCATGCATCACCGGAAGAGCAACACAACCTGCTCTTCCAAAGCATATTAAATCCGTTGCACGTCGACCGAAGACTCAAACCGATGTTCAATGAGTCGAACAGACAGACAGACAGACAGACAGACAGACAGACAGACAGAATTGTTCAATAGAACACGGAGAAAGCAACAACAAAGGAAAACCAAAGTTCTCAGATCTCTGAAGGCGAACTCGTCCCAAATTAAAGGTTGGATGTTCGCCCGGTGTCTGCGTCTCACGACGAATCGAGTCTCGTGTCTCTCGCTCTTTGTCTGGTGCATCAACTGATTGTGAGATAATTGAAAGCGTAGACGTTATTCGCCAACGAAAGAGCGAACTTGTGAGGCGTATTCTTGCAAATGTTCCTTTCAAAATTGTTTGCTTGGCTCATCTCACGTTGATGAGTTCTGACTCGTGATCCCACTTTTCTCCTGCAGCTGTATGAAGAGGAAGTGTGAGAGTGACTGTGATTACCGAAGGTGCGGCTCCTCACACATTCCTCCCGTTTATCGCTCCGCCGGGGCGCATGTCCCAATTTCCTAAATTGCAACACTCGGCGGCTCGAGGAGCTGTTGCCTGATCCGTCCATTGTCACGGCAGGTAACTGCTGCAAGACAAATCGTCGCGCGCTCCACCGCTATGCATAACAGAGTGAGCCGCGATTTCCCTGAAGGTAGATTAGTAGCTCAGCGGGCGTGCGTTTTAAACAGTTAATTCCAGTTAAATCAAGACAAAATACCACAGTGTGGCCCGAAAATTATCCCACTTGGTGAACGTGAAGGGTACAGATCGTTGTTTTGTGGTGCGCATCGTGCTGAGAGCGAAGCAGAGACACAACGTGGATTTCTATGATGCTTTCTTTCCCGGATCAGCGTTTTCACATTGTTGGCACAGTCCTGTCTCCAGCGAAACCGGGCTGGGGGGCTTGGCCCAGGGCTTTCCCAACCTCTTGTCATTTATTCCACCTCATGTACCAGAGGTTTTACCAAAGGCAACAATCTGTTGAAGTTGAAGTTGATACCCCCAATCTGAGATTTGGGCTTCTCTCCTGATCCTCACCACACAGGAAAATCATGTGTGCAATTTTCTTCGGTCCTTGTCCGACCTTCCCACACCTCCACATGCCCCTCACCTTGTCGGTTTCCCGATACGATCCTTCTCCAGAAGAGCCTGAGGAGAACGTCGCAGCGGTTTTGACACGTGATTCCGGACCTGCTCACCCCCGCTGATCCGAGATCGCTCCGCCTGTCCCCGGGACGCGTCTCCGGATCACAGCGTCAATACCGGAGCCGCGGCCGCGCCACTCCAGCTGCGGGGCCGCTCACACCTGAAGCGTCACGCTGTGCGTCCCGCAACAGGTCAACAGGTGCTGCGTCGTCGATTGTACCGCAACACCCGTAGACTTGTGCATGACGCACGTATCCAGTGTGAACAGTCCTCCGCTGTCTCTGTGGGGACACCGTGAGCTCCTACCGTACTCCGGGGCCGATAATGAAATTGGAGGGGAAGAGCCAATCGAGACCAAAGCACCTGAGGAGAAAATAATATGACGTGGTCCTTGGGGAGAAGAGGCTCCCGGGTGTCATGTCGCCAGACAGGACCTTGTGGACACATTTCACACAACTAAGTGGTCATTTTACAGTTGAAAAAAAGTTGGGTGCACTGAGGGAGCTGCGAGTCTTACGTCGACTTTGAACTTTCTGTGAGACGACAAACGTTCCAGCCGTCATTCCTGATGTTGACCACGCGTCACAACTCTCGGAGGGAAGGGTTTAAAGGGGAATTGAACTGTCATTTTGGAGTTTGGGATCTCGACCTCCCCGTGGGCCCGAGGCGGCAGCGGTGCCGGAGAGACGTCCAGATTGGACGCGTCGTCCCGGGGACGGGCGCAGTTCGGCCTCCGCTCGACCCCGCGACCTGACGCAGGCAATTTGTTGGGCCTTATTCAAAGGAGAGACACGTTACGATCTGCTCGCAGACCTATCTCTGACAGTTTGAAACCAATGTATGAATAGGTGTGCCGGAAGGTCGCAAAATCCTGTTTCCTGCTCAGAGAAAATTGCGATGCAACAGACTTTCCTGTGGCGTCCAAATTTGTCAGATTGTCCCTTGTAGCCATGCGATGTTGCGGGATTTTCCATGACAACAGAGAAACATCAGCACTTGTACGAGTACAACTTTCTTGCCGAAATGTGGCACTTCAGATTACTTGCTGTCCGCAGCAGACTCATCTGCCAATCGGTCCTGCGTCTGGCTTTGCAAAGTGGCCACAAAAGGTGTCTGCATCAGTTCGGGTCACCTTGAGCAACGCAAACACATGCAGAGCCAGTGTCTGGCCTCCTCGCAGCTCCTCGTCGACGCAACTCATGAGTGTGAATAAACAAAAGCTTCTGACTTATTTATGACGACAAACTTGCCCGGATAGGATATTGTGAAACGACGCGTTGTGCTAAATCAATTCTAGCAACAGTGGCGAAATTGAGAGTAAACGCAAGTGATACGTCAGTGGGAGGAAGCGTAGCCAGCAAAGGCTTCGGCTGCGCTGAATGGACGGGAGATAAATTGCATTAGATGATTCGTATTCAGGCAGTTCCATATGGATATCGCCAGAGAAGATGCATTGGCGAATCTACAGAGCTCTGACTGCTGCAGCGAGATTTGCAGGCAAATTGGGAACTGTCTGAACCGTTGACTGTGCACCGAGCAGCAGAGGGAAACCCAGGCTCCCAACTCTGCACGGCCTCCGCCAACTCGGTTCGGCCCTTCACACGTATTTACACAGTTCGTGTTTGCCTGTCAACGTGATGAAGTTTACTTTTCAGCCGATGCGCCTTTGTTCATCTGGTGACAATTGTATCCACGTTGACACCTTCATCACGTTTGCCGGGTATTGAATGGGAGTCAGAGACAGATTGGTTTCCGACGGAGAACCGTGTCAGGTGGAACCCCGCGCCGCCCACTCCAATCAGGACCCGCGCAATCGGAGCGGGGCGGCTCCGCTGCAAACAGGTTTGATCCCTGACTGACTGAGCCTCGTCCTCCTCCCGAAGTCTGCGCGAAAACTGTCGAATTCAGAGACCAAAGGGGCTTTGTCAACATTCGACCGACACAACATTTTGGGTGCACCAAATTTAGCAGCTCCAGAGAAGACATTTTTTTCAGGTTGGCCAGGGTGATACTCTGAGCCATTTTGGACGTTCACAGCTTCAAGAAGATTGCACACGAAAACGTTTAGCTCGAACTCAGCTTGAAATTGGTTGTAAGTAAAAGCGAGACAGCGAGATGTCGGCTCACGCCCACAGGTGATTGACTGAGGCGCGTTGTGAGGCCCTGCCGGGTGAGGCATGATTCACACACTGCACCAGCGCACGTCAAGGCACACTGCGCCGTCACGACGCGCAGGGACGCGAGGCTTGACGCAGTCCGTGTGAACGCGGCCCGGATGGGAGGCAGGGAGGCCGCGGCGGGCGGAGAGACGGGCGCCCCGGGAGCACGGCGCGGCGGCCCGGGATGAGCCTGTCCCCGCGCCTCTGTCCCCGGACCCGCTCACGCGGAAGGGTCCGTACGGAGCGCCGCGCCGGACTGAGCGCCGAGGAACACCTGCTGACTGATGAGCTGTTCCAAGTGTGTTGGTCGGTGACCACAAGCACACAGTTTGCAAAGTGTTGCATTCCTCTCACGAGAAATGGTCTTTTTATCGCCTAGTTGGCTCACCAATTCTGATTTGTCTGCACCTGATCAACAGTTGAACCCATTGCACCTGCTGACGGTCTGACTGTTGTTCTGTCATGCCTCTGCACACAGCACAGGGGACCTGGTCCCAACCGCAAGATTTTTTGTTTGTTTTTGCCAAACGTATACATGTAAATTTGAGCTTGTGACATATTCCACAAGTGCCTTGACTTCATACAATCCAGGAACCTTTCAGTTCTTCGGTGAGCAGCGAAGGGTCTGAACTGGAACAAAACTGTACAACACTTCAAGGCCATTGAGAATAGGAATTGACTGACGATCAACTCAGAACTTGGTTCTTTGTCCGCTTTCCCTTCTCGTCTTGTGGAGACAAGCCCGGGGGGCCAACATGTGTGCCAACATCAGCGAACGCTGCAGAAAGCGCCACTGGCAACACGAAACATCTTGTACCCACCCACAGCTGCATGACTTGTCGGTGCAAAGTTGATTCAATCATCTGCGCCCTTTTTGGACTGTCGTGAGAGATACGCGTTGGATCCCCCGGAGCTCGGCTGTGAGAATTCAGATGTAGCGCTCGGGAAAGCTGTAGCTATCACTTCATGTGGGAAAAATGAGTTTGCACTCGGAAGCATTGGTCGTACGTTTTAATGTGTTCCACACAGAGTGGGATTAGTTCCTGAAGGCTCCTGCGGAGAAAAGTGCACCAGATGCGTCAAAGGTAGGTGGCGTGACGAGGCTTTGGCTGGATCAAAGTGAAGAGATGCGACCTGGACAGCGATTCCGGATTCGCGCTCCGTCCGCCGAGCCTCTGGAAGGATTCGCCTGGATCTGCCGCGGGCGCACAGGCCCCGCACTAACGACTCGCATCGCTTTCAATATTTTATTCATGCAGAAGGGAAATTACTTCGCATTTCCCTTATCTCTCATGGAAATAGAATCACGGTCGAATTATTAAACAGGCGAGTGCTGACTAGAAATGTTGCAATTTGCAATTGACACTGAGGCAGCGGTTGGTTGTTGCTGCTGCGCGGACGTCGTTCCCGTCTCCGAGAGCAAAACGAACACGACCGCGGACGATGTGCACACGACTCTATCTCACGGTGTCATTCGACGCGTCTGACCCTTGAAATATCACTGAGCAATCACTGGCACTCGACAAAGCAGATGGAAATGGACCTGGACTGGAGATCAGGATTGACTTGTCTGGGATGTTGTTCTCCAGTCTGCGTGAGGATAATGCAAAGTGTCGCACCGCTCAAAGTCAAGTTCCGCAATTTTTCTTGGAAAGTGCTGACTTTCAGTTCTTGGTCCAGGTTCCACACAAACAACTCAGTTCTTTTGAATGATTTGCACAGCACGCAAGCGTGTGCATCGCAAATACCCATTTGAACAGATTCCGTGAGCATGTGATCTCAGTTGTCACTTCTTGTGTCATGGACCCTGGCTTCTGGCTCAGGCTGCAGGCTCTCCACATCCAGCACAGCCCACTCCGCCTCACTTGCGGTACCAAGGCCTCACTCCGACAAGACCACAACCCTCCCCTGAGGGCCAAACGTTTCTCGCGTTCTCCGTCGGAATCGGAGCTGGGTGCTGTGGTCGCGCCCGAGACGCCCCCCCCGCCCCTCGTGGCTCCGCTGCTCCGTCCCCAGAGCGCCATCTCGCCGCGCCTCCGCCCCGCCGCCCAGCCTCATCCCGCACTTCTTAACGACACCGAGGAAACGCTGTCTGACCCCCACAACGTCCGGCCCGTGCAGTCCGCATACACATCACCCCGTCAGGCCGCTCCCTTGACTGATTTTGTGGATAATTTGAGGATATTATTTGTCCTGAAGTTGCAGGCAAGAGTTTCTGCTGACCACAAACTGTTCTGGTCGAGACAAGTTTTCAAGCGAAGAAAATGAGCGAGTCGTACCTGCCCGGTTCGGCACGATCTTCCGCTGCCTGTGGGAGCCCCGCCTCCCTCCCCGAGCTCGGACGTCACGTCGGGCCTGCCGGAACACTTCCCACACAACTGTCCCATAATCTCATTTTGCAGCGTCAGGTATTCTCTGTGATTCTTAAGCCCCGGGTTCGGTGCTTTCTCGGTCAATAAAACAACCCCTTTTTGATGAACTTTGAGTCTGCGGGAAGTACAGCAATCTTGAAGATCCTGATGGCGAACTTTGAGAAGCTCTCAGCTTGACTGAGCCTGGTTTTGTGCGTGCAGATGACCGAAGAACTACGTGGACAGAAACGTGGAAAATTCAGTCTGAAATATTGCGTAGCTTGGCGAGAAGGACCCGTCGACGACACTCCGTGTGTGAGAGACTGATTCTTGTGTGGAGTCGGTGCACACATCGGCCTCACCTCACCTGGAGACAAAAGAGTAACACAACTTCTCAAGGTGTAACAACAAAAGTGCTGTAGGTCTGTGTGACGTGTGGGGAAACACACTCAACTCCAGCAGTTTGGAGAACACTTTGTAGTTCCGAACTGGCGCGCTTTCAACAACAGGCGAACGAAAACACTTTCCGAAGGAGTAGTTTTTCTTGAACAAACCAGACTCTGAGTGAAAACAAACTGCTGCACAACTCATCAGACGCAGACAGATTGTTCTGTTGGTTTGATTCACACGTGGCATTGTGCGACAAGAAAACATACATGTCGTCTTGTGTTATTTTGTGGTCTGGCATTGTATTCAAGATTGGATATGACGCAAGGAAAATCTTTGCTCTGGAAAAGCAACTGTTGAATCTGCTGCGAATCCAGTCCTGGTCAAACCGGCATTGTTTGAATGGCAACTGACGCACAGGGGCTGCCGCGACCGACAGAGATGTTGGGTGGAAATGGAGGCAGATGGCAATGGATGGACCCCGGGTCAGCCCCAGATTGGCTCCAGTCAAGATGGACCCCTGAACCACTCACCTCCTCACCACACTTCAGCTGATCTCTGAACCGCAGCGCTCCCCAGCAAATTACTCCGCTGAATTATGGCTCCGGGTTCCGCTGTCCTGGGAGGCGGAGGATGCAAATGGACTGGAAGTCAAAATGCAGAGGTAAAAGGGCAAAAAATATTGTTCCGCAGTTGCGTTGGCAAAAGGGTGGGTCTGAAGCTGTGTGCGGGGCACTGTTCAGCTGGAAGCGCGTTTGCTCTTGAGGGAGAGGTCCAGATCATAGCATCCTGCAATGTGAAGGATTTGTTGCCATGTTTTGGAGAAAGTCCGATTGAAGAAAACGAACATGGCTTGTGATTTGCCAGGTACTCGTGTGTTCGTTCACAAAATCTTCAGACACGCTGACCGAGAGCGCATCTGTAGACTGATCCGTCTGCCTCTCATCACCTGTGACTGCGAGTGACGAAGCGCTTCATTCCACAACTGCTGTGTCGTCTCAGATCAAGCTCCTCCTGCAGCGCTCTCGAACAGGGTCACCGAGCAATCACCGTGTCTCCAGCCCATAAATTGCTGTGTTCAGCGCTGCTATCCGAGGGTCGTCCCCGGGGGAGAGAGGCTGCGTCCCCGGGGGAGGGAGGCCCCGTCCCCGGGGGGGGAGGGTCTGTCCCCGGGGAGCGCGACTCCATCCAGTCGGAATTGCTCTCGTCCGTCACTGTCACTTGTCGCCCAAATCTGTTCCTGCTCCAGTTCCTCTCTCTCTCTCTCTCTCTCTCTCTCTCTCTCTCTCTCTCACTCTCTCTCTCTCTCTCTCTCTGTGGGTCATGAAGGGGAGTTCCAGGTTCCTCCGAGCGACACACAGCGGAACTCTCGAGGAAAGGGCGCATCTACCCTTTGCTCTTTTTGTGTTAACTGGGAATCTCCTCCAAAAAACACATGACCAAGAGTTCTGCGAAATTTGACACATCTGCTTCTTCACAGCTGTACGCATTTGAATATTTCTGACGGAATAACAAGTTTGACACAAAACTTCCATTTGTAGAAATGGTTATATGTTCGCTCTGCGTTAGACACATGACAGGGGCCCATCAGTTCCATCTTCATGTTTGAATTTCCTCATTTTTACGTTCCAGGTGAAATTGAAACTCTTGCATCAAGGGTGAATTTCATCTTCGCGCTTCTCGCGCAAAACTCCATTTCGAGTGACGGGCGTCGGACCGTGTGGACATCTGAGAAGATGGACTCCGCCAACCTTGAAATCAAAATGAGTCTCGGAGCGATCCGCCTCTCCGATAGATACAGACGGCTGCCTCCCAGCAGCGCAGGGACCCGCGCAGCAGAAAGAAAGGCTTTGTATCAATCAGAAAGAGGAAAGAAACTGTGCAATACGAGCTGTGGGAAATTGTGTACTTGGCTATGCGCTTCTTTCGACATTGAACAATTTTTTGGGAGCAAAATTACTTCGTTTCTGCACATGCATGGCACACGCAAAAGTTTCTTCTGTTTTCGAGCCTTCCGCGCGTTGAAAGAGTCTGATCTCGAAACAGCATGTCAAAGCTGGCTGCATGCACAAGACGCAAATCTTCCTTGAACAGCAGAGAGGGAATGTATTCGCCGTCTCGTTTGCAGACCATAAGTCCCCTGCTCTGTCAGAGCCTGACGGATGGCTCGCAATAAAAGCGCGAGATTTGACTCTGGTCGCGGGGTTATGTAACGCGTCGGAGCGCGGGCCTCGTGCGCAGCGCGGTCCCCGTCACCGAGCGACGCGCCCCCGTGATGGATGACGTCCTCCCGCCCGGAGCCGGGCCCCAGCTCCCGGGAAACCAAACAATAGAATCTTCAGAAGGCAGGACCAAGGATAGTTGGATCCGATCTGAAGATCCACACCACAAAAACGTGGTTTGGTGTGGGAAAGATAAGGCCAGAGTCCAAATCAAAGCAGTTTGCGCCCCGGGGGATGACTCTGGGGAGGAGTGGAGTCAGAGGGCCCAGGCCCACTGGAATCGCCAGAGCGGATCCAAACCCTCTCGGACTCGCTGGTTCCAAAGCTCGAGGGAACACGCGGAGCACGGACAGCCTGAGCCCCTCATGTTCCTGAGATTGAGATTTTCGCCATGTTCCCCTGGGCTCGGAGTGCGCCGCGGCGCTGCGGTCCCTGGGCTCGGACGCTGAGGACGCACCGCGCACCGAGACGCCATCAATCGTCGGTCCGTCCGGCGCAAGACGGTCCCGGCCGCCGCAGCAGCAGCATGTCGCGCAGGGAGCGGCGTCGCAGCAGCGCGGGCCGCTGATTGATGGGCGTTTTACATGAAGGCTGGACTCACCCTCACTGTATCATCAGATCCCTCCGCATGCTGCATGTGACACAATGAGGGTTCGGTGTCCCCTGCTCAAAACATACGTGTTGCGGCTGTAGCGTCCTTCTTTGAACGCTGACGTTTTTGTTGCGTTCACGTTCTTGTTGGCGCAGGTGAGCAAGGCAATCAAACAACGCAGAGGGCGAGTTCACGTTTTCACCACGTTCTGATTTTAACGTTGCTGGGAACAAACGTGGACAGTTGAAGTGCAGCATAAAATCTCAGCCTCTGTGTTCAGAACGGAAATGGGGGAGCGTATAGCCGCCTCGTGCGTGAAGCCACAACTCTCGGTGAGTGCCGTCAGAGGCGGCGTGATAGAGGCTCCGCTCCTGATGCATATTTCCATTCTCTCTCCAACACTCATTTGCAGTCCATCACCAAAACCACCTTTGCAGTTGCAGCGCCCTGTGAGCTGAGCGCGCAGGTTCCTCGCTTTTGGCCTTCAAACGGACGACAATGGCGCCGAAGCGACGCACAATGTGTGCAGAGTGAGTTGATGCGCACAGCGCTCGAGCACTCAGACCGCTTTTTGTGGAAGCCCGACAGCGCGGAGTGGACTATGTAGGTGCAATCCGGGGTGTAATTTAGGAGGCCGTAGGGAGGCGGGTTCAGATTGCTGGTGTTTCGCCTGCGATGCGGACTCCGTCTGCGTGTGAAATGTGGTTCTCGTCGCTGAATAACTGTTGGTGACGCTGAGCTGTAGCAGCGCAAGCAAGACACCTGTGCCTTTCGGGATTACCTGCAGATTCGTACATGGGAGGAATGACCGAAGAGCGACAGGACTATGGATCGCAGAACGGAGAACCATTGCTGCGAGACTGTCCAACCCGACACAGAACACTGCAGACTCAGGGGTCATCACGCCCTGGTTCAGCTCCCAAATGGCCATAAGTTCAGTCTTATGATGAGAAAACACTTCAATATGTTTCCGTGGATAACAGTTTCACCCGAAGGCAGCCAGGCCCAGGGGTCTCAACTGGACATTGTGTTGGCCCCCCGGGTCCCCGAGAACACAGGGAGAGCGAGATCCGGAGTCGCCCGGCGCGGACAGAGTCGAGTCAATGGTCTTTATCTGGGGAACAATGAGCCTCGGTCCTCAGGGGCTTTTCTCGCGAATTTCTCGGAATTCTCTCAAATCAGCTTCGTTACCGGGAAAATGAAGCACCAGAAAGCGCCCAACTTTGCTTTTTCTCCAATCAACGGTTTGACTCAAGTTTCTGCGACGTTTGAAAGGGAGAACTGTCTTCGTTAACTCGGCACTTTACTTTAATTGCACGGTTCTTAACACCAAGGAAAAACAACTGCTGTTGTTTGAAGCTGCCTTCAACGCTCTGCATTTCAATTGGTGCACAAACATGGTGCACCAATTGAAAAGTTTTGCAAGAAGCAGAAGCACGCAGGTTGTGTTCCAACTTTGCCTTCACCCCGTCGAACTAACTTGCACACTCACGCAATACGTCGGTGGAGCCTGATGGATCGAGACTCGATCCTGGTCCCTCTTGGTTCAATTACCTCGCTCAACAACGGTGATCCCCAACACAGCCGCCCCCCAACCCGCTCCCGATTGTCCCTTCTATAGACGCTGCCATGCTCTGCAATTCTGGTCGGTGATGTGAAATGAGGAGAGGTCTGGGTGTGTTTCGATTGTGTGCATTGAGACTTACATGAATCTGCTTTCAAGGGAGTCTGGCTGAAATGTGGCAGGTGTGAGTTTACAGGTATCCGAGGAAGGGACGGAGGGAGGTAGGGAGGGATGGAGGGAGGGAGGGAGGGAGAACATGGCACAACACTCTTCGTCCACGAGCTTTCCTTTCTGAGACGACATCTGTTTGTCGTCTCCTTGGTGTTACAGCAAGAAACGTTCCACGAAAGTGGGAAATTGCAACCTTGAGCAGTGTCCATCCAACGAATGAGCTGTGTTCCCACAATGGAGGCATTGGACATTGCCAAGTGAAATGGCTGTGTTGACTGTCAGGTTCTTTGAAACGAAGCCTTTCACCAAAAAACCCTCCATGCTTCTTTGATGACATCGGCGTACACTACTGGTGGAAGTGGATCACCCCAAGTGCAGTAATTGGAAAAAACTTTTTCATCCTGAATGTTGAACTGCGTTCACACAGCACGCCTTCTGCACCTCGTCCCTGAACAAGAGAACACGCGCTGCGTCACGAGCCACGACGCAGCGTCTGTTGACACGTGACGGAGCGAAGGACGGACGCCGCGTGGCCCCGGCCTGAGGGAGCGACCTGCGCGCTCTCACGCCATAAAGGTTGAGCGAAGGCAATTTCTCAGCAGCGGGTCCCATTACTCAAGCCGAAGCGTCGCTGCTCCTCGGAGGCCAATAGATCCAGGTAATAACTTGAAGGAGAAGTCTGCACATTTTGAGCTAATTGGAGAGTCTATGACCCTCCTCGAACAAGCACTCTGGTCGTAAAGCGTGGCTCTAACGGCGTGCTTTTAGAACGTCGTAAACGGTGGTCTGCAGTTCGGCATGATCGTAAAGAGGCCCCGGGACTGTACCTGAGGAAATGGCTGGATCTGCCCGTTCACTGCACCGAGCAGAAGATTCAGGACAAAAACAAATCAGTTTTGTGGGACGCAAACAATCTGGACTGCTGCAGAGAAAATTTTCCAACGTGCGACAAAAGCAAACCTTGAACATGCAGCTTTCGTCTGCAGTTCCACAACATGGCTCTTTTGTGGAGACAGGAGAATTTCGTAGTTGATCGGACCCAGGTATCACTGCAACGATGACGTCAAAAGCAGCAATGGCTGCGTGTTGGGAAGTCTGTTTTCACAGCGCACTTCCCCTGCAGGTTGAACCTCGGCGAGCGAATGGGAACATGACGCTCGAGTCGCAGCTCGTTACGGAGCAATCAGGGAAACAAAGCGGCCCGAGCTGGTTTTATCGCTCGGCTGATTGATCTCCTCTCGCGTCCCGCGCTCTGAGCTCCTCCCGCGCGTCGTGGGCTCAGCCCGAACTGACGTCTTCCTGAAGCAGCCACCAGAGGGAGTGAGAACCGGGTCCTTCACTCCCTTCAGGTGAAACATGAATGTCTCAGATGACGATGGCAGACAAAATAAGCTATTCAAAGCTCCTTTGCATTCGTTGAATTTCCGACTCGTCCTTCATTCAGGCAAAGATTGACAACTGACAGAAGGAGCCACAATTGAAACTGACCACTGCTAACTTCCATCCCATGTCTGGCCAGAAACTACAAGCTCCGTCTCGAAACCAGGCTAATGCTTGCGTCGAGATGCACAACTAAACAGGGTTTGTATCTCTCCGGACGGATTCGCTTCGCTCAAATCAACAAAAGCATCAAGACCCGGGTTGAAAACCCGACGGGTCTTCATCAATTTTGCTTTGGGCGTTTTCGACGCAGTGGATGTACCCGTACTCGCGCAGGTTCTTCACCTGTTCTCACGGCGTCTCGCCCGACTCAGCGGAGAGCGATTCGAGGCCTGTCAGTTTAAAACAGACGAATGGGTCGAGGTAATTGGGTTTGTTTCCTGTTCTCAGCTCAAACCGCCCCAGAAGGACCCGCCTCAGCACGAGCCACTCAGACGCAGGGAAGCGCGCCGGCGCCGACAGCTCCGCGGTTCAATTCGTTTCCTCAAGAACTTGAGTGTCAAGCTGAAAGTGTGGAATTGCACGAACTGGCCTGCTGGACAATGCGGTGTGAATTTGGTCTCAGGATCCCGTTAAATTGCAGCGTCCAAGTGGAGAAACTGCCGACGAAGAGAGATATGGAGGAACAAGAACAAACGGATGCAGTAACAATAGAAAGTCTCAGAGGAAATTTCTTGACCTGCATACCTAAATTCAGCCGACAATAGCAGCTCCTCTCGGCCCTGAATGACTTTATATTTAATGCAGATTCAATTGGCTGAAGCGTCCGCATTCAGATGCCTCGGGCTCGCTCCCATCACAGCTGTCCGCAGTCGCCTTCAACTCCACTAAATGCATTTCGTGTCAAAAGCGATCACACAGGGCCGGGGCCCGCAGCCCTAATCGGCTTTGGAGGCCCAACTAATGAGACTCAAGCCCGATGACTTTCCGCCAGAAGAAAGCGAGGTGAATTTTGCGAGGCAAAGCCCCCGGAGGACCCGTGATTTAGTGCGAATGGGATTGTAGTCGTGTCGGGGTCTTTTTGCAATGGTTGAAGCCGATTTGATGGGAAGCTGATTCTGCGCGAATAACCGATCAGGAAATGACACCGAATCAAAATTGAATCTGTTGCTGGAACCTGCAACGCTCATACGACTGCTGCGTCGGACCCTGACACTCTGTAGAATGTTGTTTGTTCATTTCTTGTGTTGAATTTTCAGCACTGATGCCCGTGCAAATCTCCCATTGCGTGCACGCCACTGCACCGGCTGAAAGTTTTGGATTTGTTGGAAAAATTAAATCAGGACAATTTTCTCCGCTCCTTGTTCAGGACACAATGCATAATGCACCCAACCCGAATATGAATAAATTTCACATCGCTTCCCTATTATCACCAGCAGCACTGAATAACTCGGCGTGTCTGTCGGCGGCGGTAACGGTGAATCAGTGCTGCAGTTAATTCTATCAAGTGAGGAGTAAATGCGGGCGCTTCATTATTTGCGCGAACACCTATCAATCAGAGTGATTCATCTCCCATACGTCTCCATTATCCCGCGCAGTCTCATTACCAAATGGACCGCTTCGACTATGATGTAATGATCAGCGCCGGGAGGCGGTCTGCGGGGCGATGGTGCGGGGGTTGGGTGGTGGTGGTGCGGCGGTGCGGGGTGGCGTATTGGCGGTGCGGGGCAGCGTGGTGGGGGTGTAAGGTTGGGTCCTGATGGTGGGACGGTGGGTCCTGGCGGTACGGTGCAGGATCGGTGCTGGAGGTGTGGTTTGAGCCACATTGTGGTGTCGCTCGCTGCGTCTCGTGAGATTTTGAACTGTTGTTGCTCCAGCAGGTGCAGAACTGTTGGTTCCCATGAGCAGCGACTCGAACTGGAGTCTGACCTCGGGATGGGGTGGTTGTTCTGAAGGCAACAAAAAAGTGTCCGTTACACAGCTGTCACAGCCGTGTGTCACATTGACAAAGACGAATCCTCTCATCTCTTGAGTTTGCGTTCACAGAGCTGTTTTCTTTGGACAGGCTGGTCAAGAATTAGTTTCTGTCACTCGTAGTTCCTGGTTCTTGCTGTCTGGATTTGGGAGCCAACCTTGGCTCTGGTGGCCGGGAATTCAGCCACAAAACAGTCAATTCTGTCGTTTAAATGCATAGCATTGCGAAAAGGAGCGCTGACGGTCCTCAGAAAGCCGACACCAGGGCTGCCTGGTTCTTGTGAGCCACCTTCATGTTCTCAAAGACGTGTCCAAAATGCGCATCAACTTGCAGAAGGCCGAGTTGGAGTTACTTGACATCTTTCCTTGAGAGCAAACGTGTCGCACTTGTTTGGTGGCTCGTGATATTTGTGTTGGGGCTGAATCTCACTGCGTGTGCTGTTCCTGGGACGCAGATCATCAGGTCGCTGCTGGGTGTGTATGCGCAGTCAGTTCGCAAACACAACCACGGCGTAATTGCCCGCATCTTCTTGCACTGATTCCCCAAAGTTTATTCCTTTCCCGTGCCCCCACGTTCCTAATTCTGGACATGGCTTCTGCCAGGAGAGCTCAGTTGCAAACAAACTGAGCTGCGAACCACTCCGCAATGTCTAGATCGCTTTGTTGCGGCCAACAACTCAAGGCCAATTCAAGAGTGTTTTGTTCCTGTACGCCTATTTTTTGCGTTTCTACGATTGTTTCCTCTGACATGACAATCAGAATCGATTCTGTGCAAAGCTGCCAGATGCCTGATGCCCATCATGAACCCAGGACCACTTGGAAGGTCAGGACAAAAATTCAGATCTGCTGACCACAAATAAAACAGAGAACTGGAGGACAGGTCTTGTTGAAGCAGTGGCCACACAGACGCGTCTATTTTTGACGCGCGTCAAAAATTGACGCGCGTCAAAAAATGTCTGTTGAGATGTTCTGAAAAATAAAAGCTTCATAAACGCTTCCTGTGTGGCCACCCTGATTGAAAATAGTGGGAGATATTTTTGACGCGCGTCAAAATAGAAATTGACGCGTCCTGTGTGGCCGCCCCTTGAGTCTCCGTTGTGAAGCTACAGCTCTGCTCCTGCCAGTATCTCCGCAGCAATTCGCTTGTCTGCTTCACATGACTAGATTTATGCTGCATTGATTGTAAGGATGCAAAGCTCCCACCTGATGTATAGAACCATAAACGTCAAGGGAAACACAGAATCGCCTTCACTATGCAAAGGCATAAACGCTCCAACAATCACTCTGGGCATCATTTCTGCCAAACTGGCACAAAAAAGTTGCCATCAAATTTGCTCTGTGTTTTGAGCCTTCAAAAGCCTGACAAGTGAAACGTGTTCATCATGCGATGCTTCAGCTGGATTTCCTGGAAGGGCTCGACTGCGCGCGGCAAAGCGAAAATCCCAGACGAGGCCGCCAAGCAACTTCAACAAACTGCACCAAAACTGTGTGAAATATGGTTTCTCAGAACGCTTCTTGGAGCATGAGAAATGAGGTGGATTCTTGGGTTGGGGAAATAGCCGACGCCGATGGGAGTATATTGGCCTGTGTGACAAAATATTTTGCTTGTTCCTGTGGCAGAAGTAAAACAAAAATTCCGGGGTGTTTTTTCCTCATCCGGCGGACACGTCCCTGGCCGCGGCGGAACAACCCCCGGTCCCCGTCAGGCTCCGCGAGGCTGCGGCGAGTCCGAGGCGGTTCAGATAGAGGCGGAACATGAGGCGAAGCGAGTCACGTCGCTAGAGAGGTTTCGATGCAAACACGTCCGTCCGAGCATTTTTCATGCCGGAACCCATGTTGCCATGTGTGTCATCTCCCTGGCAGTTTCAAGAGAAAACTGGCCAAGAATAATAACTTTTCTCAGCATCTTCCCCACAATCAAATCCTTCTGCAGAAACTTGGCAAATTTCAGGAACAAAGGTGCTGTTGGACACAGTGAATTTTCAGTTTTAGAAAGTCTATTCCCATGTTTTTGGGACATTTTTTAGCAAGTGAAATGGGGCGGACGTGTTTCTATCACATGGCAAATGACACAGCGGGTTGCATCGAAACCTCTCTGCTATCTCGCTCCATCTGCGCGATCATGAAGCGGCAGATCCAGCAGCGTAGTCTCTACTGACTGAGGCGCACTGTACTGTGTTCCAGCCGCGAGCACACGGAATAAATGACACAGTCGCTCAGCATTCCAGAGTCTCAAGTGGGGGACACCTCAAGTGAGACTGGTTCCCTTGCACATGCAGAAGCAGTTTGATGAGGCTTTTCACTTTTGATGCAAGTTTTGCAAAACAGTCATGCCTGATAGGAACAGAAAGAGTTGCGCCTTGTGACACACAAAGCTACAAAGAGAGACCCTGGCTGGTCTGGATCTGTTTCTGACAGCGAAGGAGACTCGTGTGGTCAACCAGGAACTGGGTCTCGGGGTCTTGGTCTGTCCAACATTCGACGAAGAAACGCGTCAGTCACAGGAGGAGAAACATCACTTGCAAAGCTGCTGTCAGTTGTATGTATAGGAACGTGCGAGGCCGTCTAGTTGCACGAGAACCCTCAGTTCAGTGTGGCTCATTCTGATGACACTCAGGATGAGAAAACCCACTTCGACACGCGCATCGGCTCGGTGGCTGCACCTGGATCCGCCTCACGTTCCGGCGCCTCCGATTGAAGCGAAATCTGAGATAATTCTTCCGGTGACCTTCTGCTGTTCTCCAGGACCAGACAATTGGTGTCAAGAATTTCGTGCATCCGTTTCGTGATGCCTGAAACTGTTCTTGTTAGCAGAAAACACGCACACGCTTGCAGAAGATCTATTGTCGGGTGGTGAATGTTTTCTTCAACCATGATTTGTCTGTAAAATCCATTGTGTCCTCAGCATTGCCTCGAAAACACAAAATCTCAATCGATCTGTGAGGCGAACCTGAGATCGGGTCACGGCCGAACCCGAGCCGTCCCGAGTCTTCTTCGCACGCGACGAAGTCCGTCGCTTTCCCGTGTGGCTGCAGCGCCGGAACCTCGTCCTCCTCTTGTCTTTTGTCCGCGCTTTGAGCTTCCAACTACCAAACAACAATTGCTCCCAAAGCACTCATACAGGAAGAGGAAGCTGTTTCGAAACACAGAAAGCCCAGAAGAACCTCCTGGATCCATGAGACGCCTGGCTCCGCTGCCTGACCTTCCGACTCCCTACCGCAATCCACTAACAGCCGTCTCCCTGCGCCGGTGATGGATGAGGTCGCCGCGCCGCGCGCAGTGGCGTCCGCGCGGGGCGCGCGTCCCTCCCCTCCGCGCATGCGCGGGGCGCGGGTCCCGGGGAGACGCGCGCTAATCAACTTAGTGCGCTAATTACGCTGCGCGCGGAGACGCGGGGAGCGCGCGGCGCTGATCGGGACGACGACCTTCGTGCTGCGGGGCATCGGGACGCGAGGCGAAGGTTCAAACTTGCATCGGCGCACGGCATGGCAACCAGTGTCCGGCACTGCACCAACTTCGTGACTTCAGCATCCACCGTTTTCGTAGTTCCACTGTGCCCTTGTTTCAACAAGCATTTTCTTTTCTCTCTTTTCAGGTGAGTACACGAACGACGTCCTGATCCAAAAAGGTCTGGTGAGTTTTGTGTTCCTGCGATTTTCCAGTGGTGTTCTCAGACTGGGAGATTGTTTCTTGGGACGTGGGATCGTGTCCCCCGCTGGGTCATCCGTTGAGAAATTTTTGAAAAGGTCAGAGACGTTGTGCGGGCACCGGGTCTCCAGGGGGCTGATTCAGGCGGGTCTGCAACGACATGTGCACGCGCGTCCTCCCGCGCTGTGGAGCCGCACGCGCCCCCGTCGATTACAACGCATCAGCCTCGGCCGCAGCGCATCAGATCTTTATCGCTGCGAACGGATCTGCCCGGGATTAGTGTTTGATTGACTTGGTCTCTCGGTGCAGCCAGCTCCGGATTTGGGTCAAAGGAGCCCCCACCTGCAGCCGGTGCTCCTGCGCAGCAGTGAGCTGCAGGAAAGGCGCCCTTCATCTCAGAGAAGCGCGGCTGCACAGTTCTTGGGAAGGTGTCTCATGAACGTGAACGAGCTTGTTCCACAGTTCATTTGGGTCAAGTTACTCAGCAATGACATGCTTGATTTATCTGCTCTCTGGGCAGCTTTTTCTTGTGCAGAGAAACTTGCCTGTTTGCAACAGAGCAGTGCGACGAATAAAACGCGCCTTGACAGAATGGATTCAAACACTTTCTCCACTCAAACCCGCCGCTGGAGACACCTCCGCCACCACCCACCAGCACCACACGCTGCTCCACCATACTCCCGCTTTTGCTCCATGAATGATTGCACACAATTTCTGTGGGATCATCATAAAGTTCACAGTAAATACACAGAGGATGTTCACTAAGTACGAGGCACCCATAAAGCCATATCATTCAAATCCAGCCGCTAATTCCGAGTGCAGCCTTTCTCTCAAATTAATGCACAAAGTCACGAGAATAAAGCGGAGACTTTCTTAGTGGTGGCAGCTCTTCTGCTGGTAATCCAGCAATTTTCCACCAAGGGACGAGGATTTCTGGAGGGGAGAGTTTTGCGTCGCTGGTGACGTGGTTCTCAGAGTCGGAGAAACGGGAAGATTCTACATTGTGATGAATGCACACTGGATGCCGTGCCGCATGTGTGCTCTCCGTTTCCTCTCTTTTGTTACCTCCCGATAAGCCCAAAGCGGCGCGGTGTTCAGCAGATGTGTTCCGTCGTGGCAATTCTTTGTGGCAGAACCTGCACGGACAAGCAAGGGAACATCTGATCTGGGGTGCTGCAGAGGAAGACAGAAATGCACCCTCCTCACACCCCGCACCCAACACCCCCCACCCGGGCTCCAAACAGCGCGGACCAGGAGGAGGCCTGAGCGACGTTTCCCGTCTCGCTGCCCCGTCTCCTCTCAGCATTGATCGGAGTCGAGTCTCGAGTCGCAGATCGCGTCCTGTCCGAGCTCAACAATGCCGTCCCTTCCCGCGCAATTCAGCCGCACCGACCCCCAAATTACTTCTGCCAACCACGTTCCGCCGCTCCAACATCATTGTGAACACAGTACCGTCTCCTCAGTGTTTCGAAGCAAGAAAGCTGTATTTTCTTCTCGTCAGTGCGAGGGTTGGGGTTCCCGGGTGCCCGACACCCTGGAGAGGTGAATTGTGGGCTCAATGGCAGTTGAAGACTGAAATGCCACCAGCAGAAAGTCTGAGCTGGTGCAAACGTCCTCGGTCGTTGTTTGGTAGAGCTCAGGTCCAAATGCGCATCTGCACTGCATGACTGAAAACAAGCAAACACCGGGAAATGGCAACAAATGTCACTGCATAAGTTCCCCACACGTCTTAATTCAGCTCAAGAGTACATGTAACTGCGCGCTGATGGTGGCGAGGAAGGCAGCGTCTGGACAGGACAAGAGTTTGACAGTGACCGCGGTCGATTGGATGTAAAGCTGTCTTTAGCACATAGCAATTGCCTCTCAGAGAAGCCTCTGGAAAGGGCTTTTTGTTTGTTATCGCAGTGTCAATTCAGATCTGTACCCAATCTGCCGCACTGCAGCTTCGCTCGTCTGGTCTTCAGTCCGCCAAGAAAGAGCCGGTTCAGCTCTCTTTGTGCGCTCCGGTTTTCTCGCTGCCTTTCTGTGCGGGTTTTGTGCGACTTGGAAGTGAGCCTTTCCGGTGATGTGCTCTGTTGGTCAGAGATGCCTCTGGTTTGGAGCAATGATCCGGATGTGAAGGAATGCTCGACTCGTTCGACTTGCTGGCGAGACATCACACAGGCAGTCACTCTCGACTTTTCGAATCTCTGCCGAAACTGAGGCGTACAAAACACTTTCTGATGAAAATTTCCAAAGCCGGCCTTGTTCTTCAAAAGCATCAGTAGCTTTCTATCTGTTAAATACTGTTTGAAAAGAGAAATTTCGTCTTGGTTGAACCAGGTCAATGTCTGCTGAATGTGTTATCAACGTTTCTCCGAAATCTGTTTTGGTATCAAAGAATTTGTTTTTATCCTCACCGTCATTCAGCAGCTAGATCTATTCTGGCTTTTCACGAAATCAATTCAGAGTTAAATTGAGAAGAAAGTTCTTGTTTGGGGCTCGTTTCTTTGTCGTCTGACACAGAATCCTTCGCTGCTCACATCAAAGCCTCCAAAGGAGCTGAAGCAGCCGAGCGGAAACTGTCAACACCAGGCGAAACCATGACAACCACACACAGACAGATCAACTGCAACTCTGCAACATTTCCCGAAATGTTTGTTTCGTGCCAGAAGCACCAGAACGAGAAGCACGTTTCTTTGACAGTTTCAAGGCGACTGAGTCTGAGATGGAACCAGAAAACTGTGCGTGGGGAAGAGCTGCTGCTGCTCCACGACATTTGGGGACAAAACACCAACACAGACAATTCTTTTTCTTCAATTTCTGTACAAGACAAAATGTTGAAGGTTCAGACCAGAAGAAAAGAAAATGTCGCTGTTGAAAGCAGCGTTTGAAATTCCACGCAGTCTTTGCAAAGACAGAGTCGGCATCCGCAGTATGTGATGTGTGTTGTTGGTACGCAGATCGACCATGAAACACCAAAGACGGGGATTTATATGAAAAGATGAGCTTCAGAGATATGAAATGTGACAATACTGGGAAACGGAAAAGCGGATAAAACAAAAAATGAGAAGTGAAAATCCGAGTGAAAATGTCAACCTGGCAACGGAAAACCTCAACACGGCAACGTGACACGGCCAGAAAACATCAGCTCAAAAACAGAAGCCTTTCTCTTTCGTGGATTGAGGTTCAAGTTTTGTGAAAACAAAACTCGCGCTCATCCGAATTTTTGTGAGGCTTGTGAAGGAGATTGAAAACGGAAACGTTTGCCCTCCAGAGCGCTAACAACAGGTGTGCGTTTTGAAAGACGAACCCATTTCAAACGGAGATGGTTCAAAGAAGTCAAATTTGAGATTTCTCTTGTGCAAACAACAGAGACGGAGAGGCCAAACCCTCGCGCCGAGTCTCCAGTCTGACACGGACCTGCGTCTGAGGGCAGGAGCTCAGAACCGAAACTCGTTTCGGTCATTACCACACAGCAAATGTTCGGACTTCATTCAGCCCCAACTCATATTCAAAAGCCTTTTTGCTTCGCTGTCATTTTTGGGAATGCTTGACGGGGCTGTGTTCATCTCCAGGTTCAGACTACGGGTTGCGCCTCGAGATCCGAGCAGCAAATAGGGGGACATTGTTTGCTGGGCTCTCTCAGAGAACGACACCCCCGGGGTGATGTTACATGCTCCGACAACGGGTCCGCCGCTTTGCCGCGCATCATTCTCCTGCTCCCTCCGCAAACATTTCCGAGGAGCAAGTTGCAAATGCCATGTTTACCACGTTTTTCTGCTGAGTGGAGAACACAAACGTTTTTGTGAGGCTATCGTTTGAGTAAAATCAAAATGGCACAACTTGAGGCTCGTTGAGTCAAACATACGTGATGAACATCAGAGCTGAGAATTTGAAGAGCTTTTCGTTTGATTCTCTCAATCAGCGCTGACAGCGACTTGAATCGGAGGCACTTTGCGATTCTCCTCCCGAAGCGTGTCGCTATTTGCTGGGATCCGACACCAGATGAGGAATTCCTGCCACTGTCAGTCACTGCAAAGCGTCGAGGCTCCAAGTCGTTTCTCTCTGATTTGTTTGCAAGTTTACAAAGTGCGGTGAGTCCAGGTTTTACTGTTTTCTGGAACGGGTTTGGTTAGCTTGGGAAGGGGGAATTGTGTTTTCCTGTCCAGAAGCAGTGGGCGTGTCGATTGTGTTCACATGAACGTGAAGGCACAACAGTTCTGGACAGCTAATTGTGAACGTTCGTTCCCAGCGAAGCGGAGACTGAGACGGGCCCCACTTTCCTCTGGAAAAGACATTCTTTCGTTGTGTGGAAAGTCATCCTTCTGCCACAAACATGACACATGCTTTTAGCGTTGAAGTCAGGGCTTCCCTCGAGGTCGAATTTCACTGGTCTCCCCTTCCACAGTCCTGGACCTGAGTTTGTGCTCCTTCACCAGGCATCGCAGGAAAAGCCGTGACAATCAGCCGCTGCGCTGCGGGATGTGTGAGGAGATCAGGATCCGCGGCGCTGTCAGTTGTCGTGATAAATGGAAGAATTCCCATTTTTTCACGCAGGTCACATGTCGGCGACTTCCGGGACTGAGCCTCGCGCCTCGGGTCGGGTTCCTAATGGCTTCCGGGGTCAAGTTGTGGACGTCTCAAGATGTTGATTTGACGTAGAGAAGCGGTGGGGGAGTTGTACAGTTGGCAGCCAGGCAGGCAGGCCAGGGCCACGGTCTTTTATTGTCATTGAACGCGTGTTCTACAACTCTTCCTCAAGGCACCAGCTAGAAGTGAGCAGTTGACTTCGTGTTCATCTGGTTCTGAAGCAGAGTTTATTCTGCAGTGCAGGATGAAAATGCACTGGGAGCGGAGCTGAAGAGTTTTTCATCTGCAGAACGAGGCTGATGCGGTGTGTAAATGTTGATTTTGAACAGAGCGGATGACCAGCGAAGAGGACCTGATCTTGTAAACCTGATGTATGTGGAAAAGTGAGGACCGGAGCGCTCTTCACCCGATGAGAATTTGGGGCAATTTCCACAGAAGCCAAAGATGGACTTTCCATATCTGGCAGGAAAAATGGGTCCCGAGCAATATGAAGCTCTTTCGGGAGTGTGTACTTGTGGTTTAGTCCTGAACTTCTCGACGTGCTGAAGGAACGCAGGCCATAGACGACCACTGCATGTGATCTGATCAGCCTGTACTTCCGTCCCGTCCGCAAGAAACACACGCCACAACAGCTGATTTCACACCTGCCTCGGTGGCACCTGCTTCCGCACACGCTGGACAGAAAAAAAACAAGTCTGGGGAAGAACTCCTCTGGAAATCAGCTGCCCGTAAACGCGCTATCTGAGCCATAAAGACTCGTATCGGTTCGGCGCAGCAGCCGAGTCCCTGGGAGACCGCACCGCTAATGCGCGCGCTATCCAACCTGAATCTCTGCGGACTCCACGGAGGGTCCCGGCCACTGAACAAATGTTTAGATCTGTCGCTGAGGAAGCTTCTCGTCTTGAAGGACAAAGCTGCAATTAACGAAGATCCGCCCGAATCCCTGCACCGGACCCGCTTGATCAATCAACGTCTTCCGCACGGCGGAATCCTCTCATTGCACTCCGCATTGCCTCTGCGCGGAGCCCCGAGAACCGCCCTGCACTTCTGTTCAACTTACGGAGCTGCTCATCTGACTGGAAATGTCGAGAAATGTTTTCTTGTTGGACCGTCGAGGACAGGGACGCGCGGGCAAAAAGTGAGGACCGTTCAGCACTGGGCTCACTTGCTCCAAGGAAAATAAACATCGGGTCAAACTTTGTGCGTTGAGGTGTTGAGCAATCGTTGTGAAGACGCACTGCTTTGCTCTTGTGGTGGAATTTCTGAGACGATCTTGTTGGTGTTGAACTCGTGCTGAAGTGCGGACGGTCCCTCCGGAGCGACCTTGGCCTGGGCGGGTCCGGCTCGCAGCAGGGCGGATCTCCATCCATCTGAACGCAGGACATGTTAATCCGACACGCATTAGACGCAGCCCACTCGGGCAAGACGCGCGGGATGAGCCCCTAAGTAGCTCAGATGGGTCCGAGTCTGTCTGCCGCAGATAGTTTGACATGTCCGAGGAAGTGACTAATAAAGCGACCGTTTCTCTCACCGACATTACTCACCGTCCAAACCAGGACAGATGGATCTGTGAACTGTACCTCTCCTTAGTCTTCATAAAGAAGCTCGGAGCCCGTCTCAACCGAAGTACAGTCCGAGAGAAAAAATGTCCGGGAAAAGAAGCTGTTGGTCTGAATCTTCTTCAGCACCTCAACTCGCCGCAGCTGTCGCGTCTTGACAAAGACAAACGATGACGTGATGCAGCCACAAACCCAACAAAGAGCTCTACCAGAACCTGCAAAAACACTCCTCAGAACGTGAGACAGTTCCAGTCCACTCAAACTTTAAAAGGAAGTGGATGGATGGTTCTGAACTGTTACCAGACTTCGACGCATCAAACTATGCCTGACCAAGACGCGTCAGTGAAGTTGGTGTCTCCTGTTGAATCCGTTGACATGTCTGGGCATCTTGAATCGGTGATTTAAACACATCTCCTCATTGCGAGGACACCGTAATGGTTTTGATAAGTCGATTAGTCTCAGTAATTATGGCACCAGACTTGTTTTAATGTTCCCCGGTGAGTGGGAATCACGCGACGCGCAGACAGAAGTGACGTCTGCCTCGAGTCAGCGCAGAATCAGAACAACTCAATTTTACAGAGATCGAGGCTACAGTTTTCAACAAGAATTCAGACATCACGTCAAGTGTTCTTTTTCATTCACGAAGTAAAAATATGGAACAGGCAACATGAAAAGAAAGATCCTGCACTGATGGAATTGAAATGTGCCCCTTTGAACAAAAAGTGAATTGCAAAAATCAGGGCACCCACTCTCTTGATGAAAGATGCGCTTGATTTGAGTCGGTGATGGGCCTGAGACGTCGGAGCCTCGCAGCGTCTCCTTTTGTGACGCTGCGCAGTCGGTTCATCGCGACGCCATTCACAGCACCGTCAGACCAGAGACAGTAACGCCATTAATAAATGATGTCGGTTGTAATTAGATTCAAATGGAACTAATGTAAATGAAATTACTTCATTATCTTTACTCCACTTGTTCATTTGTGCACGTGACATTGAAAGGCTTTCTTCGCTTTCATCAGAAGGTGCAACTTTTTGAGATAGAAATTTGGCATCTGCTCGTCTCTTCCATCTGCTGCACTGGCATTCGAAACAGAGTGCGCAAAAACAGATGAAATTTCGAGAGAGAACCGCACTTTTCACGTTACACGTACGCTGCTCCTGAACTCCTGTGTCCTGGGCACATTGCTTCGGGTTTCACGTGATTGCAGCGCTGCTTCTGATCTCACGATCTCGGTGACGTTGTGCGACGGTCCCAACGCAGAAGTCTCCGCAGCGCAAAGTATCAGGACTCGTCCCAAAGAGTGCACGTGAAGTGGAGAAAAACTCAAACATAGAACGAAAGCAGCACCAGTTCGGTGTGATTCTTTTTGAGCTCAAAATTATCGGCTGTTCACACTCAAAATTGCGCACATTACCTCGCACGAAATCATCCAGTTCAGTGGACGTGTTGAATCCAGAACAATGCTGAAGCATGTCGTATCGACATTTTGATGGGAGTTTTCGGGAACTTTTCAAGAGCTGGGATTCGGTGCAGATTTTGAAATTATTCACACCACCACACTACATTTGCCAGTCAATTTGCGTTGATTGTGCCTGGGAAGTGATTTAGACGCTGGATCTGCGGGAAGCGCCGTAAATTCGCGCGGTTCGGGCGGCGCTCGCGCTCGTGCTGAGCCGCCGCATTGATTCCGGTGACGGCGCTAAAGAGGCACGAGCCGCGGGATGAGGCGGCGCTGCGCGGGCGACGCTCAATCGCGTGATAATTAGGATCCGGATCCGCTTCATTAAACACGCGCCGCGCCGCCGACTGCGAAACAACGGACGAGGAGGAGCTGATCAGCTGAGGAGCTGAGGAGCTGTGCAGGGTCTGTGAGCCATAGGGTCGAGACCTCACTGAGCACGAGAGGCAAACTGAGTTCGGTGATGCCTTGAGGGCTGAGGCCCCGACGACTCCATGGTCGCCACAGAGTTTGGTCATCAGATTTCGTTGTGAGCAGCACACAACGCACCACGAAAATGATGAGAAGAACCTTCCAAACTTGAGCCAAAGTGCGGTACCCTGCTCACAGAGTGCAAGGTCAGAGTGGCTTCGCCTCAGAGATATGAGCGGTGTCGCGGGGCGTTGCGCCTCGCATGTGTCTCGGTGCGCGGGGTGATCGCTCAGCTCGGCGGTGGCGGCGGCGCTGCTTCGCCGTCAGGTTGCGTCACAGCGGAAGCCAGAGTCACGTCTCGGTCCCGACTCCATCCTTCTTCAGTCGGAGGGAATCTCAAGGTGTGCCACGGCATCACCAAACCAGATCAGTGAGACCAACGGGCACAAAGTTCCGAGTGTCTTGTGAGGCGCACAACTTCGTTGTCTCACCGTTTTCTCAATCAGAACAAATGAAAAGGTCAAGGTATTTTGGGAAACAATATCTTTTCCGATCTGTTCTGTGGTACGAACTTGAGCAATTTTGCAGAATACCCAAGCCAACACAACACAAAATACAAAGTTGTGGATGTATTTGGGCACGTTTGTTGAACACCCGACCCATGCAGGCGAGCAGAAGCCCGGGAGACAGATAGCGCCGGAGCTCACCCCGCACCTCGGCCTGCGCACACTGATCAAGATTCATTAGACACTGATAAATCATCATAGCGAGGAGCCCGGCCTGTGTGCGTACTCCAGCATGGAGCGGCCTCACCACACCGTGCCGCATCTCCAGACAGACTTGAGCCAGACCGAGCAGCCACCCACGGAGGCTCCGTATCCCAGATTATTCCACCAAAATTTGAATGTCTGATTTCAATCTTTTGTACTTTCCTGATGAAGAGATCTCTTTGAGGCTGGGAGCAGGATTATGTAATCTGGCAATTCTGACGGGCTTTTGTCACTGGTAATGGCTGAATGATGGATGACCAGACGAAAGAAATAAAACATTTCTACTTTTCCAGACATCGGACGAGTTGACCCCTTGTCCAGCCCTGACAGATGACGGGGAAATCTTGACAATTCTTGGGTCGCAGTTTCCGTGTCTGAGTGACAAGTGTGGCAGCAGAACACAGTTATTTTTTCTGCTGCAAGATCAAATTTCCTGACATTCCTTGGAAAATGTCATGTTTCATTGAAATTTTGATTCGTGACAGGATGCAAGAACGTGTAATTCTCAAAGGGCGCAATGTCTTTGTCTCCTCTTCCTGCCAACAACGCTCTGTTTTGAATCTGAAAGGAAAGGAATTTGCACTGTAACTCGAATCGCATCAAATGATGACGGAAGTCAGAACCGCTGCGTTGTGCGAGGAAACATGAAACTCAAACAGTGATGGAAACTCGAGCTGAACTTGCAATTGAATTGACATTTGCAAGTCTGGTACAATCCAAGGCGGCCTCCAGCTCTTACACGACACTTCAACCAGCTGCCAAAAGACGTCCGCCAAAAAAGCTTTGGATCTTGACCAAGTTTCTTTCAAGTGTCTGCGGCGGTTTCAGAGAGACGGTGACAAACATGCGGCGGCTCGTCTGTTGGCGCGCGCACACAGAGCCGGATCGATCCGACTCTTGTAGAACCTGCCCCAATCATCGATTTCCTTCCGCCGCCCCTTATAGCGGGTTACTCGCCTCAATTGACAGATATTGACAGTGTCATTGTCTTCATTGTAGCGTGAAGCGACAAGCACTGAAATATGTCAAGAAGGTAGTACAACTTCAGTGTGTGTGTGTATGTGTGTACGAGCCTGCTGCACTGCATGTGATCCGCTGCTGAGTGGAACTTGGGTGCTGTGAGCTCTCAGTTCATCACTCCTCCCGGTTCCCCAAATGTGGTTCGGATTGCACAAAACTCAGTCAACTTCGAAACAGAAAATCAACAATGGACTGCGACACATCGTCGTGAGACTTTGTCAAGATTGCACGCACCAGTCAGAGGGTTTTGGTCCAGAGCGTTCGAGTGGACCTTTCCTACGTGCGATACCACTGAAAATGCGAAGTCAAACGCAAGGAAAAAGAGCACAGTAAACAGTGATGGCAAAATGCCACCTGGCGTGACTGCCAAGAGCGGAGCTGCCAAGAGCGGCCTGCACACGGAGGGATCAAGGAAAAACTCCAGGCTCGAGACATGTTACAGCCAAACGCGTCTGTCTTGGTGTCAGAATTCTGGAATGCCTGCAGCATCCTTTGCGTGGGACTCACCCACAGGGAGGCCCTTCCCGCTGCACAGCGGACGCACGGGGAGGAGGACGAAACAGTTTCCATTTTGCTGCAGTAATTTACATTGATATTCCGCCCAGGTATTTAATCAAAGTTGCTCGCTGTGACAACACCGCGGCGCCGCAGCTCGCTCCGGGCCCGGCTCCCGCTCCCGCTGCGGGGAGGGTGTCTGTAGCGAGAGCCTCGAGGAAACACGTCTCGCGTGCGGCCCGACTGCTCTGAGGGAGGCGGCGCCGCACTGCGTCTCCGCCGTGGTCCACATTGCTGAGGCGAGGCTTCCCAGGGAAACAAACCCACGTGACACAGTCACGGGAATCAGTTGTGAGGTGTCCAGATGTCAAAGGACCCAGACTTGCTGCTTGCATGCGAGACATTTTGTGAGCGGTAGAGAGGACTGTTGGGGAGTCACATCAACTTGGTCTGTCACCATTTTCCCCAGGGCGGGATCACAGGGTGACGACTTGACGACAGAGCGTTCACGTGTCGGAAGACCCAGACTGCTCTTCAAGTGAAGTCGGCACCGCCCCTCTCCCGCCTCTTCCCCTTGGTTGTGTCAAAAGCTCAAACGTTTGTTGATCTGAGGAACCAGCTGCTGTTCGTCATTCGGCGTCTATCAAAAGGGAAAGGGCGACTTTGAACGAACAAACAAGTGGGCCCGTGCTGTCAGAACGTCATCTGGGAAGAAATCTGCCAACGCGCACTTCAAAGAAACACTTCAAAGGCGAGTGATGTTTACGATGCAGATTCCACCGCAGATTTGCGCCGTGATGAATCCGAGTCGTTTGTCACTGTTTCCTTCACTGCGCAGTAGTGGGAAGAGGTCGTCAGACCTGGAGCAGAAACGAACCGCAGCAGAACCCGGAGCGGTCGTTTCACTGGGGCTCGACAAACCCAGTGATGACACATGAGCAGCGCCAGAGACAAACTGCAGCACGTGTTACTTCATGAAGACACGTCCACCCGTACGAGACGATGTTCAGCGGTCTGAGTTCCCAGGAGAAACAGAAACCCTGCATCTCCAGGACCATCTCTGGAAGAAGCACTGAACCCAGTCTCACTGAGATTACGTATGTTGCCGCGCATTTCGTTACTCGTCCAGCCCAAGACCCAGGTTGTCCCAGATATGAACATCTGACTGAATGTTTGGACTGAGCGCTGGGCTGTCGAACAGCAGGGCCCTCAACTTCCATCCCGAATTCACAGGGAAGTCTCAGCACGATTCGTTGTTTTCTAGACATTTCTCTCTGGAGCTGCGATGTTTGTTGAAAATTCATTTCCGTAAAAGCCAACACCTTGTTATTGTTGGGAGCGTTTGTGCATTTCCTGCGTCGTCGTAAACTGATTGAGAAGCAACAGGAAGAGGGGAGCGAATCCGGGGCACGGAATGAAGCCGTAAACTGAGTGTACGGCCCCCGCGGGACCTGGCTACACTGCGCGAGATGTGCGAGGCGCCCGGCTCCTCACGCACCGCCGCCCCGAGCCGAGCCGAGCCGCCGTGTTTGGCCTGATTCTGCTTCTGAGAAAACGGAAATAGTAGACATGAGATGGTCAAATATGGGTGATAGAACACATCAAAATAGCAACGTTCTTTCTGCACAGAGGGCATTTACTCGTATACGTAAGTGACTGGTTTAGCACACCGGATGCACACGACGTGCAAACTACGCGACATTAGATTCTGTGTGATTTCCTCTGAACGATAGAAATGTCCGTGGCATTCTGGAGCCCTCGCACGACTTTGATCGGACACGCGGCGGTTCTCTGAGAGTGTTGCGCGCGGAGTCCGTCGGGAGTCGTCGCGCACAATAGGGAGGTTTCTATGCATCCCGTGCGGGTGCCCCTCTGTGCCGTTTCACATCCGGTGCTAGGAGAACAAATTTTTGAATCAGATATTTTGATGCTTTCATTTTGATACATTTTCCTAAAAATCTCACTGAATGTCACCAAGGGTCTGAATAACAGAAACCTGCAGCCAAAGTGATTTTGGTTGGATATGTAGACTGTGAAAAAGCCATGGAGAAAAAAAACTGGTTTTGCACCGGACGTGAAATGGCACCGGGCGGGTCCCCGCGGGTTGCATAGAAACCTCTCTAATCACACGCAATTTACGGCGTCTCCCGGGAACCCGTTCTCCAAGGCACCCCATCCGTGCCACTGAGATCAGCTGGCAGACCCTGCAACTTACGAGTGCGAGCCGCTGTGAACGATGTGTAGTTTCGTCTAGTTTAGTTTATCCCTTGCAAAAAGCCAGAAGGTTCAGATTTGTACGTCTGGGTTGCGTAGTCTCCCGTCACGAGATACGTACAATTCTTCTTGCTCTGAGGACAGATGCGGAGATGCAGCCTTTTGTTCCTGCGAACCCTCTGAGAGTCTGGCGAGGCACGAGGCGAGTCCAGGCGGGATGTAGTCGGAAGGTGCGGACAGACAGATGTATTGATTGCACACTTGTAAAACACAGATTCGGCATCGATTGCGGACTGAGGACTCTGCGGCCAATTACACTGTGAGACCCGGGACTCGGACCCGGTGACCGCGGTGACGAGGGAGACACAACCTGCAGGACTCCGTCCAGCCACTGTTCGCCGGGTTCTCAACCCACACAAACCCTCACAACGCCCACAAAAGGACAGGGGTTGGAGTTGAAAAAATTTGATGCAGTCAAAGGTTTTGTGGATGACAGTCCAAATGCAGCTGCACCTGCTCAAAAAGCTTCTGGTTGAAACGCAACTTGAATCGGCTGAATGCAAGGTGCATGAAAAATCCTTGCACTGCGGCACGAAATCAGACGCGATTATATTTCGTGGAGGAAGCGACTGGGTCTCCCACCCCCATGGATCCACCCTGGAAGAAATGGAAGGTTGAGTAGGAACCCGAGAGACAATTTCTCGTCTGGCCGATACAATCAGAGCTGCGTCAACACTGTTCCATCTTCCTCTCGATGCGTTTTCCGGCTCCTCGAGGCGCCTAATGCAACATGTGTCGTTTGCGCTGAAACAACATCACAAGTTGAAAGGCCTGGCCAAGTGCCGCGCGGATGTGGCCTGGCCACTCCACTCGGGCGTTTCCTGCGAGCAACTTACTTCGAGTGGTCCATCTTTCTGCATTTGTGTCACCAACATCAGGTTTGCAGGACGCACGTTTCCGCGCGTTAGGTGCGTCTTCACCGCAGTGACCTGAGTCCAGCTGTTCCTGTGTCGCAACAGCTTCCAGTTGGTCTTAGAGCACCACGATTGAAACAGATAAATCTCACACCACCAGAAATTATCCACCTTGTTTTGCTGTCATTTGAACGTGGTGCAGGAGAGCTTCAACTTGTTGAAACATGAAATTGGTTTGATCAAGTTTCAGCCGACTTCCATTCGAGACATGTCCCATTGAGGCTATCATGTCTCCCCATAAACCTGGATTACACACTCTCAGACATCTCCTCGCCTTCCACGGCAGCTTTTGTTGCTTCAAACTCGCAATTTAGATGTTTGTTTCAGGTTGGGAAAGGATCTGAATTCCTTTTACGTTTTCAAAATTTTCATTGCCAGAACCTGACATAGCGCTCAATGTGAAGGGAGTTTCACGCCGGGTTTGGGATTGAAGTACGAGTTGAATGAGGTAGGTTCGTCTTCTTCTGACAGGTCGGGGAGGATGGGGTTGAACCGGGTTGGCTGTTTGGTTTGCACAGGAGCAGCGAGGAGCTTCGTGGACAACACGCGGTGTGCAGTGGCTGTGAAAATGTGGGTTGAACTCGGGCGCAGCGCCATCTCAGAGCGGCGCCTCTCAGACCGAGCTCGCTCACCAAACACTGCGTCCCTGCCCAAGTCTATGGGCGCTGATGTTCCAAGCGACGGTGCGGGGCCCATTGACTCGAACACGGACTTTACGCGTGACGCGTCCATTGTAAACGAGATCTGAACGACGCCTCTGAACGAGTCGGGTGCATCCAAGTTCTGCCAGGGAGACGCGGGGCTTTGTTGTCAATGGAGTTGACATGAAAAGCCGGGAACCGAGACTGGAGGCCGCTCAGTGCAAACTGCCTGCATAGAGACTCCAAACGCAGGCAGAGACAGAGCGTCAGCCCCACGTCGCTTGTATCCCGTGAGCGATTTCGGGTCCAGAAGACACACGGTGCACGCGGTGCCTATGAGATGGAACCTGCGTGAGTGAAAACGTCACTCAGTTCGCCGATCGCTCAATCGATGAATGAAGGCGTCTGCGAGTTTGAACTCCACCCAAATTCACGCAGCCCGGTTGGGAGTTGGGAGATTTCTTCATGAGCCTCAACTTCCACATTTTTCCCGAGCACGAACGTTGAGAAGGGCAGAAAACAATCCTCGGCCGTTAGGCAAACCAAAGCAAACAGGCCGCCCTGCTGCCGCCGGTCTGTTTGCAGTCGTGATCTGCAGCCAAACGACTTCGGATATTTCCGCTGATCCTCGGGCTGCGCGGAGAGAACCGAGTCGCGTCTCTCGGGGCAGAATCACCGAGCCTCGTCTCATCGGCTTCGGGGACCGCGGACGGACGGACGGACGACGTCAGACTCGCCTCTTATCGCGGACAGGCGTGGGGCGATGCCGCGTGACGATAAGAACCCCGCAGCGCAGAACTATCATTGTTCCATTTCAGTTGCAGCGGGAGAACAATCAGTGAAAAGTGTCAGCGCAGTCAACACTCCCGCTCGCGAGGTCTGGCATGTGTCACGCTCAGCACGTCGGAGCTTCACGTTTCCCTCTCTTCGCGAGGTTGCCTCGATTTTAATCCCTATTTGAGGCTTCCCATCCGATCATCAGAGCTTTCATAATTCAATCTGAATGACGGCAAGGATTAGGTTTCCAAATTACTTTTGGAGATGCCTGACTGGCACGTCAGCCACAAAGCTGACAAACACGAAGCTTCTGATCGTCAAGTGTCTTTTGAGCTGAAGAGCCGGATTCGGTGTGGTACAAGCCACAGAACGTCACTCGCGCCCACGCACCGCATCACTGTGCTCGCTGGTTGGGAAAACTCTCCACAAACGGAATCCAGTTGTTCACCTGCCTCAAGTCTCTGTTTCACAGGGACACAGCACAGCAAAACTGAGCGGAGCGCTCTTCAACTTGACCTGATGCACAATTGCAGAGCAGGAGAATGACAGTGTTTGTGGATGTGCAGAGAACAGTGTTCTGCTGAGTTCATTGATTGATAAGTGAGTTCTCGCGTGTGAACACGGGTCGTTGGAGCGCAGACGTCTCCCCCGAACTCTTACACTGCCTCTCTGTGCGCTGCGGCCGCAACTTCGTCAGGTTTCACAGACAAGTTTCGAAATGTCTTTGCGTGACACAGTTTGCATTGGGTGGTTGAAATTTGTCGAGCTGGAGTGACGTGAGATGTCCTGGGGTGGCTCTGAAAAACATAACGTCCAAAATTTGGACGTCGTGGTGATTTTCGGCATGTCGCAAAATGGGCTGTGCGTTTTGAAACTAAATCTCTTGGGAGCTTCTATTGCACTTAATTTTAACGAAACCAAAAGAATGGAAAGTTACAAAAATGAAAAATCAAACATTCTTACACCTAATTACAAACAAATGAACCTAACTCTATTCCACATATCTATTTTGAATAGTTTCA
>JAAUXT010012862.1_pt1 | contig 67704 bp, 51 predicted proteins | sample 7278171 | NCBI WGS metagenome assembly JAAUXT01 (sample SAMN14350112, study PRJNA611818) | marine sediment metagenome | isolation source: surface marine sediment (1.8m) | place: French Polynesia: Moorea | collected 2018-08
ACTAAACATATTTATAACGGAAGCGGTGGCATAAAAAGGGAGCTACTATTGAGATTACTGACGCGATCGGATTTTGACGGTTCAGTCTGTACGGCCATTCTTGAGGAACTGGGGCTTATCGATGATATCCTGTACGTGCATCCCAAGGACTTGCAGGACAACAAGATTGCCGTCACTAAAAATGATATTCTGGCAAATGTGCCTTTTGTCGACGGTTGTGGGCTTTGGTTTGATCATCATTCCAGTGAATATGAACGCTTGCAGCTAGATGGCAGGTTTAAAGGTGCCAGTAAAAACGCACCCAGTGCCGCTCAAGTCGTCTATGATTACTACAGACGGAAAAAAGATTATGCAGATAAGTTAACCAAATTTAAGGAGCTTATTGAAATTGCCGGTAAAGCCGATTCGGCCCAATTTACCAAAGAGGAAATTCTTCATCCAAAAGGCTGGACCATGCTGGCATTTATCTCCGATCCACGCACCGGCCTCGGCTATAAACGCAGCTTTACCATCAGCAATTTGGAGCTCATGAAAAAATTGCCTCGATTGCTGCGCACCCTAAAGGTAGACGACATATTGAAGCTATCCGATTTTCAGGAGCGGGTGGTTCTTTATCAGGAAGAAAATCGCAAATACGAGCAGCTGATTACCCAGACGGCCAGAATCGAAGGGGATGCCCTTGTTCTTGATCTGCGGAACTGTGAGAGCATCCCGGTCGGCAACCGTTTTATGGAATATGTCCTGTATCCCAGGCAGAATATTTCCATACGAATTGCGAACGGCAAGAACAAGGCCTTTGCGATGATTTCGGTCGGGCACAGTATCATTAACCCGACTGCCACCGTTGATGTGGGGTCATTAACCCTCAAATATGGTGGTGGCGGTCATAAAAAGGTCGGGACCTGCCAGGTGGCGTACAAAGATGCCGACCGGATCGTTGACGAAATGCTGGCAGTGATTAACACCCCTTGATCTTCATTAATATGACTAAGCTCCATAAACACAGGAGCACCTCAGCATTTGCTAGATAAAAAGGAGTGTCTAAAATGCCTAAAATGAGCTAAAGTGCCTAAAGTTGTGGTGTCGCTCTGCTCCATCATTTTTTATTAAAATGGCAGTATTCCTTAACTTTAGTCACTTTAGGCCACTTCCAACTTTAGTGCACTTGTTAAATTGCTTCCATGATAGTAAGCACCCACCAACCCTACTTCATCCCGTACGCGGGTTTCTTTTACAAGGCCCGGCAATCAGATATTTTTGTTATTCTTGACAACGTTCAATTTCCACAGGGCACGACATGGATCAGTCGCAATCGCCTTAAAAATGATCAAGGGACCCTGTGGCTGACGGTGCCGGTCTGGAAAAAAGGCCTGGGTCTGCAGTCGATTAATGATGTCAGGATCTGCCATGCGTTTCGATGGATCAGCAAACATCTGGCCAGCCTAAAGTGCGCTTATGCACGGGCACCCTATTTGGCCGACCATTTGCCTTTTGTCGAAGCCACCTACCGGGCTCGTTTTGAAAGCCTCATTGACCTGAACATGGCATTTATACGGTATCTGTTCCGGCAGCTGAACATCGATTCTGAGATTAAACTGCAATCGGAGTTGGGCATTCAATCAACCGGACATCAGTTGCTGGTTGATATCTGCCGGCAACTGGGGGCCTCCGTTTATCTGGCGCAGCCGCAAGCGCGAAAATATCTGGATGGCGAGCTGTTCGAAAAAGAGGGTCTTCAGATTCGGTTTCTAAAACCCCCCGCCTGGGTCTATCCACAACTGTGGGGGCCTTTCATTGCTAACCTGTCGGTTCTTGACATGCTGTTCAATTGTGGTCCCAATGCACAAAAAATCATTCTGCCTAAATTTTGCATGAAAATTAATGAGAAGTTTTAATAATTCTTGATGGCCGCTGGCTAAGCTAATAAGCAAAGTCTACTGAAAATCCGACCAGGTAAAATGGATCAAAAGCATTTTATCTCATTAATTTTCACCCGATGGGCGAGTCCGCCAAAGGCGGACAAGCCTCAGGCTTCCATCGGTCCGCCTCAGGCGGATTATTAAGGGCGAGGCATAGTTAACTATAGCCTCGCCCTTAAATGCCTTGCATATGAAAGCCTCTGATTCGTACAAGATTCAGGTACTAAATTGATCGCTTCGAATTCTGAAAAGGGTAAACTGCTTTATCTAATCGGAATTCTATCCTTTTTATTTTTTAGAATTCGAAACCCTTCGGGATCGCCGATCTTACAGCATCTGCCGTGTAGCTGCGACAACCCTCCAGAGGCGGATCTTCGACCTCGACAATCGCTCAATTTAGTTTGTGCACTTGTTGATCTTACTTATAGCTATCTGCTGCTGAATGCCTCTAGGAAGCGTGGCAGGAACGTTTCCATTCCGGGGTGGGGCGGCAGCTGTTGCGGAATCAGCCCGGGGGTGAAGCCATTGTTTTCAAACGGTTCCAATAACAGCTTATTGCGGCTAATCACATGAACCGGAACCGACCAACTGCTGTTGGGGCCGGTGATCTGCACATTGGGCTGATGGTCCCCCATGATGATCACCAGCGTACTGTCGTCAATATATTGTGTGATAAAGTGTTTAAGAACGGTCATCTCATAGATCATTGCTGCGACATAAGCCTCAGCTGCGTTTGCCAGGTCCGGCCAAACCACTGGAAAAGTTACGGTCTCCGTTTGATGATAAATACGACCGTCCCCGATTTGCGACCAGTCTTCTATATACGGTGGCTGCCGGTGAAATGGGGCATGGCTGCTGATAAGGACGAATTCGATAAATAGCGGCTGACTGCGGGGCTGGATTTCTTTGCGATAAATCGTTTCAAGAACATATTGATCGGACATCGGTGACCAGCCAAAACGGGGCCCCTTGTAATTGAAATCCTGTGCATCGTAGTGTTTTTGATAACCGAAAAATTTACCCTGGGGCCAGGGCAATTCATTAGCCGGCATCACACTGATGGTCCGGTATCCGGCCTTCTCAAACAACGGCGCTATGGTGATGGCTTCAGAGGTGATGAGCAGATCGTAGACCAACTGGTCGGAAAGGTTGACGCCGCTGGCAATCGAAGCGTGGGCCAACCAGGAGCTGCCGCCGAACGCCGGTGATTTAAAGAACCCGGAACGAACTGCAAACCCCTGATCCACCAAATCTTTTTCATACTGTTTCATAACCGGTGAGATCATGCGGAAATGACGTTGCTTGTCATACACAGTTTGCCCGTAGGATTCGATAAAGACGAGATACACATCTGCGCCTTTCAATTTGTCCAGCGATGAAGGCGTTTGTTCTATAAGGGCCTTTGCTTGGCGGATGGTTTGCATGTTTTGGGTTCGGTAGCCGCGAACATGCAATATAAAATCAATTTCTTCAACAATTCGTTGGGAAATCCCAGGGTGAAAAATCGCTAACGGCCGGCTACGCGTCACACTGGTTGCTAACAGCGTTGCGGCCAACACGGCGACAATCGCGGTGACAATGAACCTCGCTTTTTTCTGGCGGGTAAGCGTCTGATGAATCGATATTACAGACCACCAGGTACCCGCAGTGATGATGGCGAACAAAAAAGCACCAGCTGCCATATAGAGATAAAACGTTTTTAGCGGCAGCGTTTTGTACAGCAGCCGGATCAAAACCGGCACAAATTGCGCGTCGATGTAAAGGTTAAATGGGCGGAAAAAATACATCGGAACCAATTCATCAGCGCTGCGAAACAATCGGATGAAGATGGCCAGCAGCGTTAGCAAGACAAATAGGCTGCGGCGGTAGGGCAGGTTCAAGCCGGTGGCGATACAAATGACGGCAACAATAAACAATGCTTCCGAGGAAATCAGCACCGGTAACCATAGCGGTTCCTGCGGAGCCGGGTAACGCAAGTTGAACATCACATTCAAATAGCCCCAGGCCAATAAAAACCCAGCAGCGGGCCCGAGAGATCCCAGCCATTTGGATAGGCCGGAAGGACTGCTTAATGCTGCTTCTGATAGGATATGGTTCGTTTCTCTAAAGTTCATTGTCAGTTGTTTTGCGCTTAATGGGCCCGGTTCTCTTTTTTAATTGGATCAGAAAATAATGGATGGCATCCATTGTATCGCTCCAGCCAGGTCTGGCAAGGGCGGTTTGATATGCGTTTTGACTGAGACGCACAAGATGATCGCGGTCCTGGTGCAAATCTGAAATAAGGTCGGCACATTTTTTTGTTTTACCGGCCGGAATCAAAAAACCGTTTAAGCCATCGCGAACAAATTCTTTTACGGCTCCAGTTGTCGAGGCCAAGATCGGCAAACCGTAGGCCAGGGCTTCCAGGCAGGCGATGCCAAAGCCTTCATGGGAAAAGGGCATAACAAACAACTGGCTGTTGGCTAAAATGTTGCGGAGATCTTCGCCGTTGAGCAATCCCGTCAGGCGTACCTGCCGGCTGATCTGATAATCTGAAATCATGCGCTGGATCCCACGGACATATTTGCGATCCATCCGCAGGCTGCCCACCACCGTAAGATGCCAGGTCTCCGGCGGCAACTGCATCAGGCTTTTAAACAGCTCGCTCAAACCTTTTATCGGTGTGATATTGCCGACAAACACCAGCGCCAGAGGGCCCGGTCGTCGGGCTCTGGTTTTTATATCTTCGGGTGATTGCAGGTGCCCGAGTCGATCCGTTCCAGGATTGGCGACAATGAAAGGGGGGCGCCCGCTGATCAGGTGTTGCACATGGCCGCGGGTGGTTTCACTGTTGAAGATAAAGGCATCAACGCTAGTCAAATAATTTCTTTCAACGGCCTTAAAAAGACGGTTGATACCGTTTTGGCGGGGCTGGCTGGAAAGCACCTGATGCACAATGGACACAATCGGAGTGCCGTTGGCTCTGCGATGTCTGTGGTTGAGCCAGAAAAGAGAAGGATGGATGAGTCCATCCTGTAAGATGAGATCATAACCATTGCGGAAAAATTTGGCCTTGAGTTCGAATGACAAATTGTCCAGCAACTGTCTGGCGTAGCGGCGCCAGGGAAGTGAGATAATGTCCACGGTATGCCCCTTATGGCGCAAATGCTTCACCAGATATTTATCATAGAGAAAACCGCCGGTCAGGGTGTTGAGGCTGCCATATATCATCAAGCTCAAACGCATTATACATCTTTCGAGTAAGCCGCCCAGGCAATATCATTTTCCCAGATCTTAATCGTCATCGATGTGACATTCGACGCTTTGAGCGGTTCCGCAAGGGTTTGCCAGATGATTCTGGCAAAATGCTCCAGGCTGGGGTTCAGCCCTTCGAACGCCACCAACTGGTTAAGGGTCTTATCCCGGTAGTGTTCAACGATGCCGTCCAGGGTTTCTTCAATCTCACAGATATCGACCAGATAACCGTGCCGATCCAGTTGCGGTCCGTCGAAACGGGCTTCTACCACATAATGATGGGCATGGGTTTCGTTCTCCGGCCCCCAGTCGCCACCCGTTAAAAAGTGGTTGGCTATAAAATTGCGGCGTACAGCGACGGAGTACATGCGGCACCTCCAAAAATCTTGTATATTAAAATGCAGATTCGTTTTTCGATTCCTAACGATGTACCATTAGACAATGGAGTAATGGAATACCGGGAAATATGATGAATTGCCTATCAACAAGGGCTTTAATATAACCATTACGCCAGCACTCCAGTACTCCAACACTCCGGCCGGTTATTACCAGCTAGAATAGAAGCTTGCCTGCTGAGATTATTTAGTTAGCCGTGATTTTACGTCCTGCCATTTTCGGAAAATACTTCCCTACAACAGCCTGGTAGCGACGATATTCATTGCCAAAGCGCTTTTCCAGATAAACTTCCTCCATATTGATCCGATAATGGGCGTTCAACAGAAAAAGGATCATGGCGACAAGGGGCACCACGGCGGGGCGTGCCAGCACAAACCCGCTGAAAATAATAGCCAGACCCAAAGTGATTGGATTTCTAACAGCACGATAGATCCCAGCGGTATAAAGACGAGTAGTTTCACCAAATTCGTGAAAGCTGACGTGTGCCCGCAGCGTTGCAACGGCGATATAAGTCAGGATGTTTCCCAACAGCAACAGCCCCGCACTGAAAATCGAAAAAATGGCAGGCGGCGGTATTTCCATGACAGGTAATAGATAGCGGTTTATCGCCGGTGATACAATTGTTAGCAGCGGGATGAATGCGCCGACCAGAACGATCAGGGTGGCAGTGGCCGTAGCAACCATTTTCGGGGTGGAATTGGCAATAGCCGCAGCCGGATGGTGCTCGGCAAAACTTGATTTGCGCTTTAGGTTAAAAAACATTTCTGCGGTAGACCCGGCACTGGGCACCGCAAAAAAGAAGATCTGGTAAAGCTGGGCGATATAGGTTGCAATGATGAAGTAGTCAAGCCAGTGCATGTGTTCATCCATATCTGTAAATTAGAGAAATTATATATTTTACGGAGTTGTGAGCTATAAAGTTCAGATCTGTTCTAACAGAAAACAGATGTCAGAAGACAGAGGCCAGAGAATTGTGCACGGACAACTCATTTTTTTCTGTCTTCTGTCGTCTGTCCTCTGTCATCTGACCCGAGACTCCTGAAACCTTTTGTTTGAAATTCACAATACGGAAATTTCAATCCTCGTAGGTAAAAATAACCTGCAGCGCTTCATCGGGGTTCTTATCCAACAGTTCATAGGCCTCTTTTGCTTGGTTGAGGGGAAATTGATGGGTGATAAGTTGCGATGGTTTTAATCTCCGAATCATTTCCCAGGCGATTTTGAGCCGTCTCTGTTTGGTCCAGCGCCCTGAATATTCAGGCGACAGGGTGCTAACTTGGCTGCTGATCAATTGAATGCGGTTACGATGAAACTGCCCGCCCAGATCCAGTTTGGCCATCTGGTTGCCATACCAGGAACCGAGCACAATCCGGGCGCCGAAACTTGCCAGTCGGATCGCTTGATTCAGGGCCTGCGAATCGCCCGACAGCTCATACACTAAATCTGCCGGGCCGGCTGTCGATTTTTTGCTGCCCGCGCCCAATGCGTTTTCTATCGCGGCCGTATCTTCTGGATCCAGTGCATGATCGGCACCCAGATCTAAAGATGTTCGGCGTCGAGCGGCATAGCGATCCAATGTGACCAACTGCTGCAAGGGGAATAGCTTCAGCAGGGCCGTTGTGAGAAGGCCCACAATACCCTGCCCGATCACTACCACGCGCTCGCCAATAACCGGTCGGCCATCCATCAGAAAATTGACAGCCGTTTCCATGTTGGGCAAAAAAAGCGCTTCTTTCAGATCGATCCGCGCGGGGATCGGCAAAATCTCGTCTATTTTGGCCGTATAGTGGCTTTCGTGGGGATGAAAGCAAAAAATGGGGCGGCCCTGCCAACTATGATCGATGCCCGGGCCCAACTCGAGCACTTCTCCAACTGAGCCATACCCGTACTTCAAAGGGTATTGAAACGGCTTTGATAGCGCTTTTATGGTCGTGTCCATCGGCAGTCCTGACGGGATTTGGCCCCGATATATCAGACATTCGGATCCTGCGCTGATGGCCGAAAAAAGTGTTTTGATGAGGACTTCTCCGGCCCGGGGTGCCGGTATGACCTCTTTTTTTAGTGCCACCGCATAAGGTGTTTCAAATATGACTGCTGTGCGCTTCATGTGGACTTCCACCCCGGGCGCGCCCAAACGATGATATCATTGCCCAGTTGTTGATAGTGGACATGCTCACAATCCAGGAATTGAGCAATTTCAAGCCCTCTGGAGTTGAGAACCTGCAAACCGCCGACCAGTTTGGGTGCAATCGTAATTATGAACTGGTCTACCAGCTTGGCGTTTACAAAGCTGGTGATTACACGGGCGCCGCCTTCGACCATAAGGGAGTTTATTTTCTTTAGGGCCAGCAGATCCATCAGGGCGCTTAGATCGATTTTACCATCGGGACCGGTGGCACAGTTGACCGCTTTTGCACCGGCTTTTTCAAGCACCCGGATTTTTGCAATCGAATCGGTTTTGCCATTGATCAACCATGAGCTTGAATCTTCTCTTTGGACACATTTTGCATGCAGGGGGGTGCGTAAGTGGGTATCCAGGATAATGGGCTGCGGATTTTTGCCATCAACCCGTCTGACGGACAGCTGCGGGTCATCGGCCAATACCGTTCCAATTCCGACCAAGATGGCGTCACAGGCAGCACGGATTTGATGGGTCAGCTTCCACGATTGTGGTCCGCTCAATGCTAAGGGCTCATTGTTACGGGAAGCAATGCTGCCATCGATGCTTTGGGCATAACTGAGCGTTATGAACGGGCGCTTGTTTTTGACGCGGTATTGCGCGGCGTAATCCAGCTGTGCTTTTAAATCCTCTATGGACTGGATGCGGGTGTTGGCATCATTATCAACGATATTGTCGACTTCAATGTAGGTGCCAGGATCGCGATTGCGTTCAGTTTTCAATGATTTGTACGATCGCACGATGTCCCTCCCAATCATATCTACCTGATTTATAGACGGGCCCTTTTTCCCTGTCGCTCCCACAACAGTTTATTTTCCGGTTGCCATAGTGAGCCCAAACCCGAACCGGTCAGCATCAACGTCAGCGCACAGGCCAGAAGCAAGAAATTGCAAATCGGTGAATCCCATGTCATCAGGGTACCGGCCAGTATGACACCCATCAGTAATGCCATGCTGCGGGCCAAAAAGCCCAAAGCAATCATTACGCCGGCCCCTGCCAGTATTGGCAGTGCCGGTAGGCCTAATGGCATTGAAGCATCCAGTGCGGTAACAGCGACAGCGGCATCGTAAATGACAAAAATGACCGTTGCGCAAATAACCAATCGCAAAAAAACCGGTAGCAATTGGGTTAACACAAAGTCGACATGACGATCCCAGCGGGTTTGCTGAAGATGATTGACTTTCACATGACCGGCAATTACCAGTGCATCTCTGATAAATCCAGCCAATAGCGGTATCATGAAGATCGTCGCTGCCACTGTCAATGCCGGTCGAGGAAAAATCGGTAACAGGGCCACAGCCACCAAACCCATCTGGAATCCGGCAATCATTCGTTTGGCCGGATGGGGCTTGATTTTGATGACCCCTTTATTGTTCTTCTCTCGATGCCCGATATGGGCTTGAAAAACGTAATACGCCAGACTGACGACAATATAGTAAAATGGCAGTCGACCATGCCCGATGGCCAAAACAGGCGCAACCAGCAGGCCCAGCGCATCGATTTGGGTGTCGAGCCATTCACCTAAACGGGTTTCAGATCGCATGACTCTGGCCAAAAGGCCGTCGACGTAGTCCAAGAAAGCCGCAATGATATAAATGGCACCGGGTACCCAGATCAGCCAGTTGGCCCCAGCCACAGAACCTGGTGGCTCCTGAAACAAGAATCCGCCCAATGCGGCGATTAAAAAGCCGCGTCCGATGGTTAGCCAGTTGGCAACGCCCAAGGCATTATGCAAAGCCGGGTTCTGCACAGAGCTGCTTTTGCCCAGGCCGAGCCATAACAGCCATAACACAACTGTGATGATGGCCATTGTTTGCAGCATCCATTGCAAAGCGGAGATCGGCTGCCAGACGAGATAAAGCCAGCAGAAACCTGCCATGCTAACCAGCAGGCCCGTAACACATGCTGTCCACCAGGCAGCTTGCAGACGACACCGTGCGGTTCCGTCGCCCTCGTTACAAGGCTGCTGTATGATGTCTGCTTTGAGCATTTTTGATTTTTAAGATCAGGTGATATCGCGGATCGCCATTGCCGACAGAATCGTCGTTGACGGCTGCACTCAGAATTTTAAAAACCCTTAGAAAACATAAGGCGTCTTTTATCGTTGGCAATCTAACAGAATAGCGCCGTTCAGAAAAGACATGCCCGCTATGCGCTTTTGATCCAGGCAATAGACAGAACCACTGTGGCCTAGATGGTAAAATTAGAAGAAAAAAGCATAAAAAATTGTGAACTGCCTTCAGATACTTAGATTTTGTTTGAGAGCAAGGCGAAATTCAATTTAAAAGCGGAGCGTACACGTTAGTACGCGAGTATTTTAAATTGAATTTGAACACAGCTATCGGACAAAAGATGGGCATCTGAAGGCAGTTCTAGAAGTTTTTGCCGATGGTGAGCTGCCTACCCGCCCCCCTTTTGGGAAAGTGATCATCAATGTAGTGTTGCAGTTCGTGAAGCAGGGACAGTTGTTCTTTATCCAGATCGCTGGATTTTTTCAAACGCTGGATTTCTGACAGAGCGGCAGTCGGGGTCATCCGGGGATTTCCCCGATAATCCACCAAGGCTTGATCCTCGCCGCTCGGGTTGACCCGGCGCATGTAGGCTTCAAATTCCGCAGCGGACTCATCTGACAGCTGCTGGGGGAAATTGCGACCCAACACGCGATTGGCTAAAACGCGGGCATCCGGGCTTGTGAGCCGCCGTGCAATGTTTTCTTTTTCTTCTGGCGGCGCTTCCTGGAATTCTTTGAACACAGCTTCATCGTTGCGGTTAAAGAAACCAATCTGATACAGGGCTGCATCCGGATCCAGATGGGGAATAAACGGATAGGTGTATTTGCGGTGATAATCGACGATTTCCTGGAAGATGGACGGGTTGGCCTGAAGCCATTTCAAGTTTTCAGTCACAACAGCCTTGCGCTCCGCACTTAATAATTTCAAATAGCGTTGGTTGGGCGGCAGCAGAAAACCGGGCTCACCGTATCGCTTGCGTACGATCCAGGTGGAGGCTTCGATGGTGTCGGGCTTTGTCTCTGTAAGAGTCGGTGAATCAATGCGCAGCCACAGGGTCTGATTTGAATAGGGTATCGAGTTTCCAATCGACAATACCGGCACCTGATACATCAGCTGGGGGCCATATTCGCTGCCCACCATCAAGCCCCAGCGATGCTCACCCAGTGCACTTTGAAAGATCGCCGGTATCTCGCCAATTCGATGCGCATCCGTCTCTTTTTCAAAATACCCCATTAGATAGTGCCACATTTTTTGGCTTTTAAAAAATCTGCGCGCCAATTCAAGGGTGGCCTCCACATCAACTGTTGCATCGTGGGCAGGACCGCTGGTCAGCTGATTGATGTCGCTAATTAGTTCCAGTTTCAATGACGGTTTGGTGTTCACTTTTGGCCAGCGAATAACCTCACGTTTATAAAGCCAGTATAAAACCGTTATGGGCAAAAGATCCATCCGTCGACAACCGTTTTTAAATTGATGCGTATACGGCGACAGCAGGTTGCGATGAAATGAAAAGCGTAAAAATTCATCATCAAATCCCAGAGAGTTATATCCCAGACTGATGGTTTTGCGCTGATTCATCTGTTGATGAACCTGGCGAACAGCCTCATATTCACTCAGTCCGTTTACCTGATGTTTTAACGATATGCGGTTTGTGATCACTGCCCCGGGAGAAGGGATGACGTCCGGGCGCAATTGTATCTGGATACTAAAGCGTTCAAGCTCATTAAGCTGCCTGTCGGTACGGATCGCTGCAAACTGCAGGATCTGGTCAAAGGCCTTGTTGAGTCCGGTGGTTTCGATATCATAAAAAAGGAACGTTTGGGTCATCATCTGATCATCTGAGTGGCCGTGAAGCTATCAGCGCTGTTTGTTGTTTTTATCCGTCGGATCTAAAACTCATCTTCTTACGGCCATTTGTCAAGTTTAAAGATGACTGCGAATGGGCTCTTTTTAGAATGAAGGATTTCGATTATTTACGGCAATGCATCTGGGATGACCACAGACGAATGCAAACTGTCGCTGATAATCAGATCTCAGAGATGAAATCAGAAAACGACGATGAAGGCAAAGGAGGGCGATCTTATTCCGGCTTTGTTATTGCTAATGGTATTTTTGGGGATTAGCGAACCGTTATGGTTAAATCACTTACTTCATAACCAAATTCGGTCAGCAGGCTCCTGGAGGTTTTAACAATTTCATCGGGATTCAGTTTGGTTTCGACATAGATGTCCATACCCTTGATTTTTTCAGGGATGCGCAGTTGATCCGAATAGCGCGAAAAGTAAGTTTTATCCTCACCTGATATCCACAGTACCTTTTCAAAGTCCTTTGAATGAATGGCGGCAAAATAGTCACACAGGTTGGTCAATAAATCCTCCCAGTAGCGGACCGGATTTGTTTTGCCGTTAAAGGTGAAGGATTTGATTTCTTTATCCATGTAGCTTTCGGGCTTGGGTTTCGATTTCCTGGGTGATTTGGTTGGGAATTTTGGAAGCCCCTTTTTGTCTGGCATGGGGATTTCGATTACTTTTGGCGGCGGCCCGATGGTGGCGGCAGGGCGGTTGGTGATTAACCATCTGTCTAAATTTTTTTCCAAAAAGCGCTCCACCATTTTTACATCGACACTGCAACCGCAAATTTTTTCGGTGGATTCACGCAACAATTCTACCAGAATCATGTTGGGCTGGGTGACCAGTTTATTCCAGGCCTCGGGAATCACATCGGCGGCCATTTTTTGATTTTTGTTTTGGTTGAGCTTTTGGGCGGCCTTTAAAGCCTGGCCGTTGGCAACCTTACTTTTATTGAGCAGATCAATCAAATTCGGCACAATGGCATCTTGGTTTTGCTTCAGCAGGTCAGCGGAGTAAAACCATTTATCCTGCGAATTACCTGCGGATTTGGTCAGGTAAAACCACCAGACAATTCCGTTGGTCAAAACTGAAATATCGACCTTTTCCTGGGCCGCAAAGCTGAGCAGCGGTTTTTGATAATTGTCCAACTTCTCGTGGACGCGTTTAACCTCGATGAAAATTTTATTGGAATTTTTGCTGCGCAGTGCGTAAGAGCAGCTTGTGGAATTGACGGCATAATCCGGGTAAACTTCATCGACATTAAAGATATCCCAGCCCAGAAATGAGAGCAAACGCAGTACCACCGCCTGCTTGGTGGACGCCTCATCGAATTTTGCAAGCTTGTTATTGTCTTTTAAACTGTTGATAAACGAATCAATCTGCTTTTTCATAATGTCCCCAAGTGTAACATAATGCAATTTGTCGGCATTTTTGCAAAGGTCGCATTATCCTATATCGGTCGATCGAAATTAAACTTAAATGTTTTTAATCACTAAAGTTTTTAATCGAATTGGCCGATATTCTCCTTACAAACAAACGTATGCAATCTTGCATGCGATCTCCCGAAAAAGGGAAATGCTGATGAAAACCAAACTATTATTTTTTTGCGGTATTGTTTTTTTAATGTTGGGATGGAAAACCAAGGACGGGGTATTGTTTTTTTTCTTTGCCGTTCACCTGTTGACGCTTGCTATTGGCGTCTTTGTTTCCCGATATGATCAAAAACGCCAGCCTGCATTGACCTTAGATACACTTCCCAAAACCGATTCTTCCGATACATAGTTATTGAGACCCCCTTAAATGGGCTAAAGGCACCCCATTAATTGATTCGATGGGGCGGTGCCTCCTGACCTGATCATTTGTGAGATGGTGCAGCGGAGCATTTTTTTTATGGCGCCCAGCCGACGATCACCGTATAATAAATACCTGAGTCTTGCATGAAAATTAATGAGAAGTTGTCAAACTAATTAAGGACAGCATATTTTGCAAATCAGCAAGTTAGACCAAAGTACCGATACGGTTAAGTCGATGAAAATCATTTTATCTCATTAATTTCCACCCAATGGGCGAGCCCTATTGAATGCCGCTTCGCGGACCCCGCAGAGGATTCAATAGGGCTCGTGCAAAATTCAGGAAATACATTCATACCCGTAGTGAGTCAGTTCTATCCCCTGGCTTTGACCGCTGATATCGATCAGGATTCATCAAGACAATGCGATTTCGCAAAAAAGAGCAGAATGCCTATTTAGCCGATTCCGACGTTCAGCTGATGCTGGCGGTCAAAAAAGGTGATCGCCATGCGTTTGATGACCTGATGCGTAAATACTATGCGCGCATTTTAAACTTTGCCTATCGTTTGATTGGCAACCGTCAGCTGGCAGAAGACATTACCCAAGATGTGTTCATGAAGGTCTATAAAAGCGCGGCGCGATATCGACCGCGGTCCAAATTTCAGACCTGGTTGTATACCATTGCCAAAAATACCTGTTTAAACGAGATGCGGCGCCATCGCCGACAGATGGTGTCACTGGATGAGCCCTTGGATGCCGAAGCAGGGGATCTCAAAAAGGAGATGCCCGATCCCGATGCTGATCCGGCTGCCGCATATTTTCAAAAGGAACAGCAAAAGCAGGTGAGAGCGGCGATAAATGATTTGCCTGAAAATCAAAAAATAGCTGTAATTTTAAAACGTTATGAGAATTTTTCTTATGCTGAAATTGCGGCCACCCTGGAAGTGACAGATAAAGCGGTCAAATCGCTGCTGAGTCGGGCCAAGGTAAACCTTAAAAACAAACTGGCTGGTATTATCGATTCGGATTAGGCGCTCAGAATTGATCCGGTGCGATTTATAAAATGCGTTTTTAAACCACTAAAACCCAAAGATCACACAGAATCTTCCGCTTATGTGACTCATATCTTTGGATTCATTGTGTCTTTGTGGTTTGATTAGCGAAACTTTTTTACATTTGGCGTGTTATACAGATTGGAGAAGTGGCATTATGAACTGTCAGCAAACAAAAAAGTTATTGCCTGTTTTTATGGACGATGCGCTGGACTCGGACCAGCGGCAGCAAGTCGCAGACCATCTGGCTGCCTGTGCCGATTGCCAAGCTGAAGCACGGGCATTGGAAAAAACCTGGGACTTGATCGGCACCCTCAAAGCCATAGATCCTGACCCCAATTACAGGGTTCGATTTTGGCGGTCTGTTGATGCCGGCCACCCCTGGCATGCCAGGTTGCTGCAAGTTGTTCAGTCGCTATTTGCGCAACCGCGCCGGGTTCCCGCCGCTGCTGGAGCGGCAATCGTTGTGTTGCTCGGCGTGATAACCGTCAGTCAATTACTTCAAAAACCGCAAATACCATCCGTATTGGCCGGGCTTAATGATGCTGAACTGGAGATGGTTGCCAAACTAGAGATGGTAGAAGATTATGAGATTATTCAGGATATGGATTTTTTTTCGGATTTTGAAATTATCGAAAAGCTGAATGGCCTTGGGGCTTCTTAAGCGGCCGGGCGAACGCAGAGAGCGCTTAGCTTAAATGAATATCAAAAGAATCATCTTTGGAATTGCGCTTGTGATTTTATCACACGCATCTGTTGGCTTTACCCAGGACGAAGCCCTATCTGAGGATGACTTAGAGGTTATTCAGATTTTAGAAATTTTGGAAAACCTGGATTTATTGGAAGAAGATTTGGACCTTTTGGATACAATGACCGATATTGGAGAAGACGATGACAGCTAGACAACCGCAGGCCATCAACATATTTTTTGGTTTTATCATCCTGCTGATTTGCGCGTTGATAAGCCCGGCGGCCATGGCGTCCCCGACACATCGCGCGGGTATGGAAACGCAACCGCTTAAAGCCTATATGGATTCGTCCATCGCCCAGCAGGCCAAGCGTGATCAACAAGATGATATCCGTTATGATCTAGCACAGAATGATGACAGTCAGTCAAGCGCACGTCAAAAATGGCAAAACCTTTCGCCGGAACAAAAGCGTCAATACCGTCAACGATTAAAGCGCTGGAAGCAATTATCGCCGGAACAAAAAGCAAAAATTAAGGCCAGATACGAGCGCTTTAAAAACCTGCCGCCGGAAAAGCAGAACCGAATTCGCAAGAACTGGCGCCGCTATCAGCAACTGGAACCCTCCCAGCGCGAGAAAGTGCGTGAAAGATACCGACGCTGGAAAAATTTGAGTGAATCCGACAAACAGCGCATTCGGGAACGCCGCCGCCGCTTTGAAAACATGACCCCGGAACAGCGCAAGCGTTTGCTTGAAAAAAGAAAAAAATGGCAAAATTTATCGCCTGAGAAGAAACGTCAGTTGCGAGAGAAGTACCGCCAACGACGCCGGCAGAATGCCGACAACCCAAGACAATTCAATCGAAATTATCGCCCGCGTCGCGGCAATCGGCAAAATTGACCCCCATATGAACCTCCTGTGAAAGCCCCGAGCATCCAAAGCGGCATCGGGGTTTTTTGTGCCTCTTACCGCCCCAGTCTCGAAATCCATTCAACGGCTAAACCGTCACCATATAGATATATAGAAGTGATAGGTATATAGGCAGCGCCAACATAGCAGTTGACAATTGTGCGTGACTGTGGCTTGATATTATATCTGTCAATCGTCAAGCCGATCATCATCCAAGACATTGACGATTGCTCCAGTATTCCCTGAGGAGTCATTTCCGCCAATTAAGCTTGTCCCAATCGAGCGCGTGCCCGCTTTTATCAATTTTTCAAATAAAATTGTAGATATGCCTTACGTGTACTCGGATACGGCAATCTCAAATTTGTCCCAGCACGAGGTACGTTATGTTTGCCAAATTACAAGTCTACAAGTTGATCCCGCGATGGGCCGCCTTTGCGGCTGCGGCGTTGTTGGCCCTTTTGTCGTTGCTGACCATAGCGGTTTGCACCACTTACGCAACGCAGATCTTGAATCCGGAGATGCCGCAAATCCTGCAGCAGGTGTCAGCTCAGATGCCCGCTGATTGGCACCCCCGGCAAATGCACAATGGTGACGTCCATCTGCACAATCCGCTGCAGCGGCTAAATGCCCAAATTGACCGCCACGGGATACATCTAAAGGTGCAAGACAGATACAGATTAAACATGCGGCTTTTGCGTTTTGGTTTTAATGGCCGCTTAAAAATACCCCAAGCGGGCCGCGCCGATATTGACGGTGTGCGGGTGGATGTGATGCACGCCACCGGTCTATACGAATGGTTTATTAACACCCCGCTCGGCATCGAGCAGGGTTTTACCCTGATGCCAGTTTTTGCAGAGTCCCAAAAAGAGACCGATGCATCAGGGTCGCATCTGTTTGAGCTGCATTTTGAACTAGGCGGTGATCTGATCCCCGAATTAACAGCGCAGGGGCTTGATTTTAAGGATCGCAATGGCCGGGTCAAAATGCATTATAACCACTTGCTGGCCTTTGATGCCCAGCAGCAAATCTTGCCGGCACGGTTTGCGTTGGCCGGAAACCACCTAACCATCACGGTGGATACCAGCGGTGCTGTTTTTCCGCTGACGATTGATCCCTTGTTTAGCTCCGAGCAATCCTTAACGGCATCCGATGCAGCTGCTTTAGACCAGTTCGGCGACGCGGTGGCCGTTGATGGGGATACCATCGTGATCGGTGCACCCTTGGACAATTCGGGCACATCCACCGATAGCGGTGCGGCTTACGTTTTAGTGCGCGATCCATCAACCGGCGTATTCTCCGAGCAGCAAAAGTTAACGGCATCCGATGCGGCGGCTGAAGACAACTTCGGCAGTGCGGTCGATGTGGACGGTCATACCATTGTTGTCGGTGCGCCCCTGGTAAATTCAGGCACTTCGCCGGATACCGGCGCGATATATGTATTTACGCGCGATCCCACGGACCCCACAGATCCCTGGACCGAGCAGCAAAAATTGAGCGCCAGCGACGAAGCTTCGGGTGACCGTCTCGGTACTTCGGTTTACCTGGAAGGCAATACCGTGGTGGGGGGTGCGCCGCGCAAAGATGATGGCACCACTACTGCTGCCGGTGCAGCCTATGTGTTTAGCCGCGATCCGGACGATGCCACTGCCCCCTGGACCGAACAGCAAAAACTGACGGCCGACGATGCGTCAGCCGAAGATCAGTTTGGCACGTCTGTTTCGCTAAACGGGAATACCATTGTGGTCGGCGCCCCGCTGGACAATCTGGGCACCTCATTTGATGCCGGCTCGCTGTATGTGTTTACCAGAGATCAAGCGCTCAGTTCTGACCCCTGGACGCAACAACAAAAACTGACGGCCAGCAATGCCGGTGCCGACGACCGTCTGGGAACATCAGTTTCAATTGATGCCAACACCATTTTGGCCGGTGCCCCCCGGGAAGATACCGCCGGCTTTGTCGACTCAGGTGCCGCTTATATTTTCACCCGCAGCTCGGCATCGGCCAGTTTTAGCGAGAAGGAAATTTTAAGGGCGACCTTTACCGGCTCCGATTTTCAATTTGGCACCTCTGTTTTTGTGGAGGGTGCCACTGCGATGATCGGCGCCCCGCTGGAACGGATTTTGACCTCCACCGACGCCGGTGCAGCTTATCATTTTGTGCGAGACCCGCAGTCCGGCGACTGGAGCCAACAGCAGCGGTTGACGGGCAGCAGTCCGGAGGCACAGGCTGAATTCGGCGGTGCAGTTGGAATTAGTGCCGGCACCGCTATTTTAGGATCCGCAAAAAGAAATCAGGGAACATCCACTTCTGCCGGCGCTGCGTTTGTGTTTGTATCGGAGCTGTTGTCTGATGAAATCTCTCAGGAGACTGACATTCTAACCGCTGACGATGCAGCCGCCAATGACGCTTTTGGCAGTGCGGTGGGGCTCAGCGGAGATAACACCCTGATCGGGCTCCCTAAAGCCGATTCGGGAGGGGATCTGAATACCGGGGCGGTTTCCGCTTTCGAGCGCAATCCAAACAACCAGGTGTTTGATGACGAGGCCACCTTAAAAGCCGGTGATAAAGCGGCATTTGATACCTTTGGTGCAGCCGTGTCGGTTGATGCCGACATCGCGGTTGTCGGTGCGCCCGATGACAATGTTGGCGCTGATGCCGATGCCGGCAGCGCCTATATTTTTACCCGCAATTCGGCCAACGGCGACTGGGATCAGACCGATCAACTGGACGCTGGGGCCGATGTGGATCCTCTCGACAAATTCGGCAGTGCTGTAGCGATTGACGGCGATGTGATCCTGATTGGTGTGCCCTTTCACAACCCGGGCGTCGTGCCCGATGGCGGTGCGGCCTTTCTTTTCAGCCGCAATCCCGCCGAGACCGCTGCCAATCAATGGACCGAAACGGACAAACTGACTGCCGGCATTGATGAGGATATGGATGACCGCTTCGGAACAGCAGTGGCATTAGACAGCGATACGGCTCTGATCGGAGCGCCGTTTGAAGATAACGGCGGGGCGGTTTTTGTTTTTGTGCGCAATCCCGATGACAACAGCTGGACACGACAGCAAAAGCTGACTGCCGCAGACTCAGACGCAGGAGATCAGTTCGGGTATTCGGTTACTGTGTTCGGCAACACGGCCATCATCGGTGCGCCCCAGGCGGATGTCACCGGTGGAATCGCTGCCGGGGCGGTGTATATATTTACCCGTGATCCAACGGATGTAAGCGATCCGTGGACGGAGCGCCAAAAACTGGAAGGCCTGGATCCAGCGATCGGTGATGCGTTCGGCACAGCGGTATCTCTGGTGGGCGATATAGCTGTGATCGGTGCGCCGGGTGTGGATTTGCCGCTGAATATGATGGTGCGTGTCGATGCCGGTGCTGCTTACGATTTCAGGCGGGATCCGGATACGGGGGAGTTCAATCTGCTTTCCGAACTGACCGCCTCCGATGCGATGGCTGACGAAGCCTTTGGTACGGTGGTCATCGTGGCCTGCGATACCATTATCATCGGAGCGCCGGATGTTGATCTGGGTCTATTGACGATGAATGCCGGCGCCGTTTTTGTTTTTCAAACCTTTGAGGACGCGGGTGACTCAAATGGCAGACGCAGCAGCAGCAGCGGATCTGGGACATGCTTTATTGACACATTAAGATCGGATCTGGAAATCAGTACACCGGTATACCTGCTGGCGGCAGCGATCTTTGCATTGGTGTTGACTTTGTTAAGATATGTGGGATGTAGAAAGATTGGTGTGCGGCGGCAGCGTTAGGATTAGGAAGCGGGATCCAGATATTGGATCCCGATGCCGAAGGCGTTGGCATCCAGACGACTTAGTTTTCGGCACCAGATGACTTTTGCCCGAAAAAATTTGCTGTCCTGGGCATTGGCAATAAATACAGGTGTGCCGGGCTGCAGATCCGCTTCAGCCTCAAAATAGGCGCCGCCTTCGCTGCAATTGATAATGGTCGCTTTGCCGACCCCCTCGCTTTTAGAGCTGGCGACCCTAATGGCAGCGGTCAGCAGATACCGTTCTGAAAAGCGGTTTTCTGAGCCTGTCGCCATTACCCCCCCATGTTTATTCTATACATTGACATCACTTCTAAAATAAATATGTTTAATTTTGTAACATGATCGCTGGAAAATGCAATGGCAAATCGATATACGATTCCGTTTTCTTTGATCTTGTTGCCAATCAATAGCATCACAGTTTGTGGCCGTTGGTAGAAAAATCTTCTTCATACCCGGCATTTTCTCGATATCGATATTCGAAAGGGATGTAAAATGGAAAAAAAAGTGCTATCGGCCATGAAAAAGGCCGGCAAGCCCGTTCGTCCTGGTGACGTGGCCAAAATGATCGGTGAAGACAGCAAAGCTGTCTCGAAAGCCATCGGTGAACTGAAAAAACAGGGAAAAGTATCCTCTCCCAAACGCTGTTATTATCAGCCCAGTTAGCCTCAGGCATCAGAGGTCAGATGACAGAAGTCAGATGTCAGACGACAAAAGACAGATAGAAATAATGGCAACTGAAGTGTGTTATCTGTCCTCTGTTTGCTGATACCTGCTTGCCGCAATATCTTGTGGGGTCGAAGCCTTTCGGCGAAGCCCCAAGCTCAATGGAGCGAAGCCGGGACACCTGAACACTGAAACCGATTCTTGCCCGCGACCTGCTTACCTGAATATTAAACCTTTTAGACTCACCCACGCAAAATCATCGGAAACTTATTGCCCAACTGACAATTTTTTGACCCTTTTTCTGACAACATTTGTCACATTTTGCCGATCAAAAAAGCGGTAAAATTCATAACTATCTGAAAATATTTATATAAAAAAATTGCGGCATCTTGGCATGATAGTTGTATAGGTATGTAGTTCATTTGTTAGAGATAATCCTAATGTTTCAACGCCCAGTGACCGATATTAGGATTATCAGGTATGCACGAAATTGGCCAGTAACAACAACCTCAAATGATAAGGTGTTAAAAATGTTAGACAAAGCAGCAGACAATCACAATTTTGATTTCAACATTGGTCATCTTGTCAAAAGCCCTTGCAAAGCATGCCCAACCCGTGAAAATTTCCCCGGCTGCATGGAAGACTGCGAGCTTTTGGATCAAATTCAGTCAGTACTGTCTGATTCCATTTCCAGCGCCAACAACTATTCCGTCATGGAGACATTTGACGTTCCTTCAACGGTGCTGGATCAAATCTGATCTGTAACCGGCCTCAGCCGGTTGGCTGGGGCCGGTTGCCCAAAAAATTTAAAATACCATCCTTTCCCACCAAGTTTGGCTTCGGCGATGTCTTTCTCGCCCTTGTTTGCGTGCTATGGGCGGTTGCATTTTCGATTCAACAATTTCTTGGCGCCACACATCGTTTTTGGTTTGCTGTATGTCATCCGCAAGCCGTAGCAGCCTAATTCCCCTCAACGTATCTGATCCCTACATACAAAAACGTATCCCGTGCGGTGGTGACATGCGATAGGTCCGTATAGATTTTATGATCCTTTCCCCAGAGGTTGCCGTGGCCGATAATCTCGGGGTTGATATCCTGACTACCGCTTGCGGTAAAATCCAATTCTGCCTTCCATATCAGCGACGGCTGGCCGTTTGCGCCGCTATAACCGCTAGCACCTTTTTGATCTGAATAATAGTCATTGTAATCATAGGAGCTGTTGGCCTCGATAAATAAGTTGACCTGTTTGGCAAGCAAGCGATCGGGCACCTGCCACTGAATGACAGCCGTATCGCCCGATGGGGTCGCAGCGGTCATGGCATCGATCTGTAAGCTGTTTTCATTTTGCTCTTTTTGACGGACGCCGTACCAGACCGGAATGGATTCCGGTCGATTTTCAGCGAGGATCCATTTGTTTTCTGCTGCTTTGCCGGTGACATAGATGGTTTGAACCTTTTTGCTGTCTTTTTCTTCTAACCAGATAGCAAAGGTGGGTTGAGATTTCGGCAAAAAAATGGAAGGTTTTTTATAAACATCATAATTGTAGGTCAGCTTGAATTCCAGGTATGGCTGATCTTCATTGATTTGAGGGCGATCAGCAGGTTGCGGAGCGGCGGCGCATCCGATGAGTACCAGTCCGAGCAACACCGTCCTTGTCGTTTTTTTTACCATTTGCATTGTGTTCCTCTCCGTTCACTGTTTGATATCGGTTATCATATATTGTATGAGACATAATTCAACATAATACTGGAAGGATATTATGAAAGAAACATCTCAAGAGTTCCCCGCCCTTTTGATCATCGATATGGTCAAGGATAATTTCGACGAAGAGCGGGCCCTGCCGATAACCCCTTATGCGCAAGCCACCATTGGTCCCCTCAACAACTTGATCGGTGTGTTTCGCAACCAGCAATGGCCGATTGTATTTTCCACCGATGCCTTTCACAAAGATGATTTCATTTTCAGGGGCCGGATGCAGCCGCATTCGCTGGCGGGTACAGAGGGCGCCGACGTTTTTGAAGAGCTGGATATGAACGGCGATGATTTATGGCTGCCGAAACCACGATTTTCAGCTTTTTTTAATACCGATTTGGCGATTTGGTTGCGGGATAGGGGTGTGAGCCTGTGCGCGGTGGGTGGCATTGCGACGCATTTTTGTGTGCTAACCTCTGTGTTGGACGCCATCTGTCATGATTTCAAGGCGGTTTTGCTCGAAGATTGCTCGGCTGCATTCCCCGAGCAGGTTCACCAGCAGACATTGGATCATTATCGCCGCAACCCGCTATACCCATTGCTTAGAGTTGCCACATCCGCTGATTTGATAGCGGCGCTTTTGGATAAAAGCTAGCGCTTTGGGTTGGCCAGTTAAGTCCGCCTCCGGCGGATTGAGCCGGTTTTAAAAGAAACTCTTGGGCGACTTGATTAACGGGCAAACGGGATGACCCGCCAGAGGCTGACAAGCGGGTAACGGGCTAACCATTGAAGCGATTTTCCCAGTCGTATTCGGTAGAGGTCACAATGTGCTCCATGCGCTGAATGCGGCGCTGTAGATTTTCGTATCGCCTTTTCAGCCGCTGAACCGCACCGTGCCGGGAGTGGGCATAGCTGTCATAAAACTCCTTTTCGCCTGAATCTTTAATCGGCACTACCGGCTCGGGTTTCATCAACAAGGCCGCCAGCAGATACAACCCGATGGCCGGCAGGAAACCGGCGACAAACAATAAAATCAGAGCGATCATGCGGGTCCAGAAAACGGAAAACTTAAAATGGTCCGCCAGCCCTTTACACACGCCTAGAATCATTCCGCCGCGCGAACGATATATACCATAGCGGTCTTTTCGGATGTGATATGTCATAATTTAGCTCCCTTTCTCTGCGGCCCGCTTTGACCCTTCTTGATCCAGCAATATGGCTTCCAACGCTTCAACACGATTTTCCATGCGGGCCAATCCCTTATAAATCTCTTGGATCATCTTGGCCTCTTCGGCCTGATCTTCGGCAGACAGACCCCCGCGAAAGAATTTTATCGCCAGAAGAATCGTGCCCGGAATGATGGCTAACGCCAGCAGGATACTTCCGAATACAATGGCTACGATCAGTACTTCTTTCATCTTTGCCTTTACCTTGTTTAGGTGATGGTGGTTTTATTCAGTTATTCGATAAACTCTGAATGCGCTCAACAAATCCTGTCGACTGTTATAAATGGTTCAGTGCAAATCGATCAATAAAAATTTCGCTATACCGACTAGCCCGCCATACATCACTTGGACGCTTTTTCTTCATCCAATTTTGCAATCGAAGGCGGTGTTTTTAACGCCTGCAGCTCTTTTTCGATTTCTTCATCTACACCCAGGGCTTCAAATTCAGCATCCAAGGTTGACTGTTTTCCGAAATTGACCAGATCGGCTTCGGATTCCATCCGTTCGATGCGATTTTCAAGCTCGTCAAATTTCATCATGGCCGCGGCACTGTCCACCCGTCTGATTTCTTCCTGAGCCTGAATCTTTTGACTGGCGTGAATATGGCGCTGGACAAGCAGGCGTTGCTTATCGCGGGCTGATTTTAACTTCTCCTCCAGCTGGCGAATGTCCACCTGATATTGTTCCACTAAAAGATTGTGCTCAGTAAGCTCGCTTTCCAGTCCATCGATACGGCGGGCATAACGACGCTTTTCCACCAAAGCTTCACGCGCCAGATTATCTCTGCCTTTGCTAACTGCCAGCTGGGCCTTTTCTTCCCAATATTGGATCCGATCCTGCACACTCACAAGCTGTCGTTGGACCTTTTTGCTGCTGGCCATCGCGCCGGCGCAGGCCGCTTTGATTTCAACCAGCGTGTCTTCCATTTCTCTGATCATCAGCTTGATCAATTTTTCCGGATCTTCGGCTTTATCCAGGATCGCATTGATATTGGAGCTGATGATATCTCGAAAGCGTGTAAAAATACCCATGGTGACCCTCCTGTTTGCGATTTAACAATCTGGCCAACTAAGGAGCATATATCATGCCAGCGGCAAAATTATACATATAGTATTGAAATTATGTATAATATTTCTGAAACTCTTTTATTGACAAATATGTCAAAAATACCTATATTTAGTCAAAAAAGATAAAAATTGGTATAATTAACCTGGATCCACATGGTCAACACTCATCAGAAAAATTTAGACTCTCGGCCGGCGACCGCAGTTACCGAAGCTCTTGGACAGTCAGAGCCATTTTTAGCGTTTCAGGAACGGCTTTCCCGGGTGGCACCGGTAAATCGACCGGTTCTGCTGATCGGAGAGCGTGGAACCGGCAAGGAATTGGCTGCCCTGAGGCTGCATTATCTGTCCGATCGATGGCAGGCCCCGATGGTGGCGCTGAACTGTGCCGCCCTGTCGCCGTCGCTGATTGAGTCCGAGCTGTTCGGTTATGAAAAGGGGGCATTCACCGGCGCGTTGCAAAGACGGGTTGGCCGCTTTGAGGCCGCTGATCGCGGAACTCTGTTTTTGGATGAGATCGGTAGTATCCCAATGGAAGTGCAGGAAAAAATCCTCAGGGTGGTGGAATATAATGCTTTTGAGCGGGTTGGCAGCTCACAGAGCATTGAAGTGGATGTCCGCATTATTGCCGCCACCAATGCAGATCTAAAGGAGTTGGCCCGCAAAAACCGTTTCAAACAGGATTTGTTGGATCGGCTTTCTTTTGAAGTGTTGTTCCTGCCGCCACTCCGGGAGCGAAAAGAAGATATTCTTTTAATTGCCAGTCATTTCGCCGGTCGGATGGCCTTGGAACTCGGTTGGGACGAAATCCCTGTATTTAGCGATGACGCCGTCGCAGCATTGGAAAATCACAGCTGGCCGGGCAATATCCGGGAACTGAAAAATGTTGTCGAACGAGCGGTCTACCGTTCCGATGCGGCCACCATTGACGACATTGATTTTCATCCGTTTCATTCTCCTTACGGCCCGATCGACCTATCCCCGGCTGAAGAGCCGTCGGCAAACGGCCGGTCCGACCGGACGGATTTGTCGGCAATGCTGCAGGGTTCCCTCAAAGATGCGGTCTGGCAGCTGAAGGTGAGCATGATGCAAGCGGCCCTGCAGAAAGCAAAATTCAATCAGAAAAAAGCCGCTCAGATCCTAGGCCTGACCTATCATCAATTTCGCGGTCTTTACCGCCAGTTTCAGGCCACACAGTCGGAGACAGCTTCTGTTTAAATTAAATTTGTTTCCCAGCTATCAATGTTCATCATAAAGTGTTCAGGTGTCAGCTAAAAGCAGGTTTCAGGTTTCAGGTGTCAGGTGTCAGTTCAATGTTTCCAGACTTCAACCAGAAGTTTTTAGTTAGTCCTCCGTCCTCAGCAACCATTACCTCGTTTTGATTTATTAGTTATTCCGGGTTAAGCCGAAAATAGACATCTCAGTACCCCTGGAAGACAATACAGGCCGAAAAACGACAAGTCCGATATGGGTGCAGCCCTCCTTTCCGATTATCATCTATTAACCGTAATCTTTTTGCATTTTACTGAAACCTGACACCTGACACCTGAAACCCAAGAGAATTGACACCCGAAACCTGACACCTGAACCGCCTCTGGCGGAACTTCTGGACGCTGCCACCTGCCAGCTAATGGGGTCTTAACATCAATTTGCCCATTGGCTTTTGACGGATGTTGGCAGCGTTCATCAACTCAGGGCGCCATTTTCCGCTGTTAAATAAAGTCGCCTGGTCATCATAATGACGGCTGAGAAAAAAACCGGACTGCCCTGTGGGGTTTACGCTCAGCACACCTGCGGGATTTGAAAAATCAACCACAAAGCGCATGGCCGGGCCGTAAAGCACAGGGTAGCGGCCTTTGGTGTTGAGCCGAAAGGCCAGATTGGCGATGACTTCATTGCCGCCTGGCACTGAAAACGGCCCGACATTAAACACTTTATCCAGCGGTTTTTTTCTGCCCAGCAGGTGTTGATGTTCAAGGGTATGGACTTTGCCCCACTGCCATTCAGAAATGACGGACCCCAGCTGCTTTTCCAGCTCCCGCAGGGCCCGTTCAAAGGATTGCACAAAAATCATCTGGCGGGTTTCTTTTATGTCTTTGGTGTGGATGTTATCCCACCACAATGATGAATCGTTTTGCAGAATTACCGGCAACGACCGTTTCATCAGATGCGTCGTCAAAAAGATCTGATAATCCGCTGGTCCTAATTCATCGATAAACGTGGTTTCAGCAATCAGCGCCAGAAGCTTATAAAATAGGGTAGGGCCGACAGCGTTTATGGTGTGGTCACCATCCCATTGCTCAAGGATCCGATAGGCCTCTGCGGCCAGCGGTGTATGGGTGAGCTGCGCCGGACCACCGATGGTTCCTAAGATTTCTGCGGTCATTTCGGGCAGTGCCGGCGATTGGCTATCGGTACCCATATTTTTAACCGCCTCAACTGACCACCGGTTGCGTGCTTCCAAAAGGGCCTCGATGCGACGGGCGCGATGATCCGGTGCGTAATAGCCGGGATAAAGTTTGTCCGTAAAAGTCTGCGGTTGATTGTTGGCTGAATACACATAACCATTCGGCGGATTTTCCGAGTGGGGATTGTCCTTAAAATCATAATACCCCAGCGGTTCATCTTTGCCGCTGGCTCCGTCGAGAAACAGTTTGGAATTCACATGCGCGGGTCGCTTCACGAGACGGGCGGCGGCCCACCAGGCAATGTTTCCGGATGTATCGCCATACATGATGTTAAGCCCCGGTGCATCAACCAAAGCGGCAGCGCGGCGCATCTCATCGATATTCTTAGCGTGGGAAAAATGATAGGCCGCCTGCAGCGCTGTGCTCGGGAATTGGTTTAACGTCCACCACAGTGAAATGGGATCAGATGTCATAGCCGCCAGCGTGTCATTTACGTCATTCAGCAGTGGGCCATGGCGTGATTCCCGCACCTTAAACGTCACATCTTCGGCAAACCGCACCTGAATCGTTTCACTCCGAATCGTCAGATCCTCCCAGTGATCATCGACCCAGACCTGATCGGTATTTTCGGGATTGGCGCGCTCTTTATAAAAATCGACATCATCATTGTGGAACATGGTCAATCCCCATGCAATAGAGCGGCTGCGTCCCACCAGACCAAAGGGGATCCCGGCGGCATAAAAGCCGTAAAAGCTGTTGCTCGGATATTCAAGATGGGCTTCATACCACACGGATGGTTGGGTAAACACAATATGGGTATCGTTGGCCAGCAGTACCTTTCCCGAGGCGGTTTTTTGCCCCGAAATCACCCAGCCATTGCTGCCGATCCATGCGGCAGCCGGCAACCGCTCGAGAATCGGCGAAATGGCCGCGCTGATGGCGGCTGCCGATGAGTTGAAATTTGATCGATGAACCGGAATTTTGCGGGCGCCGGCCGGCCAGCCCAGCTCCCAGTCTTTCAGGTACGACCAACCATACGCTTGGTGCACCTTGGCGACCAGCGGGTCGGTACGAAAGGCCTGGGAAAAGCCAAAGGCCATGAATCCAGCGACCAGGAATATATCCTGAGGGGTAAATTTTTCTTTGGGAATTCTTAAGATCGTAAATTCAATCGGCGTTTTGCCTTTTTCTATAAACTGGTTAATGCCGTCTAAATAGGCCTGCGCAGCTTTTTGGTAAGGGCTGCCACTATCACGGCTCAGCTTTTCTGCCGATCGCCTGGCACTCTCGCCGATTCCGATAGTACGGAAGAATCGATCTGTTTTCACCAGTTTTTGACCGAGGATTTCCGCCATGCGCCCAGCGGCAATCCGCCGCATGATCTCCATTTGGAAAAGGCGCTCCTGCGCATGGACATAACCCAGTGCAAAATAGGCATCGGCCTCATTTCTGGCATATATATGCGGTACGGCCCAGTCGTCAAAATAGACGTCCACTACCCCGTGAAGGCCTTTAAGCACCAGATCGCCTGAATATTGCGGTTTCAGTTGTTGCAGATAAATCACCCCCCCGACCATCAGAAGCACCGCCAGCAGTAGGGTGATCCATATCATTTTGGTCAACAGTTTCATTTGAATATGACTAAATTACGGTTGCAGCGCTTGACGCTCAACTCTGTTTTCTCTATAATCGCCTGAACCTGAATAAAGCTTTCACTATTTATAAATATCTGAATTTGTAAATATTAAGGAAATCTACGGTCGGCCACACGACCACTTAACCCCATGCGGCTGAAGGTGGCTGTTGTGATCGCAAGCGATAGCATGTTGTTTTAGGTTGTGCAAGCAGATACCCGTGTCAGCCAAAGCCGCACATTCAAGGTGTAGACAACGGGTTGACGCTATTTTAAGGATTCAGATCAGATGGATGCAAACGACGATAAATGGCTAAAACACTTTTAGACCGATGTCTGATTTAAATACCATCATTGTTGAAATTGGCTTAACCAACATGCTTTTGATTGGTGTGGGGGTGATGTTGATCGCCGCCCTGATTTTGCTAATCGTTTTGATTCGGCGCCGCGAAATCAGCGCGCGGGAATTTTTCGACAGTCTCGAAAAACAGCAGGAGCATGGCGAACGGTTGGTCCGGGATGAATTTACCGCCAATCGTCAAGAAGCTGCCGGCAACGCCAGATTGGCCCGCGAGGAAATCGGCAGTGCCTTGAAATTTGCCAGTGATTCCCAGCTTAAACAAATGCGTGAAGTCGCCGGTATGCAAAAAGATCAGCTGGATAGTTTTTCCAAGCAGCTGCTGGAGATGACGCAACTGAATGAACAAAAATTTGACGCCATGCGCAAAGCCGTTGAAACCCAGTTGCGAACATTGCAGGAAGACAATAGTCGCAAACTTGAGCAGATGCGCGCGGTGGTGGATGAAAAATTGCAGTCGACGCTGGAAAGACGGCTGACAGATTCCTTTAAACAGGTCAGTGAGCGCCTGGAGCAGGTGTATAAGGGGCTGGGAGAGATGCGCAGCCTGGCTACCGGTGTGGGGGATCTGAAGAAAGTACTGACCAATGTCAAAACCCGGGGCACCTGGGGAGAAATCCGTCTCAGCCATATACTGGAGCAAATCTTGACGCCGGACCAATATGCCGTCAATGTGGCTACCAAAAAAGACAGCAGCGAGCGGGTGGAGTTTGCCATCAGGCTGCCCGGCCCGGATTCGCATCCGGAAAAAGTGGTGTGGCTGCCCATCGATTCGAAATTTCCCCAGGAGGATTACCAGCGACTGCTGGATGCCCAGGAGGCCGCCGATAAAAACCTGGCGGAAAAATCCATTAAAAGCTTGGAGATGCGTGTAAAAGCCGAAGCCAAGGCCATCCGGGAAAAATATATCGATCCTCCCCAGACAACTGATTTTGGGATCATGTTTTTACCGGTGGAGGGCCTGTATGCCGAAGTGCTAAGGCGCCCGGGTTTATGCGACAGCCTGCAAAGAGAGTATCGCATCGTGGTGACCGGGCCGACTACCTTGGCGGCGCTGTTAAACAGCCTGCAGATGGGATTTCGCACCCTGGCCATTGAGAAACGATCCAGTGAAGTCTGGGAATTACTCGGGATTGTCAAAACCCAATTTGACAAATTTGGAAACGTATTGGCCAAAACCAAAAAGAAGCTGCAGGAGGCCAGCAACACCATTAATCAGGCCGAGGTGCGCACCCGGGTGATTACGCGCAAGCTGAACAAGGTACAGGAATTGCCCAAAATGGATTCGGCCAAACTGATAGAATCGGTGGCCATTGATGACGATGAAGAAGTTGAGACGGATTCCTAGATGTTTCAGGTGTCAGGTGTCAGTTCTAAGGTTCAAAGGTTCAGCGTTCAAAGGTTCAGAGGTTTGATAACTGCTTCATACGAGCCGATGTCAAAAAAGACAGTTGACATAACCCTGAACCTCTGAACCCAGAACCTGAATGCTGTAGAAATTGAAATGCTCCGAACATTCCAATATTGAATTTAAGAAGGCTCTGCATGAATGTGAACCCATCTAGCAAGCTCGACTCCCATGACCGGCGAATTCTGTTGAATACCTGCTATGGTCATTTTATGAGCCATTTTAACATGCTGGTTTTCCCCGCCCTGGTGTTGCCGCTGATGGCACGCCTGGACATGCCCATGGCACAGGTCCTGTCACTTAGCTTCTGGATGTATCTTCTGTTCGGACTGACCGCTTTGCTCTGGGGGCTTCTGGCGGATCGCTTCGGCGCCCGACCCCTGCTGCTTATTTATTTTTTGGGAGCGGGTTTTGCCAGTTTTGCGGCCGCTTTGTGGCTGGATACCCCGCCTTTATTGAGTACCGCGCTGGCGGCTCTGGGCTTCTTTTCCGGAATTTACCATCCGGCAGGTCTGGGGCTGATATCCAAGGAGATGTCGCGTATCAGCATCGGTATGGGATATAATGGAATGTTTGGTAATTTAGGTCTGGCTATGGCGCCGCTGTTGACCGGCATCATGAATTGGCTCTGGGGCCCCCAGGCCGCCTATGTGTGTCTGGGCGCGCTGAACCTGGTCGGCGCAATGCTGATGGTAGCCTACCCAATTAGCATATCAGGCGCCGACACCGCCAAAGAAAAAAGCGATGGAAAGGGCATTCTGGGCGCCTTTATCATTCTGCTGGCCGCTATGATGCTGGGTGGCATTGTCTATCGGGGTGCCACGGTGATTTTGCCGGCTTACTTTGAATTAAAGACCCCCATGCTGTATCAATGGCTGACTGCGGCAAGCCAGGACGGAATTTCACAAAACCTGGTGGCAACCACCATTACTTCGATTATTTTCCTGATTGGTGTTTCGGGGCAATTCAGCGGTGGGCAATGTGCCGATCGCTATGATCCGGGCATATCCTATTTAATTTTTTTTGGGATTGCCGGTCTGGCGGCTTTCTGGATGGCCCTAACGCGGGATTTGCTGCTCGTCGGTCTGGCGGTGATATTTTTCTTCTTTTTGCTCGGGATGCAGCCGATTGAAAACACGCTGGTGGCCAGATTTGCCCCTAAACGATTTCATCATTCCGCTTTTGGTGCCAAATTCGTGTTGACCTTTGGTGTCGGGTCTCTGGCTGTAAAGGGCGTGGCTGCCATTGAAACAAGCTTTACGATTGAAACGGTATTTATCTGTCTGGCAACTGTTGCCGCCATGGCGCTGGGATTTATCGGATGGCTAATCGCAACATGCAGCAGGCGCGATGTGTGCGAGGGGAGCATTCCCGCAGATGCCCAGTTGCCGACCACCAAAGCCTAAGCCAAGTCCAACGGGCCTGTATCTATATCTAATATGACCACAAAGGCACAAAGCGCACAAAAAAGATCAAAACAAGTAAAACACTTTGTGGTTTCACGAAATGTAAAGACACTTTCTGGAGTAGACCATGTCGCCACCCGTCTATTGGGCCGATAAATATGTTGAAAACAAACGTACCGCCACTGAAGCCATTGCCTTGATCAAACCGGCCCAACGCGTATTTATCGGTTCATCCTGCGGAGAACCCCAGCATCTGGTGCGGGCCCTTTCCGAAGCATCCAACACTTTCAAAGACATTGAGATCAATCGACTGATGACCATGGAAACCACTCCGTTGACGCTGATTGCCGATAAAACCCGCGATCAGAGTCTCAATATTCGGTCGTTCTACCTGGGCTCGGCAAAACCCAAGGCCATTGCCCGCAACAAGCGATTTATCACACCGATCAATCTTTCCGCGGTGCCGCGATTATTTAAAAGCCGGCTGCTGCCGATTCACGTTGCGTTGATTCAGGTGTCCCCGCCGGATGATTTTGGCTGGATGAGTTTGGGGGTATCAGTGGACATCACCCTGGCGGCTGCGCTGTCCGCCGACCTGGTCATTGCCCAGGTCAATAGGCACATGCCCCGGGTGCTGGGGCGCAGCTTTATGCATGTCAACGACGTGGATGTGTTTGTCGAACATGACGAGCCCCTGCTGACCATCGGGGAAGCGCCGGAACTCAAAGCGGCCAATGATATTGGACGCTTGATTGCACGCTTGATCGAGGATGGCTCCACGATGGAAATCGGGTTGGGATCCACCCATCAGGCCACCCTGCTGGCATTGGCGGATAAAAATGATCTGGGCATCCACACCCAGTATATAACCAATGATATCATGCATCTTTTTTCGCGGGGCGTGATTACCAACCGCAAAAAAGGCTATAACGAAGACAAAATCGTGGCATCGGGTGCCCTCGGTACTGAAGAGCTGTATGAATTCTTAAATGACAATCCGGCCATCGAATTTTATCCTTCCGATTATGTCAACGACCCGATGCTGATTGCGCGTCACAACAAAATGGTCTCTATGAACGTTGCTATGAGCATTGATTTGACCGGCCAGGTGGCAGCAGATGCGCTGCCCTACAATCATTTTTCCGGCATCACCGGGATGCTTGATTTTTTGCGCGGTGCGGTTCAATCCCCGGGGGGCAAGTCCATTATGATGCTGCCGGCTACCGCGCTAAAAGGACAAAAGAGCCGTATTGTGCCCCAGCTGGATGATGAGGCTGTGGTGGTCCCCAGAGGCGATGTGCATTATGTGGTCACCGAATACGGCGTAGTGAATTTATTTGGCAAAAGCTTGCAGGAAAGGGCAATGGCCATGATCAGCATAGCGCATCCGGAGTTTCGGGATGAGTTGTTTCATGAAGCCAAAAATATGGGGCTCTTGAGTGCCGAACGAACCCTGAATGAATCCATTCACGGCGTCTACCCCATTCATCTGGAGGAAACGGTCGAAATCGGCAACGAGGCCGTCACTATCAGACCTGCCAAGCCGGTGGATGAACGCCGCATTCAAGAGCATTTTTACAACCTGGACAAAGATGATGTTGTCAGCCGTTTTTTTCACGAAAAAACCAGTTTTGTTCACGATGACGTCAAAGGGGTGTCCTTGATTGATTATATCAATGATCTGACCATCCTGGCGGTCGTCGGCGAGTTTGGTTTTGGCCAGGTGGTCGGGATCGGTGAATGCCTGTTTGATCCTGCGAGCAATGAGGCTGAGGTTGCCTTTTCAATCAGCAAGGCTTATCAAAATAGGGGTCTGGGCAAAATTTTGATGGAAAAGCTGGCATCCGCGGCGCGCGACAATGGTATTGTCGGGTTGGTGGCCTATACCTCAACCCAGAATAGAGGCATGATCAAGCTGTTTAAATCATTGCCTTATAAAGTCGACAGTTTTTTTGACGGCGATATGCTCAAGCTGAGCTGTAAGTTCAATAAACCTGCGTAGCCAAGGTTTTGAAAGTTCAGGGTTCAAAGGTTCAGAGGTTCAATGGTTTGGCCGCTGGTAACTTGCTTCTTGCTGCTGGCATTTTCTCTGACCAGCTGCCAGAAGCAAGAAGCCACTGATTTACCGGCTTCCAGTAGCCAATAGCCAGAAGCATATGACTAACCCAATACCAAAAACAAGTGACCCAGTGAAGGAAATCTGAGATGACAATCCACAAGATCACTTTTTTACCGCATGAGGCCGATATTGAGGTGCCCAAGGGCGAAACAATAATCCATGCTGCCATGGAAGCTGGTGTGCATGTGAATGCCTCCTGCGGCGGAGAAGGCGTCTGCGGTAAATGCCGCGTTCGGATCGAGGAAGGGACGGTTGACGGCGGCATCAGCGAAAAGATCAGTCAACAAGACCAGGAAAAAGGCTTTCGACTGGCCTGCCAGGCCCAGGTGAAAAGTGATCTGCTCGTTCGCATCCCGGTTGAGTCCGCCATGGATGCCAGTGCTTTGCGCAGCCAGATGGCGCCGCGTAAAACCGCGCACATTCAGGAAATGGATTTTGATGAGTTGAAGGAAAAAGGCCTGTTTGTGGCGCCGGTGGAAAAAAAGTTTTTGCAGCTGCCAGAACCGACGCTGCAGGACAATCTGTCGGATATGACGCGGCTGATCAGCTATTTAAAGGCACAACACGATGAGCATCGTTTGGACGTGGCCCTTTCAGTAATTCGTAAAATTCCGGATATCATCCGGCAAAAGGATTTTGAAGTCACCGCCACCCTCGTGCGCCCGGTTCGCGATATCGGCAAAACCCGCTTGATCAACGTTCAAACAGGAGATACCACCGATCGCAGCTATGCAATTGCCATGGATATCGGGACCACCACCATTTATGGGCAAGTGATCGATCTTATCAGCGGTGCTGTTATGGCCGAGCACGGGGAATTCAACGGCCAGATCAGTTACGGGGAGGATGTCATTTCCAGAATCGTGTACGCTGAAAAGCCGGACGGTCTGCAGCGCCTGCATGAAGTTGTGATGAAAACCATCAATAAAATATTGGACAAGATTATCGAAAAATCCGGTATTGATCATGAGGATTTATCGACCATCACCCTGGCTGGAAATACCACCATGACCCAGCTGCTGCTCAAAATTAACCCACGCTATATTCGGCGTTCACCTTATGTGCCGGCGGCAACGCTGTATCCGCCCACCCGGGCCAAAGATCTGGGGATGGCGGTCAGTGATCACGTGTCGGCTCTGGTTTACCCGGCGGTTTCTAGCTATGTTGGCGGCGATATTGTGGCAGGTGTCATGGGCTCTGGCATTTATCGTACGGAAAAGCTAACCCTTTATATGGATGTGGGCACCAATGCCGAAATTGTGATCGGCAACAAAGACTGGCTGGCCTGCGCGGCCTGTTCAGCCGGGCCGGCTTTTGAAGGCGGCGGTCTCAAGTACGGCATGCGTGCCGAAAAAGGTGCCATCGAAGATTTTTCGATCGACCCGGTGACCTATGAGCCCATGATCATCACCATCGGCAATGTTCGACCCAAAGGCATCTGCGGATCCGGTTTGATTACCATGGTGGCCACCCTGTTTGAGATGGGTGTCCTTAACAACCTGGGAAAATTTAATCGCGATTTGGCCACTGATCGTATTCGGGAACATGAAGGGGTTTATGAGTTCGTGCTGGCCTGGAAGGATGATACCCAGATTGACCGCGATGTTGTATTGACCGAAATCGATATTGAAAACCTCATTCGGGCCAAGGGCGCCATTTACAGCGGCTGCATGACCCTGCTGACCGAAGTCGGTATGAACATACAGGATATCGAACACATTATCCTGGCCGGTGGTTTCGGCAGCTATGTGGATTTGGAAAAAGCCATGGTGATTGGGCTGCTGCCCGAAATGGATCCCACTAAAGTCACCTTTATCGGTAACGGCTCGTTGATGGGTGCCCGCATGAGCAGCCTGACCAATCGCATCCGCAAAGATGTGGTCGAGGTGACTGATAAAATGACCAATTTTGAATTGTCCGACACGCCATCTTACATGGATAATTATATTGCCGCCTTGTTTTTGCCCCATACCGACATCAATCAATTTCCCAATTTAAAAGCCCGCCTGGAAGCCCGACAGAAAAACCGATAATGAATCGGATTTATTAAGAAATTGCTATTTAGTGAGGCTCTGCTCTTGACAAAGCTATCCACCCTAGATAAATAGCAATATTCTGCATTTAGCATATGCTGGGGGGACCCCTAGACACATGATAACCATTGACGAGTGACAGGTTGCAGAAACGTGATTTTGGGGTTCGAAATTACTTCCCACCGCGATAATAAAGACATGATATCTACCGTCTGTAGATTCAATCATACAAAAAAATAATATACGAAAGGGGGCTGATAAAACCTGGAGCACCCGTGGGGGCTTGCTCTGCCGTAGTTAAGGGGATCGTTTCAAGAAACAAATAACATTAATCACCTCAATAGCTGTTGGATAGAGACAAGGAGGTAACATTGGGTTTTGAATTTACGAAAGAAAAATATTCCGGTGCAATAAAGGAAATTACGTTAGGAGAGGGAGATAAGGCCGTCACGGTTGGCGGTGCCGCCTGTTATCCATTTTACAGTTTCGAAGGCGAAATGCCCCATAAACCCAGGGTTGCCATGGAAGTATGGGATATGGAACCGGAGGAATGGCCCGAAGCCGCTTTAAGCCCGTTTAAAGATGTCATCTCAGACCCGGCGGCCTGGGCAAAGAAATGTGTCGATGAATACGGAGCCGATATGATCGTGCTGCAACTTAAAAGCACCGATCCCAACGGCCAGGATGCCGGTGCGGATGCCGCGGCAGCCACGGTCAAAAAAGTCCTCGACGCCATCGACGTGCCGCTGGCCGTCTGGGGCACAGCCAATGTTGAAAAAGATGAGGAAGTGCTCAAGAAAATTGCCGAGGAGTGCCAGGGCGCAAATCTGATTTTGGGCCCGGTGGAGGACAAAAACCACAAGGGCATTGGCGCGGCTGCCATGGGTTTCGGGCATACCATTATCGCTTCATCTCCCATTGATGTGAACTTGGCCAAACAATGCAACATCCTGCTGGAAAACCTGGGGGTCTCGATGGACAAACTAATCATCGATCCCACCACCGGTGGTCTGGGCTACGGTTTGGAGTATTCCTACTCGGTCATGGAGCGCATCCGCATGGCGGCTTTGGCGCAGGGGGATGACAAATTGCAGCTGCCCCTGATCAACAACCTAGGCAACGAGGTTTGGAAATGTAAAGAGGCCAAGCAGCCTGTGGATGAAGCGCCCACTTTGGGCGATCCGGAAAAACGGGGTATCTTGATGGAAGCTGTTGGCGCTGTTGCTTATCTGATGGGCGGTTCTGATGTGCTGATCATGCGCCATCCTGAATCGATTCGGCTGGTCAAAGCCTATATCGATCTGGTGTATGACGGTGGTGTGGCCACCGATGTTCCCGGTATTACCAAACAGTTGGGTGATGTCGATATCGATCTGCTGGCGCTGTCTCCGGATCCGGATCTGACCATCGAAGAGGAAAAGAAAGCCGCACCGGCTGCCAAAAAGAAAGCGGCTCCCAAGCCCGAGAAGAAGGCCGCACCGGCTGCCAAAAAGGAAGCGGCACCTGAACCGGCCAAAGAAGTAGCAGCACCGGCTGCCGCTGCAGCGCCCAAGGCCGAAGCGGCACCTGAAGTGGATGCGGCTGCAAACGCCGAAGCGGCTGCCAAGGCCAAAGCCGAAGCCGAAGCCAAAGCCAAAGCCGATGCCGAAGCGCAGGCCAAAGCCGCTGAAGAAGCCAAAGTAAAGGCCGAAGCCGAAGCCAAAGCCAAAGCCGAAGCCGAGGCCAAAGCGCAGGCTGAAGCGGCGGCTAAAAAGGCTGCTGAAGAAAGAGCCAAAATTGAAGCCGAGCTCGATGAGGTCCGGCAGAAGCGGGTCAAAGAGCGCGCCGACCTGGCGGCCAAACGCGCTGCAGCTGCTAAGAAGGACGCCAAAAAGACAGCGGCCGAGGTTCAAAAATCGATGGCTGAAAAACTCATCGATAATCTGAACTGGATCCATAAACGAAAGTGATAACCGGCTGTCGACGTCGCCGAAGTGTTCAGACACCGACGGTCAACCATAAATCCAATTAGTGGGGAGGAACCACATATGCCAGAAACAACGGACAAGAAACTAGCAAAACCCGAAAAGGCCAAAAAAGTTGCTGACCCGGTGGCGGCTTCAATTGACCAGGCCAGTCAGCAAATGATCCGGCGCGCCCAGGAACTGGGCATCGAGACCGTCTTTGATCGCGCCGTCACCATGAAACCCTGTAATATTGGTATCCAGGGCACCTGTTGTAAAAATTGTGCCATGGGCCCCTGCCGTCTGCCGCTTCCAAAATCCGGCATCGAAGGTGAAGACGAACGCAAGGGACTGTGCGGCGCGACCGCCAACACCATCGCCGCACGCAATTTTGCCCGTATGGTGGCGGCCGGATGTGCAGCCCATTCAGATCATGGGCGCAATGTTGCCGAAGTCTTTCTGGCAGTTGCCAACAAAGAAACCGGTGACTACAAAATTAAAGACCCCAACAAACTGATCGCAATCGCCCCCCATTTTGGGGTGGACGTCAAAGTCGAAGTGGATGGCGAAGAGGTCGACCGCAACCTGGACGAAATTGCCCTCGAAGTGGCTGAAAAAGCCATAGCTGAATGGGGCAAACCTGAAGGCGAGCTGGATTATCTCAAGCGCGCTCCCAAGCCGCTGTATGAACGCTGGCAGAAGCTGGGCGTGCTGCCGCGCAACATCGACCGTGAAGTTGTGGAGATCATGCATCGCACTCATATGGGCGTTGATCAGGACTACAAAAACATCGTTAAACAATGCACCCGGGCTGCGCTGGCCGACGGTTGGGGCGGTTCGATGATGGCCACCGATCTGCAGGATGTCATGTTCGGCACGCCCTTTCCGCTGCAGACCGAAGCCAATCTGGGCATCATGAAAGAAGATCAGGTCAACATTATTATTCACGGGCATGAACCGGTTCTGTCCGAGATGATCGTAGCTGCCGCCCAATCAAAAGAAATGATCGATTACGCCAAAACAAAGGGCGCCAAAGGCATTCAGCTGGGCGGTATCTGCTGTACCGGCAACGAGATCCTGCAGCGTCACGGCGTGCCGCCAGCCGGCACCTTCCTGCAGCAAGAGCTGGCCATTGTCACCGGTGCCTGCGATGCCATGGTGGTGGATGTTCAGTGTGTGTTTCAAAACCTGGCCAATGTGGCCAAATGTTTCCACACCAAATTGATCACCACCCACCCGATTGCCCGCATGGAACAGGACAATGTGACCCACATCGAATTCGATGAGCACCATGCCATGGAAGATGCCAAGAAAATCGTTAAAATGGCCATCGATAATTTCGAAAACCGCGGTGCCGACGTCATGATCCCCGCCCAGAAGGCCGCACAGATTGCGGGTTTCGGCGTGGAGTCGATTCAATATCATCTGGGAGGCTCCTTCCGCGGGTCTTACTACACCCTAAATGACAATATTATCAACGGTCGCATCCGAGGGGTTGCCGGTGTGGTGGGTTGCAACAATGCGCGCAACCGCCATAACGAAGCCCATCTGACGCTGGTCAAAGAGCTGGTCAAAAATGACGTCATCGTTCTGACCACCGGTTGCAACGGCATCGCCTGCGCCATGGAAGGTTTGCTGACACCGGGCGCTGCGCATGTTTACTGTGGGCCTGGTTTGGCTGAGGTGTGTGAGACCGTGGGTATTCCGCCGGTGCTGCACCTGGGCTCCTGTGTGGACAACAGCCGTATTTTACTGGCGGCCACCGAAGTGGTTAAGGCCGGCGGGCTGGGCAATGACCTTCAGGACCTGCCGGCGGCCGGCGCCGCTCCGGAGTGGATGAGCGAAAAAGCCATCAGCATCGGTCAGTATTTTGTGGCCTCAGGTGTCTATACCCTGTTCGGCGTCAATCTGCCGGTCACCGGCGCGCCGGTATTTCAACAGTATCTGTTTGAAGAGCTGGAGAAAATCTACGGTGGCAAGTGGGATCTGGCAGCCGATCCGCTCGAAATGGCGCGCAAAATGATCGCCCATATCGATAAAAAGCGCAAAGAGCTCGGCATCGACAAAGCCCGCGAGCGGGTCCTGATGGACATGGCGGATCGCCAGCGCCTTGAAGCATAAACAAAAACAGGTATGCAGGGATTGCATCCCTCAATTAACAATTTAAAATCCTCAAAAAAGGAGGAAACTGTATGTCTAGGTTAGTTGCATTTGCCGCAATTCAAGGCGGCTACAATGTTGTGTCGCAGGTTGAAGGCGAATACCAAAAAGCGCTGGATACCTTTAACGCAGATACCAAGGTGGGATTTCCCAACACCGCCTACTATCTGCCGGTCATTTATTCGCTGTTGGGAATCAAAGTTGAAACCCTGGAAGACATCAAAAAGCCGCTGGATGTGGCGCGCGAGCTTCTGCCGCCGCACATTAAAGGCATGAACCATCTGCCCTATCTGGGGCCCCTTCTGGATGCCGGCATGGCCACTCTTTTTGCTTTTGAGATCAGAGAGGTCCTGCGCTACTTGAACGAGCCGGATTTTTATCACCATTCCGAGGACATCGATGAGGATGCCGGTAAAATATGGCTGGGTGCCGCCGATGACACTGTTTTCCGTAAACGCGGTGTCGAGTTTGTGGACGGCTCTGCTCCGGGGTTTGCCGCCATCGTGGGCGCCGCCCCGAGTCCTGAAATCGCCAAAGAGATTGTCGAGGATTACCAGAGGCGCAGCCTGTACATTTTCCTGGCAGCCGGCCACAACAATACCTCGGTGGCCCAGCAGCTGCTGGAAGCCGGGGTTCAGATTGGCTGGAATACCCGCATCGTGCCTTTTGGTCCGTATATTTCATCGGCTATTTTTGCGCTGGGCTTTGCCAACCGCGCGGCGATGGCTTTCGGCAACGTCCAACCGGGCGATTATAAAACCATGCTGCTCTACAACAAAAACCGCATCTTTGCCTTCGTAAATGCGCTGGGCGAGGTCGGCACCGATTGGGCCGGTGCGGCTGCGGGATGTGTCAACTGGGGTTTTCCGACCCTGGCCGACACCGATATCCCCGAAGTGCTGCCCACCGGTATCTGTACCTATGAGCATGTGGTGGCCAACGTAACCCATGAAGAGATGGTCCAAAAATCGGTTGAAGTCCGCGGCCTGAAAGTCAGCGTATCTGAGATCGAAATTCCTTGCTCTTTCGGACCGGCCTATGAAGGCGAGCGTGTGCGCGGTGCCGATCTGTTCGCCCAGATGGGCGGCGGTAAGACCCAGGCCACCGAGCTGGTCAAAATGGCTGAAATGAATGAAATCGACGACGGCAAAGTCGAAGTAATCGGACCGGACATTACCGAACTCAAAGAGGGCGAGACCATGCCGCTGGGTATTTATGTCCAGATCGCCGGCCGTGAGTTTCAGACGGATTTTGAGCCGATCATCGAGCGCCAGATCCATCACTTGATCAACTATATTCAGGGCATCATGCACATCGGCCAACGCGATATTGCCTGGATCCGGGTCAGCAAAGCCGCTATCGAAAAGGGCTTTACCCTCAAAGATATCGGCACGGTGCTACACGCCAAATTCCATCAGGATTTCCAGAAGATCGTCGACAAGGTCCAGGTCACCCTTTACACCGATCAAAAGGATGTGGATGATCTGACCAAGCGCGCCCGGTCCGAATACAAAGCTCGCGACGAGCGTGTCGAAAAGATGACCGATGAAGATGTGGAAACCTATTACTCCTGCACCCTGTGCCAGTCCTTTGCGCCCAATCATGTCTGTACGGTCAGCCCCGAGCGCACCGGACTGTGCGGCGCCTATAACTGGATGGACTGCAAGGCGTCTTTTGAAATCAATCCCACCGGCCCCAACCAGCCGATTGAAAAGGGCGAATGCCTGGATCCGGTTCTGGGCCAGTGGCAGGGTGTCAATGAATTTGTGCAGAAGGCTTCCCGCGGAGCCGTGGATCATTACAACTTTTACTCGATGGTTATTGATCCCATGACCACCTGCGGCTGCTGCGAATGTATCGCCGCCATGCTGCCGTCCTGCAACGGTGTGATGACAGTAGGTCGGGATTATTCCGGTGAGACACCCTGCGGTATGAAGTTTACCACCTTGGCCGGTGTTATGGGCGGCGGCGCATCTTCGCCGGGCTTTGTCGGTCATTCCAAATTCAACATCACCCAGCGCAAGTTCATCCTTGGCGATGGGGGCATCAAGCGCCTGGTGTGGATGCCGAAGGAACTGAAAGAGGAAATCCGCGAACGGCTGGTCAGACGGGGTGAGGAAGTCGGCATTCCGGATCTGGTTGACCGCATTGCGGACGAGACCGTCGGTGTCACCGAGGAAGAGATTCTGCCCTTCCTGCAGGAGAAAAAACATCCGGCGCTGGAGATGGATCCAATCATCGGAGGATAAAACATCAGTTGCGGGTATACGGGTTACGGGTTGTGTGTTTAGCAAAAATACACGCGCAACTCGTGATCCCAACCCGGAACCCGAAACGCGTAACACGCGACTCGTAGATAAGGAGATAAAGAATGGCATTAACCGGTATTCAGATTTTTAAACTATTGCCGAAAACCAACTGCAAGGAATGCGGTGTGCCGACCTGTCTGGCATTTGCCATGAATCTGGCCTCCGGCAAAGCGGAATTGGACAGCTGCCCTTATGTTTCAGATGAGGCCCGGGAGCAACTGGCTGAAGCCTCCGCACCACCGATTCGCCCGGTGCCCATCGGCAAAGGTGTTCGCGCTGCCACAACGGGAGGGGAAACGGTCCAGTACCGTCACGAAAAAACGTTTTTTAATCCCACCCTGCTGGCCGCCACGGTTCAATCCGACATTGCGGAGTCTGATCTCGACACCAAACTAAAGGCTTGGAATGCTTTTCAATATGAACGGGTAGGCTTGAATTTGCGGCCCGAACTGGTGGCCCTCAAAGATGCCAATGGCGACAAGGATGCGTTTGCCAATACGGCCAAAAAAATTGCCGAAACTTCTGAATTCAACCTGGTGCTGATGACTGAAGATCCCGGCGTTATGAAGGCCGCCGTTGATGTTTGTGGGTTCAAACGTCCGTTACTGTACGCCGCCACTGACGACAATGTGGCAGAGATAGGGGCTGTGGCCAAGGAACAAAGCTTGCCCGTAGCCATAAAGGCTGATTCGGTGGAAGGCCTGGTGCCGTTGAGCGAAAAACTCACGGAGATAGGAATTAAGGATATCGTTCTGGACCCCGGATCCCGTGAAATTAAACAGGCCCATCAGGACCAGGTGGCCATCCGCCGGGCGGCGCTCAAGGACCTGAACCGCTCAGTGGGCTATCCCACCATCCTTTTTCCAAACGAAATGGCCTCCAATCTGGACATGGAAACATTGATTGCCGGCACCTTTGTTGCCAAATACGGCGGCATTGTTGTGCTATCGGATTTTACCGGCGAAAGCTTGTTTCCCCTCCTGCTGGAACGCTTAAACATTTATACCGATCCCCAGCGACCCATGACGGTGACCGAAGGTATATATGAAATTAACAATCCGGATGAAAACTCACCGGTCATGGTGACGACCAATTTTGCGCTGACCTACTTTATCGTATCCGGTGAAATTGAAGGCAGTCGGGTTCCCTCCTATTTGTTGATCAAGGATTCTGAGGGGCTATCGGTTATGACCGCCTGGGCGGCTGGCAAATTTGCCGGTGATGATGTGGGCATGTTTGTCAAAAAGTCCGGCATTGCGGACAAAGTCAAGCACCAGGAACTGGTCATTCCGGGGTATGCAGCCGCCATTGCCGGGGATGTTGAGGAAGAACTGTCGGGCTGGAAGATTACGGTAGGGCCCAGAGAAGCGGCCCATATCCCTGGATTCCTCAAGGCAAAATAACCCTTTCGATTGGCGATTGACCGCTGCCTGACACATGCGGTTCAATCGCCAATCGGAACTGTAAACTGGTCGATGAGAAAAGGGAGGGTCTATGTATTTAATCGGAGAAAGCTTAAACGTCATATCAACAAAGATCGGCACGGCCTTCAAAGAACGGGATCCCAAGCCGATTCAGGAGGAAGCCCTTTTCCAGAAGGAAAAGGGAATGGATTACATTGACATCAATCTCGGTCCGGCCAAAAAAGACGGCCACGAATTGATGCCCTGGGTAGTGGAGACTGTGCAGGAGGTTGTCCCGGATGTACCGTTGGCGCTGGATACGTCCAATATCGATGCCATCGAGGCGGCGCTCAAGGTTTACAAACCAACATCCCTGCCACCGCTGGTGAATTCGATCATGGTTCGCCCCGAGCGGTACGAGCGCATGGTGCCGCTGGCTGCTGAACACAACGCGGACTTTATTGCCCTGATGTGGGGACCCGAGGGGTTGCCGCGGGATGAAAATGAACGGGCGGCGCTGGCGGTTGAGTTACTCTATTTTGCCAATGAGGCCGGAATTCCCAACGATAAAATCTGGGTTGACGGCATTGTAACCCCCGTCAATATTCAGCAGCCCCAGTTGATCAGCCTGATGACTTTCCAACAAATGCTGCCTGAAATTGCGCCGGAAGCCAAAAGCACCTGCGGTCTTTCAAATATTTCCAACGGACCGCCGGACCACCTGCGCCCGATTTTGAATCAGACCTACATGGTCATGCTAGAAAAATATGGCATGTATTCTGTGATCGCAGACCCTCTGGATGACACGCTGATCGATATCGCCAAGGGCAAACGCCAGGACATCGTTGACTTGATAAACGGCATGCTGGACGGCAACGAGCCGGACATGGCGTCACTTTCTGAAGAAATGCAAAATTACGCTAAAACCGTCAACGTCATCCTTGGAAATTCGTTGTATTCTGATTCCTGGCTTGAGTTGTAAGATCAAGTTGCCCTTCGACCGCGCTCAGGGCTGTGGGCCCTACGACTGCGCTCAGGACTGTTGGCCTGTCGAAAGGCCTGTTGAACGTCAAAATGCGCTTTTTGAATAGGGGCTGTGCGCGCGTAAATCGCATAATATCAAATCGAAAAAAGCCTCTCCCGCTATGGGGGGAGGCTTTTTTGGTTTTATTTGGGCAACTGATTTTTATCTTTTATGGGTGGCAGACGAAATTCACATTGTCGCGCGAACCCCCTGCGTTTCCTTGAAATTGGCCATGAACTTTGGTACGCTTAGCTCATAGGTTCAGAGGTTCTGGGTTCAGAGGTTCAAAGGTTCAGGCCCTTGGATCTTTTCCTCTGGCCATCGACTTTATATCTTTCAGATTTTTCTGTTTGTCTAACCTCTGAACCCTTGAACGTTGAACCTTTGAACCAGCGGCTGATACTTGATAGCCTGTAAGTGAAACCATTTATGTTTGATTTTCTGCTTTTTTAAGGAAAGACGAGCAGCAGTGAAAGTTAAATCCAAAGCACTTGAAGTGAATTTGGCCGACTATCATGTCGATGTCGCCATTGATGAAAAATATGCAACCCTTCAGGAAGTCTTGTCCCAATATTACGGGTTGATGGAGGGGCTAAACACGCTGTTAAAGGAGCTGTCTCATCCGTATAAGAACTGGCGCTTCATTGTCATCGAAACTCGCAAGTATTCCCTCGAATATTTTCATCTGATAAAAAAACATCCCAAAGGACCGGCAGCAGCGCAGCTGCTAATCGATATTTTCTTTGATGCCATAGATTCCGAGGTTGAAATGAACGTCAAAATCGATGCCATTGATAATCTGCAGCTGTTTTTGCAAAAGGTCCTCAAGGATTCAGGCTCGGAAATAGAGATATTTTTGCCGCCGATCGACAGCGCTTTTTCGCGTATCAGCGATTTACCCGATGATATTTTTGCCCTCTTTGCGCGTAGCTACTATCAAATCGATCGCTTGGCTGAGACCTTCCTGAACTGCGTGCCGAAATCAGATGGTGTTTTTAACACCATCAACCGCCTGTTGATTAAATTTTATCGCGTTACCTATGCCTACTGGTTGAGCGAAAGAGACCCGCAAGCCTGGTTTGCAGGGGAAATGTCTGAAAGGGACCAGCGCAGCACGTATTTGCCATTTTTTAAAAGCATATCGCACACACAGCTGGTAGACTGGAACCAGCAACTTAAGCAGATGATGCATCATCAACGTCTTGATTCTGACAAAACACTGAAGGCGCTGTTGAAACTTCCCGGGTTTAATCAGATTGTCGAGCAGTATCGCCACATTCCGCGGCATCTGTTAAACAAGGCCGGCGGAAACGGGCGCGGTCGGCATCTTAAGCTCATATTTTTATTTCATATAATGAGCATCACCGGTCTATCGCTTATTCATCGACAAACCTTACGCGATATTAACCAGACCCTGGGCTGGATTATCGAAAATGAAAATTACCGTGACATTCAAAATCTGATCGAGAAAACCTTTTCCATCCTGAAAGAGCGTGCCAGTATGTATCCGGCCACGACGCTGAACTGTGTGCTCAACATGGGACAAGGCGTCTACAAAACCGACGATATCGACCTCATCAATTTTTTCATCGATTCGGTCATTGATTTAGGCTTTGCCGCACCGAATATTAAGGGCGTTGACAACAATTGGCAGATACAGGTTAACAAGACCCATATTTTAAACATTCGCACCTGGCTGGAGCTGATCAAATTAGACCCCAAACGATCCATTCGCCTGCTTTCCGCCCTGATTATTCATCTGTCCCTTTGCGGTGTATTTATCAAGGATATTGATCTTTTTCCTCGCGATATTACCCAATTGTTAAACAGTGGCATCGGTCCTGTTTATAACCTTGCCAAACAGCTCACGCGCCTGTTTCCGGTATATTTCAATGATATTGGAGCTGAGGGCCGGCTAAGGGATATTTCGACACGCATTGATGAAATTTCTCAGCGCCGGGACATTCTCATCCACTATCTCAGAAAGCAAAGTCATGTGGAAAGCAGCAATCGCATCATCGATCTGATGGAGGCGGTTCTCTATTTTTGGCAATCACGCGATAAAACCCGTCTGGAACCTTATATCCCCCCTGCTATTTATGATCAGATCGAAACTCAAGGACTGTTCATTGATGGTGTTTTTCAAATAATGGGCCATCTAAAGGAAAAGGGTATTCGCAATCCAAATGATCTGCTGGCGATAAGTGAGAAAAACATCGCCCACTGGTTGGAAACCATCAAAGGCGTTCCCGCGCTCGACCGGGAGCGTGTGGAACTTGCGGCAGCATTCTATAAGATACTGAACCAGAAATATAATTTCGATTTAATTGAGCTGGATGCCTACCTTGCCCAATTGCGAACAGAGGCGTTACCGGATTTAAATCGGCTCGAGCTGGCCTTTGTCGAACCGGATTTGCACAAGCGGTTGTTTATGCTGCTTGAGTATATGGAAAAATTACAGGCCGTCATTTTATCTGAAGAAACATATGAAATCCGCCAGGACATTTATAAAAAAAGACATATCACCATCGATATACCGTCAATGTACGGCAGTTATCATGAAATGAAGTTTGACTGCCTGGGGCTTACCTTTCGGATCGAGTCACTGGTCAATGTTCTTTTTGAGCAGCTGATTGAAAATATTGACCTGAGTCTGATTACCAAGGCCACTTTTCATCAAATATACAGTTTGTTGCGATTGTTTGACAGAGCCTTGAAGCTGGACGGCATTTCATCCAAGGAATTCGAACGCCAGCTTGAATTTTTAGCCCATTCCCTGGAGGTCAAAGGCTTTACCTTAACGCAATATCTGGATATTTTTAAAGGATTTGCCCAGGCCGTCAAGAACATGGTCAATGATTATTTTAATAATATTCATGGCCAGAACCTAACCCGGATTTTTGCCCAGACACCGCTGGGCACACTGTTGCCGAAATTTCTACCTTCAGGTGAAACCATTGATAGCGAAAACCTGCAATTGCGTGTTTCCGAGATTTTCTTCCGGGACCGTATCGCCCTGAGTCTGGGGCTGCAGCAACTCGATCTGTTTTTAAGCCGGATTTTAAGCACCCTTTTTCAACAATCCTACAAATTGCCTAAAGATAAGCTTCAGCGCTTGCTTCTGTATGATCCCCAAAATGCCATCACGCCGATTGACTCTTCCCTGGCGCGTTTAACCGGCATCATCTATCTGGGCAACAAAGGACTAAACATGGTCCGGCTGAAAAGTTTTGGCTATCCGATACCACCGGGTTTTATCATCACCACCGAAGTATTTCGTTGCCGTGAGATTATTGAGAGCTACCCGCCGGCAGAGCAAAATTTTAAAGAAAAAATTATCGACAATATCTCAGCCCTGGAAAAAGTGACCGGTAAGATTTTCGGTGATCGACAAAACCCGCTGCTGCTATCCGTGCGCAGCGGTTCCTCCATATCCCAACCGGGCATGATGGACACCCTGCTGGATGTCGGCAACAATGAGGAGATTACAGAAGGCATCGCCGCAACATCCGGTAATGCCTGGTTTGCCTGGGACAATTACCGCCGATATTTGCAATGCTACGGAATGGCGTATGGCTTGAAGCGCGATGACTTTGATGCCATCATCAACGAATCCAAACAACGGCTGGGAATTCCCCTCAAGAGAGACTTCACCGGAAAGCAAATGCGTGAAGTTGCCCTGACATACAAGCAGTTGATCCAGGAGGCCGGTATTGAAGTGGTGGAAGATCCCTACGAGCAGCTCCATCTGGCCATCAAAGGGGTTCTGGCGTCATGGGAATCATCACGGGCCATGGCCTATCGACGGATAATCGGAATATCAGAGGATTGGGGCACAGCAGTTACCGTTCAGGCTATGGTCTATGGCAATATATCCCAGCAGTCCGGCACCGGTGTTGTTTTCACCCATAATCCCCGCTGGTCCGGCGATACCCTGAAACTATGGGGCGATTTTACCATCGGTAATCAAGGTGAAGATGTCGTCTCTGGACTGGTTAAAACCATGCCCATATCGATCTTCCAACAGGAAATCGAAATGCGGGAAACCGATGTTACCATGGAGACCCATTTTCCGGAAATTTATCAGGCATTGAATGACTGGGCCCATGACCTGATCGATGAAAGAGGCTGGAGCCCGCAGGAAATCGAGTTTACCTTCGAAGGGTCGTCACCCGATGATTTGTATCTGCTGCAAACCCGCGATATGGCCATTCGTGAAAGAAAGCAAGTGCTGACCTTTGATTTTGAGCAAGATCCCCAGAGATTGTATCTGGGACATGGTGTCGGCGTCAGCGGGGGAGCCATGAGCGGGCGTCTGGTGTTTACCCTAAAAGATATCGAAGAATGGCGGGTGATGGATCCCGGTGCGAATTTGATTCTTGCCCGCAACGATACTGTCCCCGACGATATCCGGGAAATCCATGCGGCTGATGGGCTGTTGACCGCTCGCGGGGGGCTGACCTCTCACGCAGCTGTCATCGCGCACCGGCTGGGTAAAACCTGTGTGGTCAGTTGTACCAATCTGGAATGTAATGAAAAGGAAAAATACTGTGAGTTTAATCAACTTAAAATAAAATCCGGCGAGCACATCAGCATTGACGGGCACGAAGGACCGGTATATCAGGGTTTAATCAAGGTCAAGGAAACCAGGAAAGGAGCCAATTAGACATGGCCAAGGCGGATTTATCTTCAAGTGGCAGTAAGTTGGGTGTCAACGGATTTGGGCGCATTGGTAAATTGACCCTCTGGCACCACATTGGCCGAAGATTTTTCGATGAGATTATTGTCAATATCGGAAGACAGCCGGGTTCAAGCCTCGAAGACATCGCCCATTATTTTGAGCGAGATTCAACCTACGGATGGCTACACGGCTATCTTCACGGACATCGCGGTCAACCGGTTATAGAAGATTTAAATGAGGACGATGGCTCGATGATGGTTGATGGTGTTAAAGTGCGATTTTTAAGAACACATCGCAACCCGGTTGAGATTGGCTGGCGCGATCATGACGTACGGCTGGTGGTGGATACCACCGGTCAATTTTTGGATCCGACTCTGGACGCCGATCACGAAGGTGGGGCTCTCCGGGGCCATCTCGAGGCCGGTGCCGAGAAGGTGATTGCTTCTGCGCCGTTTAAACTAAAAAACAAAGGTGTTTCAACGCCCGAAGATGCCGTCACCACTGTGATGGGCATCAATGAAAACGATTATGACCCCAGACGTCATCGGATCATTTCAAATGCTTCCTGCACAACCACCTGCTTGGCACATATGGTCAAGCCCTTGATCAATGCTTTCGGTCCTAAAAAGATCATGTCTGCATCGATGGCCACCGTCCATGCAGCCACCGGATCTCAGGAGGTGTTGGACCGCCTTCCGAAAACCGGCAAGACCGATCTTCGCAAAAATCGCAGCATCCTGAACAATATCATTCTAACCACCACCGGTGCTGCCAATGCATTGAGACTGGTCATACCGGAAATGGCTGAAATCGCCTTTATTGCTGAATCCGTCCGCATACCCGTTCAGACCGGATCTTTGATCATACTGGTAGTCAATTTACAAGAAGAGCCGAGCGGCCCTTTTATCACCCGGGATACCATCAATGACATATTTGAACAGGCGGCCCGCGAAAACGCCCAGGGCTACCTATACTTTACCAACAAACAGAATGTTTCCGGTGATATTATCGGTATGCCGCGGGTTGCGGCCACCATCGAAGGCCACGAAACCCACACCCGTACAGCCGAGGCAACGATTGATTTAAATAAAGTACCCGGTTTGGGAAAAGGAAATTTTGGCAATCTGAAAGAATCGATTATCCGGGTACCGGTCACCCAGGCGGTTATTTATGGTTGGTATGATAATGAAATGGGAAGCTATGTGAATATTTTAGGGGATCGAACGGTATCTATTGCGGAGAGTATCTAACTAGAAACTTATGTTGCGAGTTTCGAGTTGCGTGTTACGCGTATCGCTATCATCATCATCAATCAACGCGCAACGCGCAACCCGGAACGCGCAACTCTCTGTATGCCGGGTATACGCTAAATGTATTAAAATTGAATCTGGCACACGAGCGTTAAGGTGAGTCGTTACTCCGCAAAGCCGTAGTGGAAGATTTCGTATTCGGTTGTGCCGCCCAGCAGAGCATCGATCTGATCCTGAATCTGTTGGCGCTCATTGCTTTGCACCCATCGCTTCCAGTCTTCTGATGTTTCCCATGTACTGATTACCAAAAATTCATCCGGCTTCTCAAGGTTTCGCATCGTCTCGCCGGTGATGTAGCCGGTTTGTTGATTGGCCATCGATCGCATCTCGCGAAAAAGCGGTATCATTTTTCTAGCCCTATCCTCCGGTACTTTACGTCGAATTAATATTTTAACCGCCATAAGAGCCTCCTCATTTATAGTAGGTTTTTAAATTTCGACTTTGATTGCGCCAATTAAAGTTTACCACGAAGGTCACGAAGTTTGTTAAGATCTCTTAATGCCATTCTTGGTGGTCTTCGTGGTTTTCCTCTTTCTAGATCCCTTTTAAATGGATAATTTTGTGTGCGGTATCCAAAAGAGCTCTGGTAAAACATAATATGCTTGTCGAACCGGGTCAAGACACATTCAGATAAATATTCACCCCAAACGACGGTTAGCTTGATTTGCCAACCTGCGCTAAACTGATTTGAAGCGCTACAAATTCAGCCACATCGAGGGTCTCTGCTCGCCTCGCTGGATCAATGCCGGCGGCCTCCAGTGCTTGTTGCGCCGTTTGCGGTTTAATTTTAAGACCACTGCTCGAGAGGGCATTTCTTAGTGTTTTGCGCCGGTTTCCAAACGCCGCCTTGATCACCTCAAAGAGCATGACTTCATCATGCGCGGGATATTCACGCCTGACGTTAAAATCAACCTCGACGACCTCTGAATCGATTTTAGGAACCGGATAAAAAAGTGATGCCGTCACCGTGGCGATGGATTTAATTTCGGCACAATACGCCAGCATGACCGTAAGTCTCCCGTATTCCTTTTTACCGGGGCCGGCCGTAATGCGACGGGCCAGTTCTTTTTGAAACATCAAAATCGCGCGGCTAACATTTTTGCGGGCCTTTATGAGCTTGATGAGGACCTGCGAAGAAATGTTATAGGGCAGGTTTCCGACGACTATCAAGGGACGATCTATCTTTCCCGCCAACAACGGTAAATCAACTTCCAATATGTTTTTTTCGATAATCGTCACATTGGATCTTTTATGAACCAGTAACTCCGTTTTGAGTAACTGAGTCAACTGGGGATCTTTTTCGATAGCAAAAACATGCTGTGCCGTTTTTGCCACCGGGATGGTGAGTGCCCCCAATCCGGCACCAATCTCAACAACCGTATCCGCTGGTGAAATCTGGGAGTTTCGCACAATCATGCCCGCCGTTGAGGGATCGACCAAAAAATGTTGCCCCAGTTTTTTCTTGGGTCTAAGGTTCCAGGCCTTGAGCAATGCTTTCGGAGAAGTCATCTTTTTTTCAGTAGTTAAAGGTTGTGTTGGTTCATGATTTAACACTGTTCACCACAAAAGCACAAAGATCACAAAGAAATGAAATCGCATTTTTTTCTTAAGTTGTTCCTTGTGTGCTTTGTACCATTGTGGTTTTATTTATCTACCGTTTGGCATTATCTTGACTTTTTGGGGTTTTATCATTAATTTTTACCGCAAATTCCATAGGTTCACCCATTTTTAGCGTGTCAGAAAGCGCACATCTTTTTGCGCGAGGAGGCTCTCATGACGAGAAAAAAGGGCAAAGGTATCAGTTTCGATGCCATGGTAAAATTTTTCATGCAGAATTACAATATCCCGACCAAAAAAGACGTTGATCGTTTAATGGCAAAAATGGATCGATTGGAAAATTTGATCCTGGCAGGTATGGCCAGCGGTGGATATCCGCTAAATGGACAGAGGGGGCGGCGCAAAGCGGCGGTTACGGCAGTGGATATGGTTTTTGAAACCATCAAGCGCTCGCGTAAAGGGCTCGGATTTACTGATATCCAAGCCAAAACGGGATTTGGCGAGAAAAAAATCCGCAATATTATTTTCCGCTTGAATAAAATTGGCAAAATAAAACGCAAGAGCCGCGGCATCTACGTAGCTGCCTGACGCCATATTTCTTACCTGATCTGCAACTTATTGTTACCGGTGTTTAAATCTTGAATCGGTGCAGAGATCGACTGAATAGTTGAATTCTACCGCGAAAGCATGAAAGGACGAAAATACAAAATAGAATAAAAAATTTCGTGCTTTTTATCTATCGTGATTTCGTGGGAAATCTTTATAAAACGACAAGATTATCCAAAATGACCAACACCTTATTAAGAAAGTTATCATGATGAGCAAATTTGTGGATTCCCGAAATTCAGATTTTCGTCAAGGTGAACAGGTGGGTAACTATGCTGTTAAACGGGTCGTGCCTTTAGAGCAGATTCGATCTTTTTTCTACGACCTCGAGCATATCAATACCGGAGCACGGCACATTCATATCAGTAACGAGGATGCTGAAAATACGTTCAGCGTCGCTTTTAAAACCGTACCGGTCGACTCAACTGGTGTTGCCCACATTCTTGAACATACAGTACTTTGCGGTTCCCAACGCTATCCAGTTCGTGACCCTTTCTTTTCGATGCTCAAAAGAAGCCTGAGCACTTTCATGAATGCCTTTACCGCCTCCGATTGGACCATGTATCCTTTTTCGACCCAGAACAGAAAGGACTATTTCAACCTTTTGGATGTCTATCTGGATGCCGCCTTTTTCCCCAAATTGGAAGAATTGAGTTTCAAACAGGAAGGGCATCGACTTGAAATTGAGGGCGATTTAAATTCTAAAGATCCCGATCGGTTTCGCTTGACTTACAAGGGTGTCGTTTACAATGAAATGAAGGGCGCCATGTCTTCACCGGATCAGGTTATGGTGCGTTCGATCCAGAAAGAATTGTATCCGTCAACAACCTATCATTACAATTCCGGCGGAGATCCGGCAGAAATTCCCAAATTGACTTACCAGCAATTGAAAGAATTCCACCGGCACCACTACCATCCCAGCAATGCATTGTTCTATACTTACGGCAATGTGCCATTGGCTGAAAGCCTTGTTGCCATTGAAGATATGGTATTGCAGAAATTCAAGCGGGTCAAACCCGATACGGATGTGCGTGCACAACCACGATGGCGCAAGCCGCGGGTGGCTTCATTTCCATATCCATTCAACCCCAGCGAGGATCCGGCGAAAAAATATCAGACCTGCGTTGCCTGGCTGGTGGGCGATATTAAGGATGCCTTTCACCTTTTAACCCTGGCCCTCCTGGAGCAAATCCTGTTGGGAAACTCTGCAGCACCATTGCGCAAAGCGCTCATTGATTCAGAACTCGGCTCTGCCTTGTGTGACGGTTGCGGGCTGGATACCGATAATCGGGATACGGCTTTTATTGCCGGTCTCAAAGATGTTGAAGCGCAGGCCGTCGAAAAGGTAGAAGCCATTATTTTTGAAACCCTGACCGATCTGGTCAAAAAGGGCATTGATAAGCAACTTATTGAATCAGCCATTCATCAGATCGAGTTCCATCGCAAGGAAATAACCAATACACCTTATCCATACGGTATTAAACTCTTACTGGCATTTACCAGCCCGCTTCTGCATGGCGGAGATCCGGTCAAGATTTTAAAATTTGATGATGATCTTAAAAAGTTGCGTGATTTAATGAAGCGCGAACCGTTTTTTGAGAGTCTGATCGAAAAAAGACTCCTGAACAATCCTCACCGCATCCGACTCACCATGGTTCCGGATCAACAAATGGAGCAAAATGAGACCCTCCGGGTGCAAGACGAATTAGAAGATATTAAAACCAAGCTGTCGCGCTCTGTGCTGGATAAAATCCAACAAGACAGTAAATCTCTTCAACAACTTCAAGAAACCAAAGATGATGTGTCCATTTTGCCGACCCTGGCGCGAGAAGATATACCCGCTTCAGTCCCGATCGTTAAAGAGTCGCAATATGAACCTTCTTCTGTCACCACGATATATCGGCAGCCGACTTCCGGAATTTTTTATTTCGCGGCGTCGGCCGGTGCCGGTAGTCTACCCCCGGAACTGAGCCCGTGGGCCCCCTTCTTTTGCTATGCTCTGACCCGCTGTGGTACCGGAAAGCACGATTACACCCAGATGGCTCGCCGAATTGTCGCCTATACCGGCGGGGTCGGGTCAGCGACTCATGCCCGCACGCGTTATGATCAGGACGGGAGCTGCTTGCCTTTTATATCATTTAGCGGTAAATGTCTGGACCGTAATCAGGAGCATTTGTTTGACATCATCCAAGAGTTTATCGCCGATTTTGATTTTACCGACCATTCGCGCTTAACCAGCCTTTTGAAGGAATATCGCGCCGCACTTCAAACCATGATTGTCCACAACGGACATCGTCTAGCGATCTCGGTTGCTTCCCGAAATGTTTCTCCTGCCCGGGCGCTCAGCGAATCCTGGAGTGGTATTCATCAGCTTAAAACCATTCAGCAGCTGACTGATGATCTCGATACCCGAAAACTCAATTGGTTTTCAAAGAATCTGAACGACATCGGAAAGCAAATTTTCGTGCGCAACAATTTCCAGATGGCGATCATCGGAGAGAAAGACACCTTAACTGGCGCCAATCGGGCATCAGCGGAAATTTTTAGGCAATTGGCAGACGGAAAAAGCGAAGGATTTGGTCCGCCCCGCATCCACAAAGGCAATGGTTCACTGCGCGAGGGTTGGAGTACGTCAACGGCTGTGTCGTTTGTTGCACTGACATTTGAAACCGTTCGTATGACTCACGCTGATGGCCCGGCTCTGACGGTCATCAGTAAGATTTTACGATCGATGTATCTGCACCGTGAAATTCGCGAGAAAGGCGGGGCCTATGGAGGGTTTGCCATCTACAATCCGGAGGATGGGTTGTTTGGTTTTGGTTCGTACCGCGATCCCCATATTGTTACGACACTAAATGTCTATACCGCTGCAGCAGATTTTATCCGCAGCGGTGCCTACTCAGAAGAAGACGTCAAGGAAGCGATTTTGCAAGTGTGTTCTGAAATAGACAAACCGGATCCACCGGGACCGGCTGCCCGTAAAGCCTTTTACCGCAAAATTGTTTCACTTTCTGACGATATTCGCACCCAGTTCAAGGCGCGTTTGCTATCGTTAACGCGCCGCGATATCCAGCAGGCTTCCGAAAAATATTTTGACCCCCAAAGCGCAAACAGTTCGGTGGCCGTCATTTCAAATGAAGAAAAACTCAAGGAGGCCAATCAACAATTGGCGGATCAGCCCCTTAAGCTGTTGCAAATTTGATGGTCAAAAAAATTTTCTAAAATGCTTAAAAAAAAGTCATTCACTATTAGAAGTGCTAAAACCACTCGACCCAATACCGAAGTTTTGTGTTAGTCTGATCACTATTTAGAAGATACGACAAATGGAAAAAATAGGTCTTATCCCTGCGGCCGGCATCGCCGAACGGTTGGGGTCTTTGGCATTCAGTAAGGAGCTTTTACCTGTCGGCTTTAAGGCGGATAAAAAGCAGTCTGGGCTGAAAGCGGTTTCTACCTATCTTTTGGAAAAATTCCGTCAGGTTGGTATTAACAAGGTTTATGTGGTTATCAGGAAAGGGAAATGGGATATTCCTAACCACTATGGAGACGGAAGTGAGATCGGTGTCCAACTGGCTTATTTGATAATGACCCATCCTTTTGGTGTGCCCTACACATTGGATCAAGCATATCCATTTGTAAAAAAATCGAAAATATTTCTTGGATTTCCTGACATTTTATTTGAGCCTGAGAATGCTTTTGCGGTGGCTGATACCGCCCTTGAGCAAAAGAGCGCCGATTTAATGCTTGGGCTTTACCCCGTGCAAGACAAAAGACAGGCGCAAAAAAGCGACATGGTAGATTTTGAAACAGATGGCCGCATTACACAAATTGATGTCAAACCGGAAGCAACTGAACTTAAGTTTAGTTGGACTTTCGCTATCTGGAAACCGAAATTTACGTTATTCATGCATGACTACTTAAAAAATGATCTGGCTAAAAGACATAAAGGCGCAATCCAAGCCGAAATTTACCTTGGCCATGTTATTCAGGCTGCTATCGAAAATGGATTTTCAGTTTTCGGGCACCCTTTTGCCGATTCTCATTTTATAGATGTGGGACATCCAGATGATCTTGCAAAGGCGATAAGAGATTACTTTGTTGATAGATTTTAACTATGGGGCAAGATCCATTCACCGCTTTTAATTACATGATCTAAAAATTCATAAATTCTTGCATTTCAAATCATCCAGAACCTTTCAATATAAGAACCTCTGACGAATCGATACAATTAACCCCTGACTTGTAAATCGATGCGCAATTTTTTGCTGCCAAGTAGCATACCTGCAATCTGCAAAACAACATATCGATTGATTTAAATCCCATCTAATTCTATAAGTCCGTTAACCGATATTGTATCGTCCAAACGGCTAGTGATTTCTTCAACATACCTAAACTTAAGGTGTGACTCCCGGCAAGTTGTGATATCATATTGCCAAACAAACTTGTAACCGACATTCTTATTCTGTCAAATCAATTACTAGCAAGGGCATCTGAATTTTGAATTCTAATGTCTGACCAACTTTCCCCGACACCTTTATTTTTCAATCATCGTTTCTAGTTGTGCAAGCGTCTCCGCCGGCATTTTGAACGAATGCTCCGCAGCCGGAAATGTTGCGGCCTGCACATCTTTTTTATAAGCCTGCATGGCGTCCAGGATAATGGTCCGGATCTGGGTATATTGTTTGACGAATTTGGGCACAAACTTATCAAACAGGCCGATCATGTCGTGGGTGACCAGTACCTGGCCATCCACCTCCGGTCCGGCACCAATGCCGATGATCGGAACCCTGACCGCTTTAGAGACCAACTTGCCGAGCGGGGCCGGTACGGCCTCCAGAACAATCGAAAATACACCGGCGTCTTCCAGGCCTCTGGCATCATCAATGATTTGCTTGGCTGCTGCCGCGTCCTTGCCCTGCATTTTAAAGCCTCCCAGAGCGCTGGCCGTCTGGGGTGTTAACCCGATGTGACCCTGGACCGGAATGCCGGCCTTGACGATCGCATCAACAGTGGGGACGAAATGCATACCGCCTTCCAGTTTAATGGCATCACATCCCCCTTCTTTCATCAGACGGCCGGCGTTGTGAATGGCTTCCCGGATCGAGGTGTTATAGCTCATAAACGGCATGTCGCCGATCACCAGCGGTCTTTTACATCCCCGTACAACCGCTTTGATATGATGGATCATGTTTTCCATCGTGACTTCAACGGTGCCGTCCAATCCCATAACCACCATGCCCAATGAATCTCCCACCAGTACCATGTCAATCTCTGCCTGATCTGCCAACAAACCAAACGGGTAATCATAGGCGGTCAGCATCACCAGTTTACGGCCTTCAACTTTGGCCTGCTGGATTTCTAATATGCTAGTTTTCTCATTGCTCATTATTTGCTTTCTCCTTCTTCTTCATAGATTCATCGGATTTTAGGTGTCAGGTGTCAGAATGGTGAAACCGATGACGTAAAAATTGACAAAATCCGCTCGTTGTCGTCTTTTCCTGACACCTGAACACTGAAACCTGAAACCTTATTTTAGGTAGTGTTCCTCCATCGTTTGAACCAACGCTGTGAGCGTCTGATTGACCGGCGCTTCAATTCCCAAACGTTCGGCTTCTCGCGCAACAAAGCCATTAATGGCATCAATTTCAGTCGGCCGACAGCGATCCACATCCTGCCCCATCGAGGAGCGGTTGGCGGCTGTGGCGCCGGCCACCTGGAAAACATGATCGACGGCATCATTGCGAATGTTGATATCCTGGGCCAGTGCCACACTTGCAGCTTCTTTAACCGCTGCGCGACTGAGATCCTTGGTGCATTCAAGATCAAGAATCTGACCGTTTTTGATTCCGCTCAGGGCCGTGATGGCATTAATGCCGATATTGACCAGCAGCTTATCCCAGAGCACCGGGCGGACATCTTTAACTGCAGCAGTTTGGATACCGCTCTGGGCGAATTGATCAGCGATTTGCTGTGCCCTTTTGAATTCGCTTTCACCTTGGGACCACATGCCAACAGTTGTGGGGCCGGCACCGGCGTGTCGGATGGATCCGGCCTCGAGCATGGTAGAGCCATGCGCTGTTGTCCCGACCAGGATGCGATCGGGTGAGAAGAACTGTGCGATCGTTTCAGCATTGCCCATACCGTTTTGGAGGGTCATCACCAGGCCCTCTGGGCATGCCAGGTGCGCGGCTGTCTGGGCGGCGGCTTTGGTTTGGGTTGATTTTACAAAAATGAGCACCAGCTCCGATTCACCGATTTTTCCCGGATCGCTGGCGGCTTGCAGCTCGATGTTGCGGGCCTTGCTGTCAAACTCGATGGTCATCCCGTTTCGGTTGACCGCATCGATGTGCTCCTGCCAGACATCAAAAAGCCAGACATCATGTCCGCCTTCAGCCAGAAGTGAGCCGAAGAGGCTGCCCATTGCGCCGGCGCCCACAATCGCAACTTTCATATTTTTCCTCCGTTACTGGACACTCCGATAGCAAACAAAAAAAAATACCACGAAAAAACGAAAACGCGAAAGGTAAAAAGAGTATTTCGTGCTTCTCAGATTCCGTGTTTTCGTGGTTAAAATATGATGTTACAAAATCATTATGAAAGATTTACAGTCCTCTGCTATCATTTAACCAACAGGCCACGAAATGCTGCGGTGCCGCCTCCACCAGCAAAGGTTTCTCGGTCTGACAGCGCTCAAAGGCATGCGGACATCGCGGATGGAATGTGCAACCCGCCGGCGGATTTATTGGACTGGGCACATCACCCTCCATGGGAAACGGCTCTTTTCCGCAGTGGGGATCGGGCATGGGCACAGACCGCAGCAGGGCCGCCGTATAGGGATGACGAGGGGTATTGCTGAAATTTTCAACAGGTGCCAGCTCGACGATCCCGCCCAGATACATCACGGCAATGCGGTCGCTGATATGTTCGACCACACTTAAATCATGGGAAATAAAGACATAAGAAAGCTGAAACTCATCTTTGAGGTCAGCCATTAAGTTGATAACCTGGGCTTGAATGGAAACGTCCAGGGCGCTGACCGGCTCATCGGCAACGATCAAATCCGGTTTCACGCACAGCGCTCTGGCAATACTGATGCGCTGGCGCTGTCCGCCCGAAAATTCGTGCGGGTATTTGTCCAGGTCGGATGCCCGCAGGCCGACTTTCCCAATGAGTTTGGCAGCTACCTTTGTGCGTTCGTTTTTGGTAAGGCTTTTTATGGCACGCAAAGGTTCGGTAACAATGGCATCCACTTTCATGCGGGGATCGAGACTGGCGTAAGGATCCTGGAAAATAATCTGCATGCGGCGCCGCAGCCCTCGCATCTCCTTGGCGTCCAGCCCCATGATCTGCTGTCCATCAAATTCAACATTGCCGCTGGTGGGCTCGACCAACCTTAGAATCAAGCGCCCCAGAGTTGTTTTCCCGCAGCCGGATTCCCCCACCAGGCCAAAGGTTTCACCGCGGGCCAGCTCAAATGAGACGCCATCAACAGCTCGGACTCGAGCCTGTTGTCTGGTAAAGAATCCAGCGCCAAGCGGAAATTCCTTGACCAGATGATTGACCCTTAGTAGCGGACGATCAAACACTTTGTTTTCTCCGATCCGGATAGCGTTTGAGCCAACAGCGTGCGCGCTGACTGTCACTAATTTTAAATAATTCGGGTTGTTGCTGGCGACAGGCATCGAATGCATGTGGACAACGGTCGGCAAAGCGGCAGCCGACAGTCGTCTCCGTCAAGGCGGGAACGGTCCCGGGAATTTCATTAAGCCGCGGTGTATGCCCGCCTTTGTGCTCACCCAATCGCGGCATTGATTGCAAAAGACCCTGAGTGTAGGGATGAAAAGGTTGATCAAAAATGTCCGTCATGCGCCCCTGCTCAACGACCTGTCCGGCGTACATGACCACCACCCGTGAGGCCATCTGAGCCACCACCCCTAAATCATGGGTAATCAGCAACACAGACATATTCAATTCCGATTTAAGACTCAGCATCAGGGACAGGATCTGGGCCTGGATGGTGACATCCAAAGCGGTGGTTGGCTCATCTGCTATCAGCAATTTGGGCCGACACACCATGGCCATGGCGATCATGACCCGTTGACGCATACCGCCGGAAAGTTGGTGAGGGTAATCCTCAAGCCGCTTACGGGCCGCCGGGATTTTAACGTGATCCAGCCATGCCGCTGCTTCTGCGAGGGCTTCTGATTTTGAAAGTGCCTTATGAACCATCAGCGGTTCGGCGACCTGCCGTCCGATCGGCAGTACTGGATTTAAGGAGGTCATGGGTTCCTGAAAAATCATGGCGATATCACGACCCCGAATATGGCGCAATTCTTCAGCGTCCAGGCGCAGCAAATCCTGATTTTCAAATTGGATACGGCCGGTATCGATCCGGCCTGGTGGTGACGGGACCAGACCTAAAATGCTTAAGGCGGTGACGCTTTTACCGCAGCCGGATTCGCCCACCAAACCCAGTGTTTCGCCGGCAGCCAGATCAAGGCTGAGACCATCCACGGCGCGGGCGATGCCTTCGGAAACCTCGAAGCTAACCCTAAGCTCTTCAATGACGAGTAGTTTATCATTCATATCAAGGCTTTGATTAAGCTAACCCCCCCTTTTTGGTTTCAGGTGTTCCGCCTGCGGCGGAACTTTAGAGCCTGACACCCGAAACCTGACACCTGCGGCCCTTCTCTATAACTGATATCGGTTTCATAGTAGCGAAATTATTATATTAAGCAGGCGGTTGGTATAAAAAATGAAGGGCCGTCAAAGCATAAACCTTGGCGGTTTCAATCAGTTGATCCAGATCAACCCATTCATCGATTTGATGCGGTACGTGACGATCGCCTGCGCCCATGGTGATAATGGGTATATTTTTCATCGAATGCAAAAAAGTCCCATCAGTGGCACCGGGCACGCCTGCGTAAATCGGTGGTTTTTGACTGATGGTTTGGGTCGCCCAAGCTGCGGCTTTGACAATGGGCTCGCTTGGGTCGGTCTGCGTGCAGGGCCTGTCGGTTATAATGTCAACCTGGACTGCCAGATCGGGACTGCGCTGCACATCCAGCATTTGATCGTACTGTACATAGTTCTTACGAACGTCCTGGGCAACATTTTTAGCCAGGATTTTCAGATCTGCGATGATGTCTTGATGAGACTGTGCCGGTGTTGTTCGAACGTCAACCAGCACCATGGCCTCCCTTGGCACAACGTTAAGCTGCGGTACGCCGGCGGATGGGGCCTGAATAACGGTTGGTGTGAAGCTGGGCCAACCTAAATGCGGATCGCATCCGACGGCAGTGGCCGTCTTTTTTTCCAGATGGTGCAGGCCGTCAATCAACCGGGCAATGGCCGGCGCACAGTTTAGACCGGTCAACGGCATGGCACCGTGGCTCATGCGGCCGACGATACGATAACGGGCCCGAACAGCGCCTTTCTGAGAAGTGCAGATCAAGCCATCCTGCGGTTCGCAGATGACAGCAGCGGTTATGCTGTCGGCATGACCTTTGTTTATAAAATCCACCACACCAAGCATTTGGTCTTCTTCATCACATAGGACGCCGCCGATAATGGAACCCTTTAGTGCAATTGCTGCAGTCTTTATGGCCTTCATCGCAATTAGCATGGCCGCCAGATTGCCTTTGGTATCATTGGTGCCGCGACCATACATTTGTCGACCGACGATTTCAGCACCAAAAGGATCGTAGCGCCAGGCCGAAACATCACCGGGCGTCACCACATCGGTATGGCCTTCAAACATCAGGTTGCGATTTTCTGATGCCCCCCGCCATTTGATGATGATATTGGGTCTGTTGGGAGTGACCTGATCGACTTGAACCTCAAAACCCTGCGATTGCGCCCAACGAGCCACTTTTTCCGCCACAGCCTGTTCACTGGTGCCGGCCGCCGGATCCCACACCGAGTTGATGCGCACCAGCTCAGCCGTCAAGGCAATTAACTCCTCGGGGTCGATATGACGAAGAACTTTTTGTATCGTTTCTGAAGGTATCATGGCTATGTAATTTTTTTGAATATATATGGTTTTCCATCCGGTCCGCCCAGGCGGACCGAATAAAAACTACCTGATTCGGACCATTTTTGGATCAAGCGTATCCCTGAGTCCGTCCCCCAACAAATTGAAGCCCAGTACGGCCCAGGCAATGGCCAATCCGGGGAAGATGGCCATCCAGGGTGACAGTGACATATAGGTTTGCGCTTCGTTTAGCATTCGGCCCCAGGAGGCGTGCGGGGGCTGGGTTCCCAATCCAAGGTAGCTGAGCCCGGCCTCGGCCAAAATAGCCACTGCAAACTGAATGGTGCCCTGGATGAGCAAGGGCGAAATAATATTGGGCAGCACGTGGCGCCAGGCAATTGACCACTCACTGATACCGGCCGCCCGGGCGGCGACAATAAACTCCCGCTCCCAGATGACCATCGCCACTGCCCGGGTCAAACGGGCAAATACCGGGATATAAAAAATACCGATCGCCAGCATGGCATTGATCATCGACGGACCCAGAATCGAGGTGATCAAAATAGCGGTCAATACCGCCGGAAACCCGAATAAAAAGTCCGATAAACGCATGATGGACTCATCAACCCACTTGCTGTAGTAAGCCGCTACCAGCCCCAATGTGACGCCAACACTCAAACCGATGGCGACTGTCATCAATCCGACGATGATCGAGTTGACCGCCCCCACCATCACGCGTGAAAGGGTATCGCGGCCGTACTGGTCTGTGCCCAGCGGGTGTTGCCAGGATGGGCCCTGCAGTCGCAGTTTGGCGTTCATGCGGTTGGCTTCAAAAGGGGTCCAGATAAGGCTGAGCACCGCCGCAATAACCACAATCAGCGACAGGATAAATCCGATGGTAAAGTTTTTATTTTTAAAGAAGCGTTTCATTCCAGCTGTATCCTCGGATCGACCGCGGCGTAGGCCAGATCGACGAGAAAATTGATGATGACGACGGCTGCCGCCATAAACAAAACGATATCGCGCACCACCGGTAAATCCCGTTGGCCGATGGCATTGAATACGAGTCTTCCCAGACCCGGCAGAAAAAAGACATTTTCGATGATAATCGCCCCTGCCAGAAGCTGTCCCAACTGAAGCCCCATAATGGTCAGGACCGGTACCAGCGCGTTGCGCAAGGCATGCCCGTAGACAACGGTCCGTTCTTTGAGCCCTTTGGCGCGCGCCGTGCGTACGTAATCCTCACGCAAAACTTCCAGCATCGAAGAGCGGGTCAGACGAGTCAGAATGGAGGCCCGGATGGCACCCAGCGCGAAGGCGGGCAGCAATAGCGCTTTGAGTGAACCCCAGAAATCCGTGCCCCAGCCCGGAAAACCCCCGGCGGAAAACCAGCCCAGTTGGACCGAAAACACCAGGGTCAGCAGGATACCAAACCAGAATTCCGGGGTAGCCAGCCCCAGTTGGGTGCAGAACATGACCGTCACGTCGCCGGATTGGTTTTGATGCCGCGCGGCGTAGATGCCGAAAGGCAGCGAAATGACAAGGGCGAACACCATGGCCAGAAGGGCCAGCGGTCCGGTCACCGCCAGGCTGTCGCCAATTAATTCAAAAACGGGCATTTTATAATGAATGGATTGGTGGCTGCGGCCTAGTAAAAGATTCCCCATCCACTGGGCGTATTGTCCCATAAATGATTTGTCCAGGCCCAGCTCAGCACGCAGATTCGCCAGCGATTCGGGGGTTGCATTGATTCCGAGAATAATCTGCGCCGGGTCACCGGGAAGCACAAAAAGGACCGCAAATACCGCAATGGAGACAAAGAACAGCAGAATCAGCAGGATGAGCAGCTTTTTGATCAAATAGCGGAGCATGCGTTTAATTCAGGGAGGCAGTTTTTATTATTGATGTATTTTCATTTCGGTATTGACCACAAAGAACACAAAGATGCACGAAGACATACCAAAAAAGATTTACTGCTTCGTGTCCTTCGTGAACTTCGTGGTAAAATTTTTTCCGCATAGAATGGAGATACTTAGCATAATACCCAGCTTTCCAACAATGTGCCGATTACCGCTTCCACCACACCTCTGTGCAATCGAGTGCGATTGTGGGGTAATTCTCCCACCAGTTCATCAACTCGATCTTCATGGCAGACAGTGCCGGTGACAGGAACAAAAATCCGTTGACGGCCTCCTCGGCGACGATTTCCTGACAGCGGCCGAACCACTTGGCTTTTTCCGCTTCGTTGGGCGCTTTGAGTGCTTTGGCATAGGCATCCCGAAATTCCTGGGAATCGAACTGGAAATAGTAATCCGGATTGGCATATATGCCGATATCCCATGCTTCGGCGTGTCCGATCATGGACAGCTCAAAGTCTTTTTGCTTGAAAATGCGATCCAGCCAGAAGCCCCATTCAACAATCTCGATTTTGAGTTTGATCCCGATTTGACCCAGCATGTCGGCGATGACTTCGCCTGCGCGTTGTGAATAGGGATAAATGGCCGGCAGCTTGATGGTGGCCGAGAAACCATTCGGATATCCGGCCTGGGCCAGCAAGGCCTTGGCTTTTATCGGGTCATAGGGAAACCGACCGGTCATATCCTTGTAGTAAGGGGTAACAGGCGGCCAGTGGGAGCCGATAACGGTGCCGTATCCGGCCATGACCAGGTCAATGACCGTCTGGCGGTCAATGGCATGAGCAATCGCCTGGCGCACCAGCTTGTTGTCAAAGGGTTTGGCTTTGTTGTTGGTGGACATGATGACTTCAGAGGTGGACGCTCCCGAAAGCACTTTAAAGCGTTTGTCTTTGGCGATGTCCGCCGCCAGTTCGGGTGCAAACAGCCAGCCGATAAGATCCACATCACCGGCTTTTAAAGCGGCAACCTGCGCACTGGGGTCCTTGATGAAGCGATAGGTGACTTTGTCCAGATAGGGCAGGACCGGGTTCCAGTATTTCTCGTTTCTGACCATTTCCACGCTGTCGCCCCGGGTCCATTTGGCAAATTTAAACGGCCCGGTTCCGATGGGCGCGGCAGCCGTATTTTCGTATCCTTTCATCGGCAGCATGACGGCATCGCCTTCGGCCATGTGAACGATAAACAGGGCGTCAACATCTTTGAGGGTGATCTTCAGCGTCAGTTTATCGGGTATTTCGATTTTCTCGATGACCCGGAAAAATTCAGGATGGGCATTTTTCGTGTCCTGTGCTGCGCCGCGTTCAAGGTTCCACTTGGCGACCTGGGCATTGAAAGCTTCTCCGTTGTGAAACTTGACCCCCTGGCGCAGTTTAAACGTATACACTTTGCCGTCCGGCGACACATCCCATTGGGTGGCCAGCCCGGGCACAAATTGGCCGTTGCGGTCGACTTTGACCAGTCCTTCCATGATATTGGCGAAGACGACCCGATCGATGGCAGCCGAAGCGCTTGCAGTCGGATCCAGCCCCGGTGGCTCATCCCCCACACACAGCACCAGGTTTCCGCCTTTATTGGGTGCCTCTGCCCAAACCGGTGCAATTGAAAGCGTGATAGCGAATGCCAGAGAAAGTAAAAGCAGTCTCCTCATTATTTTTCCTCCCTTTTTTCTGAAATGAGATGAACATTATTTATCGATCATCAAGGTCGCAGAATGCCGTCATGCCGGCGGCACTCTTAGCTGTCAGGATGGCCCTTATAATGGCTCTTGATAAACAGTCTGCTGCAGCGTGACCGATGTCGGTAACCGCCTGGGCCTGGGTCGCACTGAAAAAACCCTGCTTTTGGGGTAACTTTTGTTTGCCGGTGGCCATGCAAAAAATGGTATCGCCATCAAACATCGTGTGTGCCGGTCGAATGGCCCGCGCCATACCGTCATGGGCCATCTGGGCGACTTTGCAACCCTGGGCCTTGCTCAGCTTGGCATCGGTGGCGACCACTGCAATGGTGGTGTTCTGGGCTGCAGCGGCTGCAGGCAGTGGTGGCAGTTTCACGGCCCGTTTTCCCTGTGGGTCGAATTCCTGCTCGATTTGCAGGCCTATTTCCCATGGTTGCCCGCTGGCGGGATCGATGACTGATCCGCCTGAATTGACAGCGGCCAATGCGGCCACCGTGATGCCGGCGTCCAAAACGGCGCTGGCGGTTCCCAGCCCCCCTTTGATGCTGCCTGCCCAGGCGCCGGTGCCGGCGCCCACGCAGCCGCAGGCGACCGGGCCACTGCCGGCGGCTTGGCAGGCTTTTTCACCCCATTCGGCACAAACTGGGGGAACAAAATCAGATCCACGATCGAGATCATACAATACCGCTGCCGGGACGATCGGTGCGACATATCCTTTATCCAGCGGGAATCCGAAACCGTTTTTCGCCAGCCAACGCACAACGCCGTCTGCAGCGGCCAGACCATAAACCGAACCGCCGGAGAGCACCACCGCCTGCGCTTTTTCAACCAGATTGGTCGGCGCCAATAGATCGGTTTCCCGGGTGCCGGGCGCCGAACCGCGTACGTCAACAGCGGTCACCGCGCCCTCGGTACAGACAACCACAGTCACCCCGCTGGCAGCAACCGGGTCGGTGTAATGGCCGACGGTGATGCCGGCCACATCGGTAAGAGTGTTATATTTGCCCGCAGTTGTCAATTATATGCGCCTTTCCTTTCCAAGAATGGTTTTGTACCAGAATATAGTCAGACTAATATATATCCAATTGAGTTTAAAAGTAAATCAATTAGGCAATCACTGTTGGGGTGTCAAGTCTTAAAAAAAATATTAAGGTTGACTAAATTGGCGATATTAAGATAAAAAATCAGATTTACTTGAAAACAGAATAAAAACACCGTCGCAGGCCTTCTATTTTTGAATGCCTATCGGATGTGAAGGACACCCCATTCAATGATCCAGTTAATCAGAGGATTTAAAGATATTCTCCCCGGCGAAA
>JAAUXT010137180.1_pt1 | contig 66932 bp, 58 predicted proteins | sample 7278171 | NCBI WGS metagenome assembly JAAUXT01 (sample SAMN14350112, study PRJNA611818) | marine sediment metagenome | isolation source: surface marine sediment (1.8m) | place: French Polynesia: Moorea | collected 2018-08
AAGACCTTTACAATGGTGTAAAGATCATTTTTCTATCTCATGTAGTTCCTGAGCAAAATGGAAAAGAGTGTATGGCAGAGACTGCAGAGACAAGTTGGTGGCCCACCACTAGATTATTGCTCTAAATTTCAATGTTGAAAAAAGTTTGTTTGTTTTGGTTCCTGTTGCTGCTGTACCCAGAAAGAGGCTGAAATTTCAAAAACTGAAGATGGAGCCACTGCCTCCAATGGTTCCATCTTTCCCACCAAAAATAATAACCATTTCTGGGTGGCCAGTCACTGGATTTGGCCGGTCACTGGATCTGGCCGGCCACTGGATCATTGCTCTGCATCGTTAAGTTACGGGAGATTGGCCAGTGTGTGTACACGTGTGTGTGTGTGTGTGTGTGTGTGTGTGTGTGTGTGTGTGTGTGTGTGAGCGCGCTCGTGTGCGTGTCTTCGGCGGAAAAAAAGATAATTGTGGTTGCATATCATTTCGTGTAGGTTGGCGGTATCAAAGAGAAGGTTCTGGCTGCGCACCGTGCTGGAGTGACTCGCGTCATCCTGCCAAAGCGCAACGAGAAGGACCTGCACGAGGTTCCTGACAACGTCAAGGTCAGTGGGTTCAGCCTGTCAGGTGGCAACAAAACACGGAATGAGTGAGTTGATGTTGCAGCGGGAAACTATCACTGGTCAGCAAAATGCGCAACACATCTTTGTCTTCTCGTGTATTTGTGGCTGTCTTTTTGCTGTCACTTGTGTCAGTCCCGACATTCACGGTTTCTTTTTGCAGAATGACCTGGAGTTCTGTTTCGCGTCGCGTCTGGAGGACGTGCTGGACGCCGCGTTCGAGGATGGGTTCCCGCTCCTCTCCAAACCCGGGGACCCGCTGCCCAGCAAACTTTGAGTCCCGTTTCCCTCGCATCGAGTGGAAACCCAGACGCGATCACGCATCAAGCGTCGTGCAGCGAAACGCCAAGACGTTGCTCACGCGCAACAAAACTTGCATCAGTTTTTCACACTGATCAGCAACCATGTTCGGATAGTGCATGGTTCGCACGTTGTATGACTGTTTTTGTTGGGAAACAATATCCGGTGTGGCAAATAAAGATCGTTTTGTTCAAACGGCAGTGAAGCTTGAGTCCTTGTTGCCGACTGAGAATTTTGAGTTTTGGCCCGTTTGCACTGATCAATGTGCCCAGACTGAGATCGACGGACCAAATCGTCAATGGTCTTTGGAAGCGTGTAGTTCAGGTCAACATCAAAACGCGCGCCCCTGCTAAAGCCCACTTCGCTTCCCTCTCGCGCGCAAAAATGTTTCTGTAAACATTTTACAAATCCAATCCACTTTCATGGAGTGTGTGAGTGTATTCTGCGGGTCCAGGTTTGCGGTCGGTGCGACCACCACAGTCGCGGTCAGTCTGACTCTGAAGCTTTTTTTTTTTGGGAGGAAGGGGGGAGAGGTGCTTTCTTCATCCTTTCCAGCTGACCGAGCCAGATGTGGCCAGGAACATCGTGACGAATTGACTGCAAACGGAAAGCTGTAAAACAATTGAATTGGAATTCGCGATCGTCCTTTTTTCCATCCAGCCAAGGCTGCCAGCTGCTCATATTTTTACAGGGAGGTTCACAATAGTTCAGGCTGCGCATAATTTCGCCACACAAAAATGTTTACATGCCATGCACATGACACAATTGAGTTGCTCTGTTTGCTTTCGAATGCTGCCCGCATGAATTTTCGAAATGTCAAATGAACAAATTTTCGTGTGATTGATTCTGAACGGATCATTGCGAAAGAAAGCGACAAAAGCGATTTCAGTTTTTGGAATGCTCAAATTGGATTGATGAAGGTGAGTCGAAAGAGCAATAACCAGGGTTCAAACAGATGCCCATTGTATCTGACTAAAATTCACTTCAATTCAGCTTTTCGGATTGAGGAGCTTTCATTCTCTTGCATGCCTGCCTGCTTGCATGCATGCAGTCGGATGTGGACAAACCAAACACATTTTCTTTCCTGCATGCATTTCTCACCTGTCATGCATGGGACCAGAAATTCAGACTCTTGCATTTTTATGAGTAGCAAGGCAAGCCAGTATTCGGATGTGTAAAAATTTCGGTTCTTGCAACGAGTTTCAAGCTGACTTGACTGCAGTCACTTTCATGTGAACCGTGCTCACACAAGCAACACACGTCGATTGCTTTGAAGCAGCTGAACTGTTCATATGGATCCAAAACACATGTTCAATACCTGAAATTGAATTGTTCAACCGAACAAGAAGAAAACGTGTGCATTGCAGGATATGTACTGATTTTTAGGCTGCGGTTGCTTTGCAAGACAAAATGACCAGCATCCATGCATGGGTCCAATGTTAACTTTTCAGTTCAAGTTTTCTCTGTTTTCGCGGTTCGCATTGCCTCTCGTGCACATACGACGCAAGCTCAGCGCGCGCCTGTCATTGCAAGTGGTCAGACCGAGCGCTCGCACTTTTCTTTCAAGTGCTGCCTTTTGCATGTGCGACTGCACTCCAAACTTGCAGAAAGTCAAGCAGTCCTGAAGATTCGTGAATGATACTTGCATGCTGACCACCAACATGGGAATACATTTGAAATCAGGTACGTTGCTGCACGGTCAAAATTGATTTCTTGTAATTTTCATCATGGTAAAAAGCTTGTACCCTTTTGCAGCTTAACATCAAGCTAGCTCATTTCCAGACGCTCGCGAGCGCGAAAAAAATTCTTTCAGGTTGTGATTTGGGGTCACAACTTTGGATCGCTGAACGTTGTGCGCAGGTCTCGAGTCTGTTCAATTGCAGGCGCGGATCATGCATACATGCACGCTTGCGTATCTGAGTGTGTGGTGGTTTTCTTGACTGACTGAGTGGTGATTTCTTTTCTTTGACAGACATGATTCTCGGGTTGTCGATTTTCTTGACCATCGTCGGAATCTTCGCGCTGCTGGTCATTCTTCTGCTTCTCTACCTCAATCGACTCCTGTGCTTCAACTCGTGCGAAGGAAAGACCTGCTTCGACATGGATCCTCCAAAAAGTACGTGTGCAATTCGAAAGAGCGGTGAGCCGTCCTCGAAAAAACTATCTGAAGTATTGTGCCACGGTCACCCATGCAGGATGGTGCTGAAAGAGTTCGGAGGAACTCGAAATGTTTCTCAAACTAAAGTTTACCTACCGGGTATTGACTGTGAAACCAGTTCACAAACTGCGTTCGCCTTGCACACATGTCAGCATATTCATGTGCTTGCAGAACAATACGATGATTTGGAATCTTCGTCGACGGACCAGTCCGACACCGAACAGGACAAGAAATGAAGAAAACTGAGGGGGTTTTTGTGTTTGCCGCTGTCGCCACGAGTGATTTCCCCATCTCTTGGAAAAACAAAACGAATAAAAATTTTGTCTCACTTTGGAGGAAGAATTTTTCCCAAGAAAGATTTTGACACCGTGGGATGCGCGACATCATTTCGTCCAGTCACGACTTTGACTTGAAACAGCTTCGTCAAAAAATACGCTCTGAAAAATCGCTCGACAGTGAATTACGTGTGTCTGTCAAAATATTTCAGTAAATAAATTATTTGTTTTTGTTCGTGTGAATGAAACAATTGTGATTTGTTGGTGGTGTGGGTTTTGTTTTGGTTTGAGAGGTTTCACTCAGGTCTGCAGTGTCAGATTACACTCGACTCCACTGCAACACCGACGGCTCAATTTTTGAGAGCGTACTCAGAACAGGTAGAAAGGCAGCTGAGGCACAATTTTTAAATTCATGAAATGGAACGTTTCAGTGGACAAAGATTGTGTTTACTCACCAGTTTGTACGTTCCTGAAGGTAGGTTTGCACTTTCAGTTTCACGAAATCGACCTGAACGCATTTTCGTAACAAAAGAGATCTTGGGACTGAGACGCTGTTTCGAGGTTTGTCGTGATGGAAATCTTTTCACACGCGCATGCCCTGCAGTGTTTGACCACGGACACACTAGGTGTCCCCCGATTGGTGCAGTTCCTTCACGGTTTCGATCTCTTGGTTCGCAAATCACCCAAAGTTAACGTAATTCAATTGGATAACTCGCAAAAGGAAACCTTGCTTTGCAGGACTTTTGGAACCTGTGCGAACCACACTGCGACCACCGACCACAACCAGTTCAGCACAGGTCCAGCGGGGAAACTCAACTGGCCGCAGACGTCCAGCAGGGTTCCGAAGAAGACACGGACCCTCTGCGCCTGGTGTCTGGTTGAATCTGAGCAAACTGCCGTCCGTGCGTCCTCTCGGCGTCTACCCCGGTGCCCATGGCAACCGAGCCCCCGGAGCGCTTGGATACGGATTGCGTGGATACGAGGAAGATGACATCATTCGTGGGTGAGTTCTTTCGCGTACGGGTTCGATTTTTTTTTGCGTGTATGCAGGCAGGCAAGATGTTTGGACTTCGGACATTTTTGGGGGATAGATTGCACACATTTCGTTCAACCAGTACCCATTACATGCAGCCAATCTTGCCACAAATTTATGGATTGACATTTTGTGCGACATGTCAAAAAGAATCCGCATTTCTGGCTTTCCGGTCCTGCTTCAGGTGTTTGTTTGTGAATGTATCACAGTGTACATGGAAAACCTGGGCGCGTTCTGTTTGCGGCAGGGACGCGTATCCTGAGGCGCTTCGCGTGTTCGGCGTTCTCGTCGCCGGCGTCGTACTCGGCATCGTGCTCTGTGTGATGCGCCAGCGCTCGCGCCGGAAACTGCGCCTCAAACTTATCCGAGGTGAGGATGCTAAAGGAGATCTGAGTCAAGTATCCACAACCAGCCATGTTTATCATGAAAACATCCACATCAAGCTCCTTGTTGAACTCACGGGTCAACTCCCGGTTCGTTGGTCCCAACTCATCAAGCTCGGTGCTGCACAGCTCAACACACAACACACACAACACACACACACACACACACACACACAAATATTACAGGTCACAAGGCAGAACTGACACACTGTACATGTTTTAACGCCCAAAACTCTTGAAAAAGATCTCAACCCCAAAACACGCTGACATGGACTGTACGTTCTGCTGCAGGCACAGGTCGGGAGGAGGCGCCGGACTGGATCTCGCAGCCGCTCGTCAAGACGCTGCGCGATGATCGCTACCACTGGGTGCGCGACAACATGGGACCCAACATCTCCGTGGTCAGTGGCCAAATCAAACAAGAACACTTGGTTGTTCAGTAACATGCCGATCGAGCCGGCAGCACGGCCCACACGTACTGAGCCGGCAAGAGAATCACCCCTCTTGCATCCTTGTGGCATGTTTCTGGGATCCTACCACACTCTGAAGTTCTCAGGAAAGTTTGCCATATTCTGAACATATCCCTTTTTTTGGAGGGGGCGGGCGGATTTCTGCCACACTTGACTGTCGTGGACATTGTACGAAAATCACGGGGAAAAAGTCTGATCAAGCACGAGAAATCTCATTTGCATTGCGTCGCCCACTGTAGGTGAGTTCTCGGTGCTTGAGGTTTGGCTTCTCGCTGAAAGAAGGTTCTCACCACGAGGCGGTGCTGTGCGACGCCGGTTTCACCAGGGGGCGCCACATGTACGCCATCATGTGGCCACGTGACCAGAGGCACAACGCCGACGCCTACCTATCCATAGGTACTCGTACGTCTTGTGCCAATTTACACTGAGATTTTATCCGAATGGGCTTGACAACCTTTACTTCCAGGAACATAATGAAGTTCCCTGAAAGCACTCTTCTTCATCTAGGAATTGGCTACACGACTCTCGATCTGCGGAACGAAAGCTACCAGCCAATTGTCGGAGGCAACCGCAAGTCACTCGGCTTCTGCGTGACGCACAACTATCTTGTCTTCAACAATGATGTCATTCTGAGGCCGTACCCGAGAGACAGACCTCCAGGGTACTCTTGCCCGACCCTTATCTATATGTACCTGGACCTAGATGACGCGCTTTTGAGTTTCGGTTCGGATGATGAGTACTGGGGTGTCGCATTCAACTTCGGAAACTTCAAGCGCAACCTGAAAAGACCGTTCCACTTTATGGTTGGAGCGCGAGGCATGGTGGGGAAATTTATGCTCTTCTACAAGGGACGAGGTGAGTGCAGCAAAAGAACTTCCCAATGTTTTCTGTGGAAACATTCTTCAATCTTGTGTTTCTCAGACGTCGACTCTCTTCACAACGCAGCACCAGACTTGGCGCTCCCTCTCGAGCCACAAACCAGTGAGCGTCGCGCAGACCCAGAGGACGCGACAACTGAAGCGACGCCCGCGGAGTGCACCCAGTTCCCACACAAAGCGTCAGGTATATATTGCATATACGGGGTACAAAATCGCAAAGCGTCCTTCCATGAACTGATGTTTGTTGCTATGCAAACGTTGAAAATACACTGTACAAATTTTGAAATCGAATTTGGATGGCTCTGAGCGTGAATTGGGGAAGAACCAGAACATTTGATTTCGTTGTGGTCGTTGCTTCTTTCCCATTTCTGTTTCTTTCTTTGCTTTGGATCCAAACCCATGTCAACCATTCGACCACTTGAGACCACTGACTGCCCAGAACGCTCGTTTCGTCAGCTGCTGCAAATGTTGTCTCTCACACGTTTCGTTTTTCAGATGCAGTTGCATCACCAACTTCAAATATCAGCATACAGGTGGATGATATTATGCTTTACCCGAAGGAACAAGCGGACCTTCCTGGTGAAGTGTTGGGCACGCAGGGCAAAACTGACGCCAGCTGATTTTTGTGCAAGGCACTGTTCATCCAACACCGGTCAGAATTATTCCTCCCACACGAGTATCTCGTGGCTGATCAGGTCCTCAAGCTCGAAACGCACGCTGCACTGAGTGCCAGATCTGTGCAAGCTCTTCAGACGAAACGTCACAATTGTGGGTCTCAAAACATTTTGTCCCTTGTAAAATGTCTTGGCCACATCATGAACTTTGTCAACCAGTTCAGCATGGAAGAAAGTGTGCGTTTATTAAGACCACGAAACAAACTTGGAGGCAATATCAGTGTCGAAATGTCGCGAGTCTCACGTCTCTCACGCACAACAGAAAGGTGCTGAACTTTATGCGTCCGACATTCTGGTCAATTGCCCGAGGTTCATGTACAGAATGTTGTCTGAACTTCGAGTTGCTTCAGTTCCTGACATCAGCAAGTATGGATTCTCACCGGAAGCGGCTGGTTCCGAAGGACTCGCTGACATCACCGCGTGAATATCAGACGCCGCCAATGAACCACTGGAATTGTCTTGCACCGCAGTGCATGCTGCCGTTGCGTCAGAGGCACCGCTGCTTCCCAGGCCCGCCATAGACATGTACACGTTTTCTTTCGGGCAGGTTGGTCCTTTGGAGTCCGAATCCGTATCACACGCGCGTGCGCTACCCACAGAAACGTTCTCATACGTCACTTGAGTCGTGTCAGCAGCAGTCAACCAAGACTTGCACATTGGGGGTACAAGGTCTGGAAAAGGTGGAGGCGGCGTGAACACGTCTTCCGTCGAAGTGTCGAATTCTCCGTCTGTGGAAGGCGTGCTGTACAGCTGATTATCAGCAACCTGTGGGTCAAGGAAAGAGAAACATCAGTTGATTCGACAGAACTTTTGAAATTCCATTACGCAGTCCTCATGTTCAATCCCAAAAGAAACCAACGAACCATTTCCTACATTTTTCTAAAACCACCGATTCACTGCGAAGGATTGAAAGCTGGCCGAATCTTGCAAAACTCCAAATCGGGGAGCGAACGTGTTTTATTACCTGACCCTCTGAGTTCAACAGAGGCCAGTCTGCGATGCTCTGCACGCGCGATGTTGATGACGACGTTGCGCCACCACCGCCGCTGGCACTGCTTTCGCTGTCCCCTCCAGACGCCGTCGCACGCTTCCTGCGCCTTCGCGTCAGTGTACCGAACAGTGACGACAGCATCGTCGGCGTCGCGGGCGGCGTTCTGGACGTGGGTGATGGCGTCGATGCCCTCGGCGCAGATTTAGGAGATGCTGAGCTTGGTTTCCCCGGGGATGATCTGCCACTCGATGGCGCTGCAACCTGGGCAACGGACGAGCGCCCGGTGGGTGGGGACGGAGAGCTTCGGACTGATTCGCGAGATGGCGCAGACAGCAGAGTGCGCGGGCGTTCGGGAAGTTCAGGAGGCACGTCCTGTGTGGGGTATGAAGGACTTCCGAACACACAGGCCAGGTTTTTTCTGAAAAGACAAGCACTAGGTTCGAGCCCGTATTTCAACAAGGCTCCGTTCGATCAATGGAGGTGAATCCAAATGCGCTTCTTGAAACCAAACGGTTTGACAAATACCAAGAGCAACTATGCGTACCTGTACGTTTCGTCTACTTCGGCGTAGGGACTACCGGACAGGTGTTTGTTCCTGGTGGTGCAAGGTCCTGGGGACAGCAGACGAGGCGACTTGATGGCACTTTGGTTTCCTGGAGAAGGCACACGAGATTGAATCTTCGGAGGGAACAGGCCGTTCGCGTGAGGCAGACCGTTGCCGCCAGTTCTGGGAGGTGGCGGCTCCGGGGCACTCGGCGCCCCAGCGGCTCCCACATCAGCTGCGCCCTGTCTTGATTCAGCTCGCAGCAAAGCGACAGTGTCCAGGTCCAAGTACAAATGCGACACCTTGCGATCCCTAGGCGCGGCTCCCTCGCCATCACTGTTCGCCTCAGCGCTGCAAATTTCCCCGGACACCAACTCGCAGGCGGAGTCAATCGAACCGTCGTTCGTCAAGTCCGACACGGAACCGACCTCAAAATATATGTTGGAAGTCGTCGACAACTTTCGACTTCTTGACAACCTCCTGGAACGCTGAATGTTGGTCGTCGCCTCCTCAGCTGAGTCTGGAGGAACTGCCAGTGCGACAGATTTTCGAAGCAGAGGCTTCATGGTTGGAGGGAACGGAGGGAGCGGCGGGGGCACGTCGACTTCCGCAGCTGCTGCATCTCGCGACGCAGAACCGTCCCGTTTGGAATCCAGTTCAGCTTTGGCTGCTAATATCGAGTCTAAGTCAATGTAAATGTCAGAGATTTTCTTTTTCCTGGAAGTGAGGCGCAGGCCTGATGCCTCTCCACACGTGAAACGCCTCTGATCTCCGGTGGCAGCGTCGTGACTGATTTCGGCGTCAGACGGGCGGTGCTTCACCTGCGTGAAGGAACGTGATCTCAGCAGATCGGCCCCGGTGACGTCATCATCACTGTGTCCTCTCAAACGCCGAGAGGTTCCCAAACCATGACGCCACCTGGTGTCGACATCACGAAGCTCCGACAGACGATCGTCGTTCTGATGAACGCCGCCTTCATCGTCGGCATTGGCCCTGAGTCCAGCCGCGGCGCCGCTGTCGCCGGAGGAGGAATCCAGGACGACGCCCGAGTCTCTGCTCCCGGTGGACGACACGGACGTGGATCTGTTCACTTCATTCAGCTGCAGAAAGTCAGGCTGACTGAGGATTGCTGGGAAGTAGTTTTTCCAGTGTTGTCCGTTGGTCTGTGGTGAGGGGCTTCCACTGTGGGTCGACTGCGATTCTCCAGTGGGAGCACTGCCAGACGCCCCCGATCCTGTGGCGCGGGGCTGCTCCATGACGCACACACTCGCTCGATTTCCACCGTTATGTTCATGGTCACTCGCAAAGCTGATCGCTGTACGGGCGGCAGGGAGGGAGTGTTGTCTTGACTGGAAGACGTCGGATCCCTGACTCTGTGGAGTTGCACCCCTTCCAGCAGACCTGAAACTGGTCGCAGACGATTCACTCAGGAGCTTCCGGCGGGGTGCGACGCCACGAATCTCCGGTGGCTCTGATTGGCTTCGCTCCTGACGGCCGGCCTCGCTTTGGTTTCTGGATGCAAGGGCTGCGTCGATGGTCTCGTGGATGCAGTGCAAAACTTTCCCAGCGTCAGTCGTTAGAAATCTGAAATTCCCAGCTCCTTTCAATGCTGACCTGAAAACATGAACACCGCAATCAGCAAACCCAGAAGTCCAGTTGTCGTGCAAATTGATTGCTTCAAAGGACAAAATTTGACCTGCAGTCTTCGACAGCTCAAAGATAACTTCACTCAACAAAAACCTCCAGTTCACGAACCTTCTTGTTTTTTCTTTTTGACCCAAAACACGATTTTTTTCTCTTTTTTTTACAATCTTGGTGGAAGTGTCTTGCTGTACGTACGGTCCAGCAAAGATGACGAAGAGTCGATTGATATCGGCGTCGTTCTCAGTTTCGACGACAGCGAATCGCATCAGCGAGCGCAGACGCCATTCGTAGCGGACACTTTGCGTGTTGTTGGCGGAATCCTTCGGGGCGACGAGACGCAGCGCCGTCGACGTCACGTGCAGAATGTAATCACCATAGAGACCGAGGCGTGTGCTGTGTTCGTTGTCAACCAACGTCACTGGGTATGTGTGTCCGTCTAAAAAGAGGCGGAAATAAAACCCTTGAGAAAGACGTCGCAGTGTTTCTGGCGTTGGACAACGTTCTTGTTTGCTTCATTCGTGTTTCAAATTATCCCGATGGCTTTGTGACAACACATTTCTGGCAAGCTGACATCACTAGAGCATCCGAGATCGTACAGAAAGGTTCAGTGGTTCAAAATGTCGATGCATGTGTACGAATTAATCTTTCACACGCGTTCCTATTTTCCAACCTCAACCTTTGAGACGATTGTGTCCAGTTTTGTGACTGACGTCTGGAATGGTGCGAAAGTCACGCACAGTCAGATAGCGCCCCCGAATGGATGACACTGTTACTTTTGAGACAATGACAACGTCGTTGTTTTTCTCAAGGTGCAAAAAGGTGCCACAACACAAAACACGCGACAAGAAACTGCCGGAACACTGTCCGATAATGAATGGAGACCCAGCATCCTTCGAGAAACTGGTGCAGTGAACTCAACAAGCTGCGGTCCGCGGAAGATTCGGATAAGATGCAAATGTCCAACGCTCTTTTGTTGGCCAGACTGCAGTCCAGGATTCACCTTTGATCTCAACAATCCAACTTTTCCAAACCGTTCTTTTTCACATTGGGACAGGCACGTTGCAACTCTTAGAGGTCGATGTCTCCTTTATGGCTTTCGCCAGATCAAAGCCAAACAATTCACCTGGTTGATCCTGCACTGAGGAAGGCAGGACAGTCTGCGGCCAGAAGGCCGCCCGCATGAAGCGGAGCCACGCGTGCGACGCCACCTCGCTGTGCGCCGCCGCCACCAGCGTCGGCTCGTCCTCTTCGAACTCAATCACCTGGGTGAACAAGTACTGCGCGTGAATTTGTCGAAGACGGCTGAACTTGCACACCAACCATACGTTCGTGCAACAGCGACACAAAACTATATGACCAGCAAGTGAAAACAGCACAAACAGCTCTTTTTTTTCGGAGCACTTCCCCACACCTGGACCGCGCACGAACCTGGAAGGCGAAAGCGTGCGAGCGTGAAGTCGAGATGCGCCGAGCGTCCGTCACGTGATCTAAGTACAGCGTCTGCACGTTTCCGCGTCGACGTGACGGCGACGCAGCTGCGGCAGCGGCGGTGCCGGCGTCAGGGTAGATCTGGAGACGCACGACGCCACGTCGGGCGCACGGATCGGACAACGAGTGCGCCGTCACGTACTTACGCCGCCATGTCTGCCGGACAACAACATTCAATAAAGCACAAGTTTTCGAAAGTCAGATCTATTTCTGATTTGAATGCGATTTCATTCGTCAAAAGCAGACTTTGACAAGTTTCAGTGGTTCATGCATGAGAAATTTGCAGTGTGTCTTTTTGGCAAGAAAAGTGTCGAGGATGCACGAAATTCTTTCATTTGAAACGCCAACGTTTGTCAACTCAAAGGTCACTTGTTTTCACGGAATAAAAGCTCAATCACGTGAAGCTCAATTCCTTTCCAGATCCATTTCTGCAAACAGGATGCAAACAGAACTGTCTGTCAATATCCGATCCGACCAGTGATCCAAAACAAATTCACTGCCGCCGACAGTCTGTACATTTGCACTCACGGACTGTTTTGCATCCATTGCAAGTTCTTTTGAGAAGCAGAATTCCAGAGCCACTCACATGACTGAACTTTGCAACAGGTCAATCTATTCAGTGTGAATGAATATTTCAATTCCAGATTGCACAAACCAACCCGCAGGGTTTAACTTTCCATTCGAACTGAATCACAACTGGAGAAAACACTGATTTTGTTGCCTTTCACACGCCTACCCAGTTTTCTCATCGTCGCGTGTTGTTTCTTCTTTTAGTCAAATTGATTTCAATTTGCGCAGCCATGTGCACGCTCGAGAAATAATCGCGCTCGAATCACAAAGTAAGAGTGTAACTCACCCGTTTGGCAAGCCCCTTGCCCTGCACCTTGATGTCAAGGTATCCAGACTTCTCACTGCAAGTCTCCATTTTACTGCAAGCCATGCATTGAAAGTTGTAAAATGTCAATATCTCTTTTGAGCCACCCATGATATCACCGCTCATCGCATTCCAACTCATCTCATGTGAATGACTTTCCCATCAAAACACACCTATTTGTAGCAAAGCCTTCTGCTTACTCACAGTGCAATATGTGTGTACGAAACAAAACAGAACAAATTTGTATGTTCCTATTTACCTGGACCTTCTACGTGTCTAACAACACCTGCAACACCTCAGTGTGAAGCGATTGTACAAAAACGTCGTTTCTGTAGTGAGCCCTGCAATGCGATAAGAAACCAAGTTGTTCTGTTACGAAAACACCGAAAATTATCTTATCACTTTCCCCAATGCGGGTATTGGATCCCGAACCTGGATATTGATGTCTCTTTTGGATTCAAGAACTTGTCCAGAACTGTTTGATGAGACACACTCGCATATGCTGCGCTGATCCACTTGATGGACAAAATCCGTTCAAGTTCAAGCGTTTGTGGGGTTTTTTCTCGGTGCCCAAGGAAAAACAGGGTTGAATTTGAAGCAAAACTGGAGCCGCACACCCAAAGTTCTGCGTGCTCCAGATCACAGGTCTACATGCATGCTTGGTCTTTCATTCGTGTGAAGACACACACTTCAGCAATAGAGTCCGTACCCTGGGCAAGCACTTTCGCTCATGACTTTTGTCAAGGACACGTCAAACAAGTTATCAGAAAATCCATTGCTGTGTCACTTCACGAAGCATCTTGTCATCGACAACTTTCACTTGTTGACGAGATTTGCTTGATGACACCGAAGACAAAGAGTCGTACCAAAAACCTGCCCGAGTGTCACACCCACTGTCCAAACTGCACACAAATCGATGTCGTATCTCAAACTGTTTCCATAAATATTTTGCACTCGCACTGACGAATTCTTCGACAGATTTTCTGCTTTGTTGACCATCTCGTCAAAAATGGCTCTACGGCAAATTTATGTAAGAAAATTGAACTCACCATGCCGCAAGAAACGACAGTTGAAAATGGATAAAGTCGCACAAAATGCATCCCACACAACACATGCGCCACTGCATGCGAAGTCGAACTCAAAACACAAAACAAGTGACGCAGATGAGAAAATGAATTGACACAAGTACTGCCATAAAGATTTGACTCGTGCATTGCGTGAAATGACAAGTACGTGAAAAGGAATGCAGATCTATAATCCTCTCGAGCGCGGCTTGTGACCACACAACGCTGCATGAATCACGAACGTTTCCTCGCAGCCAATACGTACGTATTCCCAATGACGATCGACACGAAGCTTCGAGGGTCACACAAATCTGTACAAGTTCGGTCCGCCGAACCGCACACATGAAAGGTGCAACAGTCCCGCAATTGATAATTCATTTAAAGACTCCAAGCGGGTTTGACGAAGGCAGCAAACCAATGCCCCGCCTTCCTTCATCTGAAAGGACATTACGGCACACAAAGCATTTGACAAAGAGACCGTACACCCGCATCGGTATTCATGACTTCATGACTGCAGTACAAAGTTCAGGGTGAATTGCGAGGGAGGATCCTTGCATTTGTCACAGCGCAGAAAAAGCTTGCATTGCAGTAGTTTCAGCAAGAGTCAGCGAAACAGGCCCACCTTCCTTCGTTCACAGACAGGTCCAGTACATCCTCACCCAAACTGTCGATCAATCGAATTGAAGTCGCGCGTGTGATTGCACAAGAACGAACAAACCACGCGAATCAAATTCCGATCCAGTTGCAATTTCGGAATTTGCTCGGTTATCCGAAAGATTTTCAAATCAGCCAAAAAGCTTCACTGCTGGTGCAAAATCTCAACACACCTGAAAACATCCCTTTTGGAAACAAATACGTCGCACAAATTCTTTCACGGTGCACCTTGATCTTTGTGTTCAGAAGAACATCAAATGCCTTGTCCAAAGAAATGTTGGCCGGGACTGTCAATAAACCGAGGACACAACCTTGATACCGACCGCACAGGTTCGTCACCAACAAACTTCAATTCAAGAGCACAGATGTCGGCGACTATTGTGGTTTGACACTTCAGACTTGCGTCATTTCATAGTGGTGGTGAGTGGAACATATAATGCTTAGATCCTGCACGACGCACACAAAATCCTCGTTCCAATTCTGATGATTGAAATCAACGGTCAAACCCCAAGGGAATGCACAAAACATCCCAACTGTCATTTCTCGATTACAAGTCCTTTTCTCGCCAGAAAAAGAAAACGAGAATGCCACGGGCATTGAGTCGAGTCGCGCTGAGTTCACCAACGCTGCACGAGTTTCCAAATGTGCAAACATTTTGTAAGTCCAGGAGTAGATGTTGTATGATTGGCGGGGGGGGGGGAGGGGTCAACCAGAATCTACTTTTTGGAAGTGCAAAAAGTCCAACTCAGGAGTAGATGCTGTGTGACTGGGGGGGGGGGAGGGTCATGCAACATCTATTTTTTGGAAGTGCAAAAATTTTCTTTGTCCAACTTAGGAGTAGATACTGTGTGACCAGGGGAGGCACACAACACCTACTCTGAGCATTCATTCTGCTGCTAACTGTTGAAGAGGTAAGACCTTCAATTTTTTGCACTTCTGAAAAGTAGATACTGCATGACCCCCCTGGCCACACAACATCTACTATAAGTTTCCCAACTTGGAGTAGTGGCTGTGGGACACCGCCCCCCCCCCCCCGCCCAGATCAGACAGTATCTTGACCCAAGAGGGTGTGGTAGTGGTAGAAACAACAACAGATCGATCCTCATTGCAACAGTCGCGCTTCGCGTTACCAAAAAAAATCCTGGATTCCTTGAACTTCACCTGCCACATTTGAGGAGAGTAAACCGACCTCCCTCGTCTGAGTTTGTTTTGCTTCATTTGTTTCGAAGGAGAATGGCTTCGACTTCACAATGCAATTTCACAATGAAACGACACATTGGTGACACACACCAAAGCCAATGAGGTAAAAGCAAAACGAAACTGTTCTGAACGAATTGTTCTGAATTTATTGCAAGGAAACCCTGATCTGAGAGCACAAAACCTGCGAAGAATTAGTGGAACAAACACAAAACCAAAGAATCTCCAGTAGGATTCCAACCTGTCACAGCGCAAATTAGTCTGTCTGGCCAGCCATAATGTGAAAGTAACAAGTGACCACAAAAGTGTTCAAAGAACAATGAATGCAAACAAATTCTTGACAAACAGAGAAAAGGACATTGTGTTCCAGCTGTTCAACTTTGTGTTCCAGCTGTTCAACTTGATCCCGATTTCAAAAGGAAACAAAGGCCCTCAAATAAAAGACAAAAAATTCGGTAGATTATTTTCTGAAGCTCAAGTTTTGTGCAGCCGTCAAAACACACAAAGCTGTTATTTTCGTGAAAACACTTTTTCATGACAACTCGTGTCTGGAGTAATACAATGAAACCGACAAGGAAGCAAGAACACTTGGCAGTGTGGACACGCACAGAGCCAGCAACATGGCCCTCTGATGCTACAATACATCTGTCCACTACACAGTGTCTGCAGCAAAGGTCCTGGCATCCAAATGACAGCGCAAGTTCCAGTCAGTGGTGGTGGTGGTGGGGGGGGGGTGTCTCCAGTGCACTCTGGCCGACAAGAAATAGCCAGTTTGCCAAGTTTTCTTTTCAACATGTCGACAGTGCAAAAATAGGAAAGACCACCTCCCCCGACCCCCGCATGTTTGCAAACAGCAAGCATCTTTCCTGAACGCGAACACCAACTATGCAAACCGTCAAATGAAACAAATCACGCTTGACACACGTGTCGGGCACACGTGCCGAACGATGCATAATTCTTCTGTATTTACACGAACATGAACCCGCCTGCTCCAATTCCAACGTGCGTCAGCAAAATCACAGAACACAATCAGCCACATAATCAAGCAAAACACGAAATACACTGTTTTTCTAGGATAATGAAACGAATACCAGTCGGTGGTCAACCCCCTTTCAACACAATCTACTGTGAAACAATTGCTGTTTCTCCGTCACACTGTCCGAAATGCAGGAACACACACATATCACATGCACAAGCATTGTGGAAACCTACGTCTACTGACTAGCAAGAAAACTACTTTTACGTTTGTAATGCTAATGCTCTCGTCACACAGAACACGCACGAAAGGAAAGTTTGACAGACACGTGTTTGGCACGACAGTGATGGAAATCCATGGAAGTATTTGCAACGAAAGACAAATTCCTGTGCCCCTAAATATGTGATGAGCAGCAGCGTTGTTGTGTAACTAAACGACCCTTCTTATCACAGTTGGCGCAAACAAACGACGACTGGAAGAGAAATTCTGGACTGACCGTGATGTTTCACTTGAACCAGTTCGTTTTCTTCTTGACTGGTGTGGGCCGCCCGGCTCTTCTGTCGAGAGTCAGATCGATCTCGGTCATTTTTTCTGCTCAAAATAAACGAAGAATCAGTCGAAAGGATCAGCAAACGGCTCTGCAGGCCACAAGCACGCTGTCAGCTGTACGAGCTTGCTCCCAAAGGAATTTCAGGTGTCTTCTGGGACACGGAAATTTTTATCAGGAGTGCAACCAGACACGGTAAGAGTCGCTGAGACACAGAATGCGCGCACCCCCCACACAACGGAAATGGACGAAACTCACCCTGCTTTGAATGACAGTTCTCGTCTATCGTTTGAGTTACGCAACGTGAACAGACAACCACTTTTTCAACAAAAACGTGGTCTTACTAACTGGCTCGAGAGATAGTCCATTTTTCGTTCAAACTCGAATGAGGTGAACTGAGCCTTACTTTCTACGTGTTCCTCGGACGTTGGCAAGGCGGAGTCGGTGGAGCTGCTCGCTGGCGCCACAACGACGCCCCCTTGTTTACTGACGCCACCAGGTCGGACTGTCCGCCTTGGGCGCGGCGAGAGCGTACCAACAGGTGACGCAGCCGGGCGACCACGGACATGTGGTGTTTGCTGAACGGTGTTGTCTTCTGATTTCGACGCGTTTCTGGGCAATTTGGTCTTCGATGAATCAGTTCTTTCGGACAAGGCGTCTGGGTCTGTGTTTGATGAGTGACGACCATTTCCACACTCGGGTTTCGAGAAAGCCAAACTTTTCCTGTTGGACTTGTCTGTCTCTGTTTCTCACGCTTGACTCTCGTCGTCTAATTTTGATGACAGGTGCAGCGGTGTCGTCGTCACTGGAGAATGCGCGTTCTGGACTGGACATTCCCGCCACACCGAGTGGGGACGTCGGCCTGCCACGTGACTTCCGCTCGTGCTCGTCTGTGCGAGTGCTTCGTCTCTTCCCACAGGACTTGACCGACAAAGCGACTGAAGTGTCTTCCTCTTGCTCACGTGAGTCAGATTCTTGACTTACATCGGGAGAATTAGTTCGAACTGACAACCGGGAAAGCGTTTTGGATTCACTTGCCTTGGGTGGCCGTCCGCGCTTTAGTGGCGCACGTTGCGCCGCCCACTCACGCCGCCCACTCACGAATCCGGGCGGGCGTTGAGATGCAGTCGAACTTCCCCCTCCGTCATTGGTGGCGCCATCGCTGGCAGTGGTTTCCCGCTCTGTACCAGGCAGTGGGTCTGTTTTTCCTTTTTCAACTTTGAGGGACAACTTCTTGTCGCTGGAGTCACGATCGGAGTCCGAGTCGGAAGTTTCCGCCTCGAGACGCTCCGGAAACAGCCGAGTAACGGCGTCCAGCCCGGCGTCCTCGCTCAGTGCGCGCACGCGCAGCAGAATCTGCAGTAATCCTGCATAACAAAGCACAGAACATCAATCGTACGCGAACCGTAAAATGCCAACATGTCCACATGTGCAAACAAATTTTCACACTGAACATTGACTCTGTGACTCACCTTTTTGATAGCTGTCGCGCAATTTTCTGATGTGTTCCGGCGGCTGCCACAGCGGCTCGTAGAGATTGCCCATGTCCTTCACTGACTTTCCGGTCAGCCTTCTCAATTCTGCTTTCAGTCGGTCCTGTTTTTGTCAAAAATTAATCAACAATTTTATTGACAACCGAAACAACACAGTTCGAGAATGACTGGACGGAGTACCGGTACATCTGGTAAGGCGAGAAGCTGTGACTACGCAACCATTCACCCCAGTGCTCCCTTCTCAGTCCAGCGTCCGAAAGAATTCCATATTTTTACAAAGCTGATTTGCCTTCAAATCCGTGATGTCATCTCGCAGTGTGCGGGAAGCCTGGTGGAAGAGCTGCTCTTTTCTGCTGCTGACATGTTCAGAGACTTCAGTCTTCATGTGGTACACCGACTCGCGTCCCACGAACTCCAGGGCTCTTTTGTAGCCCGGCGCCATCTGTTCCTGGACAGAACAACACTTGCCAATGTGCAGAGGTACAACGGCTATTGGATGCAATCACCGTGAACGAAATTTACACGTCCACAGTGACAGAAGCAGACACAAGAACGTAAAACTGAACACGCTGATCACTGACGGCACAAGACACGCCAGAACGGTAGCGATTCTCTACCTTGACTTTCGGCACAACTTCTCGAGAGGTGTCCTTCTGCTTGTCCTTGATGTAGTCCTTGATGTTTTCTGTGAGGACCTCAAGCTTCCGCTTCATGTTTTCCCGGACCTGTTTGTTCAGGTTCTGGACTCGTCTTTTCTCCACTCCGATCTGCTCCACCTTGATGCAAACTCTCACGCAGAACTCGTAAATGTCGTCAATCACCGCCGCCAGAAAGTTGTCCAGTACCTCCGGCAACTGCGTGCTGAAATTAGAACAGTCGTTTGCTGCCAGATGCAACTTTGTTCACGTATGTCAATGTCTTTGATACTTTAATCACCAGAAGGTGCGTCGGCAAGGTAACTTGAGCAAAACACTCAAATTGTAAAGTGGCTTGGATGACCAATGCTCTGGTGAACTACGAATCATGTCCAATCCGTGTTTACCCGTGGAAAAGACGCACCTTTTGTCACGATATAGTGCACCAAAAGTTGGGGTGCATCTTGTTCATGGGCACGAGATTGCTTGTTCCAGAAAACAAAGGCAAAGTTGGGGTGCATGTTATACTTGGGTGCGACTTGTACATAGGTGAACAGAGCAAGTCTGAAGACCAAGTTCAGAAGCTTGGTCGGTAATGCACAAGACGGTTCTTCGCGCTCACAACACTCAGTGGGATACTCACTTGAAAACTTTGTCCCACGTGATGGAGAGAGTGTCGAGCATCGGAGTGCTGAGGTCAGCGTTGAAGTTGATATTTCCCACGACTGAAGAGCGGAACACCCCGTGGCGCCGCACCGTCGCGCGGTACGTTCTCCCATGATACCCACCCTCTTTCCGGTCACTCGTGTTCACCTGCAAAATAATCAGCGGTTTTGATCCTCGCGGATGTCCTGTGCGACGTGCTGACAGTTTGATCATCTCACGCAAATGTATCTACGAATTTGTTGGGCAGCACAGCATGACTTCAGTTGTGCCTCATGTTTTGCTGTCGGCTGAACGCAGTGAATGCAAGGAAAACGGTACCTTTCTGTTCCACTTCTGGCAGATCTCTTCAGCGTCGGCTTTGGCCCGCTGCACTCCATTCTGAATCTTTCCGAACAGCGTTCCACTGAGCAGGTTCTCCAGACGCTCCAGCCAGTGTTCCAAAGTTTCCGACACCATCTTGTCCAGCAATAACTTCAGTTCCTCGTCGATCGCGCTTTTGCATGCTTGGCGCATTTCTCCATCCTACAAGTTGGGCAGGACATGTGACCGCCGATCAGAACCGCCGAGAGATCCGCAGTTTTATTTCCTTCTCTCTCATTCACTTACTTGCGTGCCGGTGTCGGACAGGTACGCCTGCATCTCGAGTGTGTGGCTGGCGAGCTCGTGGATCGCGTTCTCTGCGCCCTGAACCCGACGCGTCGACGTCAACTCGTGCACGAACGAACGCAGCTGGTTTATTCCCGAATCTTCCACCTTCTCGAAGAACTGCGGTAGAAACATCAATTTGTTTACCGTGCTGCTGTTCACTTCCAAATATCGCAAGAAGTAACACAAACAGCAACACAACGTTGTCAGAACAAAGCAATTCTCAACAAGCCAGTGCACTCACGGGCGGGTCGTCTGTGCATCGCGGGTGCACCATCTTCTGGTACTCGGAGCTGCTGACGCAGAAGACGCGCAGCCGTCGCGCCCGCTCCGCGACGGCGTCGTCCTCCTCCCCGGCGGCGCTGCCGTCGTCCGACCCGTCTCCAGCTAATCGCAGCATCGCCTGGAAGAGCCAGCGATGACAAGGCCCACGTTTCTACGCTTCCATGACACGGCAATGTACCGGTGTAACAGGACCAGAGCATGACCACACTATTTGGTCATGCTGTGGTCCTGAAATTTTTAGGACCACAGCACGACGTCGGAAAATATTACGGTCGTACTCTGGTCCTGAGACACCGGTACGTGCGCAATTCAACGGTTACCAGAAGATTCTTTTCCACTCAGGTTTTCGCTGCTTACCCGATATCCATCTTCGAAGTCCTTCCTGATGCTCCTCTCTGAATAAGCATTTCGCGCCTTGCAGCAAATAATTTTAATTTTTCTGCGTTTTGCCTCGATTTGTTTGTTCAGCTCCTCAATCTGGCAAGAAAGCAGATTCAATGACTCAGTTGCAAATCTGGCTGAAGGCCAGGTAAAAGTCAAGTCGTTTTTTGGTTGAATGACACGCTCCGGAACATCTGTTGCATTGTGAACAGTTGTTTAGCATTCCAAGTGTCATTTCTGCAAATGACTGTCCGACTAGTCACCGAAGCTCAAGTGTGTGCATGTTTTCTTGCTTCGAAACACCAAAGTGGGACGGATTCTCACATTGTCCTTCACATTTCCATCTCGTCCGGCTGATAACTCCGAATGACGCGCACGATCTCTGCTTAACTCCTCCTGTATCGACGAGATGACTTCTTCAACTCCCGTCTGCATTCCTTCGATCTGCAAGAGAACCAAACATTTCCCCACGATCATTTTTCGGAAGCCAACCACAACGCAAGGGACAGGATGATACGCTCACCGACAATTTTGGTTGCGAAGTACTTGCTTCTCTGCTGTTTGAAGACACGAACTCATTCACCTTAATTCTCACAGCTCCAGCTGAATCTTGACCCGGGTCTTGACCAGCAAGAATCGCCATTTTCTGCTTCAAGTTTTGGTGTTCCTCAAGCTTTTCCTCATTTTCGCGAATTGTCTCGGTCAGCATCTGCAGCTCTTCTTGCGCCTCTTTCTCTTCGAGTAACTTGGCCATTTCTTCTGTGAGAGGACCACACTCCTTCGTTTCGGTAGGTCGAGCACTGCACCCAACACAAAAACAAGGAACCTCGTCAAGTTTTCGGTCTTGTTTCCCCACATTTGTTGATCACTGTCAAAACGAGTCTTGCCTTCGTGTCCGGTTGCCTACCTCATGATTTCTTCCAGCTGCGGTCCGTCAAGCCCGTCGGTCTTGGTGCAGACGAAGGTGATGGCGGCACCGCCGCCGCTGCCGTACTGACCATCGAGCAGCATCTGACGCCGGAAGTGTTCGTCGCGCAGCTCGCGCGCCGTGCGGCTGCTGACGGCGCGAGCGATGTCTGCCACGACCCACACCGCCGTTGACGACTTCAGATACTGCAAGCGCAACAAAGAGTGAGTGAGTGAGTGAGTGAGTGAGTGAGTGAGTGAGTGAGTGAGTGAGTGAGTGAGTGAGTGCGTGCGTGCGTGCGTGCGTGCGTGCGTGCTCACCTCTCGTGCTATGGCGTCTCTGGCCTGGTTGGAGTCGGCGGTGCCGGGCAAGTCGACGAGTCTCGCGCCCGTGCTGCAGACCTTGCAGCGCGGCAGCTGCAGCGTCACCTGCTTCACGAGCGGCCACAGCTGCCCGACGTTGTCGCCCCTCTTGCGCTTCCCGTCGCCTTTGTCCGCGCGCTTCGCCTCGATGTACTTGCTGATCTCTCGCTTGAATTCTTGCGCCTGACATTTTCAGAAAGCAAGGCAACCAACTATTCTTGAGATTGTCACCGACCGTTGACTGTCTCGCCACTACTCGGCGTGCAAATCCACACAAACTTACGTCTCTGCATTCCACAAGAACAGGTTTCCCCAGTCGGTCGTGGACTCTGGCGATCCTCTTGAAGTCCATGACGGTCACTTCGGGCCGGAACTCCCTGCCGTAGACAGCGCGCACTTTTTTGTAGGCGGCGGCGCCGGCGGGGTTGGGCGGCTCCCGCACGCAGCGCACAACGCCGTCGTCGCCCTGCAGGTCCTCCAGCAGCATCTCCAGCTCCGTGTACCACGCCTGAATCACAGTGCGGCGTAAATTACCACCGATACAGACAAGACTCACTGCTCAATACTCAAACACTGAATGCTTCAGATTGGACCTACAGTGGCGTCAAGAAAGTCGATCTGCGCTCTGTAGCGATCATCCTTCTTGTTGAGTTTGATCTCCACCACAGCCGCAGTGCACGCCTTCATCGCCGATGTGGGGAGCTGCGAATGGAAAACGAATTCAGAGCTCCAGCTCATTCTTACACACAATGAATGCCAGTGACGCGAGATCGCGGTGGACTGAATAGATTTTTGTGAGACTGCGCATGAACTCTGCCGGCACAGTGCGCGCACGTACCACGTCGACGGGCGCGTCGAGCAGCGCGTTCAACAGACTCGACTTTCCGGCGCCCGTGTCGCCCACCACGGCGATGACGGTGTCCGGCAGAAGCGTCCTCTTCTTCAGCTCCGACAACTTCTCCCTGCCAAAATTGTTGTGTGGACGTTATGGTCGCCATGCCAAATGAAATCGACACTCCAATTCACCGCTAATTCATTCAAGCTGCTAGAAAATCGTGAAACTCACAACCAAGACTTCGCACTGGTTTCTTTTGCCAGATCCTGGTCCGAACTGATCAGGTTTGCTCCTTCTTGGATCAACTGCACAGTTCTGAAAGACAAAATCAAACAGCCTTTCACACTTTATCCAGAATAGATGGAGTGAAATCAGCGAATTTCTGTTTTCTCGACCCGTCCTCGCAATTTCCTTGTGAAGACGTGAATCATGAACTGACCTGTCTACGAATTTTTCCGTGTTCTGTATGTTTATCTTCCCTTTGCCACAGATGACAGGAACCGGTTCTTCCTCTGCCGCGGAGTCTTCCGAGTCAAGACCGGAGCCACTGTCGGAATCAGTCAGCACAACTACTGACGTCCCGGCCGTCTGCGAACGCAGTCTTTTACTGGCTGCTTCATCTTGCAGCAATTTGTCCTTCTTTGCAAGCAGGCGTTGCGCTTGGAGCAAGTAATCGTCAATGTTCATCATTGAGGAACCTGCAGCACAGAGTGTGATGAAAACCTATGAGGTACAACTTATTTTTGCAAACGCTCATCCACGTTCGCAGAATTTTTCACAACTGACCTTGCGAGGTGTCGGCTGCACGCTGAGTCTCGCTGTGCGGCTCGTTCTCATCTTCCATGCTCCGACTGCTGTCAGTTTCGACATCCAACAAGTTGATGGTCCCTGCCCTTGAACCCGTGGCGCCACCCCGAGGCTTCACTCTGGCGCCACCTTTCCTGTTGTTCTTCCCTCCTTCGCCAAGTCTTTCGTCAGCTTCCGAGTCACAGTCCAGAAACAATGTACGAACTTGCGAGTTTCTCTCGAGCACACACAGTGGTTGCGGCGGTGAAGGTGCTTTCTCCGGAGTGTACAGTGTTTCAAAATTTACTTCTGGTGCACCGAAATCCTCAAAGCTGTCGTCAAAGGGCACAAAAAGTGGCGGAGAATCGTCACCCTGATACACAGAGTGAGCATGTCCAGTCTCTGTCTGGTGTTTACCTCTTTTTTGCCCGTTCTCGTTTCGAAGCGAATGGTCGTTTTCTTCCGCGCGCGGTGCCACAAACACGACACGACCAGAGCCTCGTCCAGAAACCTCCTGCGACGCCGCAAAACAATCTGTTGTGTGTTGCCTCGGAGGTTCACATACAGTGACTATGTCGTCATTTTCAGTTCCTCGTTGTCGTTTGTTTTGTTCTCTCTTTTCTTCGTTGCTCAGCAGCAGCTGTTTCTGCTGGTCAGGGTTGGTCACGGACCACGGTCCGTCGTCGTCATCCACGATGATCATGTCAATGTCTTCGTCGCTGCACTTTCCGGAGCCGCCCTGCGCTGCGGGGAGACTCTGGGGAGACCGGGTGTCCACGTTCCCGTTTCCTGCCGTCGTTTGCACAGTTGATGTTTTGCTGGTGTCTGCTGTTGAGTCGGCCAGCGACTGCTCAGGTCGTTCTTGCGACGTGACTGTTCTGAATCCAGGGGCCAAATTTTCGTGTCTTTCCTCCACTGAACCACTGTTTTGTTCCGGTCCGTGGTTTTGTTGCCAGGTGAAATGTGAAGTGTTTGATGTCCCCCTAACAATGTGCGTGCCCACCGCCCACGGATCTTCAATGCCCCTTCTACTGACTGGAGTATCTAAAAGAGTAACAAACTCTGTCGGAATTCAGGCAAAACAAACCGAAGATTATTCCTACGATTGATTGATCCTTCCACTTTTCATTGTCAGATTCAAAGCATTTCCAACCACCACGCGCCCAACACCTGACTCGACCATTTACCTCCCAACGCACCACCCAGTTGAAGCAGCCAGAGCTTGCAAGTAGTCCGCGTGAAAAGATCGTCAGAAGCTCAAAACCTCTTTCCTGTTTCTCGAGAACTTCTCGACTTGTCAGAGACAAAGCCCAGAAAACAAAGACAGAGAGAGAATGCGAAAAATGGAAAGGAAAGCAGGAAAGAAACTGATTACAATCCACAGCCACGAAATCTCCGAGCTCCCAAAACAAAGAACGACGCCAAGACGAAGATGCAACTGTTGCGAAGACACAAGACAAACCTGTGCTTACCAAACATTCAAAACGTACCTCCCAGAAACGACCGTCTCATCAGTCCCACCATACCCTGCCGTTTCACAAACGAAGGAATCCATTACTTGCTAAACGATGTTGAAATAAGGAAATGCTGACGAATCAGGTACCTATGAACAGCGATCGCAGCACAAGCAATGCTACACAGCACAATGGTAACAGCCAGTCGTGCATGCTGGGTGGGGAGCTCTAAAAACAATTTGACATTAGAGAAATGTTGAAAGCAGCCGTTTGTCCACAAGCACCAGAAGCTGAAAGTTGGTAACACAGCCGCTTTCCGACACGGAACCAATCTGCAAACTTCTGACCACCCCAGGCCGAACAATGTTGTCCAGCTCTGCCGACAGACAATGGCAATGGAACACTTTGTCTTCTTTCGGGACGCAACTTGGGACGTGTAATGATGCACAAAACTAAGGTCAGGCTGGCCAACTTCCACACGCAAAAGTTAGTAAAAGCTTTGGGGACAACACAAAGATTGAAATCACAAAGCGATAGTTTCGCCACCGCCCCCTCTCCATTCATCTCTGTTGTCTGGATGGACCACAGTCTGTTGGTAGGAAGCGCATGTAATAATGGCCCACAAATTCTCGTTGAACTGCGCGAGATGTTGTAGCACTTTGTGTTCGTCACTGCTTCGCATCCAAGTTGAGATGAGACGAAAACAAACGTCGACAACGAACGTTTGCGAGCTCGTGTGTCACGTTCTGGATGGAAGCGTGTGCCATCAAAACAAGTTAGTGTACAGTGCCAACTCACCTCTATCCGTGTTGACTGACGAATCTTGGGAGAACAACTGCTGAGACGCTGGGAAAGAATTGCCAACTGCGTTTCCGTCTGTTGAGTTTCTCAGTGGCTCGCCAGTTGATTCTGTTGCCTGAATCGCATCTTCTGTACCTTCGTCGACACGATGCCTGCCTGGATCACTGACAGTGACTGCAATTGAACAAAGCGAACAGTGCAGTTGGAAGAGAAAGTAACCGGTACAATCCTGGAAATCACAAACTATAGTATGGCAACCACCTTGAGGCCCAGACAGGACTCGACAAGTGGGCCTCAAGGTGCAATGAAACAACAGCAGCAATTCGTCTACTGACCTGAAGGTTCCGAAGAGTCTGCCTCGACAATCTGACTGCACTTTGCGCGCTCGTTCGGCTGCAGCGGTGACGGCCGTGGATTTTGTTGACCACATTTCTCCGGTGACGACTCGGTTGTGACTGAGGTGTCGCTGGAGTCGTTCAGACTGCACTGTGAAGAGGTGGGTTGTGACGAAGGGTTGCCAACGCAACCAACAGGGGACTGAGTCGCGCGAGCAGCGCCGCCTGGTGACCGGGTCTCCGAGAAGGCGTCGCGCATGGTGCGCGCCTCGGCGCAGCTGCGCGCGATGAGGGTGCGTCTGGTTGGGAAGGCTGCGGCAGTGCGAGAGGCAGAAGAGCCCCTCACGCCCCGAGGGGACGCTGTGAAACCCACTCCTGGACCTGACGAGGGGCTAACCAGAACCCTGGCTGGTGGTGTGCTCACGCCAAGTGGAGGCGGTGTGTCCTGCACTCGGCGCGGGGTGCTACAGGCTGGGCCGCGAGGTGGCGGGGTGAGGCCCGGGCGGGGCGGCTTCTTGTAGGGCACGCTGCGACACGACCTCGCCCGTTGAAAAGGCTTCACCTTGGGACACGGGGTTCGCTGCTGGTAATCCGCAGCAGATGCCCCGTCTTTGTCACTGTCGGCATCGTCAAACTGACCCGCGGGGTCGTGATCAGCAACAGTATCGTCGTCTTCACGCTGACCTGAGGTGGCCTCTTTGCCAACAGCATTGTCGGCATCAACTGAACGACTGATTGTATGGTCGTCACTTCCAGTCTCGTCTGTTGAACAAGATGAGGGCTTGCTGAGGTGCCCGTTTTCGTAACCGCTGCTGTCATCAGAGGCACTTGTGATAGAAATTCCAGAGCTACTGCTGCTTGTTGTGGCTACAGGGGCAACCTCGATCTTCACTGCCTTGCCTTCTCGTTGACGATTTTCAGTCACCGGTACTGGGTCAACAGAGCTTCCCTCTTGTGGCACTGCCATGAATTCTACAGTTTCTTGTTCTTGCGAAACTACGCACTCTTGCGCAGTTCTGACCTCGATGCGTACGCTGTTCTGTGATATCGTCTCTTGCGGCTTTGACACACGTTCAGCGTTCACTTCATCGTCACTGCTGATCACAATGCTGTCTTCTGTATCGAGTCCATTCACTTTGTTGTTGCAAACTTTCTCAGTCATTTGCGTTTCTTCATTCTTGCCGTGCTCAGTTTGTGAATCAATCGACGCCACCCCTTTGCTCTCCGCTGCTCCACGTGTCTGCTCCACGGGTCCACTTTCCCTCCCCGCTTGCGGTTCGCTCTTTTCCGTGGTGAACGCCCCGCTCCGCTCTGTCTCGGGTTCGCAGCTATCCAGGTCGCACGGCTCGGTCCACTCCACCTGCTCCATCGGTAAGCTGTGCACTTCCGCCTCATGTAACAACTGTTGATCACGTTCTGCTGTCAGCACTGGAATGTCACTCTCTCGTTCCTCGTATCCAGGTGACGAAGTGGGTGCATTCAAGTCTTCTGCAAGTAGAACTGGCATTCCCTTTGAATTCACGATTGGGTCTTTTTCAGCGATGGGCGTCTGTAGCTTGGTACCTTTCGCCTCCATGTCTCCGACACTCGTGGCTTCTTCCATCAGTGACGGACATGTGGCTGAGTCTTCATCAGTTGTGAGCACTGTTTCAGCTGTGTGTTGTAGAACCAACGTGGGCATCTCATTCTCATCTCCACTTGAATTCCTGGCTGTTTGTTGGCGTTCGGAGGCTGGCGGGATGGGATCTTTGTCAACATGAACTGTCGACGACGTCTGGTTGGGTGCACGAGGTTGTGTCTCTCCTTGTGTTGGGTTGTCTTTCACTGACAAGTTCAGAGGACTGTCATCGTCACTGCAGATGATGACATCAGAGTCAGACATTCTTCTGCCCCCACCAACTCCTGAACTTGACGCTTTCCCAGGTTCTTGGCTCTCGGCTGCAGCCTCTGACTGCACCTCGAGTGTTGATGAAACTGGCTCTTCCAATGAGGACTGGTTTTCTACGTGAACACGACTTTTTTTGGTCGGCGGCTCAGCGTCACCCGAGTCTTGTCTTGTGCGTTTTTCTTGACTCTGCCTTCTGGAGCTGGACCTGGAATGGTCTTCCGATTCGCGTCTCGAATCACCCTCCACTTTTGTTTGGGGACTTGGCCCGTGCAGCTGTTGGGTGCAAAGAATAGGTTCGTCATCATCATCATCATCTTCATCGAAGTGCTCCGTTTTGATCTTTTTCGCTTTTGGCGATTCGTCTTCAGAGTGTTTGCTCTCCTGTGTCTCGGCACTTGTGTCGTCCTCTGTGTCAGACTCATCAATCTCCAAAGGATGTTCCCATGACCCGTCCAGTTCCATTTCCCCTGTTTCATTCAACTCGTCCGAGCTGCGCTTCTTCCTCAGCCAGAGCGCTGTTGGGGGTGATTTGTCTTCCTCTTCATCCGAGCTCAGGATTTCGACGCAAGACACCGTCTCCGCGTCATCGTCTTCATTGAGGCGCTCCAGAGCCGCCAGCACCGCCGCTCGGGACACACCACCACCAGACGGCGCCACATTCTCCTTGTCACTGTCCCCAGCACTGGAACCTGGGCTTGACTGGACTGACTGCGAGGCCGGTGCATCCGAGTCCGGGAGGCCCAAGTTCAACTCTTCCTCCGTCAGGGTCAAGTCCAACTGGTCCTGCGTCGTGGTACTCACTTCCTGTTCCCGATTCTGCCCATCTGAAGTCACTCCACTGTCACCTCTCAGGAGCTGTGAACTAAAGATAGGCTCGTCTGAATCCAGGCTCGTTGTGCGTTTCACCGACATCACGTCAGCTTCTGTGGTGTTCGCAGAGTTACCTCTGAGAAGTTGTGAGTCTAGGATTGGCCCGTCTGAATCTGTGCTCATGCAACGTTTTGAGTCTTTGTTCAGCCACGAAACTGTACTGGACGTTTCGCCTGTTTCCAGAGTGTCCTGCCTCAGCAATTGAGAACACAAAATCGGTTCGTCCACATCAGGTTGCACAGATTCTGAAACCTCGCATTTTTCCTGCAGTTTTGACTCGTCATCAAAACCAAGTCGTCTTCTCGCCTCTTTGTTTTCAGACGAAATGGTTCTTTCGTCATTCCTGTCATCCGCAGAATCTTGTTTCAACACTTGCGAGTCCAAAATGGGCTCATCGAATTCAGCAGCTGGTGAAGTTTCTTCTGACTGCAAACCGACCACGTTTGCAATCAGCTGCTGTGAACTCAGGCCGGGCTCCTCCGCGCCCGGCCTCGGTGTGCTCGCCACACGCAGGTTGTATGTCGATTCTTCAGTTCCGCTCACTCTTGGTTTTGTCACGAGCACGTGCTCTGAAGGGACAGTCTGCACGTCTGGCAACTTCTCAGAAACTTCGGGTGTTGTGCCGCCTGCTTCTTGAGTGGAGACTTGGATTTCATCTGCTCCTCTGATAACTCCAGTTTCTGCTTCACAATTGTTCTGGAGCACAGTTTCATCTGCTTCAGCTCGCACGTCGCAAGTCGCCTCGGCCTGGCTGCCGTCGGTCATGTCCAGCTCGAGTTCCAGTGACTCACTCTCCGAGTCTCCTGTCCTGTTCAACTCAGATGTTTCCGGGTCTGTCGTCCCAAACTCCGTTGATCCCGGTGCAGTGGTCCCTGACTGGGAGCCTCCCTTCACCAACGGGTCTGTTTCCCAATCCACAGAACGTCGCCCGCCCTCGGGACCGCCTGCCGAGTCTGTCAATAGGGCCTCGCTCAGTATGGGCTCTGCATCACTGCTCAGAATCCGTCTCCGTTTCGCTGGTGTCGGCGATGCATCTTTCGCGTCAGCCTGACTGAAACTTTCTTCTCTGTCGATGTGGATTCGCTTTTCTGGGGTCTCTTCAATGCTGCTGTCGGGATCCGCTGTCAATTCGCCATGTTCAGCATGTCCTTCAGACAAAATATTTTCAGCCTGTGCATCAGCCTGTTCATCTGCCGTGAAAGAGCTGCTCAGCCGACTTGCTTCCTTGACGACCACTGAATCATCACCCACGAACACACGGGAGGCCTCGGCTGCAGTCAGGGCGTCGCTCCAGTGTTCCGCGGCCTCTGCTTCTGTGAAGGTGTCCGTGAATTCCTCCTGTGCTTCCGCTGCTGCCTTCAGCGGGGACGTTTTCTGTGGACTGATCTTCTCGACTACTTCACACACTTGTGCGCTCGGTTCCACCATGACAGCCTGGGAAGTGGCGTGCTGTTCACACAATGAAGTGTTCACATTCACAGCTTCCTGAACCAGCAATGACGAAACTGTACCATGTGACCCAGTGGTTTGCTCCGGTACCGAAGTTGCAGGTGGGCTACTGACCAATGGGGTCTGTGATGCTTCATTCCCGACAACAGATACGGCTTTGTTCACATCAACAGAATCCACAGGTGTTACTGCATCAGTCTCTTCCCGGCGCAACACTTCAGATACGAGCTTCTCCACAGCTGGCAACGCGCTAGCGTCCGAGTTGGTCCGCTCTCCATCGACCTCACTGACGGATGCTTCTTCCACATCGGGACAGCCTGCCACACCCACCTGGCCTTGGGTGTCGCTCACTACCTGTTCACCTGACGACACGCAGCTGATACTTCGCTCCACGTCGACGCTGGGTGTGAATGACGGCGAAGCGTCCAATTCAGCCAAGACTTCTTGCGGCGCATCAGCAAGAGTGTGCAGGTCTCTCTGGTCGGAATCGGCAGTTTGAACCACTTGTCCCACGCTCATCTCTTGGGTTGTTTCCCGAAACGAATTACGTTCTGCTCCTGAAGCATGTTGTTCGGCCATCGTTTGGCCTGGAACCACCTCCACTGTTTCGGTGTGTTTGTCTGCCGTCACAGCTTCATGTGAATTGTCACACTGCTGAGAACTGGATTCTCTTCTCTTGACTACCCAGGGAGCAGTCACCAGGGATACTGTTGCTTTTGTGTCATCCACATCAGGTAACGTTTCCAGGTCTTTTTCTTCAGTCACAGCTTTCTGAGCGGCGTGCACACGCTCACTTCCACTGTTGCATCTCGCGAGCTTCAACCACGGTGGCACTGGTGATGCCTCCTTTGCTTCAACAACTTCCGTGTCCGGAATGCGCTGCAACGAATCTTGAACCGTGTTTGACACAGCGCATTCTCCAGTTACCATCTCACTCACGTCACCTCTCACTCTGGCATTCAACACCGGACTCTGGTCCATGTGTCGCGTTGCAGCATTGGACTCCTGTTCGGACAGATATTGGAGACATGCTTCTTCAGACTGTGGAAGCACGTTTTCCGTGGCTGACGTTTCCGCTTGGTCGGCAGTCCGCAGCTCGCTTGCATGAACCACGGCCCCCGGCTCCTCACCCTGCCTCACCAGGTTTGTTTCCGTTTCAGGCATATCCACTGGAGGCGTCTCCACGGTCGCTCCACTCACAGATTCACTGACCTTGCACTCCTGAACAGTTGATGGATCAGACCGGGTGGTGGCGTTCGCTTCTTTCGAAATGGCAGCGACCTGCTCAACAGGTGTCGTGTCCATCATTCCAACGTCCACCGCGTGTGAAGGCTCCACTTGCTGAGGAGACAACGTGCCTTCAACAGATTCGTTCAGCATCTTCCCGTCCACAACATCACCAGGTTCAACCGTCTCCACTCCTGTTCGAGGAAATATGTACTGGTGCAGGACTCCAGTACTTTCAGCGATGGGTTCGTCAGTCACAGTCAGTGGAGATTTCACCATCAGTCTACTCGAGTCCGCTGCCTGCCTGAAGTCTTGAACTTGCTCGTCCTCATCTGCCTCTTCGTCTTCCGTGTCTGAGATAATGACCGTATCTTCCTCGGTGTTCTCGGTCACCACCTCAGCGGCACGAGACTGACTTGAGGATACCTCTGGACGTGCGGCACAGTCACTTGAGCACACTGCACCTGCAGCCTGCTCCGACTCCAGTGCGTCGTCGGCGGCCTGCACACTTGCTGTGTTCGAGCAGTTCTGCACAGTTTCACTTGACAACTGCACAGCGCGGCTGGACTGGTGTCCCTGAAGCAAAGGGTTCTCAAGTTCACCAGCTGATGCTACTTTTGTGTCGTTCTCTTCAGTTTTTGTGGTCACTTCGTCGTCCGATTCACATGTGATGACTTCACCACACAAAACCGTTTCTGTCGTACACGTGCTCTTGTCCAAGCAACTGTCAGGGCATCTTTCTTCAACACTTGTTTCATAGGTCGTGTCATTTTGCTCTGTTTTCACCTTTTCTCCTGTAGTTCCCGTTTCCACGATTTCTCCTGCAAACTCGACTTGCCTGTGACTTGCTTCTTGTTCTGATGTGCCCGTTTGGCATTCTGTTGTTGCGTTTGCACTCTCATCATCTGCATCGTCCGTCAGGTCAATGAAAACCTCGTCGGCTTCGGCATCAGACACTTGCTGAGATGCGCGAGTGCTGAAACGGTTGGACGAGTCGCCGTGTCTGAAGTTTGGCGTCACCGTTTCTGACGCAGCCTGGTGTTCATCCGCAGGTCGCACGGTGTCGTTTTCCTCTGCGAAGCACATCGTTTCTTCACATCCCCTGGATACTGTTGCGAGTTCCACTGTCGGCTTTGAAGTTTCTGTGCAGTTTTCTGTTGATTCTATCACAGCCTTGCACGGGTCTCTTTCATTCATACTGATGACCACATCAGGACATGTCTTCAAAGTCTCTTCTGACACGACTGACGCAGGTGGGCCGCTCTTCTCCACCAGCTCAAGAGACACCGACTCGACTTCCATACGGACGACTTCTGATGTGAAGTTTTCTGCATTTGTGTTTTCCAACAAACTCGTTTCTGTGGGGATATCAATTGCCTCTGCTGCGAGCACCACCGGGTGAGAGTACTCTGCCTGTGTTTTCACTGAAGCCGTCTCTTTGATTTCGAACTTTGCTTGGCAAGTCTGCTGTTGCTCCGCGGTACAAACTTCACTCACCATCTCAGCGCAAACCACCTCCTCCACCGTTCTCGACTCTGATGTGCTGCAGACACTCCGCTCTGAGCACAGAGCTTCTGCTTCGCCCGATTCCACAGCCGTCGAACACGATTCTGTTTCGTCCACACCGCCAAATTTTTCCAGATTTTCTTCAGTCACTTCTGACACGCTGCGAGAGATGCTCATTTCCACGACACTGCGGGTTGCTGAGTGTGGTGCAGCATCCGCGGGGGTTTCTATGATGTGTGCATGCGTCTCAGACGACACCATCTCCAGCGCTGCATCGCCAACTTCAGTCGCGACCTCAAATACCGGACCCTCATCTTCCTCTTCGTAAATTACCGACAGCTCTCTTCTCGATTCCTCGGGGCTGAAGATTTCACCCTCAGAATTCATAAACAGATCACCACCAACTCGCTCCTGCCTGGCTTCGTCCAGGGCATTCGTCAACACCTTCCGAGCTTCAGTGACGAGCTTTCGAGAGTCGTTTGAGATTTCCTCTCCGTCCTCGGGCAGTTCCGGGATGCACTCCAGCGAATCAGCCGGGCGCAACACATAGTCGCCACTCGTCCCCGACGGTGTGTCGTCGTCCTCTTCACTCGAGTCGACCTCGTTTGAAGCCTCGCACTTCTCAGACGCGGCTCTCCGTGTCGTCGGTCTGAAGACGGGACTTCCCACATCAGATAGATCGTCCTCCTCGTCACTGGGCAGAGAAGGAGTTGACGCCGGTGCTTGGGTGAAATTGCCAAGCGGTGGCTCTTGTGACTGGGTGTCTTGCGACGCCGGGAGCTGCAAATCCAAAGCTTCGTCGTCAGATTCGTCGTCTGAGGACGGTGTCTGCGTCGAGGTTCGTTTGGCGCCGTTGTCAATGAAATCTTCATCCACAGGCTTCAACTCTGGAGTGCGGGGCGTCTTGTGTGTACGCTTCGAAGAGACGGGAGTCCAGCCAGAAGAGTTAGCCGAGTCAGAATCGTCGTAAAAACTCGGATCAAGGGACACTGAACGATTGGACCGTTCCTGATGGTCGCTCGTCTCTTCTGGATCTTCGTTTTCGTGATCTTCTTCTTCCAACACGCCTCCCGTTGAAAGGTTTTCCACACTTCTCATTTCACAAGCAGCGCCCGGGGTCTTCTCGCTGACAGATCCCACATCTTCGTCCGGACACGCAGAGGGTTCATCACACGTTTTCATGTTCGCGAAACCAGTTTCTTGTTCTCGTGGAACAGACGCGCCCTCACTTGCGGCGACTGAAAAGCCTTGCGAACTGAACGGGAGTTGGTTCTCCGACGAATCTGAAAGTGTGAAACAAAAACAGTGATGTTTGGTGGTCCAACTGTTCTCTTTCTCTGCAAATCTGCTGAGCTCGCTCAGTTTTGTGGAAATGTCAATTTGACTTCTGTTCACCACCAGTCGACGGTGGGAAAACCATTTGACCCCATGATTTGTTGAGTGGAGCGCTTCACATGCGAGTGAGCACTCAAAGGAGCAACTCGTCATCAGGGTGTCAGACTGACACAACTCGAACCCTGAAGCAAGGAAATCCACACGAATCGTCACTGCACTACAGCCACTGTGGACTTTCCTTGCCACGACCTTCATTCGACAGAGCCACGCACCAGGGTCTCTCCAGAATGTACCGTCAGGTTTTGGAGGCTTCCAAGTGTTTGGGAGTTCGACTTCCACACCAAACGAATCTAATCTTACCACCAACTCTAGCGTGTGGCAGTGAAATAGGAACAGCAAGCAAACTACGCGTGCAAAGCGTCTGCAATTCCTGAACCTTCCAATTAGTTTTGACCAGTTCCACACAAAAGACTGAACACAGATTTTCTTACAAAACGCAATTTTATTGAAGTTTTGAAGCTTGTGTATTGTCTTGCGAAACTCTTTCGCCAAAACACAACAAAGTTTATTTGCTGTCTGGTCCACTGCCAAATTTTTCGAGTCATTATTTCTTGCAACGAGCGGTCACCTCAGCTGAGACTCCAATTTGTACACAATTGCGAATCAAATGTCCTGCACGGTGATTCCCAATTACCACACCTTGCCAAACCGACACCACGCCGTTTGATGCAAGTCTGAAACAACCCAGTCCAGGAACAGGAAAATTTACCCACGTTTCAAGTTTGATCAAGCACGAAATGCCTACTGAACACGTGGAAACACAGACACTTGCTAAAATTTTGTCGCTTCACCATTGTGAGCCAACAATCGAAACTTTCTAGTCCTGTTGTGAGTTGTTCCAGCTCGAACCAACCAAATCTGGGAAACCACACTGTTGTTTGGAAAGCAGTGCATAACGTATTCAATCAAATGACATTTGTGTCAAACTAATTTCATCAGAAACTTGAACGCAGAACTTGTAAGCATCTCAGATGACAGGTTCATGGTTGTCTCAACTACAATGTTAAATTTCAGTGCAAAACGACAGCAATGCGTGCACGGAAGTTTATTGGGAAGTGTTGTGTTGATTATTTAAGTTAACGACCAAATAAAGCACACATCTACAACTACTGGCGACTAGGGGGAGGTACCTTTGCACTCGCTCACACCCTCTTCCTCCGTCCACTCATCGCTCCAGCTCTGCTTGTTTTCCAGTGTCGCGGACAACACTAAGTTGGCACCTGCAGAAGAAAAGCGCCACCGTTTGAGACAAGTAGAAAGACAGAGAACACCGTGTTCAACACCAGCGATCTTCCCCAGCGTCGCAAGCGCAGCAATCAACTACAGACCACAAAGTGGAAAATCAGTCGCGTGCCATCCAAATCTACCAACAAAATTCATGGGCTTGGTGAAACCAACGACCATTATGTCACTCAGTTTACATAGTGAAGCACCAAAGTTGAGTTTGTTTCACAAGCCCCTCTCTCTCTCTCTCTTTCTTTCTCTCTTTCTCTCTCTCTCTTTCTCTCTCTCTCTCTCACACACACACACACACACACCTCTGCAAACGAACTCAGTGAAGTTGCTTCACTGGGTAAAATAACTGAGTGAAAAATGGTTGAAATTTACCAGCCATTTTTGGTTCTGCATGGAGGAATGGTCCAAACTGATAGTTTCAAAGCCAACACCAAAGGACACCTGGATGAAGCTTCTGGCTTTCACACTTTACAGGTGTCCAACCTGACATTCTAGGTTTTCAACTTTTCGGGTTTCCAACTTTCTAGATTTCTGACTGTGGGTTACTGATGCTCTGGGTTTCTGACTTTCTTAGAGTTTCGAAAATTCCGAGTTTCTGACTTTCTGGGTTACTGGGTTTCCAATGTTCCAGGTTTCCCAGTTTCTAATATTTGGGTTTCACTTTCCCAGCTTCCCCCCCCCTCTCTCTCTCACACACACACACACTATCTTACACACACACACACACACACACACACACAAAGTTGGAAGAACAGAAAATCCAGATCTGTAAATTTCCAACTTCCAATGGTTGTAAAGAGGGGGGGGGGGAGTAATCTGGAAATTTCCGCACTGGATTGACAGTTCATCACCCACATAGCCAGATACATAAACAAATATCAGCACGGCTCATAACCATTATGCGGGTCGTTTTCTTTTTCACCTTTTGAACTTTCCAAGAAAGTTGACTTGTTGACCATTTCAAGAGGCAGTTGTTGCTTTGTTCTTACCGTCCCTGGCCTCGCTGTTCTCGTCGTCGCCCTCTATATCAAGCACGAGCTCGTTGTTGGTGATGCTCTCCGGCTCCACGATGTTGTACTCCGGCGGTGCACTCTCTCCCGCGCTCACTTGCCTCTCGTCAAAAGTTGAGTCGGCGGACCGGTCAAAACTGCTGCCGACAAGACTGCGATCCACTTCATCTGCTGTCTTTTTGACTATCAGCTCTTCTTCGACAGGTTTTCTGGCCTCATCCAGATCTTCGTCTTCCTCAACAGCGCTGTCATTGAAGTCCAAAGCCTTCAGACTTTCCGGGAGACTTCGTTCTGCGCTTCCCCCGTCTACAGAAAATTCAGGCGAATCGGAGACTTTGGAGCCGTTTGTCTTTTCGGACTGGACCGATTCAAATAATTTGTCTTCTTTCAGCACTTCGGAGTCGTCTTCAAGTTCGAAGGACGGAGGCTTCAACACGTTGACCGGGCTTTGCACTTCAACCACGGACACGGATCTCTGCAGAACCACCGGCGAGGAGACTTGCAGGTTCAACATGCTCTCGAACGTGCCCGAATCGTTTTGCTGCGCCTTCGATACGTCCAGCAAAAGGTGCTTTTTCCTGGGGGCAGGACTGGCCCCGCCACTGTCATAAAGTGCCACAAGGTCCCTCACTTTCCCAGCCGACTCTGGAGAAGGAGACGTGCGCGACTCCCTCACAGGACTGCGTCGCTTCTGCTCAAGGAGCGCAACTTTGTCCTTGACGGGACTCGGTGAGCCTCTGATGGGACTGGGACTGTACTTGGCTGCTGAATCCACGTAGCTACCCGATCTGCGCCTCTGATACATAAAGGGATTCGTTGGGCTGGGTGACGGGGTGTGGTCACCTTTGAGCTGTGTGGACTTCACGGGCGGGTAGCGCTCTGAAGCACTGGATGGGATATAGACGGGTCCGGGATTTGGTTTGAATGGCGATGATCCTCGTGGCTTGGAAGTCGGGGTTTCCACTGGCCCGTCCCCAGATTCTCCAGGGGTTGAGAGTCGCAATTCTCCTTGGTCAACAGCAGAAGTGAAAGCGATGGCCATTGGGCTTCTGGCGTAGTCTGGAACATCATTCTCTCCTGAATTTCCCCAACTCTTGCCGGATTCTGTACAGGACGATCTTCTTCCATCACTCCAGTCAACCCCAGCAGCGTCGGCTGTTCCTTGGCTGCGATCAGTGCGTGTCTTTCCGGGCTTCAGTGGACTGGGACGGGAACTCAGAGTGAGGATACTGGATTTGCGTACACCTGCCGAATCGACAGTGTCGTAAGGCGCGGACGCCTCTGCTTCTGCTGCGTATGCCGCCTGTTCCATGTACGAACCGTCTTGGATTCCATCAGAATCCTGCAAAAGGAAAATGACGGTTTCACCTTTTCGAGCTGCCTTTCTTAACTGTGATCTTTCTGGTTCTGCAAATAACGCAGTGTGTCAGTGGCCAAGCACATCTCTGTACTGAAACCAGACACATCCGAAATCTGAAGACACTGCGTGATGACAATCTCTCGATATCCAACATCACCATGCACTCCCCCGCCCCCGCTACCAAATCGAAATTTTGTCAGGCATGTATTCTGTAAAAGCAATTTGTTTCTCACTGGGTACAAAGCCAAGCTTTGAGGTTAATCTGAGCCAGCACCTCAGAACAACGAACGAATGTTTTGCTCTCTGCTACCTCGACAATCCCCGACACTCACTTGGGACTTGTCGGATTCTGGGAATGTGAGCGCCTCGCTGTTCTGCTGCATCTTGTTTGACCGGGGAGAAGACGCGGGACGCAGCGCGCGGTTCAGCAGATGCTCCTGTAGAGGGCGCCTGTGTCCGCTGCGCGGCGTGCTCGAGACCTGCACGTGGTGTCAGAAATCAGGGAAAGTGCAGGATGAACCTCTTGTTGCTCGTGCTTCCGTGAACCAAGCAATGAAATGAAACAAGCATTTGCGCCAGTCAGTTGTACAGAGCTCGGCTTTTGCTTTTGCCAATGGAAACCACAACCAACCAAAGTCAGGCACCGTTTTCACGTCACCAACACATTGGCCCAAACCGGACACATGCTGTGGGCAACGCGCCCAGAACGGAACTGGACTTTCGTGTAGAATCTCAGCCACTCGCCGCGAAGATCGCAAGCAGCCTGCACCCAACACACCGAGAAATTAATGGACAACAAGAAGGCTATCGCCTGAAAAGCGCGCGGTTTCCTGCGGGCCAGTCACTGTGACCACGGTTCAGTTGGCTGGTTCAGCTACTCCAACTGAACTGGCAGGGGGGAGGGGGTTACTGAACTGCGCCAAAAAATTAAAATGGCCTGAAAATCATCCTGGTGAATTTTTGTGACAGTTCAGTTCCCCAACCTAAAGTAACTGAACCAAAAGTAACCACACACACACACACTGACTGATGGTGACCACAATAAGCGCGCGTCCTACTGGCAGAGCCGCACCGCGCGCTCAAAAATGAGTCAAACATTTTCTCTCAAAGGGGGGGGGGAGTGGAGATAAACCAGACAACTCTACTTTTTCAGGTATTGCCCGATATCCGGGTGAAACAGTATCAGCCAAGCGGCTGATTACTTAACGAGAGCGATAAGTCAGTGGACAGAGTTGCTTTTTACAGGTACGTTTGGTTTTTTGACACAATTCATTGCTTTCATCACTCACCTGTGGTGGAGTGGACAGGTGGTGTCGAACGTTCAACCCAGTTTCGACAATTGACGTTGGTTCTCCGGATGTGACGTTCAAAGTGCGAGGCGACAGCGCGAACGGGCGTGGCGATGCCTCTCGCTGCAGCAGCTCAGGGCTACACGTGCACGGCTCGAACTGCAATGGGACGACAGGGACTTTGAGCCCATTGCAGAACTTCCTCAAAATGTTTATCGAAAATGCAGAAATTCGTCGCGCACCTAACCACAGGCCTTTCCATTGCAGACAAAGCAATCTGATGCAATTTTGTGCCACAATCCCGTGGAAGCGTACACTCGAAATCACACGTTTTTGAAACCGGCGTTAGCGCAAAACAAGGTTCAGTTGCGCGTCTTTGGAACTTCTCGGAGGCGTGGTTTTCAGTTTTCCACGAAATTTACCAAACTTGTCACTTCTTCACCAAAATATATTGCAACATCAATGACGGACAAAACACATTGTCTGGCAGGAAGAAAAAATTTATTCAACTTACAATGGAAAGCGATTCAAGTGCAAATGTTTCTTTCAAATATCCGAGCACCAATGTCAGTGATATTCAGTTTTACTACTCTGCACCCAACGACGAAAGCAAGAGCACTACTGCTTGTGGAAACTTGGAGCAAGAAAACAAATGCAATAGGTGGTGTTAGATCTGGAAAAATAGTTGTTTGAACAATGCTCAGTAAACTTGCAGAGAAGCCACAGGCCGACCCAGCAGCAACACGTCTGATAAGCAACAAGTGATTGAAAGTACGACTTCCGCAACAGCACGTATTCTTCTCTGGTACTTCGTGCACCATGAATCACTGTGGTGCGTGTCCTGCGATACCAAGAACTCACGATTTGAAGAGTTTCATTCCGGCGATTGGGGGGAGGGGGCTGTGGTCTCTGGTACTGATTTGACACGTGACAAATGTAATTTTGGCGAGATTTGCTCAGTGTCATTTCCACGAAAAAGACGCCCGCCCCCACTCCACTGCACGTTTGCCACAACGCTGACTGGGAAACCACTATGATACACCAAATCTGGCTGTGATTTGTCTCATCCTCAGCAATTCACAGTCAATTTGGCTTTCACAGATAGCACCGGTTGACGTTTACAGACTTTCAAACGAAAGGTTCCCTTTCACGTCACCCAGAAACTTGGGACATGAACGCAAGATCGAGTTGATTGTGCCCCACGTATGTAAGACCAAAATAGGCTGTGATATGAACCTGCCAACACAACACAGCCATTTTAGTCTCGCATTGCGCGAGCGTCTTTCAGACGTGCTGCAGCTTCTTCCTGACGAAGTGTCGCCGTCGTTTCCTTCCGCCAACAAGTCAAATATCCGTGCACGCAACAACCAAGTGGGTTTTGTTTGCATCAAAGTGCTCACCCACAAAACCCACTTCTCTCAACCGAAAATCCTGGACATTTAGTCGGTTCAGAACTGGGGCTGTCAAAGTAGACTGTGATATGATCTCGACACACATAAACCACAGTCTCTTTAACAGTCCCAGAACCACCTTACGAACTTGAGTGCTGAGTAGATGTTGTCACTGGCACTTCCCAATCGTTGATGCGACCTCGGGAGATGCAAAGCGAATAGCTCCGATGTTATTTGCTCCATCAGTCTGCTCTTTTGCGTTTTCCTCCTTCGCCGCTGGTCAGGTCTGCAGCTCGTCAAAGCGGCTGTGATATGACTTCAGCAACATAAGACACAACCACTTTGACGAACACCAAACACGACATCCTATCAATCTGGTTCTACATCGACTGTGATGCAAAGTTGCGCTTCTGGTATATTGAGCAGCTTTGGTCCAGACTGCAGCGCATTCCACTTATCAGACGAGCTGGTTGCAACAAGGTTGTCAAAAGCGGCTGTGATACGGAGAGAATTTAACGCGCATCTCAGCCGCCTTGACCTCCCCGTGACAATCACTGACCAAAACGGACAGTTTTCTTGTGCGTTCAGAAGACGTCGTGCTCCCTGGGATTGCAAATTCTGCCCAAACAATTTGAACACTTGCTGTAACACGAGAGCCTTCGAATAGTTTGTTCCTTTCCACAACTGAGGAAAAGCTGGACAGCAACAAGACGGGGCCGTCAAAAAGACTGTGATATGAACGGATCTGCTCGACACATCTCAGTCGTCTCGACAGCTCAGTCTCTGCGCATGAATCACTCCACTGGCTCTGGCAAGATACTGCGAAGCAACACACAATTTCATCGTACCTGTTGTCTCTGAAGAATTGCAACTCACTGAAATATTTGGAACAATAGTTAGTGGTGCCGACGAAAGTTAGTACAAAGGCCATTGAAGTGCAACATCTGTGACGAAATTCCTCAGCATGGCGACATCGGCATCAAATGCGGAGGAAGCTGGCAACAAATGTCATGCGAACCTTATGTCCTAAAAGTATTGCTCTGACACGATAAATACTCACAACGAACTGGTGGTGAGACTTTGGTTGCCGCTGCAGCGTTCCACTTGTGATATTCTCGCCGCTTGGGTGCCCAAATACGACAAGATCGCCCTCGGTCAGATCGGCTCTTTCTGCAGTGAATGGAACCTTTGTGGAATCTAAGACTTGTGCACCAGACGCACATGAAGGTCAGATACAAAACAATACATAAAACACAGGTACGACGAAACCCGCGTGGTCTGGTTTGCTCCAAAACTACTTTATTGTACACGGCAAATTGACGGGAATTCCAACTCTGTTACTCAACACTTACGATCTATTTTTACGTCGTTTAGAAAAATGCCATTGCGACTGCAATCCTCAATTTGGTGAGCGTTGGATTCGTCCCTGTGAATTTTGGCGTGACAGCGCGAGATGACGGCGTTCTGCTTCCGATTCGCCGAATTTATCACAAAGTCAACAATGGCAGCGTTGCGTCCGATCACGGTACAAGTATGGTAAAGGCTGAAACAGTATAATTAGCACAAACTCTTACGAACTAAGACAAGTCAAACAAGCTGAATCCAAAATGCCTTGTGAAATTTTGCAAGCACTGAAAGTCAACCTTTTAACAAGGTCGTGAATTTTGCTGCAAACGGCAAATTCGGAACCTTGACCCCCACATCGAACTCACCAGATGAAGTTCGCTGCCTCGGGCCTCTTCGCTGCGGGACCCAGACGCCGCAGGTGGAACATGGGCAGGTCGCTTCGATTGGCAGGCATCTCGGCTGGCACTTGAAATCTGAAACAGGAAACGACGGGGGTATCAGTTTCAAAAGCATGAGATAACGTTACGATGTCTCTGCAATCCTATTTTCTGCAAGACAAGAATTCGTTCATTTACGTAAAACCATCAACACAGAGGCGCACTCGATTCAAGGAAACCGAGCGTCGAGCAGACAATCGTTTTTCCAGCTCTTGATAAACGATTTAGGTACAGTCTGGACATTTTAACTCAACATTTGAATGCCGCGCAAAATCAAGCAGCTTGGGACAACTGTGCAGCTTCTTGGATTGCAGTGTTCCCTCTTCCTGTTCAAACCAAGGGTTTTGGCACACTATAATTTAGTTCCCACGAACCAACATTCAACCCTCTTCCCGGGGTTTCGAACGTGGCAGACAAAAACGTGGTCGAAAATTAGAGCAATGAATTTTTAAACAAAATGGAGCAAATGACTGTACATTTTAAATTACCGAGTAGTCTACTTTGTGTCATATCATCATATTCACTTCAGTAAATTCCCATCAAATCACCATGTGAAGAATCTGGCTCAGACATCGAGCATTGTGTGCAGAACGACTGGACCCCGAAATCTTCACAACCACATTCCAAAACTCGGGAAAATGTATTTTGGCTTTGCGAACAAAATCGTATCTGCGAAAAGATATCACAGCATCCAGCAACCAAAAATGTGAATCTTTAGAGCCTGGAATCGGGATGAGTTTGAATTGAAGAAATTGAGTTTGAATTGAAGAAATTTTCGCGAGCAGGACGCTGCAACATGGCGAAACGTTGATCTCGCGTTCAAGACGCCAACCCCCCCGCAAGTGGGAGGGGGGAACAATTTTGACGTATTTCTGCAGTTCCGTACAGCTCACATTGTTTCGAATAATACAACCGCTTCTGTGTCAAGTTCAAGTGCACGGAACCGATGCTAAATCGGTCAGGGTTTTCAAAATGATGCCACAGAAAGATGGCAGGGGTTGAACATGGTGCCCGAGAAAGCGTGACCTACAAACAGCCCACTTTTTGTGACCTAATTCTCCGTCACATTAGTCATTACGCGACTCTATAATGTGTCCAGTACATACCTAACTTACTTAACTTCAACGAGGAGTGCCTACAGAACATTATAAAAGTCTTACCTTGTCTAATTTTTGAACATTACATCCCAATTTTGGTTTGAAAAAACCTCTTCTTGGTTCGCGCCTAAAAAAGATCACGTGACTGGTGGCGCGGCGCGACGTCAGGTGGCAGCAGCCAGAAAATTCCCGCCAAAACCGGCTTGGCGCGCAAAAAGGGCGCAAGTTTGCCGTCAAGTTCGCATGTTGCACTTTTTCTCTATTTATGCAACCACGATGGTCCACATCAACTTCTCAAGTTGAAAAACTGACAAATTCGTGCACAAATCACAAGGCTGTAGGTTAATTCGATTCAATGCGACCTCATTGTGTGTGTGTGTGGGGGGGGGCAAGCATTGTGTGTGTGTGGGGGGGGGGGGGGCAAAATAATCCCGACAAAGAACAAGTGAACTCTATCACAAATGTGGGGACATAGACAAAATTATTTGCTCAGTCTAACACATACATTGAATTTTGACGCAACTTGTTTCTCACAAGCAGATTTCGGGGGCATTGGGCTGGACCCCGGCAACACCCAAACAGAACCAACGTACCCCATTAATTTTGCAATTTCTGAATGTACCTTTGATTGGAACAGAGCAACTTGCTTTTGGTAGTGCTGTGTTTGGTCTGGGTGCTTCGATAACCGTTATAGAGCCCTGCACAAAAAGCGAAGCCTTGGTTTTTTTTCAAATCCCAGCTTTTGGTGAGTGTTCGTGAAAACATTGCTCCACGTTTTCGCTCAACTCAACTCTCACCCGATCGCTCGAAGTCAGGGTTTATCCACTGTGATCTGTTGAGTGTGAGTTTTCGAACACTCGACAAAGTGGAGTGATTGAGCAGTCAGACTGAACTCATGTAGACGAAACATGACCAACTGCCTGACATCAAACGCTGGGTATCCTTGTTTTTCATAATATTACACGCACGTTCGTCAGAGAATGTGACTGGTAGATCGCACCAAGCGGAGAACAACAGAAAGCGCTCAAACGAGACGGCGCGTTGTTGATTCCTGCAACCTCCTTTGGTTGTCACATGTCTTGGAACTTTATTCCATTTGAACGTTTTGAAACGGCAGTTTGAATTGTGCAGGAAACGAACCGCTTTTCAAATTCCAGCACATGTTTTTGTGAGACGCAGGCGCAATATGTGCACTGGTCAGTTTTTCGCGTGCCCTAGTGGAGTACTGTCTGCAGAAGTCTTCTCTCCTGGCAGTTGGCTTCCTTCAAACACAGACGGTGGCAAAAATTTTTCGTTGCTTTTCAGCCAGTAATGTTTCTCATGGTCGATGTAGTGTCGAAAGTTTCTCACAACCTGGTTTCCAATCGAATCGTACGTCTCAGCAATCACCTGTCAAAATGCAAAAACACATGCACTTGAAATTCGGTTCGTCGCTTCAAAATTTCTGAGCTGCGGAAGTCTGTCTGTATGGTTTGCGCGAATTGTCTCACCTCCACTTCGACCTGCACATCACCAACGCTGAGCGTGGCACGGTAGAGCTGTTTCTGCTTGGTGGCGTGAACACCGCGACTCTGGATCGTCCCCAGCAGCTCCAGGTGGAGTTGCTGAAGAACGGACTCTCGAACCGTCACCACATCACTGCCGCTGTCCACCATAAAGTCTACGACAAAAAGGACCTGCTTTCATGCGTGCGATTTTCTTTTTGTTCGAGCATTTGAAAACAACCAAACATTCAATCGACTGGTCAGTTCAACTGTGAAACTAGGGTGTTGCGAAACAAGGAAGATCGAGAAAAAGACGGACGAAGAGTGCTTGTGCTGTGAATCAGACAGGTGTGTCCCATCAAGACCGGCTCCCGCAGCGTCACTTCACAAGCGCAGATCCCTCCAGCGGATCCAGGAGGGGCCCATCTCAACCCTGGATCAAGTCGCCTTCAGTGAAACCGTCCCTCGAGTTCAAAGTCGACATTTCCCCCTTCCAAATAAATAAAGTAACAAGGACCCTCCTTGCTGGCAGAGTTCTTATTTTGTGCTTGAACCGGATGAAAGTCAAAATACAAACTTACCGAGAGTAATAGAGTCCGCGGACTGCCTGGTGGAGCTAAGAGTTGCCCGAAGACAGAGGAAATCGTTCTTCGCTTCAAGCAGAGAGGAAGGTTTCCCCCAGAAACCCCGCGCCAAAGGATCCTCCGGCTCGTGGGGCAATCCTCGTGTCGTCAAGCGGTTTACTGGGGTAAAAAACACAAACTTCATTCGCACTGGCAAACCAATCCCATTGAAGCTTGATAGCAGAGACGGACTCACCATGGTACGAGGGACTTCAGGGCCCCAAACCCGACATGGAAAGACTTGGCAGGGGACCATGAAACATTTTGTGCTTGATGCCACCAACTTTGGGAGAGGGGTATGTAAGGGGCGTTGGGGGGGGGGCTGGCCCCTTGGATTAACGCCTGTAGGCAAGACGACACTTTATTTCGAAAATTTATCCACTTTTCCTTTGAAAATCCTCATTCATTCATTCATTCATTCATTCATTCATTCATTCATTCATTCATTCATTCTTTCCGAACAAAAACCTTCCCACCAGCTCTCCTGAGTCTCTTCCTGTGCGCGGGAACGTGCATCTCGAGCTCGTCGTACAGCCCGTCCGACAACTGCAGACATGACGCCTGCGCCAAACTGCAGATTTCGTTCAGGAGGAACGTTTCGAAGTAATGACCAAGCCCGAATTCTTCCAGCCAGCACTGAAGATGGTACTCTGCGCTGATGTCATGCTCAACAGCTGCAAAGTGGAAAGTTTCGTTGAATGCCGAACAAAGTCAACCGTGACAAAATGTTTCAATTGTTCAAATGTTTCAACTGCTTCCATCAGACGAACAAGCAACTTGTTCGAGACCAGCTTTTGCTTTTGTCTGCAGGAATCCGTTGGCATGCACGCGTCCGTCCAACAGAGGTTGCGTGTAGGCCTGCAGCTTGTGCACACGAAGGCAGATGCCTTATTACAAATTTATCAGAATGTCGTTCCAGTTGGTTGAAGGGCCTAAAGTTGTTTTCAAAAACCAAGTTTGGAGCTGATATTGAACTCACAATGACGCATTGCAAAAATTGCGTTTGTGGCCCTTCACATTGGCGTGGCAATCCGATTTTTGTTCCAAATGAAGTTGCATCAGTTGCAACCATGACCTTCGCAAAAACGGGCTCATTCTGATGGTTATTTTGCGCACAAATCTCACTATCTTCCTCAATAAATCCCAATGTTTCCTGTTGCATTTGCAAGACTGAACACTGGTGTGCAAGTTTCTGCAAATCTTGTGCTGTGAGTCTTCACAGGTTTTTTATGCCAACGCACCAGCAGGAAACCTGAGAAGTCTTCATAACTTTTTCAGAGTTCAAACTAATTTTCTGGCAAAACCAAATCTCTATGATTTTCAGATCTATTGAGCACCACCTGCAGTGATCGAGTTGCACGCATGCATCAGTGGACGCAACAATGAACAAGTAATTAATTTTTCAAATACAGTGGTTCAGGAAACAGCTTCTTTGTTGCCTGGACTGCCACAAAATTTGGTGGTGTCTGAATTTGAGTCTGAATAGCCAAGATCCGCATCCGAACAGACCAGTTCGATTGCATTTCCCACATCTTCCAACCCAGTTTCTGCTTTTTAATTCATGCACCTACCAGCCTGCAGGATGATCTGTCGATCCGTTCCTTTTATGTCCATTTGATCCAGATCAAAGTCATCCAGATCCTTGAGATCGTTCTCTCTGTCATATCCCTTTGCCTTGAAAATGTCCCAATACACTCCCAAGTTTAGTTTTTCCAGAAACTTTTTCACTCCGTTCAAGCTCTCCGTCATCGTGTAAAGATACATTTCACGAAAATCCAACGAACTGTTGGGCGTGTTCCCTCGTCTGATGCAGAAACTCTATTGTCAGTTGTTTCAGGCATGTTCAAACCAGCTGATCATTACTTTTTCATTTTTCCCGCTTCTAATCTTGTAAAATGTATCAATCGATACTTGTCGATGATTGGTGGCTGCGCTGAACTGAGCCCAACCCGTCCCGAGGTTGATGTCCATGCACAACTCTGAACTCGTGTCTCTTGTTCAGACCTGCATCCGCTCTCAAAAATGTTGCTGAAGCCACACCGTTTCGTTTCTAGTTTCGTGGAATTCACTTGCTCAAGTGGCTTCCGGCCGCTGTCAAAACTAGGAACATGATGAACTGACTACTTTATTATTTGTTTCGAGGACCGTTCTGTGAATGTATGCAGAAGGTTGCAATGCAGCTTCTTCGAAAGGTGAAGCGAGTCACAATCGAGTCACCGAGTCTGCGCAAAAGGCTCCCATTTTTGACAGCGCAGGGAATTCCTTTCTTCATCACACCTTCACGCTTTGTGTGGCAAGCCATCACCTAAAGGTTTCAGTTTAGGTTATGAGGGATTCCCCAATTTTGCCAAAACACTCGTCCATTTGCAAACTTTGTCCATGCATGCAGCTATGTGAAAATACGCAACCATGAACCAACATGCGTGTGATCAAAGTCTGCATGCACACGAGAAAAATCTCAGTTTGGGGACGGGACGTACAAGAGGAACAATAGGATTTTGTGTTGAGCCCGTGAAGAACCAAATTGGGAGTCCAAATGTGATTTGGTGAGCCTCTACTCGTATTCTTGTACGAGTATGTACTCGTACGATGGCACGTTTACTTGTTTGCGTGTGACTTCGGACCACGAAGTCACCAAAAGCTGTTTCTGCTGTTGTGCGTGACTGTAAAAGTTTTATAGTTGTGCACGTTGTTGGGATAGGCACGGATTTGACTGGAACACATTGGTGTCAAAAACCAAGCTGAAGAGCGAGTTTGAATCGCGCGCTGCGTGTGCGCAACCGGTCGCAGCTTGGCCGGTGACGAACGATATTGACGCGTCTCAATGACAGCTGCACACAGCTTCTGCGCTCGAGCCAGCTTCACAACAACCAACAACATGTGCCGCCTGCCATTCGCCCTACTTACGCCGCGCTAACATGCCCCTTGGTTACTGAGCTTCTGCTTTCTTCATCAAGGACAATGAACGAGTGCAATTTGTGGCTTGTCTGATACCGGAAATCGAGTAAGTATGACCCCACACCAAAGCAAAGAGACCTGCAACTTTTGGACAGCACAATGAACGCATGTGTGTGGTCATTCAGACATCCGTGCGTTGTCGGATTATCCTCTCGTAATCGATCCATTGATTGATTTCTGAAACTAGAAATGGGCCGCGCAGTGTTTTGGTTGTATGTGTTGAAAACATTCTGGGGAATTCATCGAACGATCGAAGGTCGGTCTGCCTGCATGCTCAACATCCTGGAAATCCAGTAAAAGCTACATTTTGGGCACGAGCTGAATTGCGCACACCGCGACCGCCCTCTGGATCCGCTGCTCCTCTCGTTGGAGTGCTCACACCAGTGCATGTGTGAAGGCCAAAATCGAGGAGGCAAAATCAAACTCCTTGTAGAAACACGCGTGCGTGTCTTTCCACATTCCAGCAGATGACTTCTCCCGAAGGAAACAAGAAACAATTTTCATGGAAAGGAAGAATTTTTGCATGCCAGAATAACTTTCTTGGTCGTGTTTGCTCGTGGCTTCCAACAAATTGAACTGCACACTGATAGAAACAGGGTCGAAACCAGTTTTTTTCCGAGTACAGCTAGTGCTCAAAGCCATCAAGAAACAGATGTTTGTTGCGCGGCTGAGACGTTTCTGTGATTTCAGAGCAAAACAAGACTATGAATTCGGAGAACAAGAAGTTGGCCTCTGAAGGCAAAAAGCATCATCACCACCACCACAGCCACCCTGGCGTCGGGGTCGGGAGTGCTCCCGGCGCGGACCACAGTCGAGGCGGCGGGGGCGGCGCGCCCGAGCCGGACGAGGCCCACGAATCGCAGAACAAGAGTTCCGAGGAGGACAGCACGTCAGGTGATGGTCGGCTGTGGAGCCTCAGCCCCAAGCAAACCGTCTTCCACGGGAGCAGGGCGGATGTGCACACGAGCAGGGACAGCATCTGTAGCTTCACTGGAGGATCCAAGTACATGCAGGTAAGTTCACTTGGAACTGGGTCACGAAGTACGCAGGGAGTACATGCACTGCAACATCAGTGCTTTCTGCGTCGGCACACTTGTCCGTGTTGGTAGCTCCCAAATCAGTGAGTTTGACAACTTCCGGGCGATGTTGCAAGTTTACGCGTCCACAAGTTATGTTTCAACATGCCTTTTAGATGCCTGGCACAGTTGGAGCATTTAGCCCAGTCATCTTCTCTTTCTTCGACGATTCTGCTTTCCAAACTGACCTGACACGCTTCTCCTTGGCTTGTTTCAAGCCAATTATTTATTGAATGCAACGTTCTTTCGTTGTCCGTATTTTGCGAACGTCATGATTCAAGAATGATCTGCTGTGGTCTGTGGTTCGTTGACCAACTGTGGTGTCGCAGGGCAAGGGTCGGAGCAGCCACGGATCAGCGGGTCCCGGTGGTGCAACAGGCGGCGTCACGGGTCGTGGTGGCGTCGGCGCCGGCGGGACGGCCTTGCTCGGGGCGGAGGACGTGCGCGAGGAGGAGGCAGAGGGCGTCGTAGGCGTGCCGCCCGTTCCGAAACGCATGAAAATCATCGACTCACTCGTCACGTATTTTGTGTTCTTCTGCTCGGTAAGTTTTGAAAGTTCTTTTCAACAACGAGTCCTTTTCAACCAGGTGCTTTTCGAGAGGTGTCGATCGCTTTGAGTCTCACATTTCGCGGCTTCGTTCACCCACGCGCCATTTTCACGTCACCTCCAAGACGATTGTTTGCTCTTGTCTGTTTAACCAAAAGAATTTCGACTGCGACTGCTTGCCAACGGACACAAATGGAGACCACAACCATGGCCACCGGGGGACAGCAATTGGCCACAGCACTCGTATTACAGAATTCGAGACCCTTCCCTACGTACCCAACACGGCAGGCCGTTCTCAGTCAGATTCCGATCCATTGACCGCACTTCTGACATTGCAGGGCTTGAACTACACCGTGCTTCCTCAGACCCTGGTCGAGTTGGAGCGCTTCACGGCGACAGACACGGGCCGCGTGTCAGTCATCTTCACGTGGCGCGGCGTCGGCTTCCTCGTCGGCGTGCTCGGACTCGGACACCTGTTCGACCGGCTACACCACGACCTGTTGATGGGGCTCAGCTGCCTCTGGTGTGTCATCACGCACTGCTGCATCCCTCTGTTCAGGTCTATCGGCGTTCTGTACATCATCTACGGCTGTCAGGCCGTCGCCATCGGCATCATCAGCGTCGGTGAGTTGACTGTTGTTGACCGTTGTATGCACACAACTTTTGTTCTCGCTATCATTTTGCCCGCTTCTTCTTTTCTTTTTGTGCTTCATATCTCCGATTGACCTTTGCAGGCACGACATTTGTATTGATGCGGTACTGGAAGAGCAACACAGGGCCGTTTTTGCTGGTTCAGCTGCTGCTGTACTCCATCGCTGGCATCATCTCTCCGTTCTTCCTCAAACCGCTGCTGGAGGACATGGACGCCACGCTCCTCAACCCGATTTACTCGCACCTGAGAGATATCAAGGCAGCTGTGGAGAGATATGAGATGGAAAACAACAAAACGCTGGCGGAGAGATTCGAGACTGAGAACAAGACGGTTCCGGAGAAAACGTCGTACGAAATCATGCAGTACAACTTGACCTTTGACCAACTGCAGATGATCAAGAATCAGTCTCTCAACGGCACGGAGCCGAAGTATGAGATGTACGGTGCTATCTTTTACTCGAACTTGCTGGTGGCTGTGGCTTTCATGGTGGCGGCGTCGTGTTGCTTCGCGATCATACTCAAGTCGGGTTTGTACTGCGGCGTGTCGCCTCTGATGAAGGTCGCGGACACGACCACGGCGGCGCGCGAAGGGAGGGTCGTCTCCCCGGCCAAGAAGCGCACGCGCAGCATCGTGAAGGTGGCGCTGTTCACAATGCTCCTGACTCTGGAAATGAGCTTTGAGATCGCCTTCAATAGCCTGCTGGTCACATTCCTGGTCAAGCAGCTGGACTGGACACAGTCGACCGCGTTGATGATGTTTTCCGTCCTGTTCTTCAGCAACGCTGTCGCGCGCGTGTTGGCGGTGCCAGTCGCCAAGTTCGTGAGCACAATTCCCATGATCACGTCTAGTCTTCTCCTCTCAACTCTGGCCATCGTGCTGCTCGCCACCTTCATTCAGGTGCATCACTCGGTCATTTGGCTCTCTACGATCGCAATTGGAGCTGTCAGTGCCGTTCTTATCCCAACGACCCTCGCCTGGGCCAACTCCAACCTGGACGTGACGGGCGCCATCGCGTCAATACTCACCGTGCCTTGGGGAAGCGGACTCTTCATGGGACCAGTGACAGTCGGATATTTTTTGGAAATTTTTGGGCCAATGTATTTTACATACACACTCATGGTTTACATTTTGCTGTCGGATATTGTGTTCTTCGTGACGTTGATAGTGATGCACTTTCTCAAGCCCTAGATGTGTAGTGAGGGAAGAATTTCGCACTGCAAAGTGACTGCCCTGTTACTGCGCATAACAAATGCTATTTATTTTAGTAAGAGTTCTTGTTTGATGCATTGTTGTCTTGTATTCCGAAAAAAAACAGCATTGCAGAAGAAATGTGTTTTATGCAACTGTGTGGTGGTGTCCGTTGCTTACGAATTCATGGTATTTCGTGGAGGGTCCGGCCGCCCACTTGGGAGGCACACTTTTGCTTGCAAACTTTGCACTTGTCGGTGCGCGAGAACCGACCCGGCATCCGCCTGTCGTTTGGAATGTTGTGCAACTGATCAGCATCTCACTCTATTGCTGAAAAATGGCGACGAACTCGACCAACAAGAACGCTTGCAAGCGTTGACTGAACGGCAGTTGCTGTTTTGCATTGCACAACTGTACGAGGCTTATACCACTTCTGGCGCTCGCTACATGTTGATTTGTCATGCCAAATTGGCCCTCTTTGTACTGAAATAAACAGAGGGTTAAACACCTGATGCAACCATCGGTTCATCCTGATATGTGCATGCAGCGAGCGCCAGAAATGGTATAAGCCTCGTAGGGCATTGTGGGTGTTGAAAACCCAAAACACCGAAGAACATGCAGGATCACTTGCGAGCGAGAAAACACTAGTTCATCCATAGTTTTTTGACTCAATGTTGCCACCTGCAACGTTTCTTTCGTGCACCTGTGAAGAAATGAGCCACGCCACTTTCTCACGCCTTGTTTCACCCCACACAGACGCAGAACCGGCTTATGAATTTCACAGCTTCTGACTGACGTTTCTCTGTGGTGTACCTGCAGCAGCTTCGTTGACCAACTGAGGCGGCACGGCCCTCAGAAAGCTCTGCCGATCAACTTGTGCGCGCAAAGAAGTTTGCACTCTCATCGCCATGGGCTGCACAGTGACGAAATCGAACTTACACTCGAAACGCTCCTCGATCTTGGCGTCACCTCGCGACGGGGACTACCTCGCACGTTTCGCGCGTGCGCAGAACGGAGAGATGGACCCGAGGCTCCCGCTGACGGAACGCCAGCTCTATAGCGTTGCTAAGTCGTGGAAAGCCATCAGTCGCAATATGAGCACAACAGCGGTCAACATGTTTGTCAGGTTGGTGACATTTTCGTTCACGAGGACACGCACTCAGAACCCTGCAGCTCTAAATTCGGACGGTTGGCCTTGGCGACACTGACGGTCACATACAAGTTTGTGCTGGCACACACGTCGAGTGTATACAGGCACACCAAAATGCCAAACGCATTCAACAGGTAATTGGCTTGCTGCTTGGCAATTATAACGCGATGCATGCTGTTCTAATTGGGCAAAAAAGCAGGCTTGGAACAATGTCCCTCGGCAAAGTGCCTCACCCTGCAAAAACACTCGACAGTCGTCGAGTATTTCTGCAGGACATTTCTGCAGGGTTAGAGACGGAAACGTGAGGTGCCAAGTGCGTGTGGGACACGCCCGACCGCACAGAGAACCCCACGTAGCTCACAGATGTGGGTCGTTATCCTGCGATACTTGGGGTATCTTTGCCCTGTTCTGTTGCGGTATCAGGCCCAGTTTGGAGACCAAATACTTTGGGTACTTTTGCACATTTATTGCACTCAAACTCATGCATGCATGCAACATATAACAATGAACATGAACTGTGAACTTGCATGATTTGAACTCAAATCAGGGTGACTTCAGAACTTTTGATTTGGCCTGGTGGTACTTGAGTGAGAGATGCACTTTCTTCAGTTTCCTTTCTGCGATTTTGTCATCCAAATTTTGCAGTACCTGACACATTCCTTCACAACCAGTGGCCTTCATGTACTGGCAAATTCCTGGCTTGGCAACAATGCTGACATCAGGTTCCAGGGCACTTTTCAAAGGCATGATCAAAGCAACTTTGACACAGTAATTGTCTGGGTCATCTGAGGGGGGTGGGGGTGGACACTGTGCTCGTAGCTGGGCATTTCTGGGCTTTGGCTACTGGTTGTGCATGGAGTATGTCTTGAGCCTGTTGGAGAAGGGCTTCATTTGTGTGTTTTTAATCACACACAGCATCACTCTTGTGACCAGTCACAGTTTTGATCACCTGCTCATCAAACCCTAAATGGAACATGTGGGTTGCAGTCAATGCTCTTGGGCTGTGATTTGTGTACTTTTTGCCACTAAAACCTCCTTTCTCACACATAGACTTCATGATTTTGGACAGGGCATTCTTTCCAAGAGGACGATCAGAGTACCAGACAATTGGTTTCCTTGGCATATTTGTAGAGGCTCGGATGTTTGATGTTGGGGGGATCAGATTGATGTACTTCTTGAACAGTCTCACAATGTTGCACAGAGGGTCATTCAACCCATAAAATTTAGTGATTTCAGAGTACTTTTCTAAGAGTTGAGCCCTCCCTGATTTGTTTTGGAAGTTTGATCCTCTTGGTACAGAACATACTTGTCACCCTGCTTGTCAGTTTTGATGGTCAACTGACTGTTGAAGTTGGGTGGCATAAATTTCTTTGCTCTTCCCTGCCTCAATCTCCTCCTGATCAACAGTGATCGGTGAGGCATGCACATAATGCCCAACCCTGGCTTTTGAATGCACTTTCATAACATTGTCAAGCATGTTTTGGAATCTTATGAAAACAGGATCATCGATCAGTTTCCATTCTAAACCAGTACCAGTGACATGGAACTGAAGATAGACAGTAATTTGATACAGGGTTTGTGCTGGAAAATCCTTCCCATCACACTGCTTAGTTTCATTGATAAAGTTGGAAAGAGCAAAGGACAAATTTGTCTTGTCTAACTTGCTGAGACAGTCAATGTCGGCACTCTTAATGTGCAGGTTGCAAAGGGCATTCTCAAGCCTTTTCTTGCACCACTCATGGTACATATTTGTGGCCCAGGTAACCTTCCTGTCAGTGTTTGCACTGAACCATTTCTTTGACATGAAGTCCAAAGTCTCTGCATCAGTCTCAGGATGAAATCTTTCAATGTCCCCACTACCCTGCTACTGAAGGAACTGTGGCTCAAGTGACAGTGCCTCCTCACAGTGGCCCGAAACAGCACTGTCTGGCCATGCCTGGGTGGACGTGGCAACTGGCTCTTTGCATACCACCTTCTGCGAGGATGACCCCAGGATCTCACTGCGACCAAAAGCAAATTTTTGAGTCAAGAGCACAACCAGAAAGTTGCTCCAAATTGAACTCAGACAGTCCCAAGAAAAAGCGCACCAACCTTGCATCAAAATGGATGAGCACCGGCCACTCGTGACATGTCACCCTTCAACGGGACAAACCCACGGACTGCATGATCGCTGCTCCTGCGTGGATCTCCAGAGCTGCAGAGATGTTGCGTGTAACCGTGATTGATGGTCGCGCGTAGCGGGCCATCTATAGGTGCCGCTGACGGCTTGAAAACCAGTAGCATTCATGTGTGTGTCTGTCCACACTTTGGAATGTAACCTCCCACCCCCACCCCTACCCCCAGAAGTGCACAATTGCAAATGGCAGACAGAAGTGACACCACTGTGACCATCATCTGGTTCCATTTACCTGACTTACGTGGTTTGTTCCAGGGAAATCCAACATCTGAGTCTATCTTTGGTTCTTCTGGCGTGATCTCTTCCAAATTATTTTTGGTCAAGAGGATCTTCATCCCTAACATTTCTGACATGGTTTCCATCACTTGTGACTTTTTCCCATGAGTCAAGAAGCTGTCAAAGTGGGCCATGATGCTCCTGTCTGGTGGACCTGTCACCATGATGCAGGTACAAATTGAACAGAGATCAAATGTCAAAATGCTCACAATTTTGGGCAAATCTCAAGCTGAAATCCACAGAACTTTGTCAGCTGCTTACAGAGACTCAGCCATGTCATTGTCTCAGGTGAGAATGTGGTTCCTGAGGTTCAAGGAGGATCCAGAGGCACCTGTGTCTGACCAGCCCCACCTGGGAATGGAGTGAAAAAGAACACAAGACCAGGACAAGGTGATCCAGTTTCTTCAGACTGACCAAAGGTCAACTCTGAGACAAGTGGCAGCAGGAACTGGTCTGCCGACAACCACAGTGCACAGGATCATGACCAAGGATCTCAAGTACACCAAGCTTGCCCCCCAAGTTCATCCCCAGGATCCTCACTGTGGAACAAAAGGCATGCAGAGTCCGGATTAGTCAGCAAAATCTCCACAGGATTAGGAATGAAACTGGTTTTCTGCAAAGGATTATCACCACTGATGAGAGTTGGATCTTTTCCTATGATCCACATACAAAAATGGCTGACCTTCAGTGGACTTCCCCAGAGGAGCCATGCCCTGTGAAGGCCCTAATATCCAGGAGTCAGAAGAAGAACATGCTTGTGTTGTTCTTTGACTGTGCAGGAGGGGTTCACATGGAATTTGCAGACAAAAGAACAATCAACACAGAGAAATACATCCAGATCCTCAGATTGTTCAGGGAGTCTGTCTGGAAGAAATGCCCCCACCTGTGGATCCACCAAACCGACAAGTTCATCCTGTTACAGGATTATGCCTTGGCACACACTTCCAACCTTGCTGCAGATTACTTCCACAAAGTGGACACGGAGTTGTTGTCTCACCCACCCTACTCCCCTGATCTTGCACCCTGTGACTTTTGAGCATTTCCACATCTCAAAAAGTTCATCAGAGGACACTGATTCCTCACCCTGGATGATATGAAGGTGGAGGTCTCCAGAACACTGAGATCAATCCCAGAGGAAACCTTCAGGGCAACCATGGAGAAGCTTGCAGTCCAGTATCAAAAGTGCATTGATGCCAAGGCAGATTACTTTGAGGGACAAGGCAAAAGAGGACTGACCCACAATTGACAGCCACAGTGACAGTGGAAGCATTTGGCCAAAAGGCCCACTGCTGTGTGTTTTGGAAGGGGAGGATCCTCCCTTTGGATTGTGCAAATTTCAAAAAATAAAGTTGTTCCAAACCTTTGAAAAAAGGTCTTCAAATTTGCGCAAGCATCGTGATCCGCCGGTTAGAATGCACACCACCGCAAATAGTTGGCTTTCCCTGGTACAAACCTCGTATATACTTGTTTCGTGTTTGCGAGCTGATGTTTGCGCTCTTGCATGCAGGCTGTTTGAGACGAACGCTGAGCTGAAGACAATGTTCTCCGACTTCGGGCGTCTGCACTACAGCTCGGACTTGCGCGAATCGCGTCAACTGCAGGACCACGCCATGATGGTCATGTGCACCATCGACGAGGCAATCACCAATCTCGACGACCTCGATTATGTCATCACCTCTTTGCACAAAGTCGGGCGCTCCCACTGCCGCTTCGAGGGCTACACACCCGACACGTTCTGGGTGAGTCTGACGAAAAGAAACACATTGCAATTGCTTGTTTGTCTACAGAACTGCATGACAGTCTCTTGCAATGGGCTGTCCTGGATCCGTCCCCGCGGATGACTTCTACTGTCTGACATTTCTCCGAAAATTCCACATTTAGGTGAGCAAACATTCAAGCGCCGGAAACACAGACACTCATCCCTCACCCAATTGATCACGGATCTGCATTCGTTGTTGCGTGTGTCACGGATAGCTTGGGTCAAATTGTCCGCCCACTGCCGCCTTGGGTCCTTGAGGTTGGGAAAAACAAGTATCAGAGAAGACTGACTTAACACTTGTTAGCTTCTATAATTGTGCGTGCCGGAGAAGAGTCAGATCTGCCATTACTTCGTCATTTGCTTCTCCACTTAATTTGCCTGAAAGCTTGACACAACTATAGTGAGGACCAATTTTCTTCCTCCAGTGACAAGTGATGTATTCGGTAACATTCTCCCTTCGAGAAGAAAGCGGTGTTTGACCCAGATTGCGTGGCATTTGCCCGTGCGTGCATCTTTGAGGAAAGGCATGCATGTTCAGATACTTTATGCTTCCACTGGGGAGTGAACAAAGCAAAATTGGCTTCTTGATTCTCACTGGACATTGTGCTCCTGGGCCTGCCCTTGCTTGTGTGTGCGTGTTTATGCACGAAAAAAGACAAAAGAGAAAGTGTTGCACCAACCCACCCGTGCAACTCAGAAAATAAAGGAACAGGAACTGAGAAAGGGGAAGTCCTGGTCATGTGGAAGGTCATGTGATCACACTCATCAGGTACTGGTAACTGTACGAGGTTTGCTTTTTATATTTCCTTCTTTTGGCGTTGACAGTGCCCCATGAGAATACAAATGAACCACATCAAGTTACTTTCCTTCTCCTATCACTAATCTTCATTCAAACTCTTGAAACTTTCAAAAATATTTTGGAATCATACTGATTTTAGGGATTTAAAAAAAGAAAGTTTAACCTAATGGCTATGAAGGCCAGAAAACTGAAAGTTTAATTCAACTTTGTCAATCTCTTTCAATAGTTTTTATTTCAAGTACTCTGAAAACATTATTTTAGTTTGAAAATTGGTCAAAGAAAATGTGCAGATTGGCTAAAACATGAGACAAAAGGAAACCTTTTTGTACAAAATTGTTTTTTTTAAAAATTGTAAAATATCATGCATGATGGGGGTTGTATTTGAGAAGTAAATGTTGCTACAGTATCTAAACTTTATTTTGATTGCATGCTAAGACATTTAGAGCAATAAAACAAGCCAAAATAAGCCCATAGCTAAGCAAGTTTTTTCCCTATTCCCTTTATGCCCCAAAAGCTATTTTTATAAGATCAGAATAAAATCTCTTGTATGGTGATTGTTGCACACTGGTAGTACCTTTGTTGGAGTGTTGTTTTGGCTTGATAAAATCAAGCAATGGGTACACCACTGCAAAAAGAAGGAAATATAAAAAGCAAACTTCGTATACCCATGCCATGCAGGCTGCACCAGGCCCAAAAAGGACCTTGAATAACCACAGTATCATTGGGCTTGGAAATGAGCACCCTTGGTAGAGATGGAACCTCTTTGTGGCGGTGCACCTTGGTGGTGCAGCCTCATGCAGACCATCCTGTTTCTTGACATTGTTTTCTCCACTGTGTACTTTTTGGGTTGCACAGTCAAAAGAACAGCGACAAACAAAATCTTGTTGTGCCCCTCCCTGGCTGGTTGCACCAAACCATGTCCAGATGACACAACCTGGACACCCTGACATTAATTCTTTGTACCAAAACCTGGGTACATGGGGTCATCCATCCTTGGGTGAAACATGTGACAACTGACCTGGATATTTCATCTTTGGCACTGTATCCAGTGAGTAATAAGGCTGAGCAAGTTTTTAGCTTGTGCACTGGTTGACATTGGCAACAATAGTGACGTGTTCTGACAAGCAGCTTACGCTGCGGCCCGGTGGGAGTGTGTTACATTCATGACCCACTTGTTCGTGAAAGCAGATCATCAAAGCAAGCAATTGCTGGTTCACAGAAAATCGAGGAGCCGTTTCTGCTGGCGGTGAAGGAGACGCTGGGCGACCGCTACACCGTCAGTCTCGAGTTCTCGTACAAACGTACCATCAGCTTCGTGCTACGCAACCTGTCCGAAGGCTTCAGCCAGACACCGGGGCAGCACGGCGCGGAGGGCGCCGCAACATGACTGCATGAAGCCAACGAATTCAACGTCCGTCTCATGTATGATGCCAACAGATGACTGTCTATATCTGAGGAGCAGATAGAGAACAATTCCTTTTCAACTGTATAATTAATAGCACAATTTTCTTTGACAACACGCATTTGTATTCCCAGCGGATTCCGAACCCTTTAATCTCGAGATCAAACAAATCTGCTGAAAGAGTCTCACCGAATGAAAGCAAAACAAAAGTGACCATGTTCTGCAGGTGCGAACGTTTCCGTCTTTGCTCATGCAGCAAGAGAAATCAAAATTCAGACGCGTGCACAACCGATTTCGCTTGGGGAAAGGACAACATTTTGGTCTGTGTTGTTCTCTTCTTTCTTTCCCCTCCTTGAAAGAGATGAAGAGAGCATGATGCAAAGAGCGCGTGCACATGATCTCTGACACCCGACCATAATTCCGTGGGCAGAAAACTTTCTTTGACTGTTCCAGAAAATCCGTCTCTTGCAGCGATGGCCCACTCGGCTACCTCAGATGAGTTACTGATGGGGGGTATGTATGCCATGGGAGCCAAACTCAAGAATCTATGGCAGCCAAACGGCGTTCACGACCTACTTGGCCTGAATGGTACATAGTCATCTGGGGACCCCAAAGAGTATTGTGGTGGGCTGATGGCCCATGCATGCACTTGGCTGGCTCAGATAAGTTACTGATGGGGGTATGCATGGGAAGCAAACTGCAAGATGGTGGCTAAATGGCATGACCTTCTCAAGTCAAATGGTGTATAGTCATCTGGGGACCTCAAGGAGTGTTGTGGTAGGTTGATATCCCACTTAGCTGGCTCAGATGAGTTAATGATGGGGGAGAGCACAAGAGCAATAATCCAAGATGTTGACTAAATAGTGTGACCTACTTGTGCCAAATAGTGCTTCAAGTCATCTGGGCACCCAATGGCTGGCTCCGATGAGTAACTGATGGGTGTGTGTGTGTGTGTGTGTGTGTGTGTGTGTGTGAGAGACAGAATTCAAGGTAGTGGCCAAATGGCATGACATCCTTATGCTGAGTGGTACATGAAGTCATATGGGGACCCAGGGACTTTGTGGTGGGGATGGCCCTTTTGGCTGGCTCAGATGAGTTGAGTCAGCCCAGATGAGTTACTGACAGGGGGGGGGGTAACTCATCTGAGCCAACTGAGTTGCTCAAGACAACTCACCTGAGCCAGATCAGTTACAACCCCCTGGGTATCTCATCTGAGCCAACTGAGCTGGCTCAACTGGGCTTAAAAAATCTCAGAACTAGTTCCTGAACAGAACATTTCTGATAATTCCTTTTCACACATTGCATGACCATTTCTGCTGTGTTGCCAACATTTAAGCACTTCCTTGCATTCAGGTGCTCTGAGCCAGCCAAAAGGGCCATCCCCACCACAAAGTCCCTGGGTCCCCATATGACTTCATGTACCACCTGCCTGCTTTCTTCTTGCTGCCACATTTTGATTTCTGAGAGGATAATTTTTTAGTCCTGGGGAGAAAATGTCACAGCAGGCCAGGGGGTCCAGGCCTTTTCAAAACATGCTTGGTTCTCGACCTGATATTCTCGAAAAGAAACCCTATCTCTGGATATCCCCCGCCCCGGGCCAAAGTCTGAGACATCGCGCACACACCGCATACCAGATGATTGCACTGGGCGCGCGTTCAATGTGTCAATATAAGATTGCACGGAAACTGAAAAGCTCCTTCCAGTCAGACCTTGCCTTTGGCTCATTTTCGTTTCATCCGAGGCGATCCAAGCCCCCAATAAGTCAGATAATGCACAATCGGTTGACCTTTTCCCGTCAATTAATGTGAGCACAGGCAGACCTTTGTGGACCCTGGGGGAAAATATCAAGATTGTACAGAAATCGGATTGAAAGATATCGGTTTGACAACCTTCATTGAGACTCACTTTGGTCCGCTTCTTTTCGACTTCATCTTCGCTGTGCGCGAACCACTGCAATTTGGCGAGTTATCAGGTGCACCGCAAGCTTCGACCACGTGGAAAGTTCGTCTCATAGCTTGCTCAAACACGGATGGCGCACATTTGTAGGATATGATCAGATTCGCAGCCAACACTCGAGGTTTGAGAGTTCGGCCCGGCAACACCTGATACCGAGTAATCTTCAAAGGGTTTGATCTCGGCGGGACATGCAGATCAGGAAAGGTTACAGGAAACTCTCTTGGTCTCACTTTGGTACTTCACTCGACCGTCCATTTCCCCCTTTCTGGCCTGCTGTGTTTACATCAAAACCTTTATGGACAGGAAATTTCGGGAGAACTGACCAGAAATACTACTTGCTTTGGAGTGTTCTTGAACACAGTCGAAAGGAATTCGTGCACGGAGATTCATGCTGTAGAAATCATCTTTGCCATCCATCGAGCGTACACTGTTGCTGCAACACGCCCGAGATCTAGCAGAATCTCGTTCTGTGCAGGGACCCTGCATCAATATTTTTGCGAACCTTTCCCAGAAATGAGACCGTGTCCTGCGTCCGGATTTTTCATGGGCTGGTTGATGCTTCACGAGTTTCAAGGGATTGATGTTTGGCCCTCCCTCCAATTCAGAGCACGCCACGCTTCCGATCAATGAGCACAAAACAACATTCTCAAGTTGACATTTTATTCCTGCACGAACTGATAAAAACTAAAACTCAAAGAAATGAATTCAGTTTCCTCAAAACAACCCCCGGTTCGCCACACGACTGTGCTGTTGAGCTGTGGGAACCCTACGGCTTCCCTTCCCCACCTTACAAGTCGTCAAACACGATGTACGCAGAATCTCTCCTTGAGGGTTCGACGTGAACAACAAACCACCCACTGCGTTTCACAACATTCAAAATCGAACCTCAATGCCACACCACTTCAGAAAATTGTCGGGAAATACTGTTCGAGAGCAAAAGCCAAGGTTTGAATTTTAACAGCAAACCGTTAACAGGGGATTTCGCAGTGGGGTGAGATAGAGGTCCGACTATTCTCCTGGGCACTTCCTCAGAACGTCATGGTCCAAAGCCTTGGCGTCAAAGATCCTGCTGTGGAACCCCTGGTGGGCGGTCACTGACGAGTGTCTCCACAAGGAGGTGAAAGAAAACCAATTTCCTGAACAACCGGCATTTTCTCTGAGCTCAAGACACCGAAACTTGTTTCACATTTCACCAAACGTTTCTACAGATTTCCACCTCACCACAGGTCCCACAGTAGTGTGCCAGTCACTGATGCGCGACGATGCGACAGACGGCCGTGTTCATCTCCGTGCCCGGGAGACAAAGAAACGGAAGCCTGACTTACCTGCAAGAAACAAAGACAATTTTCACGTGGACATTCCAAAACGACAGAGCAAACACGACGCATCCTGCAGCTGCATTCGAAACCTCACTCAAAAGTCGCACACAGAAATGAACTCGCCCCTGAACACAACGAACTGGCCCTCGTGAAGATTTGCCCTGCAAGTCAAAGACACTTCCATGAGTTAGTTTTCCCTCAGCAGGCTATCACAGGCTGAAAGCACAGAGCATGTCGGATCTGCCACCAGCGGTGCACTTGCAGCCTTCTTGTGGCGTAGTCCACCTGTTTGTGCGGACAGAAACACTTCCAGTTTCCGTTGTTCCATTTGCTCAAGCGAAGGAGGAGCGTTGAATGTCTTCTCCGGCACCCGTCTGAAGTCAAGTCAGATCAAACCCGAATGTACGGGTGTTTCTGCAGCCGAAAACAAGCTGAAACGGGTTTCCAAAATGCACACCACTCATTCAACTCACACGCATTTGAACTCGGATCAAAGTTTGCTAAAAACAAAGGCACAGTCATTTCTGTCCCCTTTTGCCCACCGTCCTATCCTGAGCCAAACACTGTTTTGAAGGGTCGAGGTTGAGATGCTGAATTCGTTGACTTGGGAGAAGAGGGACAGACTAGACTAGATGCATGTCAAGCAGTTGTCCAGATAGGTTGGTTCTTTCGCATTTTTTCTGCTTTCCACGGAGACTTTTTGGCGTTCTTACAGAACAAAACAGCGCCAGCTGTCGGACGCAGCAGAAATTTACTTGATTGCAAAACGTACATATTGTGCTTTCCACTCGTTCTCCAATGCCAAAAAGCAAGTTTCTCGTTTTGTTTGCTGAACAGGTTTTGCTACACCCTGCTGTAATGCAGTGCACAAGTTTCGACAGGGTTCTTGGGGGGGTGGTGGTGGTGTGAACTCGTGTTCCAGGGTTCCAAATACGACCCATAAAGGGGCTCGAAATGACTGAATTCAGTTGTCGCAAAAGCAACGCTTGGTCTCTCTGCTTTACCGGCACTTGTTTTCACACGTACACGAACACTCGAGCACTTTCTGCTCAAATATTGTTTGCTAAAAATGGAACGAAACCTACCTTGGTCACAGAAATCTTTTGGAACCCAATATGGCATTTTGTACTTTGCGCCTCTTCCATCTCTGATAGGTGTCTTTGCATTTCGTTTCAGCACCGAGTAAAACTTTTTAAGTTTCGGGACAGGCCCGAATGTACAGATGGTGTAATTCTAGTGTTTTGAAAAAAGAAAGCCTGAAGAATGGTTTTGACCTTGCGTGATGCTGTACATATTCACCACTCCGCCTGTAGCCCGGTCATCGCAAGGAGCCGGAACCATCTACAAGAGCAAGGCCAGAAAATTCGCTAAATCCGTGAAATGTAGCTCAATGTCCCGCTGAAACAAAATTGACCAACGTTGGACACATGTAGGCAGGAAGACACAAAGTTACACAAAGTTCACCTCTGCTGAACAAAAAGCTTTCGTTCCTGACGGCGCGAATAAAATTTCACACTGTGCACAACACACACAGGTGACGGAGGCAACATATGAGACACTGAATTGATAATCTCCTGGCTTATTCTGGTTGCGTGTTTTCTTGTTCCCACAAAAACGTCCTCGTTGCTACATATCCCCTCCCTTCTTTGCATTCCTCCGGATTGTTCTCGATGTTTTGACCAGCAGAAACACCAGTAGACTCTATCCACAAACGGCTTGTGACGTTCAGCGAAAATAAAGTTCCTTGTTGCAATTTGACCAGCAATTACAGTCAAGACAAATTGCTTTCTAAGTAATTATGCATTACGTGAATGAGACCAGAGGTTTCCATGTTGCTGACTGACTGCCTGAGCCTGAGCGGGCGATGTCGGTCTTGTTTGCCGAGCCAGACTCGAAATCGAGGCTGTCGATACCGCTGGAGAGAGGGACGCCCGGGTTTGTCCGCCGCGCACATCAAAAAGAGAAAGAGCGTAAGTCCGTGTTCCCGAGAAACAACACACACATACACTCACACACAAAACAAAAATAGACAGTCTTTTGCAGAGTGAACACGAATCTTGAGTGAGAGATCCAACCAAGCGAACGCGGGACAAGATCTTGTCCTATGTTGTTTGCCAAAATCCTGAGCCTACGACTCGATATGTATATGCTGGGAGCTTTTCTTTGTCATGAATTACCATTTTGAAATGGAGAAAAACATGCCTCTAAACTGACGAGAATTTTGTGCGGGAAAAAACTGAATTTGTATTTCAAACAAATGTTCATACCGCTTTACGTGGAGTATGAGATTTATTCAGGATTTGCTGGCTCATACCACATACAGCTGTAAAATGCACCTAAATAATAAAAAATAGATGTGAATAGTTTTCATCAGAATGACAGTCAAACAACAAATATGGCTTATTTTTTCAAACAGTAACAATTCGGATCGACACGTAACTGCAATCATTTGCGTTGTGATTCAGCCATCAGAAATACGAACACAAGAAAGGAAATTTCCTGTTTTCCCTCATGATGCCTCTTGGGATGTACTGACAACAATCTTGTCCAGTGTCTTTGTCTTTCCATGCCCAAGGTCTGTTCTGCATCTGCGCGTCATTTCGCAGCTTACCTTTTTTCTTTTCAGTTCTGTACATCCACAGGTGTGAATCCAGACTCGATACACTTACCGCTCAACACAATCGAGGCTCTCTTGATCCTGAGTGGTTAAAGAACTCACTCCATAATTCATACTCCTTGGCCAAGTTTATCCGTGGCAATTCATGAAAGTTACGTTCTTCACACCAAAGAGTTTGCTGTGTTTGGTTTTGTGTCAAATCAAACGCAAACGGAATTGATGAAGTATGAAGCACTTATATTTTTTCCTGGATGAACGGGTGCGCGAGCGCAGCGTTGATGGAGATGCGTTTGCTGGAGTCGAGGACGAGCATGTTCTCCAGCAGGTCCTTCAGCTGCCGCACTTTGCGCATCTGATCTTCGGGGAGGCGCTGGTAGCCGATCAGGTCGGCCAGCAGGTCCTTGGACGGGTTGATGGTCGTCAGAACCGTCACTTTGTCCTGCAAAACGGGAAGACGAATGCGCTCACGCTTTGCGGCTTCAAAACTACTGCCAGACAACTTCCTGCTGGCTCGAACGCAAGCCGCAAACTACGAAGTACAAAACGTGACAATCGTGATTTTGTGATGACTCGTACAGGTGAAACACACACTTTTAGAATGTCTGGCAAGATCAAGCAAGAAAAAATGCCATACGCAAGTTTACGTTGAAACGTAGTTTACCCTTTGCGTTACTTTGTCCACTTCGTGATACAAGAAACTGTAGTTGGAGTCAAAATGTTGGTCGCGGAAGGCGCTCTTGCGGATCAACTTGTTCGCCATTTTGCCTTTCACGTCCATCATAACTTTGAGCATCTCGTTGTTGGTTTTTCCCGGGAAGAGGATCTTCCCGGTGTACAGCTCGTAGATGGTGCAGGCTGAAGACCACATGTCCAAGCCATGGTCATAACCCTGGCCCATAACTGAAACGAAAAATGATGCCGGTATTTGTGACGCATATTCTCTGACAAAAATGTCTCCTCGAGTTCATTCAAGATCAACCTGACTGACCATCATGACAACTAGACTTTCAAGTAGACAATCAGCCGCGGGCAGCGTACATAGGCAGGACAGCACTTGTCCCAAACCACCAATGCCCCAGTCATCACTGTATCCCAGATAACGCTA
>JAAUXT010035678.1_pt1 | contig 66515 bp, 77 predicted proteins | sample 7278171 | NCBI WGS metagenome assembly JAAUXT01 (sample SAMN14350112, study PRJNA611818) | marine sediment metagenome | isolation source: surface marine sediment (1.8m) | place: French Polynesia: Moorea | collected 2018-08
TGGCCCCCCCGCCGGGGGGGTGGCAGCGCGGGGGGGGGGGGGGGGGCGCTGAGCTGGATAGGTCAAGAGGATGGGAAGAGAGGTAGGAGGGCGGGTGTTTGAGCAGGGCGTGAGTCGGGACCCGAGAGATAGACGTTTGTGGAAGGTGAGGAGAGGGGTGTGCAGACGATGTGTGTGGAAGGAAAGCTGCTACAGTGAATGGATAGGTTGGCGTGCAAGGAGGGCGTGTATCTGACAAACAACAGGAAGGGTGCGAGGTGTGCGTGTGGAGGCGTCGTTCTGACGACCCTGCTGCGCCCCGTGAGGGTCAAAGTTGTGACCCGCCTTGTCTTCTCTTTTCAGCTGCAGCGTCGACCTTGAACAAGTCGCCAACAACGGCAGCATGGACTCCGTGAGTACTTACAGCGCTACGGGAAGAATTGAGTCCTTTGATTGTTGTCTTCGAGAGTCAGTGACGAGATCTTGTGTAGAAAATGGTTGCGTCGCAGAAAATTGCATGTTGCAGTGGTGAGACTGTACTCATTGACCCGCGCGCGCGACGCTTTCTGACCCACATGTCACGTGCTGTCCTCTTGACGCAGTGGCTGCCGCTGGAGAACGTCAAGACGGGAATGATCCACCTGCGCGCCATCTGGCTGCACCTGAGCAAGGACCCCAACGACCTGGACAAGGTGAGCAATCGCGACCGGGGAAGGGGACAAGGTAGCGAGGCACTCGGGTGGACGTTCTGGGTGCGTGAAGCTGATGTGTTCAGGGACAAACACGGACAGCTGAACTGAAGGAGGGCGCTACACTCAGCAGGGAACAGGGCCCACACACAACGAATGGTCATGTACCCCCCCCCCCCCTCCAGCAGGACTTCGCGCGTCCTTCCTCCCCGCATTCCCCACTGAAAAGCCTCGTTTGCTTTCACACTTGGTTCAGTTCACCAACTGAAGCGTACATGTTGTCGCTGTGTTACCCCGCTGTTAGAACTCCCAAGCTCCGTGTGTGGCCTCCACGGGTCGATCTCGAGAGGTCCCTGGATCCCCAGGGCCTCTCAGCCCGTCCTGAACACGTGGGGCGTTGTGGTACTTTCAGATCACGTGGCCAAAGATGCTGGGTTACAGCAACGTTAGTCAGGTACCAGTACCTACCACTGGAAGTAAGGTCCGTTTCCCACTTGCTGCGTCATGCGTTGTGTCCCTCTGTCAGTCAATGGCTTTGGTGAGCCAGCGCCCGTTGACTTCAACAGGGGGTAGGTGTGATGCGTGACGCGTCCAGTGCGAAACGGGTCTGACGCAGGGTGTGGGGTCTGCTTCAAAGTTCAAGCAGTCGTTGGGAAGAAAAAAACCTGAGACAGTGGAGACTGCTTGAAAACGAACGTGGAACATTTTTCAGGAACATCAACTTTGAAAACCTGATGTTTTTGGCTTCAGATCCTCGCTTCTGACTCTGTGGCGGAAGCTCCTCTTGCGCAGCAGTATTTTCGTGTTACCTGTCGGAACACAAGCAGCTTTCCCTGTCGCAGTCACTCCTCACGGTTGGATCAGCTCGACATACTGTGTGAAGAGGAAAAGGTCTGTTTCACACAGGATGGTTCGTGGTTTTGTCCCTGTACAAGTCACTGCGCTGCGCGGACTGGGACAGGGACGCAACGCACGGTGCATCCCACGTGAAATTGTCCTCTGCTTCTGTTCAAATTTCTCGAGACTTGCGGTCTGTTGAGCGGGTCCAACCTGACGCCCCCCTGCCCCGTGTTCGCTGTAAGGGACCCACCCCCTCCAGGGTCGGTGAACCTCACTGTTTTCGTGTTTCTGTTGCAATTTTACATTCAATGTTTCCTGTTTTGTTGGCCACAGATCGACGAATTCGAAAGTTTAGAGTCCCTGGACGAGGTCGTCGTTTTCACTTTTAAATTTTGTCATCTTCAGTACAATTCACAATTCGTCCCAATAAGTGTCTTCATTATGCACCAGGAGATGGGTTGTTTTTCTTGGCAATGCACCAGAGAAGCTGTAAGATTTCGTAAGATCCACACCCAGGGTTGTCTGTTCGTCGGTGGTTTTCCGACAAACGTGCGGTTTCTGCGCTCACGTGTAACGCGCTCGTCCGCGCGTGCACTTGCTTTGGCCGAAAATCGCTATTTCCTACGCGCGGCACTGCGTTGCATTTCAGAGGAGATAGTTTTCACTGTCCGGCATGACCAGATTCCTTTTCTTGAAAATTCTTCGGTCACACCAACAATGAATATGAGATGAAGCTGTGGTGGGCAAACGCACACGGTTTCTTGTCAAACCGTCGCTCTTGTGTGTCCATTGGGTTGAGGGTCACACACACACACACACACACACACACACACTGCTCGTCAGGTTGTCCAGCAAACAGCGTCCGGTCTGTCTCGCACTGGATGCGACACGCATTACGCCCCTCCAGCTGTTTGTGAGTCAGTAGACGCTGCTGCGTCTCAGCCTGTTGACAGGACGCTTCCAGTGCGAAACACCCGGTGTCTGGTCGTGCGTCTCCAGCGAGAGACTGTAGTTATTTTCTTTGATCCACAGCGCATTTGTTCTTTTGTTAGCAGCAATGCCTGGTGACATTTTGTTTGTTTGCGTGACAAGCGCTTAAGCCATATTTTTGATTTGCTATATATTTCATTGTTTGTGTTGTAGACTGTTGAGTCCTTTCAGCAGATTACCCAGACTGCAATGTTGTTGGAGAGCTCCCCACACTTTCTGTTGAATTGATGAAGAATCTGGTTGCAGGTGACTGCAGAATGTAATTTTGAATGCGCTGTTTTTCTCTGCACAGAGTCGAGGGAAATGGGTAGAGTGGTCCTCGTACACGTGTTCGGGCACTGAGGTTACCACCGCTCACTGCAGGGCAAACACTCACGCAAACTCACTCCGGTCTCCCAGTGGATACAGCTGACCAGCGGGATAGGGGGGCAGCTTCCCCTACAATAAAAATCTGGAACCCCACCAACCCGTGCGTTGGTGGGCTTTTGTTGGGACCACATGGGTCGAGCCTCGGAGCTCAGTTCTGAATTAGCCAGAGATTATCTTGCTGCATCCATGGTTGTGGATTCAGGCAAATTCCTGGCAGAAACTGCAGACCGGAGGAGTTTGTCCGCGAGTGGTTTGTACGCACACACAGCGCAGTTTCGAGTTGTTGAAATTTCCTCCACCAGAGTGAGCCACTGAGTAGCGTTGAGTTGACAACTGACGGAGAGTGACATACATGACAACAGTAGTCAGTGGCGGATCCACGGGGTTCAGACTCACCCACTCTCACGCATCTTTCCGCAGCCCGCGTGCGCCGCTTCGTGGACGTGGTCAGAAAACGTCACTTGCATGTGTGTTTGGGGGGGGACGATTTTCAGGGGGGGGTCCCGCCAGTTTGACCACACCAACCAGTTAGTGAGGCCAGAACCATCACAGCTAGTGGCGGTGGGTCTGACGCTACATTTGGCTGCACGGACTGTTGAGTGCGCCAACATTCTTGTCCATACATGATGGAAATTACTCGTTTCCACGTCAAATCCTCCGTTTCAAACTCTTGGTCTTCTCGTCGAAGTCTTGACACACCTTCCCGTAAAGGGCGAGACCCTCCTGGGCCGAATCGTGGATCCGCCGCTGTAACTCACTCGTGTGTGACGTTTTAAAGTCGCTTCACTAAGAATCCGCGTTGCAGCGTCGTTCCTGGTGCCGTGCTGCCTGTGTGGGGAGGTTGTTCACACTGAGCCGCAGTGTGGGTGTTGGAAACACAGCGTGCTTTCCGTTTGGAGTGCAAAATTTGACACCGCATTGATGGTTCAAAGTGACTACTGGTCTGACCTTGGGCCGGTCCGCTGATCGGAGGTCAGTCTGACTCCTGTTCTGACTCACCTCGGACCTGGTCGTCTCACCGCTGGTGTGACCTCGCTGCTGGTCAGACGTCGAGTCTGACCGCTGGTCTGTTCACACCGCAGGAGAGCGTGGACGATCCACTGTGCTGCAGCCTCAGCCCCAGCCCCAGGGTACCCTGACGTGATCGGGCCCAGTTCACGCCGGATGCGTTGCGTCTCTGCACACGTCCGTGACCACAGCGTCGCCGTGTTGATGTCGTGTTCACAGGGACGCAACGCGTGACGCATTCCGTCGTGAAACGAGCCTCCTTGGGTTTTATCCGATTCCGTTATGTTGATCCGTTTGTTTTGACGTGTCGAAACACTTGTTCCGAAAAACGTGTGACCTTTACTTTGTTTCGGTTTGAGTTGTGTCGTACGTCTCTTATTCTTTCCTACCCTTTTCACTTTGACACCAACTGCACACGTAGACTTAATTTTGCTTCTGTTTCACTTTGACAACCAACCCAACACAAATTAGTGAAAACGAACATTCAGTATCTTTGCTTCAGTTGATTTCTTCAATTTCTTTCCTCAATGAAGACTTTGTTGTGAACGTCACTTCTCACATAATGCTGTTCTCGAACAAGTGGAAAACGCACCTCATTCGCACCGCGTCCACGCGCATGTCCGTGCCCTGTTGATGCAGGGCGCGTCGAGTAACGCGTCTTGTTCACTGGACGGGAACCGACGGGCGCGCTCTGAACGTGGCGCGAATCGGGTGCGGACGTGTTGACGTCGCACGTATCGAGATGTGACACGCCTCTCACGTTCTGCACGTGTCACGTTTCAGTCGGAGGCGTACAACCAGCAGCAGGCGACCAAGTCGGGGACTGACGAGTACCTCGCGTCCGCGCTCCTCATGGTGACGCTCGACTCCGCCAAGGACCTCCCCGTGAGTACTCCATACTCCATGCCCCACGTTGGCTTGAACTCATCGCGAGCCCCACCCATGAGGGGACCTTGAGTACTCACTTACACGTGAGTTCTCAACCCACAGTTTTTGGTGCAAAAACCGATTTGCAAGTCCGGATTTGTACTTCTCTGTGTGAGGTGTGTGAGAGTTGACCAACAAAAGGGTGTGTTTCGTTTTGCTGTTGTCGGAGTGATGGTTTATGTTTGTTTCCTGCTGCGAACCAACAAATGAAGGGCGACTACATCCCGGGCGCGGTACTTCGTCACGTGATCACGCGCACGCGCACGTCATGTCAGACAAGACTCAAAATATAATTCTCAGCCCTGCTGTTTTCTAATCCAAAATTGAGTGCAAAAATTTTCACGGCGAAAATGTTGAAACAACCTGACATGATGTGCCAAGTTTTGATACCAAGAACAGTGTTTCTGTCCTCTGCTGCGAGTTGCTCCTCCAAACCGCTTTGATCGCTGCACACTGGAAGAGGTCACGTCGTCGAGCGGTTTGCACGCGGGCGCACGCAGATGCATTGCGGACAGCCTCAGCCAGTTCCTTCCTGGATCCGCCGCAGAAATGTCCGCAACTGAAAGGTTTTTTTCACCTGCAGCTTGGTTTTTGTCACAACCAAAATCGAATCTCTGCGAGCTGCGTGGCGCCCGCGTGAAGATCACTTTCGTTTCTGAAGGATTGAAGTGAATCTGTTACCATGGAAACGCTTGAACAGCGTTCTCAGCCTTCTCTTGTCTGCTTCACAGCTCTGCGTCTGTGAGTGACTCTGTAGAAAACGTCTTTCAACAAAAAGAATTCACACGCAGTGTGTCTTGTCTCCGCCACATCAGATGCTTGACGCCCGCTCTGTGTCACATCTCTTCACAGCGTCTTGAAGCGACGACGTACGAGGCTTGTCCTTTAATTTTCCTTCTTTTTGCGATAGAAACGGACACTGTCGACCAAGGAAAGAATGAAGACATGGATGTTGCTTTGAAAGGTCTTTACTGAAATACCAAACAAGTAACTTCCATTCAAAAAACTTTTCCTTTGAGTAACAGCTGTTCAAAAACAGAGAGTCCGAGGGTGGTCGGCGATCACATGCTATGTCTGGAACAAATTCTGCTCATCCTGAGCCAACCTGAAGAAAGTCCAAAGCAGGAGTCCTTTAATGCACTGGGGCAATGCCTCTCTTCCCTTGACCTTCGAAATATTCGCCTCCAGCTTCAATGCACTTCCTGTACCGGATCAAAAGTTTGTCAAAACAGTCCTGGAAATCAGCCAGTGGAATCTCCCTCAGCATGCGCTTCACTGTGGTCTTGACATCTTCCAGATTGTCAAATCTGTATCCACGAATCTTAGATTTGAGGAGAGGGAATGCCCAGTAATCGCAGGGCGAGAGGTCAGGACTGTACTGAGGGTGTGGCCACAATTTTTCAGCCATGTCGATCATCATCAGGAAACCCAATGTTGGTGCAGACACATGTGGAGATGCGTTATCCTGCAGCAAAAGGAATTTCTGTTCCTTCCAAAGAGCTGGGCGTTTCCTTCTCACAGCTTCGCGCATCATGCACAAAGAGTCCATGTAAATGTCAGAGTCAACAGTTCCATCATCATGAAAAAATGTGCACAGTGGCCCATGTGAATCAAAGTACAGGATCAACATTGTTTTCCGCTGTGAACGCCCACGCAAGGCTTTCTGGGGGCGTGGTTGGTTGGGCATGGTCCACTCCATATCAGCAAACTTTGTGTGCGGGTCATATGTGAAAACCCATGACTCATCAGTTGCAATCAGCCTTGCCAAGATGCCTGGATCATGCTCAAGTTCGGCCACATTTTGTTGACAGATGGAAACCCAGAAATCCTTCTGTTGCTGTGTGAGTACTTTAGGCACATACTTTGGAGCCAATTTGCGCACTTTGAGGTCCTTTCTGAGGAGCTTGTGTGCTGTTGTCTTGCCCATCCCATGGCGTGCAGCGACTTGCCTGACTGTCACTCGTCGATCTTCTTGAAGCTGCTCTTGCACAGCTTCTTTGGCCTGTTCTGTACGTTTGGAGATTGGTCATCCGGGGTGGTGGCAATCCTTGGTGTCTCTGTTGGGCTCCTCAGTGAATCTCTTGAACCAAAATCTGATTTGTGTCACGCTCAGGGCATCGGCATTCCATGCAGATTGCAGCTTCGTGATCATAGACTTGACAGATTCACCAGCTCGCACACACATTTTGATTGCTGCCCGCTGTTCTCTGCGACATTCCATGGAAATGCCCAGCAAAAGGAGCACAAACTTCCAAGCAGCCATGGCTGATCGCCGATGTTGAGCAAACTGCCGACCTTTGTGACCTCATTCCTCAGTCTCCTGTCGCGTAATCAGGTCAATCTTTTGCTCAGCATGTGCCAGAGACCTTGATCTACAGGTCGGAATCGACGATCACCGATCATCTTCCCTGTGTCATCGCCATCACTCAAAAAAAAGGAAAATTAAAGGACAAGCCTCGTATTTGGAAGCGTTCCGCGAACTTCACAGCGTCAGATCTCGTCGTGTTCTCGCCTTTGCGTTATCTTCGTTAAGATTTCGATCTTCAACCAACGAGGTTGCTCCCTGTGTGAAGGAGTCGGGGTCCGCCTGACGGACGAGATGTCAGGCACGTTCGGTCCGTGGCATTTGTGTTTGCAGTCCACGTTCTCTGTCCCATGCGCAGATTGGTGGCGCCACTGACTCTTGAGACGCAGCGTCTGACGCTGTTCGGTGTGTGCGCGTGTGTGTGGACACGCAGTGTTTGACGCTGAACAAGTTTTGTGTGTGCGTTTGCAGCGCTCGAAGAAGTCGATGTCTGAGCCGAGCCCGCTGGTGAAGATCTCGGTCGGGAACGAGGTGGAGAAGAGTCTGCCGCGGACCAAGACGACGGACCCCAAGTGGGAGACCAACTTCTACTTCCTCATCTCGGACCCGCGGCAGCAGGACGTGCGCTTCGAGGTGAGTGCGCAGATCCACAAGCGCAGGACACAAACTTTGATGTCCAGGCAACAGTGAACTGGGTTGGGTCCTGCGGGTGCGTTCGCGCATGAAGGAATGCCGCCGATTGCCGGACCTTCACGTCTCGTGCATTGCAGAACACCAAGTCAACCTCAATTCTTTCGCTTGCTCTGCAGGTGATCGACAGCAACAAGGACAAGAAGCTGGGCTCGCTCGTGGTTCCCATCAAGACTCTGCTCGGGGCGCCCGACATGGTGGTGAACCGGCCCTACCGCCTCATGGAGTCGGGCACCACGTCCAAACTGACACTCAGACTCTGCCTCAGGGTCGGTACCGCACACACAGATACAACACACACACACACACACACACACACACACACACATGCGCGCGCGCAGGCAGCACTCACGGACAAACTTGGTCCTTGGTGTAGTTGCAGGGTTTGTCTCTATCTACCCTCCTTTCTGATCCTCTCAGCTTCTCGTTGCAAGGGAAGTTGAGTTGATCCTCGCACTATTCCAGCGCCCCCCCCCCCTGGTCCCGCCTCATCCGGCTCAGGTCACTCCACGAATCGTCTCCAAACCTGCCGACGTTCGCCACCATGACACGCTTGTTCTGTCTTCTTGTGCATTGCTTTCGGTGCATTCTTTCGTGTGGAGTCCGCGCGTCTTTTCACGCAGTGTTCTTGTTTCCCAGGTTCTGACGTCGGAGCTGCCCGCCGCGTGGGCGCGCGACGACCTCCCGACGCACACGACCAACGTCGCCGAGGGCGGAACCAGTGAGTACCCACCTACCTACCTTTGGGTCACGGGGCTCACACAGGGTGTGCCACGTGTTGCGTCCCTCATCTGTGTGTCTCAAGCGGCAGCACAGTCGCTTGCATGCATTTGGACTCAAGGTATGACGCCACCTGTGTGAGCCCGACCGTGAAACATGTTGCTTGCTTCTTTCGCGCAAACAAAGCTGGCACGCGCACACACACGTAGTGTCTGTGTTCATTGATGTGGTTTTGGTTGTGACATTTTCAAGCGGGTACCGCCTCAAGTACGTATCCCGGTTTACTTGTTTTGGTCACCTTTGGAGCTGACGCCAAGCTGTCGTATTCTTTGGGCGCGTGTGATGTACTCGCGTTTCGTTCTGTCACGTGTTGCTCTCCCTTGACGTCTTGTAACCAGCATCTCAGTGGGAGAAGGGGTCTTCTCACTCAGAAATTGACCCGTTTTTGCGTTGTGCCGTCTTCCATCTTCTTGCCATTTCTCTTTCGTTGGCGTGTGCGTCTGAAGGTGGTTCCAGGCTTTTCCCACTGCACTTTTCTGGTGCAGGTGACACAGTTGAGCTCGAGCTCTCGGTGGCAAGTCTTGACTTTGCTTCACTTCATGTCACACCGCTTTGCACCTGTGATCAGTCCATGTCCGCCGCCTCTCACCAGGGAGCGCTGCGTGATGAGTGGGTCACGGGGAACACGACTAACGTGCGGTTGGGATTCTCACGACAACTCCGTCACATCTTTGCTTCAAAACCGTGCGTGCCGGGCACAAGAGCATCTCCAGAACATAGGGCCCCGCATAGAACTTGAGGTTGCACGGAAACGGACAAGTCTAATCGATTCCAGAGAGCGCCGTTGTTCACGAAAATAAACAAGTTATTGCCATCACCGGCCGGGTCCTGCTCCTCTCCTCGCGCCTGCTCTTCTGCGCATGCGCGTCCGCACTGCGCACTGCATAGTGCTCACAGCCTATGAAACATGGTGGTGTAAACTAGTGCCGAGGTCACCTCTCCTCTCTCTCGTCTCTCCGCAGGTGTCGACACGGGGACGGGAGACAGCGAGCCGGCGGCGGCCGACACGAGCAAGGCGCCCGCGGCTCCAGGTGGGGGCTCCCCCTCCAAGCAACCGCCCTCCCCCGCCAAGAAAGGTAACCCCCGTTTTGCGTACCAACTAAACGACCCTGCGTGAGCGTTTTGTGCTGTTGTTTTCTTCACGAAACTGAGATCTGCTGTAAAGCAAGGTCAACCTCCCCACCCTGCATGCATCGCCGCACGAAAAAAAGTAGAAAAGGAGGAAAGTATGCTGATAGTAGTGAAGGTCTGGTATCTCTCTACCAGGACCGAGCAAAGTCTCAAACCAGAGTAGAACTGGCAGAAGCTGTTCAGAATGTGAATCTCCTTGGTACTGATTCGTACGGTGGAGCACGGCGCACTCGTTTCCGATTGGCACACACACGAGGAGTAAAAACCAATGACGGCGCGTCTTTTCACACGATTACCGGGCCTGTTTCATCGAGTCATGCCTCGTGACCTTGCACGCTGCAGCGCACATTGTCTTGTGCAGGGACTCAAAGTGTGACCAGGCCAGGTTCTGTTTTCAACGGTCGCGACTCAGCCGATGTGCGCGGTTTTACTTTCTCCGACTCGTTCAGTGCACCATTCGCTGAAGGAGGTCGTGGAGCGCGCAGCGTCCCGTAGTGACGCAGCGTTGCCATGGCGACGCAAGGATGTTTAGACGCAGACAGTCCTTCATCTTCAATCTGTTTTTACTTTCAGAAGGTAAGCGCTCGTGTTCTCTTCGCTTTTGTCGATAGTTCTGTTGTGTACAAACGCAGGGCACCTCACAACGCTGAAGGGTTTGATGCACGAGCTGTTCGATTCGAGCGCTGTGACCGCCAACCGGCAGTATTCAATGCTCGAATGATCACCAGTTCTGAAAATTCCTTTCGAGTGCAAGCCCACCAGGCAGTGTGGTAGATTTGGCCCTCCGAGTTGGTGTGGCTATTAGAGTGTCTTATTTGGCTACGTTGCACCTCCAGCTGGTGTGGTGAGTTAAAAACAGAATTCAAGATCACCAGGTGGTGATTGGCAAAACATCGCTAGTTGGCGGTTGACGCTAAAAGAAAGCGGGATTTTCCCATGGCTCACTTATTGTTTGGAAACTACGAACAATGTTGATCCAGGTCAACCCAGGTCAACCCATCATAGTTGTGAGGTGTGCTCTCTGACAGTCACGTAAGGTTGCTTCGCAAGTCTCTCGCTTCACGGTGGCAAAATGCTGCACGGTATTTCTTCAAAGGGCACTCCCGTAGATTTCAGCGTTGTTGTGCCAACGAATGAGATTGTCTCTCCCAGACTTGTGCGGAGCGAAGTGCGATGTCGATGAGGTGGGGCTGTCCCCAAAACTGCGCCCACGCGTGGGACCACAACCAGAGTCGACAGCAAATTCTTAACTGAAATTGCGCCCAAGCAAGATCAAAATTTATTCACGATAAGAATATTGAGTTTGTCTTTCGGAGACAGAGTTTTGGCCGGGTTCACACAGTGCTGTATCTTGCGTTGCGTCCCCGTGGAAGTCGAAGGAACAGCGTCGTCAGCGACGCAGTTCCCGTTGACTTGCAGGGACACGACGCATGCGTGACGCTCCCCGTGATGGACACTCGTCTTTCTGTTCGTATTCGGAAAATAAGGTTCCTTTTTCGAAACAAAGTCGTCAAGTCCTTAGCTTATCTGTCATGAAATGATCGATTGAAGCACTCTCGCCTCTGATCGACGGACTGACAAAGACATAACATTTGCGCACTCTGCAAGCAAACTTCCCTGTGTTTTCTTGGGCTCTTCTTCGTGGTTTTTGCTCTGGCCTACACTGCATCGCAAAAATGCTACATTTCCACAATCCGGAACAAAAGGCACTGCGTGGGTATCTGTTCGAGGTTTCTCTGCATTCTTTCTTCACTGTTTGCACGAAGACATTTGGATCACTGACTAAATTTTCAGCGCTGAGGAGGGGCAGGAGCTCCGGGGCGGCGCCCACCACGCGCCCGTTGGAGCGAGCGCTCATCGACGGCAGCGACCGGGTCTTCTACGACCTGGAGACGAGCGGCCTCGGTGAGTTCAGGGAACACACACACACACACACACACACACACACACACACTTGCGCGCGCACAAACAAGCACACACACGCTTACACAACGAAGATCTTTGTTCACATTTTCAAACGCGCAGCATCCCGTCAAGCTGTGGGTTTCGTGCAACCGAGATTGCGTTCTGGTGTGTGTGTGTGTGTGTGTGTGTGTGTGTGTGTGTGTGTGTGTGTGTGAGTGAGTGTGTGTGTGTGAGTGTGTGTGTGTGTGAACTTGGTTGGCGTCGGGGTGGGGACAAAGCAACGATTCCTTTTCTTTGTGGTCAATACTGCTGCTCACCAAGCCCGAGTTTGTCACTTTACCCCCCTCCCCCTCCACGCAACCCAATGGGGAATTCCTTCAACCATTGCCGCCCCTCCCGGTATAGTAGCAAATGGTTGGTTTGGGAAATGATTTCTACCAGGCAGGCAGGCAGCCATGGCCTGTTTGCTAGAACAATGCAGCTGTGAGCACAATGGCTGTTGTACGGTACTGCGGGCTCATTGATCTTAGACACGACTTCATCAAACGCGTCAATCCGGGAAGACCCCGTATGTAACAACCTCGAGTTGTGTTTTCATGACATGTGACAGCAGGTCAAAGAAGTGGAACAGAAAATTGTACACGGAAAATTTGTCCTTGCAAAGCGCGGCACAGCGCTTTGTCTGGGAAATTCGACGCGACGTTGTGACGTTGTTTCCCCTCAGGTTCGGACGCTGCGATCCTGCAGCTCTCGGCTGTGTGCGGATCCCGGGAGTTCGACCGCTACGTCGCGCCCCCTCCCGGCTGTTCCATCCACCCGGCCGCCTCCGCCGTCAATCACCTACGCGTAGAGCGGGGTCAGCTGACCTACCGCCACCAGCCAGTGCAGACCCGCCCCGTGAGAGACGCGCTGCGCGAGTTCATTGGCTGGCTCAGAGCGCTGAAACGACCAATCCTGCTCGGCCACAACATAAAGAAGTTTGACAACCCTCTGCTGTTCCGGGACCTGGTGGCGGAGGGACTGGTGGAGGAGTTCGGAGGAGTCTGCGTGGGGTTCATCGACACCCTGGAGCTGTTCAGGGTCAGTGCGACAAACTGTCGCGAACTTTGACTTTCCTTTTCCTTTCACATCGTGGAAGGTGCACGTGTCACAGCGGTCCCAGAATTTCGGTTCTGCCCTTTGGCGCGTTGGTGTGAAATTGTTCAGCGTGAAAGAAAAGAGAAGCAAAGCGCGATGAACAAAGGCTGGTGCGAACTCTGCAATTCGGAACTTTTACCTCACTCCCTTCCCTCTCCGTGTTTCAGGCGGCGCACCCGGAGCGCAGTGGGCGCGGCGCCCTCAAACAGGAGACGCTCGTGAGCGACTTCCTCGGTGGCGCCACCTACGACGCGCACAACGGACTGGAGGACGTGCGCGCGCTGCAGCGTCTCTTCGACGCGCGACGCTTCGACGCGACGCTTCTCCACCAACACTCGTTCGACCTGCAGTTCGTGGCGATCAGGTGGGTGCAGCAAGCAGGGGGTCACACTGGGTGCGTCGAGTGCGAGCTTGGGGATTCCACCGTGTTTGCGAAAACGCAATTCTCAACCTCTTTCCCAGTTCGCAAAAGTGTTTCACACTTGTTGTTTCAGCCAAGGGAGGCGCGCCAAAGACTTGGGCGCGGGCGACGCTCGAGGAACACGTGACGCGACGTATCAGCCAACAGGAGGCGCAGGATCCGGGGACGCGCGGTCTGCACGCGCCTCTGACGTAGCTGCGCATGTGCAGCAGCGCGTGTCGGTGCAGGGTGAGGAGGCGACGCCCCCGGGGAGCTGGGATTGACGGCTGACAACGTGTCGCAACCTGCAGTCTGAGTCTTGTGCTGCCTGGACTGCCTGCAGCAAAATACCTCCGAATCGATAACGAATAAAAACTCGTGGACACTGCGTTCTTTCTTTTCAACGCGCGTAGATCTATTTTTCTTCCGGCCGCAATGTGTTTCCGCTTTGTTCCCCACACGGCTTGCAGAGTCCTTGTTCGCGAGTACATTACAAAATGTGTCGTGCGTTTCGTCCAAGTACGAACCCAAATGGGTGTGGGCTTGCAGCACCCGTCCACCAACAGGCGGTTTCGCACAGAATGCGCGTCATCCTCGCACAAGTCCGTGGGTGCTGTGGCGCGGAGATACTGCGTCCCTCTCTAAGTCAACAGACGCTGCATCTTCGCTTGCGACTCGTCACCCGTTGACTTGTGCAGCAGCAAATGTGCGGGGGTGCAGCGCTTATTGATTCAGGCTGCACTGGGACGGAACGTGATTTCTTGTCCTGTGCTCAGCTTTTCACGCGGTTGAGTCTTGGCGTTGCAGGCGTTGCCGACGACGACCTGCCCGGCGTCGAGGAGGAGAGCATCGCGTCCTCCGTCGCCATGGAGACTAAGGCGGCGACGCTGCCGTCGTCGGCCGGATCGGAGCTGCGTCAGCGCGCCGCCAGGTACGTCGCGACACGCCCAGCAACGCGACATAGCAACGGCCACACACGCTGGGTGCGTTTTGTATGGCGTACCCGTCCAAGGCAGTGGACGTTGCGTGTCTGGTTCGACGCAGCGTCCGGTGAATTGATAAGGACGCAACATGACGCTTCCAGTGGCGAAACTGACAACTGATCGAAAATCTCTCTCTCGCACAATTCGTTTCATTGAGTTCAGTTGTTTTTCTGAAATTTTCTGCACCCTTGCCCCACCCTTGGCTTTCAGTGGTCACGACCAGCACTTGAAAATTGAAGTTTCGCGCACAAGTTTCATCCCTAGCCACAGCTGAATAGTCTACCCTTGGCAGACGCACTTCCATTGTTTGAAACTGGTGTTTCACGCTTCGGACCGGGTGTTTTCCCAAAGGGTTGCACGAACAGATTTCCTTGACCCTTCGTGGGGTGTCCCCCGCCTGTTTCGGTCAACCCACTTGGTACACGTCAAAGTTTTTGTTCAGCCACGTAAGACACAGAATGTCAGCTGTGTCGTGATAGTGAAATTCCATGTCCTGTCACGACGCGTTTGTTTTGTGACGCAGCGGTGGGATTTTGTGACGTTGTAGACGTCGAGCCCGGCGCCGCGCGTGGCTGCGGAGTCGCGGCTCCCTCTCGCGTCTCTTTTGCTGGAGATCGACGCGCGACGTGTCCACACTTTGGTTGCGTTCTTTTCTCTTCTCTTTCCCTCTGTTGTGGCTGTTTTGGGACGTACAGCAGAAATTTTCTATCTTCGTGGTGTTTCCTTCGTTTTACTGCTTCTGGAGCAGTTGAACTTTCTGTGCGGAGCCTGTTTCACGGTGGGATGCGTCCCTACATCAGTCGCCCGGCGACGCACTGCTTCAAAACGTTCCGCGACTACTCTGAAACCAGCTGAACCAAGTTTTCGTACATTCATGTGCAGGATTTCGTTGGTAGCACCTTCGTTTACGGCGCAAGGACCGTCTTGTTTCCTTTGGTCTGACCTGGAGAGGTGGGGGCGGTCTGACCTGCTTCAGCATCCCCCACTCCCCCGAGTGTTTGTGCGCGGGAAGAAGGGGGACAATTGGGTAGATGACGGGCAATGATCGGTGAAGTTTGAATCATGAGTGACTCTTTTGACCGCGCTTTTTGTGCGATGTCGAATTTTGGCAAGCGCGCGTTCGTTAAACAGTTTCATCTTAGAATCACACCGGAAGCGTCGTGAATCACGTGACTGTGCTGGTCATCGCGCGCTCAGACTGTCAGGCGTCGCTTGTTGACTTGCACAGTGACGCAACGCACGACGTATCGACGATGATGCAGGCCTCGCAGTTTTACTAACGCGTATCATCTTTTGTTTGTTTCCCCACGCTGCCCTCGTCGCCCACGCGCGCGTAACAGAATGAAACGTTCGCGCAAACTGGGCGGTTCGTTCGAGAACCTGACGAGAAAAATCCGCTCGTCGTTTCGCAGGAAAAGGCATAAAGTACCGCCCACCATGGCTGAGTTTAGGTATCCGTGAATCTGGGGTCGTTCGATTTGTACAGGGGACGTGAATGGTTGCTTGGGTGGAGATGATTTTGTTGGGGGCGGACCCAGCATTTGGAGGGGGCGGCTCTCACCCGCCAGGGGACAGTCACGTCGCTTTCTTTGAAAATTTGGAACAACTATCAAATTCGGAGAGCAATTCTGTGACTTCCCCGTGGGTGTGGAAGATCCAACCTCTCGAATCCTGGGTCCACGCTTGGTAAAGGGAAGCTGCGGCTTTGTTGACGCGATCGTGGATGCGAATCAAACCCACCCGGATCGCAGCGCGGGAAGCCAAATCGAACGCCCCCGAAGGGAATCGTCATAACTCGAATCTCCACGGTGTGCTCGACTGACGAACTTGTGGAACATCCAAATCAAATGAAGATGAACTTCAGGCCGCTTTCGTTGTGTCGTGCGTTGCGTACCTGCAGATTTCGCTCAACGCTCAAGGACGCTGCGCGTGACGCGTTTTGAAAGGACCTGCAGATTCTGTATTCCCTGAGATCGTCAGTTCGAGCCCACCTGGACTTGTCTTTCTGGCTGTCTCTCTCCTGGGCCGGAAGTCACAAGAAGCAAACCGGGATGGGCGTGTTCGATTGTTCTCTTGCGAGACGCACTGGATCGCTAAAACGAACCCGTCTACTGGCGATTGCCTCTCTGTGGCCCGGCTTTCTTCCTCCTGCTGTCTGCATGGTCCGCCTTCCCTGTAGAATGCCTTCAGCTCTGCAAGGCTGCTTTCACACTGGAGGCGTCACACGTTGCGCTCGTGAGTCAGTGGCGCTGTGTGGGATGCACCAGTGTGAGAGGCCTGACCTTTGTCTCGTCTGTCTTTCGTCGGTCTGTGGAGCGATGCTCACGCTGTACGCGTCACGCGTTGCTTCTCCATTCATGAGACTGTGAGCGTTTCGTCGGAGCACCAAACGTGACGCGTCCAGTGTGAAGCCAGCATCGCTGTTTCCTCCACTGTTACTCTCCGCTGGACGGTGTGAAAATGTCGTGAAAGATGTGGGAAAGGATGTGACTGACACAGTGCGTTGATGGAAGAATACGTGAACGGAACGAGTGTGTGTCTCTTCGATAGACGTGCTGCACAGTGTTGGGGTGACACGGAAGCACATTCTCAATGATCGGGTTGTGTGCACATTGTATGATGAAGCCAGGGAGAAGTGTCGTCCGTTTGTGAACCGTTGTTTTGGACGTGACCCTCCCTCCTTCCAGCGTCAAAAGTGCAAAGTACGAGGGTGTACAACTTCTGCCATCCCAACATGTCACGTGCAAGGGGATTGAGATGTTGGGGCTGTACAGGGTTGAACACCTCTCGTACAAGGCCCCAGATTTGTGTGACGAGCGATGGAGTCAAGTTGGTCGATTTTCCTTCTGTGTTTCGCTCTTCTTTTCTCACTTCTAACTTTCGCTTGTTGATCCTGTCTGTGACCCGAAGCATGAGGTTCGGTTCGATCGCTCAGCCGCCAGTTTCCCGGGTTCACGCTGGAGGCGTCGTGCGTTGCGTCCTCGTGTGACTCACATGTGCGCCACGTCGTCGATTGCGACGCGTCGTCCATTGGCCTTTTGGTGATACAGGGCCGCACGACTCGTCCAGGGTGAACCCAACCCCCCTCCCCTTCCTGCTGTCTGCAGCAGAAATGCGGTCGAGTAGTCGACTGCATTATGCCTTTTCCTCCGCGAAATCACGAAAAGAAAGCAAAGTGCGGTCAGAATTTTTTATTTTTTACTGAATTTTAAGTTGTGAGTTGAGATGAGAAGGAATGTGGGTTTGTTGAGAGATCAGCTTTCAAATTTGTGAGTTGGGCAGACAGAACATCTGGCCGCACTTTGCGGGGCTGTTCTGTTTCACCTTCGGTTGGCGGCGCCAACGTCGTGGCGGCGAGAAACCGCCAAATTACGGGATGATGAGCCGTGTTCGATTTGACGAGGCCGTGAACGTACAAATTTCCGTTGGGCTTAGTCAAAGCTGTTTCCGGTGTAACAGGACCAGAGCACGACCAGGACCACAGGACGGCCACACTATTTAGTCGTGCTATGGTCCTGAAATATGTAGGACCACAGCATAACCACACTATTTGGTCATTCTATGGTCCTGAAATTCCAAGACCACAGCACGATGTCGGAAAATATTACGGTCGTGCTCTGGTCCTGAGACACCGGAACGCTAAATCGAACACGGCTGGCTGCAGTGCACCCGCACCGTTTCCGCTGATGAAGACGGAAACGATGTGCGTCTGGTTTGATTGAGATCCGAAGACTAATCACCCAAAGTGCCGATCTGATCGCACTTTGTTTGGCGGAGCAGGTGGGGAGCGTTTTGTTTTAGCAGAGGGATTGGGGGCTGTCACTTGTGGTGAAACAGAATACACAGCTTCACAGGGTCCAGACGTTTCGCTTCTCACCGACGCAAAACGTTTCACTTTCGTTACGATTTCAGTCTCTTTTGAATAATTTATTTCTTCTCTTTCAATCATCTCATTGTGTTTTCTCGTCTTCAGCATCTGAAGGGAATTTTGACATTTTGATTTTGCTAAGACGATGTCAGAAACATGTTCAAGCCTCGATGTTTTTCGTTCCGCTAAGAAATGAAAACTGTTCATATGCAAAATCTTGCGTGCGTAAAAATGTTGTCGGGTGTTGTGAGTTGAGTAAGACTCGGAAATTCCTCGCAAGAAGAATCGGGTGGAGGCTTCAAGTAATTTCTGCAGCCGCGAGATGTACAAGTAGACACGAAAGAAGAATGGGAGAATTGATATTCAAACACAGCATCAGAAATGTTCGGGTTTTCGCTGTTGCGAGATTCACAGCGAGATTCCACTTGGCGTTCGCTGCGCGTTGAAGCTGTTGCGCTGGGCTCGGCTGGGTGCGCCACACGCAGATCTGGCGTCCGTGCTTAAGTGAAGTCAATGACTGCTTCCCTGTCTTCAGTCATTGCCTTGTTGTGCAGGGACCCAAAATCTGACGCACAGTGAGCTGAGATGCAACGCGTGTCGCATCCAGTGAGACCCAGGCCAGCGTCCCTTGAACTTGACTGTTTGCACTGAATGTGCCGTGTTTACGTTGGGTGCATCTGCCCCACCCTGGGACGCAAAACTCGCTGTACAGCTCGGTCAGGGCGGGAATGACGCATCCCCCGGCCCCGCCCTGTGCTCTGTTTGACCGGCTCCTCCCCCGTGTTGCAGTAACGGCGCAGCGGGCGGACCCAACCTCGGCTCCATCCAGCTCACCATCCGCTACAGCGAGCAGAGGCAGAGGCTCATCCTCGTCGTGCACAAGTGCATGTGAGTACAGGAGTGGGGAACGTGTTCGAGTGGCCCGGAAGTGTGTGTATAGTCTGTATGGGTGCTGAAGTTTGGGATCAGTTTGGTTCCAACTTGTAGCACCCGAAAGTTTTTTTACGGGACTGCCTGTGGTGTAATCTGTGGTGAACTGTAAGTTGGCCCTGAGTGTGCTTCGGTCACCTTTCTGAACTGTACCCCACAGCAGTATATTTTGAAGGCTGTACCCTGCACTTTGCAGTAACCTGGTTGGGTACGACGACGACAACATGTCGGACCCGTACGTGCGCGTCTACCTGCTGCCCGACAACAAGAACAGCAAGCGCAAGACGCAGACCATCAAAAACGACCTCAACCCCATCTACGACGAGACGTGAGTCGGGCGGAGTGGGCGGGGCGCGGTGGGGCGGGGCAGGGGAGGGTGGGGTGGGTGAGGGGGTTGGGAGCGGGAATTCAGGTGACGGTACGGTGGACCAGGGCGCGACAGGTTACGTGAGGGCGGAGGAAGGACACGGCCGGTGGGCAACCTGAACCCCACACATGAGTCAGACGCTGTGAAGTGTGTCGCGGGGGGGGGGCGAGGGGGTGAGTGCTCAGGAGAGGGCGGGGAAACCCTGAACACGTCGCGTGTTGTGTCGCCAACACGTCGCGTCAACTGACTCTTCGTCGACGTCGCGATGCATCGCCTGTTGCTTGTTGACGCTATTCGCTGCAGCGTGGCCGACTGCGCTTGACGCTGATCTCGTGTCGCAGGTTCGACTGGGCGGTGAGTCTGTCGGAGGCGTCGGGCAGATCCCTCGACATCCTCGTCAAGAACAAGAACTCCATGTTCAGCTCGGCCAAGACAGAGATGGGCGGAATCATCCTAAACCTCTCACAGCTCGATCTGACCAAGGCGCACACCGACTGGTAGGTCGGGAGGGCCAGGTGGGTGGGTGGGTGGGCAGTTATCTACCTCAGCCTCTCTTCAGCTCGATTCCAATCAAGGTGACTTTCGCCTGGTGGGTAGGGCAGGAAGGGTGGATTGCCTTTTCTGAACCTCTTACAATTCGATCTGACCCTGGCGTACATACAAACTGGCAAATGGGCGGACTGGTTGGCAACGTGACCAAGAGTGGGTGGGCGTGGGCAAGAAGGGTGAGTGGGCAGGGATGGGTTTGGGAAGTGGTCAGCGGCGGTTTTGAACTGTAGCCCGCTTGACTACGAACCACACGCGGGGCGGAAGGTGGGTGAAGACAGCGGAGAGTTCGTTGAGCCTTGGAAAGACCTGAGGAATTTGCAGGGGAGGGTTGTAGGGGTGGGTTTGAAAACCTCGGACATATTCTCCCAGTGTTTGAAACATTTTTGCCCCCAAGACTTATCGCATTGCATGTTAAATGTGAGGATGTTATCAAACTAATCGTGTTTAGAGTCACGGTTTTAATGTTAGATGCCAGGCAGTGAGGATAGTCGCGTGTAACTTGAAGTGCTGCAGTAGGTTGTGCAGTTCCCTGGCTCTTCCCCTCCCCGCCCCATGCTGGGTCCGCAAGTCGTCCGAGTGGCTGGTGTGTTCGGCGCGTGGTTCCGAATGGCTTTGCACGCATGCGCGACGCGTGTTGGTGCTTGGGCGACGCGCTGTGGACGCATGCAAGTCGTGGGTGTGGCAGCATGCGAGGCTCAAGTTCACACCGGATGCGTCACACGTCGCTTTCATATGCGACCATCTGAATGATGCATCCTGCGTGAAAAAGGCCCTGGGTTTCCCTGGGATTTGTGAACGGTTCGCATACTTGCCAGACATTAAGTTTCTTCGAACCAACCAAGCGCGTTTTGGCCTCTGCTCTTCTGTTCGCCTGCACTGTGCCGGCGTCCATCTTTTGTAAAGACATTGTACAGACAAGATTTTAATAAGTAACGTGGTGAGAAGTTACCGGTATCTAAATTGACACTTGATGTCGCCCCTGTTTGGTTCTGACCTGCATCGCCTCGTTGACGCAAGAGCATGACGTTTTGTTCTGATGACTGCTTCACACTGGATGCGCTGGGCGTTGCATCCGGTGTGGAGCTGGTCTGATGATGTTTTGGTTGAACTGCATGGAGGTGCGGGGGCTGCCTGCATGGGGAACGTTAACGGTGTTTGTTTTTCAGGAGTTTCGCAATTTTAATATTGTTAGTGAAATACTGTGATGGAGAGAACAAGGATTTTGACCTGTAAAGAACGTGGTGCTGAATCTGCACAAGTAAAAAGACCAAATTGATTTCAAGCGCATGTTCTGTCACAATGTTTCCGTTTAAGTTTCTCAACCTTGGCGGATCTCAAGTCTGGGTGGAATCTTCTCCCTGTTGAAAGTTAAGTGTGTTATCCCGTACCCAACACGTCACGCATTGCGTCGTGCGCAGCTCCGGCAGTGCTGCGTCGCCACGTTGACGCGGCCCCCTCGGAACGTGTGGAGGGACACAGCGCGCGGCGTCACTGACCCGCGCTGCTCCAGCGCCCTCTGTCCGCCGGATGCGCCAGAGCTGAGAACCCGTTTAGAACTACATTGTTCATTGACTTTACTTTTCCGCTGTTTTCAATTTGCTATTTTTAATGACGCTCGACGCGCACGCACAAACCGATCGCAGAACTGTTGCTATCTCGAACTCGAACACTGCTCAAGATTCTGGCTCCACGTTTTGAAAACGCACACTGCATGCTTCGGATAAGCATTGCACTCTTTGGAATGTTGGACACGAAGCTGACGTTGGACGTGTCGTGCGTTTCGCCCCTGGGTCTGCACGCCTGCGTCGGCGTTCACGACGTGAGGCCTGTTGACCTGCACACGGACGCGACGCACGACGCGCCCTTTGTGACCCGAGCGCAAGTGCTGTGAGTGGCTCGTGCGGTGCGCGTCACGCAGGGGTTTGTTTCTGCGGCGCTTGTGGCTACGTGGACTGTGAATGGAGTTGTTTGTATCACGTGGTGTTAGGTTCGACCTCCTGGACCCCGACTCCCCCGCCCTGAAGGCGTAAACGCCGCCACCAGGCCCGCCACCTTGCGGCAGCGACGACAAGTAATCATGCTACATTTACACTTTTCACGCACGAACACTGGTGTTGCAATAGAGGTAGTTTGAGTGAATATTTTCATTTGGATTTTATGATTTTACAACTGAAACATAAACACAACTGCCAAAGGTAAAAACAAAACCTACTGTTTGGTTTCCAAGAAAGTTTTTTTGCGGCCACTTAATTCACACGTTTTAAATATTGACACGAAAACACGAAGTTCCACAGGCCAAATCACTGTGACAACGAAAGGAACGTTGGGCATCGACGATGAACAGTCTGAATTGGACCTACCTTGCTCATGGCTTCTGTTTGGCTAAAGCGTGTGCAGTTTTAATTTCTATCGAACTCGAGTCACGATCAAGTTCGTGTGCGTCTTTTGTACATAAATCTTTCTTGTTCTGATGCGGGAGGAATTGGGGCGTCTCACCTCGTCGCCTTTGCAACACTGATAAAGTGGCTGATCTTCTGTTCAAATTTGCGAGACGGAAAGTTATGGGAATTAAGGTGGTGCGGTGAAAATTCAAGTGTTATACGAATCAACGGGCTGCAAGTTTCACACCCCGAGTCCCCTGGTTCAGACACTGTATCTGGTTGTTTATTTACTACAAGTGAAGATTCAGCGAAATTCCTTGGATTTCCTGGGGGGGGGGGGGTTCGTTCTGACCCAAAGCGCCCGTTGTAGTCGCCCCCTCGTGTCACGTCCCGCCGCTCCGGCTGAACGAGTTCGTTTGTTTCCGCAGGTTCGACCTCAACGACCCCGAGGCGCCGCCCAAACAGATCCTCGTGCGCTCCACCACCACCTGAGGGCGCCACGAGACGCGACGTCGTTATGACGCCACAGGACGACGCCGTAACTCCGCGCTTACCACGACGCGCGAGCGCCGCCGGCGTTCACGACGCCGTGCTCCCCTCCGTCACTTTTCACCTTGAGGCGACGCCGCTGCTGCGACGTAACGCCTTCTCGACGCCGGTGCGACGCCTTCTAAATTGGCGTGACGCCGCCCCAAGGCCGGGTTCACACAGGATGCGTTGTGCGTTGTCGTCTTCAGACGAGGGTTGCGACGCAGGATGCATCGCGTGTGACACACGCCGTATCTCCAGTCATCGTGCTGTGAACGTTAAATAGATCTATTCTGTGTACATATCTGTCAGTCGAGCTTGAAGCTTTACGCGGGGTGAAAGTCTTTATCTGTTCTATTTCATATATTTTTGGACCAAGCTCTTGAAACAGGTTAATACGGGGATTTGGGGGACATGGCAAAGGATCGCGTGCTTCAGTGGCCGTGTACAGATCTCGTTTGAAGCGACGCTCTCATACTGTTGTGATTGAAACGGCAATACTCCTGTGAACTCAGCCCACTTTCAACAGCTGCGCTTTGAAAATAACCTCTATTGTAAGGTACTCACTTTGTTTCGTTGTCGCAAAAAGCGTCACGGAGACAGCGACATGTTCGTAAATGGTTCCAAAACAGTTGGCGAGTGACATCTAGTGAAGCGTGCGAATTGAAGGTGTGACAGGACACTTGTATTCAAACCGCCTTTGTCACTCACATACCCTACCCTTGATCTGACCAACATACACACGTGTGGAAATCCAGGTCGCATCAATGTGCGGTGTTCCACGGTGTAATTGTGCTGCTTCTTGCCTCCCTCTGCGTCGACTCGAGTTTACTCTTCGTGTCGCTGCTCATCCTTGTTTGTGATTTCCTGTGCGCCAGGTTCCCGCGGGACGCGTCTCGCGTTGCGTCCCCGTTCAAAGAGGGTTGTGACGCAGCGCTGACAGGGACGCGACGCGAGACGCTTCTCCCACCGTGAACCCGTCCCAAGTTCTTGTCGTCACAGCTGACGGACCGACTCATGTTGTACCGGTTACAAACCCGTGAACTGCCTGCCAATACTTCAGTTGTAGCGAACTCCACACACACCACGCACTGCCCCTTCATGTTCGTTGTTACAGACCGAGGAGTGAAAATGAAACACCGAGAGAATATTCACATACAGCCGAGATTCTTTCTCACTCGATTGCGACGTTCTCACATTGCAGCAACACATATCTCTTCAGCAGGAAAGTACTCAGTTTTGAGAAACAACTTTTGGGCACTGTTTCTACTGTTTACTGAGTGATAAATTGTTATTGTTGGCCCGAAAATAGCTTTTGCTGGGTTTCTTCATCCGAGTTGTACGGTATCTTTTTGGGGATTTTGTTTTGCCCGCGTCCACGAATTGTCCGCGAGCTATCAGCCATTGCAATTTGCATGGGGTCACCCAGCGGGGGTTCCCCCAGCAGTCCCACCAACTGGTCGGGTCAGATCAACCACACCAACTGATGGGTCTGGTAGAAACTTAATATTTGGCTGTTCTCTGCGCCAGCATTCTTGTTTGAACGGAGAGGTGATAGTCTGTAGACTTCCGATGAAATGTACCTGTGCAGCCATACTCCCGTCAAGTTTCACTGACACCCTTGAGCAATTTTTCTGCCGAATCAACTTTCGAAGCCATTTTACACCGACGACAATTGTGATGTCAGCGCAAGGGCTGTGTGTTGATACTGCCATGGAGCATTGACGGCAATGGTCGTTGGACCCTTCGCTGCTTGGAAGAACGCCAGACTCTCAGATTTGATCCATGTGCAAAGCCTTGAGATTTAGATCTACTCATTTTGGAGACACAAGACAGGGTAGCCGAATTTTCTCGTCAACACACGTCCACGTCATGTGCGCATCGCATACCAACCAACCCGGTCAGTTTAGACAACTTGTTTTGACGCCCCAAACACTTGTGAATCTGCAAACTGTGGGTTTTGTCGGCATTTTGCAAAACTTTGTGGTAGCTTTCAAAACTATTTTTGTCTTGAACGGAAGAAAAAAATACTTTTTGCATTTTTGACGCTTTCTCGTGGTTAGCTGAGTGTTCCATCTATTTTTTGCGTTCTTGCGTATCATTCTGAAGTTGCGCAGGTTCAGTTGGCAGTGACACTGGACTGTCTTGTGTGTTGCGTCTCTTGTGATGCTACCGTTGACTTGACGACGCTCACACGAACGCAGCACAAAACGCTTCAGTGTGCACGTGCTTGAGATGGCGTCAGTCCAAAATTGCTTTCAGTGTGAAGAAATACGGCGCAGAAGACGAACAATTGCTACACGATAGGGTTTCAAGGTGATACAGAAAAATGATGTAAACTTGTGCCCACCTAATTCCAACTCCACCAAGTCGAACTCCGAATCAGCAAGTGACATCAGTTCGAATTCGCTCATTTTCTAACGAGTATTTTCGTCAGAAAAGTATTTTGGTTCGAATCATGTGGTATGTCGATTTGGCAGAGTTCGAATTGACTGGGGACAGATGTATTTAAAACGAACCCGTTGCTACGGCTTCCATCTTCTGATGCTGTTACTGCGCTGTAAATGATTGAAATAAACTTTACTAGTGAAAACGTCAAACTCTGGCAATATCAGAGTGCGCTCCCACCCTTCCCCTCGGGATCCTTGCGACCAGTTTGACATTGTTCGGTTTGGTCTCCCTGGCTTCGTGGTGTCGCTGTCTTGAGGCCCTGGAGGGGCTCAAAGGTGTGATGCTGTCCCGCCCAACACTGGCTCCACCCCTGCAAATCCAGGCGCATCAAAAGATTGCGCAAACACGACAGCATGAAGTTGCAAAATTTTATTTTCGCTTCGAATTTTCAACATCACGTGAATCTCGACAAAATTGAAGTGCAAACAAAAGCTCAACGGAACCAGGACGACCTGCTCGACGCGGGTCGGACTCCGCTCGGTGGAGCGTCGCGTCGCACTCGAGACGCCGCTGGTTCCACCGCGACGCAACACACCAAACGCGAGTTTCGAACCAGGTCCACGAACACAAATAGTCCTCAGCTGTAGCAAACACCCGCGTCTCGTACGGTGCACCGAGGTTCCACAACGGGGCGAGTTCGATGGGGGCAGGTCCGGCAATTGAGGGGGCGACCTCTGAAGGACCCAACCCCAAAACAATGTGGTGGTGCCTGTACAAACGCCTGGTGCAGCATTTTTCAGGGGCCCTGGGTCGCCTGGTGCCCGCAGCCCGGACCCATCCCTGTCGCTTCATTTTGACGCAAACAGGTATGAAATGCATGATAATTGGACTGACAGTAACAATACTTGCAATCAGAATGACTTCGAAGTTTCACATCTGGAGGCCCAGTTCACATGGATGCGTCGTGCGCCTTGTTCAGAGACGCAGCGCGAAACGCAGCGTGAACCCAGCGTGTGCACCTTGGTTCCACAAATCGCTTTTTCGACACGGTGACCAAACTTCACCATGTCTGACACTTCAAGATGCATGAACACACAGAACCGTGACGGCCCAATACTGAGTGACACCTACCAGAGGTCGGGTTCACACGGGGTGCGTCTCGCGCTGTGTTCCTGTTCAAGTCCATGGGCGCTGAACCGCGGAGTTGACTCGGCGCCCAGAGCACAGGGTGCAACGTTTCACGCACAGAGTATGAAACTCGCCTCAAAGTGACTAGAAACAAATTCAAACGACCTGCGTTCACTGACTTTACATTTTGGTCACACAGAAGGCGCACAGTCTCACATTTTACCGCTAGATCTTTCATCGCTCCCAGTTTCGCCATTGCAAAGTTCCCGTTTGAGTCTGCTTGACACTGGATGCATGTGTCGCAAGCTAGCTGTGTCCCAACAAAAAGTCAGCAGGCGCGGCCTGGCGAGCGCCAACGCAAAACAGACTGACTTGTTCGGGGACGCAGGGCACAACGCATCCATCCAGTTTGAAAAGATCTTCAGTACTGATAGCGACACAACTCTGAAACTTCCTGTTCTGAGTTGAAGCGCGACATTTTGGCCCGTCCCTGCTCTCATAGTTTGTTCACTTCAGATGCGTCATGATTGTGTTGCGCCGCTCTCAAAACTTCAGTGCTGCGTCGACACAGTGCGCACAGCAACGCATGACGCATGTGGTGTGAAGATGTCTCGATGGCAGCCGACATTCGGAGTGGGAGACACAGGTCAGGTCTGTGCGCATGTCACTGAACGGAGCGCTGCGCAGGTCCAGACGCGCAGATCTCCTCACCAATAACTGGACAGACTTCTGGGCCGGTGTCTGCGCAGGTCGGTTGGCACGGAGGGGTGACGGCGGACTACACTTTGGAGAAACACTCGCGCGCGTTGCTCCACACCTGCATGCCCTGCAAGCATAAGAAAAAACTGTTGCAGCAAACGCGGAAAGCTGAGGTCAAGAACCCTGGATGTACACGTCCGGTCCGAACACAGAACGTGTTACATGAGAGGAGACGCGGCTGACCTTCTTGCAGCGCTCGATCTGCAGGATGCAGTAGTTGGTGAAGACGTCCTTCAGATCCTTCACCTTCTGCCGTTTGAACCGCTCTATGTCTTTCAAGGCGAGCTCAACGAACTCTCTGAAACAAACAACGCAGGCTTGGTCCTTTTGGAGGCTGTTTGCCGGTGTTTTATGGACGAATGCAAGTTCTTTCTTCAAGTTCTTTCTCATGTCAAATTTCACTGTTCCCACGGCGACTTCCCCCAACCTCCTCAACCCCCCAACCCAGCTCTCAACACTTCCTCCCTCGCCACACCTTCCCTCTGCCCACCTCTCAGCTCCCCCGCCCTCCGTCTCTCCCTCTCCCTCCTTCCCTCCTTTCCCCGCCCCTCCTCTCCCCTTCACTCACTGCGCCTCCTCGGTGGTGACCCGGACCTGCTCCTCGCTCTCCTTGATCTGCTCCTCGAGGAGGCGGATCTTGGCCTCGCGCTGCTCCGGGGTGTCTCCGCCGAACAGCTTCGTCTTCATCCCGCTCAGCGAGAACCCGCCAGACTTTCCCTGAACCTGCACGGACAGTGTGTGTGTGTGTGTGTGTGTGTGTGTGTGTGTGTGTGTGTGTGTGTCTGTGTCTGTGTGTGTGTGTGTGTGCGCTCGAGCGATTCAACGCATGGCATGTTTGGCAAACGGTGAAATGTGTCTTTTTGTGTGTGCTCCACCACGAGTCGCACGTCTTGAGTTTGAGGAACAATTTCTTCCAAATGTCTACGGAAAAACTGGACCAACTTTTGTTGGAGTTTACCACTTTTAGAAAGGAAGTAGCCACTGCCTTTTCAGGCATGGAGGATAAGTTTAAGGTACAACAAGCTGCCATTGAGACTTTGAAAGTCGACAGTTCGAACTCAACAGTTCCGGCTGACAATGGCCAACATGCTCAGCATGTTCAACAGCCTGTGAGGACTGAAAATGGACAGAGTTCCAATCAGTTTCTGACCTCTTTGGGAGGCTCTACTTCCAGATTTGCTCAGGTGGATACTGAACCTCTACAGGCAAGATTCAGGACAGTACGTGACTCTGTCTCAAGTTGCCATCTCTCTGATGACCTCTACTTCAGTGGCCGCCAGTTTGGGGTTGACAAAACAGTGAAGGAAGCCGCGGGTATCCTCACGTCGACTGCCAAGTATGTGGAGATGGCCTTGAAGTTAACAGGAAGTCTACAAGAAGACTATTTCGCTGACCCACTGATGAGAGACAAACTCGATGACCTCATGGTCACACTGGTTGCCTGCATGCGAAATTTGCAGGAAAAACAAGCTGGACTTGTTGTGGCTGGCACCTATGGTGCAAAAGCAAAGCGCATGTATGACAGTTTATCATCAGCAAACTCCAATTTCGGTCACCCTCAAATCCTTCAGAGGGTTGAACAAGCTGCAAAATTAGTGTCTCTGGTGAAGGATGAGCCAAACCCCTTCCACCAATGTGGCAACAACTGTGGCAGATTTCAAGGCTCCTGGAGGGGATGCAGCTCCTTTCGAGGGTGTGGCCATGGTGGTCATCAGGAATTCACGCCTGGCTTCTCAAGTCTACCGGTGCCCACAGAAAGAGATGACAGCCAATGAAGTTTCCACTCCAACAATGGATTGCAATCAACACATCGCCACATGTACTCTCATGGATTTCAGAGGGTTTTCCGCTGCATTTTTGGACAACGCCAACCAAGTATGATTACCCTAACAGGACCTTCACCCGCATTCAAGAAACCTTCCTGGATCAGGAGATTTGTGAGCTTTTACAGTGTGGGAGCATTCAGGAAGTAAGCTACAAGGAAGCACACTGCATTCTGCCTCTCTCAGTGGTTCAGAAGAAAGGAAAGAAATTCTGTATGGTGTTAGATTCTTGACACACCAACCAATTCATAGAGTGCCCTTCCTTCAAAAATGAAGGTTTGGATGTGGTAGCCAACTTCGTGGAAAAGAATGACATTCTCATCTCCATTGACCTCAGGAAAGGTTTTCACCACCTCCAGTTACAACCAGGTGAGAGAAAGTATCTCTGCTTCTGCTGGAGATCCCATATTTTTCAATGGTGTGTCCTTCTATTTGGAGTCAAGTCAGCTCCGTACCTGTTTTCAAAGATAGTGAAACAGGTCGTGAACTATTTCAGAGAAAAACAGTCCTGCTGTTCTGTGTGGGTCAATGATTTTATTTTCATGATCTCACCAGAGACAAATTTCGAGTTCCATTGCGACTGGATTCTGTCAGTGTTTGCCCGTTTGGGTTGGACTGTCAATTTTGACAAGTGTGACTTAGATCCATCTCCCCAAACCACATGTGTGCCCACGACTGCAGCAGAAAATGCTTCTGACATATCAAGACTCCCCAGTTGCTGACATGACTCACCAGCTGATCGTGCATGTTGGCGCGGGACGACAGCAGGTCCTCGGCCTTCTCCAGGTCGAGTTGCAGCAGCTCCTGTTTCCGACACACCGTCCTGCGAGCCAAGATGCGCACACGTTGAGCACGAAGGAAATGTTGCTTTTGAAGCCACGAACTCAATACCCTGAATCTTCCAGTTCATCAATTTTTTCGTGTGTAGAAATTTTCCCCCATCACCTCGTTACCATAACGGGACGCAACTCGCACTTCATCGGAGCACGTGACTTCGCGCGGATGCGCCTCACCTGAGCGAGTCTCCGAAGGCGTAGTACTCCTTGAGTTGGTCTGCGAACTGCTCCTCATCCTCGAGCAGCGTGTCGATCGACGTCGAGAACCTGCAGAATGAAAACGTGCACGGCGTGAGAAACCAACAGACCAGCGACCGGAGACCTTCCGAGGTGACGTTGAGTGCAACTCAACATCCACGGGTGAAAACAGGGACGCAGCCCACGACGAACGTGACCAATGTGAGTCAGGCATCACCAGTTGTAGAATCAAGCTAGAATCCTGACGGTGGCACACAATAGGGTCTCCTTCACAACGGGCGCGTGAACATTTTAAACGGAACAGTGGCAACTTTCACGAACAGTTCCAACAGGCGGGTGGATTCCATTGACATAGAACGCACGTGGCCTGTGATTCGTAGTGTGTGTGTGTGTGTGTGTGTGTGTGTGTGTGTGTGTGCGTGTGTGTGTATGTGTGTGAGGTGTGCGTGTCTCCACTCACACGTCCATGTAGTGCCCCGCGGTCTGCAGCCCGTCGGACATCTCGCGCTCGATGCCGGACCACTCGCTGAAGACGCGCCCGTAGTTCGCGTGCACCTTGTGGATCCCGTACACCCGGTCCAGCAGTTTCTACAACACAAGGCGGGTCATCAGCGCCACCAAATGTGAGTGTGACTGATAGCGAGCGAGCGTGTGTGTGTGTGTGTGTGTGTGTGTGTGTGTGTGTGTGTGTGTGTGTGTGTGTGTGTGCGAGTGGCCTCACCGCGCGGATCCTCAGTATGGTGGTGATGTAGGTCTGCAGGTCGGTGCTGTAGGTCTTCAGCTCCTCGAAGCGCCGGTCCGGCTTCTTGAGTCGGTACGACGCACTCATCGCGCGCAGCTTCGAGTCCGCCTGCAGCCAATCACAGAAGTGCTCAGAACCAACAGGAGGAGAGGTAGACATCTATATCTACCAATCACAGCGGGGGAAAAGTGGCGCACTGCGTCCACAAATAGAAGACTTCCCAATGAAACAATGCGGAGAACGTAGAAGCGTCTCCGAGTTGCCGGAGGACGGGAAACCTCACCTTGCTCTGAAAGTCCGTCGCGTAAACCGACTCTTTCCAAGCGTCTTCCTGCACATGGAATGAACTGAGAAGTTACTGAACAGATCTGCGCGCGTTCACATTAAATCTTTTTCTGACGACTCCAGGATAATTGAAGACAAAATCTGAATCTGCAGTTTGTTCCTGACAAAAGTTCCTGAGAAAAAAGTATTCTGATGCCTGTTTCACAAACCTGTTTGAGGAACGCGTGGAAGATTCTATCCTTGGAGAGAACAGTGTGCGACCCGACTCGAAGCAGAAAATTCTGAAACGGAGGAACACGCGTGAAGTCGTGCTCACACACACACACACACACACACACACACACACACGCACGACAGTGCGCGTCCAGAATCGCGCACACTGCACACGTATATCACGAATGTTCATCAAGAAACGCAATGGACACACGCAATTGCACGTGCACGTCAGACAAACACCCGCACACCCACCCACACACACACACACGCACCTCGAGCCCGACCCGTCGGCGCTCGATGAAGTCCGGATCGAAGCGGTCGGTCGGGAGTTTCTGCCAGCCGTGAGAGACGCGCTTCTCCGGGAGCGGAGGCACCACCACTGCCGGGTACGTCACCTGCAAGGGCACGGCAGAGACATGACGTCGCTGGCCCAAGACTTTCACAGCAGCTGCGAGTCTGTCAGGCGCCGGCCGCAGCGACTCAGTCACGTCACGTCACGGGTGGGATGTAACACATGTAAGGGACACTGACACTGACAAGTGTTGTTGTCTTTCCAGCATTCACGCGTGCGCATCGCTCACGAGACACGAAACCTTCCTCTGAGCAATTTGCTGTTTGCATGAGTCGTGTAACGATCGGTTGCTACAGCTTCAAACGCGGGCGGCCTCACCTCGAGGTAGTTTCTGAGCAGCTCGAACTCTGCGTAGCGTCTCCATAGCGACGTGGGCGGCTCGCCGTATCCAGGCATCTCCTTATCCGTCACTCTGAACACAGATAACATCGCGTTACGCACCGCTGACTCCTCTACATGGACAGCTGAGGAGGCAGCGTGACTTGCTTTGATCTCCACGAACCTCGTTCGACACGAATCCAACTTGACGAGACCTGTCAGCGGCGACTCCCCCTGGATCCACGTGGACACCGCCCCCCTCTGAATTTACTTTCAGGTCACGGGCGCCCCTTCCCGGACCCGGACCCACGACTCACTTGGTCTCGACGAGGTAGACGACGTACGTCTCCTGCATCTTGACGGACGACGTCCCGACGCGTTTCTCCGGCTCGGACACCGAAATCTCGAGCCATTGCAGGAGGTGGTCCTGAAACATGAGGTCAGGGTCAGAGATGTGGAGATGCCGCTTCCGAAAGCTGTCGAAAGATAAGGTCTTGGTCCATGGAGGGGGTGTTGCCCAGTGGACTTCAGAGCTGACTAGCTCAACTCCGCGCATGTCTGGATGGGAACATTTGGTGAGTTGCACAAATTTGATATGGTCACTGCACCCGGGTGGACTCCAGCTCTGTTTCAGAACTGATTTCTGGGGAATCAACAAACTGTTTTTGAATTCACACCTGTCAAACTCATCAGATGGGTGCTTTTGCAAACTGCTCAAAAGTCAACCCCTGATTTCTCAGCTATGAAACGGGCGATTCTCTCAAAACTTCAGTCGTTTTTTCAACATCACTCACCCTTTGTGGCAGCTCCTTTTCATCTTCCTTCTCCCTCTCTATCTCGGGGGAATTCAATTCCGGAGAGTAATTCGGCACATCCTCGTCCGCCATGTTGTTCGTCCTTGACCGCGCGTCGCGACCAATGAGCGGCGGCCAAGTCGGGGATCTGCTTCCGGTGTGTCAACGTGGTCCAGACTCGACTGTCAACAAAGTAAGTTTTCCCCTTTACATTCTTTTTGCACATTAAAGTAGAGGATGAAAATGTGACAAAATGAACACGAATTTGCCAGGAACAAAGTGTGATGGTTTGTGTGATTCGTGGAGCCCCAAATGAATTTCTTGGACGGTTTCTTTTCTCGTGAGTGGCACCGGCAAAATCGAGCCCCTCCCATGCTCAGGTCCAGTTCTTCCACACCATTCCCTCTCAACATTCACGTTCTTAATGGGGATCTGCATTGTGTTCCTGTCACGACTCAATGACGGTATCGGTCATAACAGTTGATCCAGCCCCAGCTGTTGGTGTTTGATCATGTTCAACACTGCTGTCAACGTGTGTGTGGTGTTCCTTGAGTGAAAAAGTTTATCGCTTTGAGTGCAGAGAGACCTGGATGTTTTCAAGAATGTGTTTCGACGCAAGATCGACCATTGTTAGGAGACTGGCAGGGACAGGACAGATCTGACACACGAACAGGGACGCAGTCACGCACCCACTCAACTGCACCCTGTTCACAAGGCGGAACAAAGGGAGATTGTGGGTGACCAGGTCGTGACCGGGCTTTCCCGGGGTTTGGCATTTCTTGCCATTACGACATCCGAAATGTTGCTTGTTGAGTGTCATTCTTCAAATGGACGACCACGTCCGTTTTGTGTTGGTTTCGAACATGTCCGTGTGAATCAAAGCCCTCCGTGTGTGTGTGCGTGTGCGTGTGTGTGTTACCGTGTGTGTGTGTGCGTGTGTAGATTGAGTGCTTTACATTTTGCGGCTTTCAACGCGTTCATGTCCTTGTTTTCCAGACGTCACAATGTTGAACTCGTGGCATCGCGCGGCTCTCGTCGTCTGCTGCGTCCTGCAGCTCGCGCCCGTCTCTCTCGCCAGGGACGAGGACCTCAAGTGCGGAGGTAACAACCAGGGAGCGTTCGGTGTGCAGGTCCTCGAGTCTGAATGTCTGTGCGGATCCCTGCAGGAAATGCTGCACACGTTATGACTTTCTATGTCCATTGGGGCGGTGCAAAGGTTCGCAAATCGAACATTCATGATCGGTTTGCTCTTTGTGCCGTTCCTTGATGCATCAAAGGCCGCGTTCGATTTGGCGCACAAAGTTGCTGGGCGCGCTGCTTTGTGCCAGGCCCAAGGAGGAACGTTTCTTGCAGAGCAAACAACAAACAAAGACAACGCTTCACGTATGTCGCGAAATTCTGCTGACCAAGCACTTGAGTTGGCTTGCTTCAAACCCGCTCCCCTCCTCGTTCGTCGCTGAATTTTGGGAGGCATTGCGCTTGTTCAATGGGACTGTGCACAAATGGCTCTCACACACTGTTTGTTCGTTGCAGTGTGTCGCGCGGCGGTAAACGAGATCAACCTCTCGATCCGGTCGGTCGATCCGAAGAAGACGGTGCAGGTCGGGGGATTCCGGGTCGACTCCAGGGGCAACCAGCCCATCAAGACGGTGAGTGCGCGGGGCTCAGTCACGGAGTGCGCAGGGTTCATGCACACGGCTTTCTGAGGTGGGGACACACACTGTCTTGGCCGGAGTTTCACAGTAGGTCTTGGGAGTTGGGTCGGGAGTCAAACCAAAGATCTGATGAGGCCGTCTAAATCGAGTGGAGATATGTCGTATCCCTGTTGTGTTGAGTTCTCGACGCAATGTGTCACGCATGCAGTGAGGGTCAAGTCGCGCGAGTTACAAAGTGATGTTTATTCACTGGAACAGCTCATTGGGGGCAAAACTCTTGATCACATTGGATGCACTGAAAGAGAAAATTTTGTCCCATTTGTTGCACCTCAACTGTTGTGTTGAGTTGTCGACGCAATGGGTCACGCATGCAGTGTGGGTTAAGCAGCGCGAGTTGCAAAATGATGTTTGTTTACTGGAACAACTCACTAATTGGGGACAAAACTCTTGATCATTGGATGCACTGAAAGTGTGTTTGTTACACAGATTCCGCTGGCTCGTGCGGAGAGTCACCTGAGCGAGCAGCTCGAGAAGCTGTGCACCGAACGCATCCAGCAGTGGGGCGTCGCCGTTCAGAAAGGTGCGTGCGCCGCGTATGTCTCTGTGAGGGTTGTGTGTTTGTGACTGCTGCTGCGTGACTGCGCATGTGCGCGGTTGCGTGTGTGCGCGGTCAGATCTAATTGTGCTTGGGCATGCGTGTTGTGTCTGAATTCGCATCTGTTTCGCCGTTTGTTGACAGTGCGTCTCGTTGGTGGGACTGTGGCCATTCTGTTTAGCAAACAACGCTCAACGCTCATTGACTTGTTCCCGCGATGCGTTTTGCCAAGATCCCAGAAAAACAATGGGTTTTCCCATCTCTGCAGCGACTGGTCGGCGCGCGGTGATCCGGAAGTACAGTCTGGAGGGGTCGCTCGTCGACACCCCGAGCATGAAGCTGGACGAGACGGCGCACAAGCGACTCGTGTCCGTGGTGAGTTCAGCGCGCCGTCTGCCGGGGCCAAAGAGCATCAGGAACAAACAGGAGAGGAACTGTTCTCACAGGAAGAAAGAACGTTCCTTCTGTCCAATTTCTAACAAGCCCTCAAGCGGCAAGTCCGGACAGTACGCACCCAAATTTTCCTTCACCCCCCTCCCCTTCCCATCCGCTGTCAAATTACCGTTCTCACCATTCACACTCATTCTGTTTTCAGTGTCACGATTTCCTGGAGGAGCACGAGGAAGACGCCATTCCCATCTTCCAAGTGGAGAACTCCACCAACGAGTACCACGAGAAAGAGCTCTGCATCAAACTGCTGGGTGCGTACGCACACACTCAACGCACACGCTTGTCAGAGACACACTACATCACACACAAACACACACGCACACACAGCGTGTCGCAAGCGAGAACGTGCAAGTCCACTCAAACGAAACAAACTCCTCTGTTCCCTGTTGCCCCTCCTTGCGTCACGCATTGTGACTCTGCACAATTCAACAGGCGCTGCATCAACGGATGCGTTAAGTCTGCAGCCACTACACATGGGATAAAAGACAGGCGTGGTATTCTCAAGTGTGACGATTTCTCCGCAGGTTTGTGCACGGAAGCTGAGGCGGAGTTCCAGAAGGACCTGCAGAGCTCAGGGATACGCGAAGCCATCATGAGCAACTCGCAGGGCAAGGACACGCTCAACGTCTCCCCCGGCGGAGGTGAGGCTGCTGCGCGCAGGTTGCGCCGTGTCGCTGGTGGAGTCAACGCGCGCTGCGTCTTAGCTTCAGACACAGCGTGTGGTGACTCAAGCAGACGTGCGGTGTGAGCCCAGGCTGACATGACTCTGTTTTTCCCAGACTTTGGTATCTCTGAAACAACCAAACTGGAGCAGGGCAGATCAGATCTGTTTGTCACTGCAGTGTTCGTGAAATTCGTGGGTCATTTCTCTGAATGGGACAAAGAAACGCAGAACGTCATTTTGCTGATCATGAGGTTTTCTTGCACTTGAGAATCAGCTTGTCTCTGCGCATCGTGTTTCCCTTTGAGTAACTCACGATGTTCTCTGTGATGTATGCAGGGATCGTGAAGGACCTGCCAGAGGAGGATGAAGAGCTGGGCGAGGACGAGGAGGGCGAGGTGGAGCAGGGCGGGGCGGAGGACGAGGCAGAGGGGAAGGACGAGTTATGATGCGCGCCGCAGAACGCGTTAGTTTAGTCACTGAAGGACGCTTGAACGGAGGAGGATCCGACCACTCCATGTACGTTCCGTTTGGTCTCTGGACGCGTCATGAACACAGCGCGTGACGCACCCAGAGGGAAACGGGTCTGAAAAGCGTTCGACTGAAGCGCTTCAGTTGTTAAAGCAATTGGGCACCAGGTGGTTGACCCGCCTCGTGATTCCTTCAGCCCGATTCATATCGGATGCGTCTTGGAGCCGGTAGGTCTGCTCTGTGAAGTCGCGCTGCCCTCTGTGTGACGCATCTGGTGTGAGTCAGCTGTTTACGATTTGGAGCTATCTGCCTGACAAAAATTCTCATATTTATTGCAATCACAAGACGTAAATTTCGACATCGAATTGACACATCGTTGAGGACCTTGTTCGCACTGTTTGCGCCAAGTGCATCCGTGCCTGTGGCGCATCCAGTGTCAATCAGGTCAGTGAGTTCTGTCTGACACATCGACGCCACTTCGTGCAAATCTGCTCAAACGAAAGGGTTTTTCTCATACCATTGGGATATCGCCGTCGCAATGAGTTTCAAACCATCATACATAAGTATGTTAAGTTTTTGACGTATCTTCAAAGTTTGACGTGTTTCTTGGGAAAAAGACATCGATGCACTTGACCATCGAACTGCACGTGTCTGGGGTAAGAAGATAATCGAATGGTTTTCCTCCTGCATCAGACGCTTTTCAAGTCTGTTGACTGACAACTGCCTATTGATCGTCGCGATCTTTGAGTTAAATTTGTAATGCGCGACCCGTTGCACATCGGATACGTCAGGCGATGCGTGTTTGAACTACTTTGGCGCTGTTTGGCTGAGTGAACGCCTGCGTGACGAATCCAGTGTGAAACGGGCCCAATTGCATCGAGCATCTCTCATTGTGAAACATTCCGATATCAGCGACACTGCTGTGCTTGGCCAGGTTCACACTGGACGCGAATTGCCTTGCGTTGCTGTACAGGTCTGTGGGCGCTGCATCAGTGACGATTCAGCCACTCTCTTGTTCAGGGACGCGTGCAGTGTGCGCCTGTCTCAGTGTCGCCACGATGTGATAAACAGTGCGCGTATGAGATTGACAAGCGAACGTGCTCAGAACGAGCTGATTGTGAGCGAGATGGACACAACGAAAACTCACATCGAAACCCTGCACGTGCCTTCATTTGGGTTCCTGCCTCGAACTGAATGAGTCTAGCGTCGCGCGCCTGCGTGGACGCCATGCATGGCGCACGTGAACCCCGTCTCGAACGAACGCGTTTTCAAGCTTTTGCTCCTCTGGTGAACGTGACAACTTGTGTTCGATTTATTCTCGTCCGTCTCAGCTCGCGATGTCAGTCTCCGTTGTAAAACGAACATGTCCCGAGGTTTGGAGATGCAGAGTTGACACAGTGCTATGGAAGTAAATTTTGCACATGTTTATTTCTAGCAGATCGTTCAGTGTTGTGTACATCGCTGGTTGAGAACCTGACGTGGGTCGCGTTCGATTTTCACTGATCCATTGGTTCTCCTCTCGTTTGGACACTTGCGTACCCCAACTCTTCCAGCACCCCTCTTTCTAATCAGATCGTACAGAGGCTGTTTCTGTGCGCAGTGAAAGGAACTCTAGGGGGCATTCGAGCACAACCCAGTGCACACAAAGGACCAAATCGAACGTGACTCTTCTCTGAGAAGCGTTGAGCAAAAGTAAATCGTGTTTCCATTTTTCCAACTCAGCGGAATTTTCAAAAAATACGAGCGCAGAAACTGGTCATTCTGCAAAAGTGGAAAAAGCACCGTTGAGAAGAATGACATCGACAACACGACCGATTCACAACGATGACGATGAAGTGACCCCATCTGGATCCACTCCTGCTGAACTTGAGACGAAAATCAATGGGTCAGGCCAGGTTCACACTGGACGCGTCACGGGTCCGTCCCTGAACAGATCAATGGGCTCTGCGTTCACTCAGTGATGCACCGCGCATTGACCTACAGGGGCGAAGCGTGACGCACCCAGTGTCGAAGCCCCACTCAGCCCATCAGTTGTCAGCAGACACCGGGTACACATAGCAGACGCGAATCCTGATGCGCTTGTCCGAGACAATATGACTGGGAAGAGTGAGTCACACTCACAGATACAACACTTCAACACATCACAACGCGCACAGAACAGCGAGCCCTGATGGGCCCATGATGATGACTTGCGACTGATTGAAGGAGAGTGAAGCTTTCGTTTCGTTCCAAAGCGCGCCCAGTCTGACTGGAGCGGGACACGAACCGAACAATCCTTTGGACACAGTCGCCCCCGGACAGTTCGCACTCTGAAAAAATGTCACACCGACTCAAATGTCACCCCGACTCTGAATCAGAATCAGACATTTCTGATCAAATCAGACAGACTCAACTCGGAGGAACGTTTGAATTTTCCGGGGTCGAATAACAACTGTGGCAGGTAGATCCACGTACAACCTCACTCAAGACAAATTAGAGCACAGTTTCATTCAGAAACCTCACTGCTCGCACGTGTTTATCACGACAACCTTCTCTATCACATTGACAATGAATTCTACAGCCTGGAAAATACAACGTGCACGTACCCTCATGAGGAATGACTAGAAACGAGTGAAAAAAGCGTTTTGTCCCTCCACCGCGCAGGAAGGACGGATCCAGAGAGCGGAGGTCCTCTCCTCTCGATCCCCCCCGGGAAATAATCTTCCCTCACTTGTAAAATCGGCCCGAGTTGAGATTGGGAGCCCCGACACTTGGTCCTGAATCCGCCCTTGCGCAGTGGACAAGACTTCTATCAAGTGCGCGTTTGTACAAGTGCTGGTTTCTTCTGTCTTTCTGGACTGGGTTACGTCAGATGCGTCACGCGCTGCGTCCGAGTCTGTGAGTCCATAAGTTGGCGCAGCACCCAATCATTCAGGGACGCAACGCGTGACGCGTCCAATGTGACACCAGGCTCAGTTTCCTTCAAACTGTGATATTCGAAAAATATCGCTGGCTTTTGCACGATAGCAACAGAAAAATCGCGGGATATGACAAGAAATGGCCTGACGTTCCTCCGACAGAAAAACAAGGTCTGCAAAATGACCTGAACACGGGTTTGGCAACGCAGGCGAAACAACACAACATCAGAACAAACCAAACAGTTTTGCACAGAAAACGCCACACTGGAAGCATTGACAGTTTTTGACAGTTTTCAGGTGCCGGGTGGGCACATCTGGAGACTTGCAGACTGAGATTGTCAACACCAGCTTTCTTGCGACGCTTGCTTTGACAAGGCGGATCAATCTGTCACGTGTAAATGGGCTGGGGGAGTTGTCTTTCATCGATCGTCCAAATGACTTGCACATCACCGCCAGAAACATCGCACAAATTTGACCAAGCAGCGAACAGCCACTGAAAATCACATTTTGACCGCTATCGCACAGCAGAGAGACGGCAGATTTGAGGGTTTTTTGACTGGCTTCGGTTTTGACTTGAAGCACGCACCGGATCCGTGAGTTGATGGGTCACATGGAACACGTGATGGTCTGCGTCAACAGGTGAAGTGATGCCGTCCGTCGCACACTGACGCAGCCACTGACGCCGCCAATGTGAAACACGGTGGCGTCATTTGGCGTTTGGCCACGTGACGGCGTCATTACTTGGCAGCGGCGTCGCTCATGAACTCCCAGGCGACGTCGAGCAACAGGAAGGCGACGAGGCACGCCACGTGTTCGCCGATGGCGCCGCCGCCGCTGCCGAGGGCATCACGAGATGTCAGCGTCGACTGGGCGTCTGGAAGGGACAGCGTCAGCGGTGTCATGGGTGGGGCTGGTGGCGTCGACTGAGCATCACGTGGGAACGGCGTCGACTCGGCGTTACGTTGCGACGGCGTCAGTGGTGGTGCTGGCGGCGTCGAGCAGGCGTCGCGGCGCGGGGCGGGTGGCGTGGGCGGCCTTTTATCTGCAGTCTTCACTGAACGTCCTGTGACACGAAGTAAAGTCGTTTTATTGAAGCACCACTTGCACAAACTTGAGCAACAGCTCGCGCTTTTTGATTGGGAAAATCTAGGACAAACAGGTGATTTATTCAGTTTATCTGGATTGAAAGGTTCGTCGGGAGGACACACTGCAGTAACTTTAGCACAACCCGGGAGGGAACAGACAGGGGAAGAATTATTTTTGTACAAGGTTCGGGTAAGACTCTCACAAGGTTCTTACTCTCACTGAGGTCATTTTCACAGACAAACAAGGCAGTTTCCGTTCAGTTTGATTGATGGCGCACAAAACGCATTCTGTACACTTGGGATCGCGTTGATTCGACTTGTTGGCTGCAGCGCACTGCGGCACACGACGCCCAACAGAAGTCCAGCCTCAAGCAGCACGGACTCTCGAGGGCGTCGAATCAACCTGATCCCTGCGGGAAGGGGGTGTGTTACCTGGCAAAGCTAAAGTCCACTCTCTTCCGGTGCATCATCCTCCCTAGAAATACATGCGACAAGAATTCATAATCAACGACACACTTCTATCCACGCGTCAAAACATCATGCAAATTCCTGGCAATGTCCGAGTTGGGCAGGCGCGTTCACAGGCAGGTCCCGGGGCGCCGTTCTTTCTCACCCTCAACCCTGCCCCCAAAATGTTTGTGTGTCCGTCTCACTTGGGAAACATTTCGATTGGCTGGTTCATCAAAGGTGAAGGTCCCATGGATTCAACCCCGACGCCACTGGACCTTTTCGAAGTTCTGAGCCACAACTTCAGACAGTTCGTTCGAATGAAATTTTGCCCGCTGAGAAATTAACTTTCAAGACGGGGCAGGACTTGTGTCCATGGACAGTGTTTTGCAGCCCGCTTCACACTGTGTGTTCCATTTACGCGTTCCAGCCAGCCGAGTAAACCAAGATTTTGTGGTTGACTGCGCCCCATCTCCAACCCAGGGGCGAAGTGGCGCCACTTCGCCGCCGGTCAGCCGCACGCGTAAACGGACCACGCCCACTGGATACGTTGTGCGTTGCGCCCCTGCACAACTCTTCACTGACTTGGACAGGGCTGCACCACACCAATGTCCAACCAGCAGGAATTTCAGAACATCTTGTCAAAACGAAAGCGATGATGGTCACTGTTTTTGTTCAATTTGTGCAAACCATCATTTCGGGTTTGGTTCATCGCTGAACAAAAACGAACGATGATGCAACAAAGACCGGAACAGGAGTCAGGTTGGAAATGAATGATTATTGGGGAAAAAACATGAACGAAGCGGCTCCCAAACTCTGCAACAAAACCTGCAGTCCCTGAAAAGAACAAGCAGAGTTCACACCAAAGAACACCAGGCCCGCTCAATTCGAACACAGCCGTGAACTCCGTTCGAATTGGCAAAGATTCGAACTGGGGGCACGAGTTCGAATGAGGTAGGCTTGGGCAGTGTTGAAACACTGCACACTGCAATAAACAGGTGCGAACAGGACAACATTGAAACCAAGACTTTTCACACAGCAAACCCACGCATTCCACTGTGCAAAATTTCCGAAGATTCAAGAACCCACAACGTGCAAATCTGCATGAAGACCAAGCATCACAACCAAGACACCATTAGATCTAGATCGGGTACTCAAATTCATGAAGCAATTCTTATCCAGTTCAAAAACCACACCAAGAGGGAAATCCAAGCTGATGAACGTTCTCTTGAATCAGGAAAAACTTGCGTGAATATCAAGCGAGCGCGTGCGTTACTCACTACCACACCAGGGTGCAGCATCTAGAGACTAAGGCTCGTGCACGGCGGAGGCGGGGGCGGCGTCGCTCCGCGTGACGCGACGCAGCAGTTGACGCAGCAGCTCCAACATCGTCTCAAGGAACTCCAGCAGCGCTGGTCATGCAGAATGGGAGGGTCCAGGATTCAGTCAGGGCGGATCAAGGGCACATACAGGATTTGGGAGAGGGGTCAACGACCTGGACTTGGGACAAGTGAACATGTGAAAAAGGACCCTTTGTTTTTGCACCCTTAATTCACTTATAGAAACCTGATTGGGGGTTGGGGTCGGGGTCTCGCCTTGATCCGCCACGATATTCCCACTGAACTACGACCAGCGACAAATCTGCGGTTCTGGACCAAACTCGTCGTGACACCAAGCCAGCCAAGACTTACGACGCGTCCCGGAAACAGGCTTGACACGAGCTTCTAGAACTTCCAAGCAGTGCAGTCCAACAAGATGTGTTCTCAGCAAGCGCAAAACAACACAGCAGAGATCGGCGCCAAAGTGCTACAAATTACGTGCGTGCTCAGATTGGTCAAAGGTCACAACCAATCAGCATGCAGCCAGTGCAGATACAAATTGTATGCACGATGGGAAATCCAGGTCCTGCTTCGCACACTGGGCCCGTCACGCGCTGCCTACATAAGGCAGGTACTTGACGCAACGCAGACGCACCCAGTGTGAAGTAAGCGTCAGTCTCAGAAAGACGCCAATAACAACAACCAATGTGCACTTACACGCGTCAAAGTATTCTGTAGCCAAAAAATCGAAAAACAAAAGGTGAAAATCAAACTCAAACTGAAAATTAGTGTTTGTTGAAAACAACGTCCACGCGTACACACCCTGTCACACTGGGGGCTTCCTCTGTGCATGTAGCATCTGATACAAACACAACACAGTGTCTACGGCGCGCATGTCACCAGTGTCTCGTGGTGGTGGGGAGGGGGTGTTCCTCACACTCCACACCACGCACGCGCAGTGCATGTCTACATACATGTGCAAATATAACAGCAAATCAGGCCGCGTTTTCCCTGAATGACACATGCATTGCGAATTTGAGGCTTGTTTCGCACGTTTGATCCCTACACAAGTCAGTGGAGGTTTGCGACGGAGCGCCCACTGACATGTTTAGGGATGTATCGTGTGATGACATCGTGTGAAACAGGCCTGTGGGACGCAACGCATCCAGGACGGAACGCGCCCAAATCTTCCAGGCACTCGTTTACCGTACCCTGGAGCAGCGGAGGAAAGAGAGAAGTGAAGATAAAGACTCAGACTGACAAGACACGCACGCACGCACGCACGCACACACACACACACACACACACACACACACACACACACACACACACACACACACACACACGGATTTCAACACACTTCGAAATGATTTCAATCCATTGTTAGCGTTTACAAGTGAATACGTTCTGAAAACTCAAAAATCCTCAGGTCCAAATGTCTTGTATTTGGGCAAGAAGCAAATGACAGGATGTGTGTTTGTGTGTGTGTGTATGTGTGTGTGTTTGTTTTGTGTTGTGTTGTGCTGTGCCAGCGGAGATGATGGTGTGTGTGTGTACGTGTGTGTGTGTGCGTGCGTGAGAACTTGTGCGGATGAGCGTGTTGCAGCCACTGCGCACGCGCGCCTCGCTCACTGACCTGAAGGCGGCGTCGGGCCGACGCCGTCGCCCTCCTGCGGCGGTGGCTGCAGCATGGCGCTGTACATGTTGACGGCGACGATGAGGCAGCAGAGCAGGATAGGTCCCACGAGCGCCCCCTCGAGCCCGAGCCAGTAGATGCCGCCCGCGATGGCCAGACCCGTCAGGTACGGATGGCCCCTGGACGGAAACGGTACGTCAGATGCACAAGTGAATGAGCGGAACGACGTCCAGATAGCCAGACAGTCACGCAGGTGAGAAATGGAGCGTTTGAGGCCTGGTTCACATCGTGCATTCGGTGTGGCGTCAGCTTTGTTCCACACAAAGAAAGGACGCAGGGCATCACAGTAAACAGGCCTCACACAAACCCGGATTGTGTGAACTTCGGAGCACCGTTATCCACTGACCGCATTGATTCATAACACGAAAGCACTGTGCAAAAACACAAAAGCTACACGTGTGCGCTGAGGCCGCGCGTGCGCGGGACGCACCCCTTGATTTCGCTGAGGATGGCGGTGTCGACGACGTAGGTCGGGAGCAGGTGGCACAGCATGAGCACGGCGGCGTGGTAGCGCAGCCCGTTCACCAGCCACAGCTCTGCGGCGCGAGAACACAGAACTGCATCAAGCGGGTGATTTTGAAAAATTAAACTCTCCACGAAACAGTTCAACGTCCAATGTGTGTGTGTGTGTGTGTGTGTGTGTGTGTGTGTGTGTGTGTGTGTGTGTGTGACTTCGCTCACCGATGACGGCGGGCAGCGCCGCCCAGTACGTGCCGAGGAACGGGATGGCCGCGCACGTCGCCGCCAGCGCTGCAAACACGTGATGACGCCGTTACGTCATAATATGACGTCACCAGGAGGTGTCTCGTTGGGACGCAGCGTTACACTGTATGTTTTGTCGCTTTCGCAAGCGAATCGAGTGGCACCTGCAAACCCATACGAAACGTGAAGCGACAGGTGACAGCCACATACCTGAGGGGATGAAGACGATCTGGATCCCGAAGACGGTGTGAGTGAGCCACGTGTAGAGCCCGTAGAAAACCGCCATCTTGAGTGAAGCGGCGAACACCGACCTGTAAACGAAGGGTGGATCTCGTCTGGGCGGCACGAAAGCTGTTGGAGATGTACTCTCTGTGGACCCAGGCATGTGTGAGTGAAGATCACGATTTCATTGTTGGAAGAGCTGACACCAGGGCTGTTTGAAGCGCCACGCATTGCGTCCCGCGCATTGCGAGTACCTAGGCGCAACGTGAGAGCAATCCAGTGTTCAGGAGTCCTCAAACCATTGCTGGAACACACCGCAGAGTTTTCTGTGCAACAGCTGTCAGAATTTGGTGTCACCAGCTGGTCGCTACAACCTGCGAACTCACCCGATTGCTTCCTCGACGGCCTGGCCAAACTTGCTGCCGGCTGAGCCGGAGGTGGGGCTGAGGCTGACGAACCACTCAACCGGCTTGTACCTCTCTCCGCTCACAGCCAGCAGGTAGAAAAGCGTCGTGATGAAGATCACCTGCAACAACCAGCTGAACGCTGCAACCAGCGACAAACAAAGTGCACATCAAAACCGGCTTCCACGTCCCTTTCCTTCGTCTGGAAGTGGATGCGTTGTGACGAAGATGACCCCCTCCGAACTGCGGCAGCATCCATGTGAGTACGTTCATGAGTACGCTCATCAGTACTCAGGTCACAATCACGCACTACACATTCAGTATTCTTGTAGTACTGACTCCGTACCCACTCCGTATATACTCACCATCTGCAGGAGGAAGTTGAGCAGCGCGAAGCCGCCTCCGAACAGCAGCGACAGCGTCGTCGTGAGCACGTTCATCGCCAGGTTGATGTTGCCCTTCAGGACCATGTAGATCGACTCCAGCACCTGCACAACGCACCAGCGTCACAAACAACACGATTCACATTCTCCATCCCGGTGTAACAACACTTCCGCCGTTCTGTCCTCGAGCGGCGAAACTGTCTAAACAGGACTGGGTTGCACAGGAACGCCACCTCCGAAGCGTTTCGCACGAACCAAGCTGTGGCGTGAACTCATCAGGAAGTTTCGTGTTTACGTTCAGAAACTGGGAGTGGACCCTCTGTTTCGACCTGCAATGTCTCTCAACAAGTCAGTGGACGCTTCGCCTCGTTGACATGACAACGCAGCGTCCACTGACCTGTCTCCAGTTACGAGGGAGGACTGATTTTAGGTTCAGCAGCAGGGATCTTGGTGCGAGAAATTGGTTGTTGATCAGGAAATTGTAAAGGCAAACTGAAAGACAAGGCAAAGGGGAGGAGGGCACATGCTGACGTGGATCAACAACAATAAAAACTGGTTCATCTGTGGCACCTCGGATGTTTAGGAATTCACAGCAAACCACACACAAAGATCCAGGTCAGAGAAAACAGAAAAACAACTGAAAATTTCGTTTGCATAAAACAAATGCTCAAACTACTCAAAGATACTCCACCAACTACTTTGAAGCGCAGCACCAAAAAATTCCTGACCGCAAAAATTGCACTTCTAGGCAAAGCATAATCCGTTTACCCTGAACTGAATTGAAATTGCACAAAAATTGAGAACGTTAGAGAAGGCAGAGGTTCAAACGTTATCTCCTCTGGACAAAACATTCGACTGCAGCATCAAAATGTTGAAGTTTGAGAACTCAAAACTGTTTCAATTTTGTTCTGAGAGTGAACAAAATCAGCACTACTAGTCAGGAAGCAAAGAGGCGCGATCAGCTGACCTTGTGCGTATGTGTGTGTGTGTGTGTGTGTGTGTGTGTGTGTGTGAACGTGTGCGTGTGTGCATAAGAGAATGTCAGGTGTACAAAGATGTCTGCGTGTGATGTGAGGCCGTGAGAGTGCGAGCGCGTGGTGTGTTTTCGTTTGGTGTTTGTGCGTGTCCGTGTATGTGATGTGGGTGCATGTGTGTGTGCTCCTGTATTGTGTGTGCGTGTATGACATGTTCCTCGTTCGCGTGCGCAATACCCGCGCATGAGCACACGAGTCGGCTTCGGCTACTCACGGACATGACGACGCCGATGTTGTCGTTGACGAGAGCGACGATGGAGGACGAGATGTCGGTGTCGCGCACGACGTGCAGAAGCTGTGACCAGTTGGTGGGCGTCGCCGCCAGGTCGAGCGACGCCGTCAGGTCGAGCAGCGAGTCCTGGCGCTGCAGCCGCGGCGCGACGGCGTCCCGCGCGTCCGGCGTCGCGTTCTGCGCAGACACAGTGCGCATTAGACCGAGCCGTGAGAGTTGCAAAGTGTGGCGGTACGCCACAGTGCAAAGACAATTTGACAGGTGATTGAGCTGATGTCGGAAAATGTGTGCGTGTGTGTGTGTGTTGCTCACCCGGTTGACCCAGTTGTCGTACAGTTTGTCCCACATCTCGAGCACCTGCTTCTCGATGTGCTCTTTGCCCGAGTCGTCTCCGTTGAACATGCTGCTGTGGATCTGAAGTCAAATCAACAACAGGTGTGCAGACAAGCACACGCACACTGAAGAACACACGCACACGACAAAGGACGCAAGCACACACACACACACACACACACACACACACACACACAAATACACGCGCGCGCGCGTGGGCTCTTTCAGACTGCTCGACGAACGGTCGGAGCCGAGAAGGAAGGAGCGGATCCTGTGTCCGATCTTACTGCACTGGAGTGGACCCCAGCCTTGGTTGAGTGGAATGGCCTGTCTCAGCACGCAGATTGTTCCCTGTCGGTACGCACCTTTTCTGCGATGTACTGCCGTCCGTACAGATAGGCGTTGTTCACCATCGAGTCGAGCGCCTTGGTCATGTCCTCTCCGTCCGGCAGCCACCTGCAGGGTATGAACCAGAGAAGGTCAGCAGGCATTCTCCTGCAGAGACGTGCAGCGGGCAGGTTCCTTTTGCAGAAGTTCTACAGATCCAAGGGCCCCTTGTCACTGCCAATGTCTGACGCTGGAGGTACAGACATTCCCCGTGTAATTTGCCTTCAGAAGACACACGTGTCAGCAGTTTGAGGAATACCAGTAGTCACTGAGTTCTGAACATCTCTGATGAACGTGAGTACTCACTGGCTGAGCTCTGGGTGCATCGTGTTGTTGAGGACGTTGCTGGTGACGGAGAGCAGGTGGACGCTCTCGCGGTGCACCTGGAGGATGCAGCAAACAAGTGTTTACTTTGGGCAGCAGAAGCGACCCCATTCACAAACGGTACAAATGCACACGCGCGCGGTGACCCACTGCTCATGATGTTCATTTCACAACGGCACCACCACAAAGACTCTCCCCATCCCCACGTCACATTCATCCTTCGCACGCGCGCTGTAAGTGACGAATGTTGTCCCGATCAACAGCGCGATATCGCCTTGCCACTTGACCATTCCCTGCCACATCCGCACCCCACCCCATCACACTGCAATGAATAGCGTCATCAGAATGCCCCATACAGCAGCAGAACCGCATCCCTTCTTCCCAAATCACCATCCTCCTCTCGAAACCACACCGCGAACCTCATCCAGCGTCCTATCTGGAGTCCGCACCTGACCCCGCCGCACCCTGACCCCTCCCCCCGACACGCCCTCCCTCCCCTCTCACCTGCACCGCAGTGAAGAAGGTCATGAGCACGGCGCCGATCAGCAGCAGCAGCACGATCAGGACACTGATGAACTTGTCCATCGACTTCTCCAGGCCCGACACGATCTGAACGAGACGACGCCGGGTCCAGTCACGCTCGGTGCAAGTGCCACATCCCTGACTCGAGTTCGCACTGGACGCAACACGTTCCCAGAGTTCCCATTCACCTTGGATGCAATGTGTCCCTGCACAAATCCGTGCTCCTTGTGCGCTGCGTCACCTGACCCTGCGCCCACTGGATCCCTCCGGAACACAACGATCGATGCATCACTAAACCTAATGTCAGCGTTATTCCCCCGCCCCACTCCCCACATGTCCATTTCAGTCGTACTCCCAACCCACTCCAATTCACAACCCAGAGCTTGAACTCACCCCATAAAAAGTTCCATTGACACTCGATCACTCCGCCCACTGATGGACCCCTTATTCTTAGCCCACCACCCCGACCAGCACCCCGCCACTCACACACACACACACACACACACACAACCCCATCCACGCACACCCCACCCCGGCACCCACTACCCGCGCCTTCGCCCACACCGAGCCCCACCCACATCACCCACCCCCCAGCGAGTCGGTCGGTACCTTCTTGTCCCCGCGTAGCACCAGTTTGAGGAGTCCGCGCACGGGGCGCGGCGCCAGGATGTCTGCGCGCGCATCGTTCAGCACCGAGCTGCGCACGTGCTCCGCAAGATGGCGGAACTTGTCCCGGAACACGTGCCACGAGCCCAGCTGCACCCCTGCGAGAGAGAAACTACGTAGTCAGCATCAGAGTGACAGGACTCATCACACAAAATTCGTGTTTGCTAATCTACTCGCTTTCGCGAACATGTTCTACTGACTTTTGCCACCCGATACACGAGGGCCAACACACGAGGGCTTTGACGCGCTTTTCAAACACAATTATGCAAAAAGCCTGGTCATCTAAATGACTACCCAGTGACTCGGGAACGCCAGCGGATCCAGGATTGGCGAAGGAGCCTGAGCCCCACCTTCGAAACTTCAAGCACACTGGGAGAACAAAGGATTTATTGGGGCCTTAGCGTTCTGGTCTCTGGACTCTGCTGCAGAACACCCAGACCCTGACCTCGATGACCTGATTACTGACCCAGTTTCTTGATGAGGAAGAAGGCGAAGAGCACCGGCAGCAGCTGGATGACCCAGAAACTCATCCAGAGGCGCACGAGCACAATGGCCCAGATGAGCGCGATGAAGCAGTGGTCCGACAGGGCGCGCGGCTTCTCCGCCTGAAACACGTGACTCGGTGCGGCTGTCTGCGGGGAGGGTGTCTGGGTGCATGTGGCTCAGCGACCGTCTCCATGACCTGTGGGTGGGTGTGTGTGTGTGTGTGTGTGTGTGTGTGTGTTTGTTTGTTGTTCGAGACAGCGCAAGACGTCTCCATTTGAACCCACGAAAAAGAGTGTGTGTATGTGTGTGGGGGGAGAGGGGAGTTGTGCGTGAGGTTGTGTGCGTGTACGGGAACAATGGTCGGTGATTGATGGGATGCGCTTCAGCGTCTGTGTGCTGGCATCACGTGTGTGCGTGTGTGAAGATCAGGTTCTCTCTCCATGACCACGCAAAGGGTCAGTGCAAACGCAGCGCCTGTTGACGCGCTAAGAACCACACGACGCAACACGCCATGAATGAGGGCCTCGTCTTGTTTCATTTGACCTTGTCCAGTTTACGAGCGACTCACTTTGCCAGCGGCTCCGACGTCCAGGTCGCTGGGTCTCTCACTAGGTGTCGGGCTGGACGCCGCGTCAGAGGCCGGCGATGCGACGCCGCCAGCGGTGGTGGAACCGGCTGCGGCGCCGGGAGACGTGGGGGAGACGGGATTGTCCTGCGTCGGGGACATCGAGGCTGTGAAACGAACAGAACGAGGGTCATGAATTGTCCATACAAATTTTGTTTTGTGGTCAACAGACTTCCTGCGTTCGAGACACTGAAGCTGTGGTGTGTGAGAAAATGGGTCATCGCGAAAACTACTGCAGAGTCTGTAGTCATGCGCAGGTGCAAGGGCGTGCTTCTGTGTGTGTGTGTGTGTGTGTGTGTGTGTGTGGTGTGTGTGTGTGTGTGTGTGTGTGTGTGGTGTGTGTGTGTGTGTGTGTGTGCGCGCGCGCATGTCTGCAGTACATGCCAGTGTGTGTGTTGCTGTACACGTGTGTGTCTGTGCACTGACCTGACCCTGAGGACGCGGACTCCGTCATGCTGCTGTCCATGCTCGACTGGTCGGACAGCACCTTCCAGGCTGCGCTCCCCGCCACCGTCACGGGGGACTGGGGCACCTGCTCTGTAACACGGGGAAATAATGGGTCCACACAGGGCGCGACAAGCGCTGCGTCACTGTGCATGTCAATTGAAGTTGCGTCAGTGAGCTGAATTGGCTCGTGTTGGCGCAATGCTTCAGGCCCCTTCAGGGACAGCGACTCTGCGTTGCAGAAACACCAGGCCACTTGCACACAAAAGAAAGACCCCCCCTTCCAACAAATACGATCAACTGATTGCTGCCAGAACAGAAATTAACACAGGAAGAGCCAAAGAACTACGGTGTATGAACTGAAGAGAAACAAAAGCAACTGCCATCGGGACCTATTTGTAGTGACGACAGACTCTCTTGGATCCCAAAGAAGAGCAGGGCGCAGCGGCTACGCGCAGACTCGAGAATATCCCGACAGAGGTCGTCCAGGTCATCACCGGGAGTGTCAGCTGTGGCAGACACAGAGTAGAAGGGTGTACCTGCACTCGCGCGCGTGTGTCTGTACACACGTGGGCGCGTGTGAATCCGCATGTATGTGTGAACACGTGTGTGAGCGCTGATGCGCGCGCACGCACCTGACTCCTTGGCGCGCTCCTTGCTGATCTCCGTCACGAACCCGACGCCCATCAGCACGAGGATCGCCACCACCAGAGGGACGCGCAGCGGGCCCGCCACCGACGCCAGGTGCAGCAGGATCGCCGCCCACACCTGCGGTTTCCGGGCAAAACAGTGCAGGCGTGGGTGAGGTCACAATGCGCGTGTCAAGACGGTGCAGCATATTGTGTGGATTGCAACATTTTACAGCGAAACCCAGAAGGCCTGTCCTTGCACAAATGAATGCGCGCCACGAGTGACCGAGCCTAGCCAGCGAATTGCAGCTTGCAACACAGTAAACGAAACAGGCTGGGCTGTGTTGAGCGAAGCGCGCGTGCGGAATGGGTTTCTCACCGGCAGAGAGAGTACGCGCAGAATTCGACTCGAGTCGGGCGTCCAGTAGAAGATGACCACGAGAACGTAGGCGGCCACCAGCGTCCAAACCTATTGACACACGAAGTGTGTGTTCACACACAAGCACAAGTGGACTACGCACACACAGTGAGAGTCCCTGTCAAGCCAAACCTGAAAGTCTCCAGCACATTCTCGCACACGAATGATTTGGGAAATTTCACCTGTTTCGGATCAGACACAAAGCTGTAAGAACTCAGTCTTTTCAATGACGTTTCGGTTTTGGAAAGAAGCACTGCAAATTTTACAAGGCTGCATTGTTTTCGACAGGCCAATTAACCACGTGAAATGGAACGCCACTTCGGGCCACTGACCCAGATGGCGCTGAAGTAGCCGACGGCGGTGTAGATGACGGTGACGACTGCGTTGAGGAGGAGGAAGAGCTGCTGCAGGAGTCCAGAGTGGTAGAGGACGTAGAGCGAGGGCAAGCCGGAGCACACCGCCAGGATCAGGCGAGTCTGACTGTGAGGAGAGAGAGCAAAGGGTGTGTGTGTGTGTGTGTGTGTGTGTGTGTGTGTGTGTGTGTGCCAACAGAGGACGTGAAGAGGCAGTCAGCCGCCTTCAAAAGTCAAAACTCCAAAGTGAACACCAAATTGTCCCTCGACAGCACTCTCGATTGATTTCAGCTCGCCGGTCGAGGAGCTCACTCCACGCGACGTCCTCACCTGTAGATGACGTTGCCGAGCTTCTCAGCCGCCGTGTCCACAACCTGCACCGGAAGCAGCACCGTCCCCACGATGAGCGGCGTCCCGGACTTGCGCAGTCCGCGCAGCCAGCCGCGCACCACGCCTGCGCAGAAACCAGATCCTGATGTCGAAGCACTCGTAAACGCACAGAACAGAACAAAGAGCAAAACCAGGAAGAACGCATAGTTCTGAACGCAGGCGCGTCCCGAGGCTTTGATAATTTTCGAGGTGGCAGGATCTAGACTCTGAAATTCTGTCTCAGGGGGTGGGGTGGCATTTCCCAAACATCGGGCTGGCATCTCGGCAGACCCACCTTAGGAGGGGGTACAGACAAAGTTGGGTTGACCTTGTTCCCCAAAGACCTCGCCAAATTCCACCCCCAGGGGGTAGGATTCACACCAACACACACACACACATACACACACACACACACTCAAAGCATCGGCAGATCACAGCCCCCACCCCTCGAAAATGATGCTTCCAGCAATAGCCAGTGCACAACATGGGCTCACTACGAAGGACGCGCCTGAAAGTTTTGACAAGAGCACAGACACATACACACACACGAGGTGCAGAAGGACACGTGTACCAACATGTGCACATGAAAGCAGCTGCACATGTGTACAGTCCTTGCCCTCAACACTTGAGGTGGATACTCAACCGTCAGACCGTCTGAAGAAAGTCACACACTGATCATCGTGTCGGCTTGCAATTGACTCCAGTTACTTCGTAGATCTAGATTCTAATTGAAAATGAACATTCGAAAGACAGCCATCTTTCTCGGTTGAGGTCAGACCGAACATTCGAACATCATCAGTTTCCCAAACTCTCCTTCATGAACGGTGTCAAAATTTGGTGGAATACAGACCAGCTGGAGGTAGCGAACCTTGGTACACAAGTCTGTCAACGAGGAAATCTGTGCCCACCTGTCAGCGTGTTTTTGAAGGGATGCAAAAATGTTCCACATAGAACGGCCCATAACAAAGGTTTCAAAAATGCCTCCAGAATGTAATACACCGCCACTGCAGCTCCGCAAACTGCTACTACAAACAGAGTAGCAGCTGTGTTGTAGAATGCCTGCTTCAATGCCTTGTCGTGGCCCTCCTGGAACATGGAAAACATGTTTTTCAGCCGTGAAGGAGGGAAAGCAGAGCTCGGGGAAGCCATTCTCTGTTGACGGAATCCTCACAGCGAAAACGAGGCCCAGCCTCAGTGGCGCTCGAGCTATAATTTTGGGAGAATAAGTTTTGTGGTCTGTGAATTATTTTTTTCAACAAAGTTTGTTTGCTCTCAACAAAAATTATGCCAAACGAGCTGTCGTATTTTTATAGAGAGGTGCAGTGCGAAGAAAGAAAAATAATTGAAAATATGTTTTACTCGAAAATAATTCACATCTTGGAGGTGTCGCCATCATGCGGCAAACACTGTCACTTGTCACTTCCACTTTGAACCATCCTGCTAAAATTTGTCCTGAGCAGGAGCAGGGTTCCACACCAAAGCACGTTTCATGTGAGAACATCAAGGTCCTGTGCAAGCAAAATGTGAGGATCATTCCATTTGGTCTTGAAGTTGCTCTCCCTGGATCCGCCGGAAGGTTTCACCAAGCACCGCAAACAGTGGGGGTGAAAAATAAGGGTGGGACATTGAAAACATTTTTAGAGATTTCTGGCCAGGCCCCCTCCTGAACCTGCCAATACTCCACCAGAAAAGCAGTCTCCGACCAGATTCTGAGAGTCCCTTCGCTCATTCAGTGCAACATCTTTGATTCCATTCCACGTCGACCTTTTGGATGTGAGTTCGAGGGGTGGTCGTTCTATTCTGAAGGATTTACCAGGGGGCAACAACCAGTTTTTGAGAAACAAAATCCGAATCCAGGGGTCAAGAGACCTGGGGTCCCCTGCATCCGCCTAAACAAAGTGATACGAAAAATTTACGATAACATCTGCGCGCGTATCCACAACGTGACAAAATGGTTCGCAGAACTGAGTCGTCGTGTCACTTCCGGCGGCCTGTCATCAAAATTTCCCCCCACAGCTTCAGGAAAATTTCCGCCGCCCCGTCTCGGGCCCGAGTCTGCAGCGCGCAATCACGAGGCCATTGTTGCGCGCATCAAAACGAGATTAGAGTTATGACGGGCCCATTGAGTCGACACCAGTGGACGAGTCGCGCAGGTGGTTTGTGCGGAACGCCCCGCGCGAGGCGGAGGGTGCCGTGCGACTGAGACTGAAGCTGAGTGAAGCTGCTCCACGCACATGTTTGACAATGTTTCCTCAAGAAAGAAACTTCTTCAAGTGTGTCGCTGCACCTTAGATCTTTGCAGTGAATTTTGTGCAAAGTTCGTCTCAATCCTATGTGTACGTCTCACCTTCGGGCAAACAAAATTCTGAAGTTCAACTGTGAAATGCTCTTTCGACCAAACTGAAAGTAGTGGTATCAGGGTGTTCAACACTTGGAACTGCGTGGAATTGTTGGCGTCTCAATCGCAGAGAAGTTGTCACCTGTCCCGCCAGCCCCGAGCGCTGCTCTGTCACCCGCGGGAAATGACGGCCCCGCCGTGTGAAACAAGCCCGACCCAGGGGCGTCTTTATCACGTCGGAACCGCAGCATCCTCACCGAAACAACGCCAAAATGATCGGACTGCACTGCAACGAATTTAAGAGTGAACATAAAAATTTGCCTGCTCATTTTCATCAAAATTTTCGGGCCACTTTGTGATTGTGATGTATATTGGGGATTTCCACCCCGCTACATCAAGCTGCTGTCACCGGGAAGTTGGACCGCGGGGACCGGTTTTGTTTGCCTCCGGGGGACGCAGTGAACTTGTAACTTCTGCCCCTCCCAAAGGAAAACATTTTATTTCAATTCAGGCCGGATTTCGAATGCGCGAGATCAAAATCGGTGAAGACTTTTTTGTTCTCTTTGAAAAAATTATTCTGTCAGGACATCTCAGGACTTTTGCACCCGAAAGTCTGGCGTTGTTCTTCATTTCAAAATCGGGCAAATTTATGTTCTGAACTTCAACAGGTTCTTTTTTGTCCGTTTTGAACGGATTGATTGAATTGAAATTGTTCACGATCCAGAGCAGCTGAATTTCTTCTGCTGCCACCCAGGCCCCTTCGAGGATCCAGAGAGCTTGTGGGGATCCAGGGGGGAGGGTTCACAAGGTCTTCAACTCTTCTCGTCCAGTGCCCCAGAGTTGCCTCCTTTTGACTCTTTAGACACGGCACGTGGAACAAGAAACATGTGTTGGGTCAGGTAAAGAAAACTGCATTTTGGTGGTTCGGGGCAAAACCCCCACATCTATCACCGCATGATTCTGTGTCTGTGACCCCACCCTGCAGGCGCTAAAGAATCTTCTCTCCTTCATCACGGAGAAAACAATGCAAACTGCATTCTGGATTCATAAACACTTGTACTCGCAGCATTTTACAATGCTCTGCCCCCTCGCCGCTTCTCCTTTCAAAAATCCTTTGTGGATCTGAGAAGCACCTGCGGCGCCCCGAATCGCGTAGGAAATTGGCCCGTTTCCTCACAGGCTAATTGACTGTTTAAATATTGATGGCCCGATGTCCTAAGGAAGTGTGGCACCCAGACATATTAGTCGCCAATACGGGCGGCAGCCATGTTTACAGGGCCGCGTGCACGGAGACCACGCTCCAGGATGGGGCAGGGTTCTGTGCAGGGTCCGGACAGGGCGCATTGGGCCTTGGAGTGACCGACCGAGGGTCACAGGGACCCAACGATTGGCTGGGGAGATCACGCTGCGTGGTTCGGGAGGGCTCGGGTTGGGGTTCTGGACAGATTCACTGATGTCTGCAGCTGCAGTTGTCATAAAATAGGTCCAAGCGACTCGCCTGAAAGGGCACATGTCAGAGGGCTTCGAAGGAACCAGCACCTGTGAGCTCCACCACAGAACGAGGTGAGACCTCCAGAGATGGGACTCCAGGGAAGGTCCACTGCAGTTCGATGGCCTTATCAAACAAACAAGAGCAGGCTGCAAGCAAGCGAACTAGAGAGAGAGAGAGAGAGAGAGAGAGAGAGAGAGAGAGAGGTCCAGCACTCCTGCTAGTAAGTGTTCAGTGCAAAATCTACGCGGAGTCCACTGGAGAGGGACCGAGCACGATCTGATCACAGCGCTCTGACAAGATTCGCTGAAAGGATGGGTGCATCACAAAACTGTGGAAGGGGCGGGAAATGGCCGCTGCATTCTGAAGAGGGCCCCGCATGGAACGGGAACGGTCTGCTGAAGAGTCTGAACAGAGTGGATCTACCATAGTTTGGGGAAGGGACCAAACACCAGGTCAGTCCATGTGTGTATTAAGCCCCTTCCAAATTCGCAGACTTTGCAGATTCGCTCCTGCAGACCCCTTCGTTTCAACCGTGGACAGGTTGGTCAGACGTAAAAACAAAACGCAACGTTCGGTGCACCCAGTCAGGCACCTTCGCTGATCCTGCTCGGGTCCAGGATTTGGTTGGGGTCAGGGGACCATCGTGAGCTCAGAGGACCACGCAGGCCCCTGGGAACTCTGGATGTTCCCCTGTGGCCCTCTCGGTTCCGCACTTGTGGCCCTCGTGGTTCCGCCCCTGTGGCCCTCTTGGTTCCGCCCCTGGGAACTCTGGATGTTCCCCTGTGGCCCTCTTGGTTCCGCCCCTGTGGCCCTTTCGGTTCCGCCCCTGTGGCCCTCTTGGTTCCGCCCTTGTGGCCCTCGTGGTTCCGCCCCTGTGGCCCTCTTAGTTCCGCCCCTGGGAACTCTGGATGTTCCCCTGTGGCCCTCTCGGTTCCGCCCCTGTGGCCCTCTTGGTTCCGCGCCTGTGGCCCTCTCGGTTCCGCCCCTGTCCCTTCTCGCGCTGACTGGCGGCTTCTCGGCCCTGCAGATCTGGGTGTTAGTGTGATTGTGGTTTGATCCCAGGAGGGTTAAAGGCACTTCCGCTGACTTCGACGGTTTCAGACTGATGGACTTTCGCGGAAAATTACACGAACACTTGCCTTTGCAGTCTTTCTGTCTCCGTTCTCTTCGGCTTTCTCTCTGAACTGGGCACAGGGAGAATCGAGATCTGACTAATTGTTAGTCTCCCACAGAGGTATCGTCCCTGGTGCGCGACTCAAACACGTGAGCGCTTCAGAAGCCTCGGCCTGGACCGCGGTCCACCCTTGGGCATTGTTGGGACCGCGATGCAAATTCTCAAGAACCAAGGCACAGAGGTGCAACAACCCTCTTCCTGACAACAAGGTACGTTTCCGGGTTTGTACTTTTGAACCATTCTTCTTGTTGCGGACAGGAACCAATGTTCTACGAACGTTCAATTGCGGACAATACCAAAAGATTGCTTCAGTGCTGTTTTTGTTGTTCATTTTATTGCCACGTTCCACATGGGGACAACGAAGAACAATCGCTTTCACAAACATAAATTTGACCAGACACGACACACTTTTCGTTCTTTGGTATCGACGCTTTTTCACAACTCAGTGGGACTTCTCAAACGACGCCAGAACAAGAAAAATGTACACATCAAACTATGGAGAAGTGAGTTGGTTGTGGTGGGGGCGGCGGAGGCGGGGCGGGGGTGGACGGGGTCCCCGGAGGAGCGCCCCCGCCTCCAGCCCCGCCCCGGTAGTAGCAGGCGGCCGCCGCCGCGGGCCCGTACAGTCCGGCCGCCGCTGCTGCTGCAGCCGCCGGGGAGTAGCCCGCAGCTGCGGCGAGCGGATAGGCCGAGCCGCCGTTAGCCAGGCCCAGTGCTCTGCAACGGAAACGTGTGTTGTGACAGCAGGCGGATCCAGAACACTGAGAAAACACATCAGTGAGCAGTGTTATTTGCCTCTGTGTGTGTCAGTATGTATGTGTGCGTGTGTTTGAGTGTACAAGCGTAGTACGGAATCCGCACGTGTGTTGTGTTTTGCAATTTTGGAGGTGTCCCTGCTCTGTGCGTGTCTCACCACATCTGCAGGTTTTTCTTGAGCTTCTCTGTTCGTGTCTGCAATGGCTCTGTGCACATGTGTGTGTGTGTGTGTGTGTGTGTGTGTGTGTGTTCGTGCGTGCAGTGCATGTGCACCTCATGTGCTGGTCCATCTGCGCCTTCTCGATGCGTTTGTCCTTGGCGCGTCGGTTCTGGAACCAGATCTTGATCTGCGTCTCGGTCAGACTCAGCATCTCGGCGAGTTCGAAGCGACGCGGGCGGGTGATGTACTCCGTGCGCTGCGAGAAAGACCGTGTGTGTGTGTGTGTGTGTGTGTGTGTGTGTGTGTGTGTGTGTGTGTGTGTGTCTGCCTGTCTGTCTGTCTGTCTGTCTGTCTGTCTGTGTCTGTGTGTATGTGTATGTGTGTGTGTGTCTGTCTGTGTGTTTCTGCCTGTCTGTCTGTCTGTCTGTCTGTCTGCGCGTGCACGCGTCCAGTTGTACATAAATGTACTGGGTACGTACCCTGCAGATAATTGCGTCAGAATCTTGGGTCTGCCCTTGCAGGTGGGGTTGTGAAGGGTTTGCTGAGAAGTGTATTAGACGGGATCGTGGGAACGAAATATGTTTGGCGATGAAATCTTCATTCACAAAGGTCTACCCCTCTGAGTGATTATTTTGAGGCGGTGCACGCACCTGGTACTCGAGTTCGAGTTTGAGGGTCTGTTCGCTGGTGAACGTGGTGCGCTGGCGTCGCGCCGCGCTCTCCTTGCGTCGCCGCCGTGGAACTGAAACCCAAGTGAAAACCGGGGATCGTGGATGTGAAATCTGGATCAAGAGGCCCGGTGAGTTTTCTCAATCGACAAATAATATTGAATGGCAATTTTATTCACTCACTCACTCACTCACTCACTCACTCACTCACTCAGTGAGTCGAGACAAGACCCCTTTCTATCAGCAGTAACGCTGCAACTCTATCGCACTTACAGAGCGGAGGGAGTCCAGGTGGCAGCGAGAACTCCGGGTAGGCTCCGAGCATCGTCGGGTGGTACACGGCGGAGAGCGTCGGGTGGGCCACGGCCGGCGGCGGGGGAAGCGACGGGTGCGGCCGCGGGAGCGGAGGGTCCGTGCCCCGGGCCCCAGCTCCAAGCCCCGGGGCGGCTCCACCCAGCGGCCCCCCTGGCTGGGTCCGTGCCAATCCGGAGGGGCTGGGGAAACACAGAGCTGCGCCCTTGGAGGGAAGCTGTAGAGACGTAGTGCAGGTGGAACTGGTCAGCGCGGTGAGATCTGGCTGCGGTGCCCCCGAGAGGAGAGGGTTCGATTGCGTCCTGGTGAACCCCCCGAGGAGGGGCTCTGACTGGGTCCCGCTGAGTCCAGCCACGCCCAGCTGACGCCCCGCGAGTCCACTGAGGATCCCGGATTGAGGCCCGCACTGGAGTCCGCTCAGAACACCGGACTGTGAAGCACTGAGGCCTCCAACACCTGGGTGAGTTCTGTCAGATTCCGTTAGAGAACCACTGAGTCCCTTGATGAGGTTGTGGCCCAAGGCAGACTGCGACCCGGCGGGGCTCCGCTCGGTGGGTCCCGCAGGGCCCCGGCCGGTGGGGGTTCCGGGATGCCCCGGGCGGAGCGAGGTGAAGGCGGAGAGTCTGTAGCCTGCGCCCGGGGAAGAGGGGACCCCGAGGCCCCAGGGGGAAGCGACGGAGCCGAGGCTGGAGGAGAGGGTGGGGACCGAGCTTGGGGACGGGGCCACGTGTGGGGATGAGGGCGACGTGTCTTGACTTGAGTCCAACTGGGTGACGACTGGCTTGACAGCTTCGAGTCCAGAGCCTGAAACGACGTGCACAAGAATCTATCCTGGTTTTCTTTCAACTTTGCAAATTAGAATTGACGCAAATTCAACCAACTTTCAGGTGGATAAAACATCGACACACGTCTTTGACATCTTGACATCAAGAGAAGTTTCTTTGATACCGTGTTGCAGGTCAAGTCGTCCTTTACTCCTGACACAAAGAGAAAACACCTTTATTTCTTCCCCGTCAGCTGCAGTGCCTGTGAAGACTTGGATCCCCAGAGGATCCGACCCCAGTACTCAGATCAAATCGTGCACAGAGGCTCTCAAATCTGGGGGCAGAGCCAGGGTCGTCTGGGGTCAAGGAATGGAGGTCCTGTGCCCCTGCACCTGCCCCTGAAATCGCTCAAAGGAAAGAAGCACGGTACCTGTGTGGTTGTTGTTGCGCGCGTCTTCCCCTGGATTCGAACTCGGGTCCTCTTCGCGCGGTGAGCGCCGCTCCTGACGCGGCGCCTCTTCCTCCAGACTCGACACGGGCGCCGCGTCTCCCTTCACACCGGCGCCGCCCAGCGCAGGGGCGGCCCCTGCGTCCGTCACACACCGGAGAGGGATGGCGGGCGCCGGCGGCTCCACACACCGGGGCGCGTCCAGAACTTCCGCCGGTGTGGTCGGAGACACGATCGGCATCGCTGCGTCACCAAATGTGAGGAGAGTCGTTTGTTGTCAACAAGATAGAATTGACTGCCGAACAAATGTTTGATCCTGTCCAGCTCAAGAAACAATCTTCCGCACACAGGGGTCAGATCTATGGTTGTCAATTCCCTCTGCCAATGTGTTCAACGCCTTTCGTGCCCAAAATGAACAAGTTATTTTCTTGACACAAGCGCTGAACTTCACACGCAATAAAAACACTTTGGTTTGTTTGCTTTTCACCCGCTGGACCAAGCCAGAAACAATTATCATCCAAGTTTGACAGGATTCTGTTTCTGTTCCTTCTCAACTTTTCCCGCCACTTTTGTTCCGGCTCCGCTGCTCCACAGCGAATGCGACGCGAGCGGCGGCGACATCAAAAGAATCACGCTCGTGATTGACAGCTGCGGGAAGCCGCCCCCACGCAGCGCCAGCCATTCACCGCACCCGATTGAGCGACAATAATCGAAAATTTTCTCATGATTGGCATAATTTGCACAATTTCAATTTGTCCACACTTTTCGAAGGTTGTAATTTAAAGGAGATCACAATTAAACATTTTCCTGTTGATCATTAATGGACGCATCAATTATGGAAGAACTGTTAATCACTTAATGTTCTTTGTTTGTTGCCCAAATCAGGATATTTTGATGACATGAAAGGTTTCGAGACAGCAGAAGAGAAAAAGAATTTTACTTGGTCTGTTGGAGTTGACAACAAAGTTTTCGAGTTGGCGCCCCATCACAAAAGGGTCTCGAGATTTTTTCCACTTCGAAATTTATAGCTGTAATTTCTTGCCTTTTGCTGTTTATTTTCCACCTGCAATTGAGCCCAGTTTAATCAGGATTGGCAAAACACAGAAAGAGTTTCAAGCCTTGCAGTCAAACGTTTGTCCCCTTTGGTCCTACCCTCCAGAATTTCCAGGCTCAGGTGGCCTGAACTTCAACTTCAAAAATATGAACTCACAAAAGGTGAAAAGTGTGTCACTGCGAACAAGTCCTTTGAAGGGGGAGGGGTGCGTGAGTGTGGTGCTTCGAACCACAAACCTTCAGGGGGATCGACAACGAAAAGTGCAAATCTCATGTTGGGAAATAAAAAAAAAATCGTCCGACCGTGTTTTCAAGCACTCGCATGTGGGCGAAGACGTTAAGGACGCAAACACACACCGCACATTGCGCCCCCACCATGGTGAGCTGCAGGACTTGGCTCGGGGCCGCCGAGTAGCTCCAGTTGTAGCAACAGGAGGAAATTACGTCGGAAGTTTGGTGCTGAATAATTCACACTCACACGCCTGCACTGTGCGAGAAAGCGTGTGTCTCAACACGCACACGCACACACATACATACACGCACACACACACACACACACACACACACACACACACACACACACACACACCCGCTGGTGGAAATGGCGAGTATGACATTTTTGCAAAGGGCGGATCCAAGGTTGATGGGACCAGATCTCAGTCAGCCTGGGGCTGTGATCTGTGGCAGCTCCAACTTGGTGAAATTTTGCTTTTCTCCTGTGGTGCAAAATTCACGGGCAAGTTGTTTTCTGGGGTAAATTCACGGCGATTACGTGCTCAGAACGTGAAATACACAAAGGACCAAACTGAGCCCTGACAATTTTTGTTACGCGAATGTTTCTTTGTCCCTTGTTCCCCAATCAATCTTTTGCAGCTGCTCCGTCGAGATTTTCTTGTTGTCTGAATATCGTGTTCATCTTGCAAACTGGATGGGTTCTTCTATTGTTGTGTTCATTCTGCCAGACGACCCAGGAGGACACAGCGCGCAACGCATCCTGGGTGAAACGCGTCCGCTGGACCGGACATCGCATGCGCTATTTTTGACAGTGCGCCCGGCGGGGCGGGGCCGGTCCTGTCGCTGCTATTGTTATTGTATTGCCACATCATCAGATTATAATTGCGACAACACGGAACCGGTGGTCGGCGGGTGCCCGGTGCCTGGTCCCCGGGCCGCGCGGAGCAGGTGCTGCGACCGCTCCGTCACCGGGAGACACGCGGCGCAGGCGCCGTCCCCGGAGAAAGCGCCGCCGCCGCCGCAGTCTCAACCAACAAGAAGCCTGAGCGCGGGATGTTTCAAATCGTTCCCTGAAGTGGGCGTTCAGTTGTTCGCTGTTTGTCGGGTTCGTGTTCTTGCAGCTCCACCAGAAACATCTGCAGTACGTACATGACCAGGGCTGTCGCAGCCCTGCCATGGCGCCTGAGCCTCCGCAGGTCCTGGTTCCGCAGGACTGACCTGTCCATTGAAGCACGCACAAGTGAAACTGGTTCTGGGAAGACAAAGGAAATTGGACGGAGTTCTGATTTGGACACATGTTTGAACTTCAGAAGAACGCTGAAGCAAATTTAGCAATTTCCACTGAAGGACAAAAGGACACAGTTGTGTTTCTGGGTGTTTGATTGTGCTTGACACACCCAGTGCGAGCCCTGCCGATCTTGGCAAGAACGCGGCGCAAGACATACCAAGTGTCAAAACAGCTGGACCTCTGCAAGAATGCAGCGCACGACGTGCCCAGTGTGAACCTGGCGGGGATTGTGAAGGAGCACAACACACGACGTGCCCAGTGTGAACCCCGCCCCACGGAGAGGAATTAGACGACTCATTGAGAGTCTGGGAAGACGACACGTTGTAGACAAGCAGCGCCATTGTCTTGCCTCGCTGGGTTCCTGCAGAACACAAATGGACCGGCTCCCACCTCCTGATGCTGCAGGAGGGTCGGGGAGAGGGGAGACCGCCGAGGGACTGTCAAACCTGGGGAGACGCGACGTCAGGACACAAGTCTGCAACAAATCTCTCTCTCTCTCTCTCTCTCTCTCTCTCTCTCTCTCTCTCTCTCTTCTCTCGTCACACTCTCTCTCTCTCTCTCTCTCTCTTCTCTCGTCACTCTCTCTCTCTCTGTTTCTCTCTCTGTTCTCTCTGTTCTCTCTCTCTGTTCTCTCTCTCTCAATAAGTGATTGACCAGCACGCAGTTCCCAAAGAACTGAAACTTCCACAAACAGCACACGACCGGTGGTTCGTCTGCCACGATGTTCGTTCAGAGTGAATCGAGCCTTTCAGCCGTTTATCTAAATCTGTATAAAGTTTTCTCTGATAGGAAATGATACTGCTCTGAGTGAAGCAATCACACGCCGCTGCGCTCATTCCCTCAGACCACATTGCGTCGCTTTTGTCTCGATCCGGTCTCAGGGAGACAGTGGGGGAGGGACGAGGAGAGAAGGGGAAAGAGAGAGAAGAGAGGAAAAAGAGAGAAGACAGAGGAGAGATATGGAGAGAGAGAGAGAGAGAGAGAGAGAGAGAGAGAGACGGCAGTGAGAGGTTTGGGTTGACAGTAAGAACATCCGGAGAGAAGATTTCCAAGCCCAGGGGCCTTTGTCCTTGAAGAGCATGCAAGGCACATGACGTCACCATCCCCTAGCGTCTCCTTTTGCCTCATCCCTCAGTCTCTTTCTTTCTTACCCTGCCCCTCCTACCTCACCATCGAATACCCTCCGACTTCCCCACCCTGCCCTCCTGCCTCTTCACCCTGCCCTCTTGCCTCCTCACCCTGCGCCTCCTGCCTCGTCACCCTTCCTCGTGTTTGTGTGGGCTTCGCAGCTGCGATGAGGCGTTTACGGACTCAATGGACTGCGCGGCACTTCCATTAGCGACATTTGTATCTTTAACTGCAGTCCGCGAAACTGAGGGAGACCTTGTTCCTGCAAACACTCTCAAGTTATTCTCGTGTGCGAGAACTTTTTTGACGCGTGCACATTCACGAGGCGGTGTGTTGAATGTCAAACAGGATGCGTTGCGCACTGCAGGCTGAAAAAGGGCATCGACTGAGAGACGGTCCGACTGCAGGACGTATTCAGAATGAACACCCACACTGTGCACGCGTTTGTCAATCTGCAGATTTGTCCGGGGCATTTTTCTGCAGGACGAATCGTGTGTGAGTGCGGGGGTGTCCTTTCTGTGCAGAGTCATTTTTGCCGTCTTCCCACTTGTCGTTGTAAGTTTCCAAGACACCCCAGTTCTCACAGTGGCCCTGTCTGCTGTGGTAAACTTTTAATTAAAGAGTTAGGGGAACTTTGATTCCCTTAATTTACAGTAATGGGAGTGGGGATGATGTTTTCCCAAGCCTCCCCACGCAGAAACAGAGTAAGTTCGGCCGCAATGTGCTTCAATTTCTCTCTCAAGAAATTCCCATTCCAATTGAAGCTTTTCAAATGTTCAAAAAACACGGGGAAAAGCCCAGAGGCAAGCACTTCTGCAGTCTCAACTGCAGGGTGTGTTGAGAATCATAACTTTCAACACAGCGTGAATGAATGGTGGTTCCAGATTGCAGTGGTGCAACCCCGCCCCACAACTAGCATCTGCAACCCCAATTTCGGCAAGCGACAACAGTTTGGGCACCCGTCAAAGACAAAACCTGAAACTGCATCATTGCCAAGGAACCCAAAACGAAGTGCTATCATTCATCAGTGCACGAAAAGCACGGAGCAGCTGGCCAGCTCACCACACCAACGGGTGCAGCCAGAGCCATCAAATCAGCTGTTCGGGCCAGATCCACCAAACACACGAAGTTCTGTTCGGCCTGATCCACCACACCAAAGCTCTGATGGGGCAAGATCCACCACACCAACTGGTGGAGCCAGACCCACCACACCATGCAACTGGTTGGGCCAGATTCAGAACACCAACTGGTCGGGCCATATCTGCCAAGCTGGTTCTTTTTTTGGGCCGAGGGGGAGGAGTTGATGGTGTGAACACAAGGGCTTCAATTTTGGTTGCCCTGATCAGAGGAGGCGCCCCTGGATCCGCCCTGAGTTAACCGCATCAGTGTTGGACCCGCACGTGCCTCTCTCCATTGCAGTGAATCGGGTTTGAAAAGCGCCGCGCGCAGCAGGTGAAGTTCCCGCCATTATCACCCACCCTCATTATCGGTGCCTCCCTCCGATCAATGTTTCCATTTCAAAGCAAATTAAATCCACTCGAGCAAAATGTTAATTATTATTAATTTAGAGTGAAATTAGAGAAACTTGTCTGAGATGCGGCCGCACGCGAAGTTACGATTGGCGAAATGGTGATGATTGTTCTTTCATTGACACGAAAAATTTGTATCATAAATTGATGTTCGAGACCCTGCACTGGAGTTTGTTGCCTTTGTCTTCACATTTCATTTTCTTGGGATAAATGCTACACGATCAAGAATCAAATTGTGCAATTGGTTTCTTCGATTTTCTTTTTTGTACATTTCATCCATTGTATTCTTTGATTGCTTGCAGAAAATCGTACATTCACAAAGCCTGACCCACATCGTGGAAACGTATTCAGGAGTGGATCCATGATTAAGTGAGGAAACTTCAGTATCGCGTGCAAAATTGAACAAGTTTGTGCACAGGTGCACTTGAAGCTGGGCCTTCGGGCCTCAGGTCGTCCATCAACAGGTCTAGACCTGGTCGTTGGTCCCCCCAAAAGGTGGCGTACCACCTTTGAACAATTTGACCAAAAGCAGCAGCAGCAGCAACAGTAGCAGCAGCAGCAGCAGCAGCACCACCACCACCACCACCACCACCACCACCACCACCACCCCCCCCACCCCCACCCCAAAAAAAACAAAAAAAAAAACAACAAAAACAACAACAACAACAACAGCACCAGCAACAACAGCAACAGCAACAACAACCACAACAGTAACAACAACAACAACAACAGCAACAGAAGCAGCAATAACAACAACAACAACA
>JAAUXT010119582.1_pt1 | contig 66224 bp, 67 predicted proteins | sample 7278171 | NCBI WGS metagenome assembly JAAUXT01 (sample SAMN14350112, study PRJNA611818) | marine sediment metagenome | isolation source: surface marine sediment (1.8m) | place: French Polynesia: Moorea | collected 2018-08
AATGGAAGATAAAGGTTATCTCTTGGTTATTGCCCAAGGATTGGTCAAAGTTTGCACCTGATCCACACGAAATGCTGCTGAATCGGTTACTTAGATTGCATGCCTCGTACTCGTCACTGTGCGCAAAATTTCCAGTGCACCTTCGCTCAACAGCGAGATCCTGGGAGTCAATTGACCCATTTCTTGTCTGTATGATTCCTCATATACCATTGTCAGTCACAGACACAGAGTCTGGCGCAGGAAACAGCAGGAGCAATTACAGGGGATGTTTGAGCAGAGCCGGGGCGGGAGCGAGGCGCAGATTTACTATTTCCTGCAGATAATAAGCGCAGTTTGCTCCGCAGTCAGTGTAATTGGGTCGAACTAATTATGACTCGTCAGATCGGCAATAACGGACCAGAACCGACTCCTGGCTGATCCTGGAAATGAAATGGTGCATGCGGGCCTGGAAAGAGCTGAAGACAGTGAAGCAAGAGTTTGCTGTGAAAATTCAGATTTTGTGGGCCACGGATTCGATATCTCCGCTGGCTGCTTCCACTTTGGGTCAGGAGCGGGTCCAGATGAACCAGATAAGCACCAGTGGTCCGGAATTTGATGTTTCCCCTTCACTTTGATCTCCGTGCACAACGCGAATCTCCATTCCTGCGCTGAATTCAAGAATCTGGTGGCAGATGTTGAACCATTCATCTCAACTGGACAGAATTGGGCGTCTGGACCACAAAATCGACAGCACTTGTCGTGGCGACTTCCCCATGTGAGTGAACGAAGACACACGGAAAGACAAGGGCCACATTCGTCCTTTGAAAGTGAATCGTACGGATCACACAATTCAGACTTGAAACCAACAAGTCCCAAAGACGTCTGCGAAGACCAAACCGTGGCGCTGTTTTCAAAGACTGGTGTAGTGAACTGCTCTCCTGGAGTCTCGACTTCATCAGAATTTGGCGTCCTCATTACAGAGCAGATTAATATCCCGGCGGCCCGGCACAGAGGGATTCAGGTGAGAGTTTCACAGCTCACGAGGCCAATACCAGCCACTTACAGTCAATTATCCCCCAGCGGAGTGCGGCGTGAAATGAATGGATGAGGCGCACTGGAGCTGGTGTATTGTGTCAACACAAGGAAGTCGGGCCATTTCTCAATGGCTTCTGAACACTGGAGCTCAAAGCCTAAATGCCAATTAGACGTATTCATTGGCTCTGGGATTCGGTGTGACGGGGAAGGGCTCAAAAGTTTGCATGTAGAATGCAGGTGAACCGCGTTGAGGGCGCCTAACTCTGCTATCCATCTTTCAAGGCTGTCCAGGTGCAGGGTGAGAAAGTGGGTCACAGCCGAACCCTCGAATTCCAGAATGAAAGGGTTTTGGAAGTTTTCTTCATTGTCCCAGAAAAAGATCCTCGCGAACTTCAGATTCTAACACCAGACAATCTGTTCCTTCTTGTTGATTGATAGTCTTTCGAATTTCTTCTGTGCAAAGTTTGAAAAGTTAAAGAAGCCACGGCTTCAGTGAACTATCGTCGTTAGTGATTGCCACGGCCGCACACTCCTTCCCTTTGCACAATCATGTTTCGCTCGTATTCCTTTGCAAAGTCATACCTGGTACAATCTAGAGCTGGTTGGAAAAGCCTCTGAAGCAGCTGTGTTCGGTTTGTTTGTGAAAAAACAGATTGTGCGGGAAGTGAGTCTGCAGACGCCGTGTGAACCCCGGGCAAAATCAGACCTGCTTCGACTGTTTGTTTCTCTGAGTCGATGTGGATTTGTGGATGGAAACATTTACTGGAGCTTTGAAACTGAAAATATTGTTTTGTGCGAAACGTTCGAGTCAGAGCATTTTCAGCAGAACGTTCCGCAGGCTTGTGATTCAAGACCTGCAAACACAAGACCAATTGACTTTCAGTCTTCTGGTTCGACCTGCGTTTGCACTGTTTCTTGCTACGACTTGGAGAAGCGGGGAATAGAGGAACAGATCTGAAAGCTTCTCGTCACAACTGTCAGATAAATGCGTCTTCTCAGGCAACGAGTGTTGATCCCTGACCGGTACGCTCTGTCGAGGGTTCTGTCCCAGGTGATGCACAGAGTGCGCACTGGATGTCACGTGGGAGAATCGTCCGTGCGCCAAGCGAAGCACCTACTCACCTGGACCTGTCCGCACGTCTCCTGCAGGTCCAGCTCACATGCAGTCTCTCGGAGATCAAACCGCGTGACCTGTCCTTGTCCAATTCCCAATCTCATCGATCTTCACAAGCAAGTGCGTGTCCACAGGAAGAAATGTACGAGTACGAGTTACCTGCTTTTGTTACAAATGTTGTTGCTGCAGCTCTGCAAGAAAGACCAAGGGTTTTCGTTCGATTTGTTTGTTCGCGTGAGAGAAAAAAATAACCTGGACAAAAGATTGCAGGAAGGCTCAACAAATGGCAGGATCCGTGGTCTGTAATTTCTTCTGATCAATTTCAGACATTTCAGGACGCGATTTTCTTCTAGGCCCGGTGGTGACTCTTGTGAGATACAACTAGCATTTAAAAGTGACTCAAACATTCAGGTCAAATGTGTTTGGCAAAGTTGACTCTCCAAGTCAAGACGCCAACACAATCTTGACTGAAAACTGGAGACTTTGCCGTGTCACCTGACGGACAGGTGATCTCCACGTCAAATTGTGGTTGTGTGGGTGTTGAGCGAGGACTGGTTGTTATTCTCGGCAGGTTGGGCGCTGTCGCCCGAGGTGAACTTTTCCTCCTTCGCTTGAAGCCAAATCACCTGGAGCGTCATCAGAGTGACAGTTGCTGACAGTCGCATTGCAGTGGTCTGCACGGGGCAGATCTAGGACTCTGCCTGTATGTCTGAAGGCATCATAAAACCGTCAAGTCCTGTTTGTTCAAGTTCAGCATGACGGAGTGGCAGAACTCTTCAACCAGTTCGCTGGCCTCACGAAGCAAGCCTACGGTCCGTGATGTGCAGCATTGCTTGCTTCCATGTTGACTGGTTTGTCCCACCAGCAAGTTCGCAAGTTCGCACCCCCCCATCATAGGTTGGCCGATACAGCGCGAACGTTGGGGGTGGGGAATAGGTCAAATATTGTTGGTTGTTTGCGACGAATGATCGTTCCATCCAGACACCTCGAAACAGCTGCTGGTGCACATCAAAGCGCTGATGTAGACTGCAAATGCCTCCGAACATCCGTAACATCACACATTGCCAGGCAGAACCAGAACACAACTGAGGAACGAAAGACATTGGTTCCCCGTTGGAGATCTTGGCAAAAACGAACACTTTATGCCTGAGCAGTTGAAGTCAAAACAAATTGACTTGAATCGCGCACAAGAACACATTATGCGCACTGCTCTTGAAAAGTGATCAGATCGACCATTGTGTACAGTGTACCCCTCAGGGCTGGAAAACACAGAAAAAATGACAAATCTCTGCCACTGTTATTTCTGTGTCACTCAATTTGTTTTGGGTTTAGGACGTGGAAAACATGTATTGAAATTAAATCGTTGACTTAAGAAGATTTTCTGAAGTTGTTTGGATCCTCCGTGGGCGATTTTCGTGTTTGTGTGTCAATGTTGCCTCGTCTTTTGCTTCAGAAAAATCCAGACAAACAACGTTGTCTCTGGAAAATGGAATCATTTCTTCCAGCCAACGGTCAGACCTCGCGAAGTGCGACAAGTGAAATGTCAGACGATGAACAGCTCAAACTCCACAGAAATCACCACAGATGCGAAGTGACGGACTACAGAGATATCCCTTGGTCAGATTTCTGTTCCAAGCCGATCCTATCGTGATCTTGTTGTGCGTCGTTAAAGCTGCACCGGATTGCGCAGGGTTCTGACTCGAACCCAAGGTCATTCGGCGAATCCACTTGGAGCCGAGGCCATCGCCCCATTTCGCCTGGTTTCTCTGGCGGGTGAGCGCTGTCTGACCGCCGCACCTGTGCACTGTGCAACACGGATCATGGAAACCCTGCTTCAATGCCAGTTGCCCGAATGTGCTCGTCTTGCGCCCGGCTGCTGATACGAGACTTTCCATGTGATTGCAAAATCAAATTTTGGTCTCACATAAAGAAGCAATGACGCGCGCAGGAAATTTGGCATTCCCATCGCACAAAGTGCACAGGAAGTGCACGCCGTCTGCGTGTGCTGGGACGCAACCTTTGACGCATCCAGTGCAACCCCGGCCTGAGAGTGCAGGATCAGATGGATCAATCGCACCTGGTGGATACTAATCGCCTGCGGAATGGATTCTCCACTTGAGGAGCGCGGGGAGAGGGAATCTGAGAACCAAGTGCGCGCACAGAGGGCCAGAAAGATACAGCGCACATCTGTTTCCACAGGAAGCCGCAAAAATAGCACAAAATACACAGGCAGATACCGAATACGAGGTTCTGGTTTGAACAGATGCATGAAAGAAGTTCGATATTTCTCCGAATCTCACACAAAGACGCAAATGACAGCACGAGTATGGTTCTTCAGCATGACAGAAAAGAACCTTGGAAAATCTGACAGTATTGATGCAGCCTGTGAAAGGCCAAATTGCGTGTGAATCCACCGTTTCACTTTGTACTGACACGTGTAAAATCCAGCCCTGTTTATTTGATGTCAGAATCAGCCACTTTGAAGCAGGTTTTTTTATTTAAGCACAACAGGTAGAGGCATTTACGGTGTAGTGGAATGCAAATCCGTGAGCCTCAACCTCACGCAACAGACCCATCCGCAGGTCACAGTCGAATTTGCTTCACAGTGAATGTCTTCGCTGTGTTAATATTGTCTCGAACCTTTCCAAACAGGCGGAGAATAACGTTGTTGCACGTTCTGACGCGCCAACATACACTGTGTAATGTTTCGCGTAATTGGTCTTTTCGTGGTTACAGAATCCTTAATTCTCTTGGTATTGTGCCAGATTGTGACAAATGGTGTGCCCACGCCAGGTCACTCGAACCGCCTCGCACATCGCACCCTCATGCGTCGGTCATCGAAGCCTGCATCACTGAAGTCTCGTCTGTGTTGGCACGCGTTGCTTGCTGTGAACTCGGTTCTCGGCTCTGAATTTGCCTCCAGACACCAGAATGAAGACAAACTTCCTTGCAGTAACGGACTCCAATCAGAAAATTGCACTTTCTGCTTGAATCGTGAGACCAATGATTCCGCATGTTGCCTAGATTTGAACATCCGCAACAAATCCTGATGGATTGGGCTTTATCCTGTCACACGTGTCTGGTTCTCGAGCTGCGCAGGAACTGGATTCCACCCGGACAGCGCGCCGCCCGCAATTGGATTGCTTGACACGGGTGGCGCCATTCATTCTTCTTGAAAACATTCGGCTCGCTCCCGTGAACTGCAAAACTGCGAAGGTCGTGCTTGGTCTTATCAACAAAGGATTGAAAACTCAACACAGAGAACTCACAGGTTTTTCACAGTCATTCGTGTGCAAGGGTTTCTTTGATGAAGATGCCAATCCAAGTCAAGGTGAAGTGCCCCAACACAAATCTTGTCATTGTTATCAAATTTACCCAAAGGAAAAGCTCGGCGGCGGCGGCGGCGGCGTCTCCTTCCAGCTCCCTTTCCGTTCGATGAGCGCTCCCCAAAATTTCCTTGTGGGTGATATTTTGTGAGTCGCTCGATTAGCGTACATACAGGTTATGAAAAAAGAAAAATTTCAGTTTCACACAAGAACGTTTTGTTCCCTGTCGACCGTGCAGCACTCAACGACACGAGGTGAAACCAGGTGTTGGGAAAGTGGCAGAAGTCGACATCAATGCCTCACTTCTGGGGACGATTGTCTGCACCAGAACAAGAGGCGTCGTCCTTGACGTTGATTAGTCTGTCGGTAATCAGTCGGAAGAAAGTGACTCCTGCTTGCTTCGCTCAAGCTGCTCACAACGAAGCGCTCATTTCACCGGCATTGCACCCCTCTCCACCCCTCCCCCCTGGAATATGCGACATGAATTCTTCATCTCACGTCCTCAATCTGACAGTTTTCCTTTGCTTTAAAAATCATTTTCACCTGTGTATGAGCCGACTCGTGAAGTTTAGTGTTGTCTTGACATTTGCAGAAAAGCTCAACGTTCCCGAGAGATGTGACCTCAGTCTGTTTGTGGGAGGATTGCACTTTTGGCCGAGTACAGGCGGGCTTTGTGACACTTGAAGCTCCTTGGCGAGAAGTCACCTTGCCCTCAGGAATTGAAGCGGTGGTGGGTGGACCGCGGGGAGAGCGGAGGGAGTGTGATGCAGGGCGGGGTGTAATTCCGATAGACGTGCTTTATGGGGGACGCATCGCTGAGATTCACCACGGTGCACAACCAAGGTGACATTCGTGCGGATACAATCGGTGTAGCAGGAGGTTGCGGCTTCAGTGCGAAATGACGGGGAGGCGATTTTCGTTGTTCCTGTCATTGCCACTCGCTGTCAACAACACAAAAGAAACGACACTGTTTCACAGCAGCACAATGACCCAAAACTACGGCCGCCGAAAATGCACATTGTCCAATGGTATGCCCATAACAGATCCCAGAAGTTTCGACGGTCAAGATGCGCTTGCACCAAGTCGAGAACAATGTGTGTGGTATGAGCAATCTTGAAGGTTCATCAGGAATCTTGCGATCGAACCCATCTGGAGATCTGTTTGGCTGCAGTTGACCTCCATAACGTCCCTGCATCCTGACATTTCGTCCAGAGCCAACGAGCGGGCGCCTGTTGTGCAGCGACCGGTATGAATCTGCATTTATTTTGTGGGTCGAAAAATGCACTCGTTTTCTCCATCAATGCAATCATTACAAATGTACGTACATCTTCTACCAACATCTGCGTTCCATCTCAAGGTGTGGTGTTCAGCGCTTTTCGTGTTCTTGCGTATTGATACCTGTTTTCGCCTCAGTCAGACACAGCTCGACACAATGACTTCCTGTGGATACCGTGGTTCATCGTCCAGACGACAGGCACACTGTACGAAGTGTTCAATGGTTCTGTCAATGCTGCATTTCCCCTCCCCTTTCAAATTGGAACCTTTCAGGGACTTCAATCGCCTTCACCTTCCTGTTCGACTCTTTCATCCAAAATGGAGCTGCATTGCAAATCCGACTCTGAATTAATTGCGCGGGAGATGATCTATCGGGGAGACTTTGATCCGCTGCGAAGGTCCCTGTGGAGAAACCTTGAGCGGGAACGAGATTCCATTGATTTGTAAACGACTCGGAGATGAATCCGTGAATAATTGTGTTGGCCCAGGAGAGAAGCGAGAAGAAGCTCAGAGAAGGTAGAAAGTCAAAGGTGCATGGTTTTGACGCACCGTTCAATTTCCGGCAAAAGGAGAGAAATGATTTCGTCCTCTCTCTGCTTCCCCTGTCGGAAGACTTTCTGCGATCCTTTTCTTGCGAGGCACTCACACACACCTTTCAGTATGCATCAAAAGAATATAATGTTTCAAGCTCAGCGAGGTCGTTCAGCACTTCCCACTTTTGCATGTTTGGTCATTGCGAGCAGTTTATCGGGTCGTGCACACATGCAGGCGCCGCATTTCCTTTTCTGAATCGACAGGGCGTTCAGTCCAGCACACCACTATGCTATCAGCGAGGAACGCACACAGGTTCTTCCTCGAAAACCTGAGAGCCTGAATCGCAGTGGGGAGTTTGCCGAGCAGGTCAGGTGGGCCGGGAAGTGATCCAGTATCATTTGCAGCGGAGGCGAGGGTAAACAAACGGGAGAGCAGGGTTCCAGAGCCAACTGAAGAGCGCCGAGCAACTGTCATAATAGACCCAGAGTGGAGTCTACACACGCCTGTGAACACTCTTGCTACATGAAATCGATAATATTTGAGTCCCATTATCGTAAGAAGCGTATGCGCCACTGAGCTGTGTTTTGTATGGATCATGTGGACTGTCACAGGCGTGAAATGTGAATCTCATGCTCCATTTGTGTCCATGAACGTGTGAGGACCTGGGTACTTTCTGATAAAGTCAAAAACGACTGCTTCTCTTCTGAACTTTCAGTCGTGTCTTGCTTCGTTGCTGAGTTCTTCAGTGTTCCACTGCAGTTTGGTTTGCGGATCCGCAACGTGGTCAGCCCTGCCCGCCCTGACAGCCCTGAACTGCTGCCAACTGTTGGGCCCGTTCAGCCCGCAGACAGCACAGCATCTATTTTGCTTTTATTGCGGTGTCAATAGTCTATAAATCTGTCATTGTTCTCACGGCAAAAGGTTCTAAATGTTACATTGGTCTGTTTGTGCATTGTGCACTGCAGGACATTCGGAAACATTGAGAGAATATTTCCATTTCGAGTGTCAAGACGGCTTCGTCCGCTTCCTGAGGATAGAGACGAGCATTCCGAAGTCCTGTTCGACCCCCAAGGCCCAGTCATTGTCTGTGAGAAGGTGTGCAAATCTCGTGAAGCTGGTTCTTCAGAATTTGATGTTTTGATACAAGTGGTTGTGGTCATCAGAACAAAATGTCCCGGGTTGGAAACTCAATGTTGAGCTTCTGGGTTGCACTGCTGAGCACGCACACGAATTTGTTTTGTGGGAGGAAGAAACCATGCCTTTTCTTTACGAGGCACTGGCAGATACCAAAAACAACGAAGCACTCACAGCCCAAGCCCCAGGATTTTAGATTTCTCACGAAATCCGTGCGAAATCTGCAGAAAGACTCGATGACAGTGCAGCGACGTCCTCCCCGCATGTACGGTAATTGTTCTCCGGAGAGCCATTGGACTTCTCCCTATGAATGTAAAAATAAGCTGCTCCCAGCGCGCGTACGTGTACAACCGCTTCTTTATTGCGAGAAAACTCGGTCCGGAAATGGACAGAACCCGGCATAAACTTGTCATTTCCTCTCGTAATATTTGGTGGGAATTTGTGTCGGACTCGACCCCTGGAGTCTTGTTCTGGTTTATTTTTGGCAGAGAAAAGACGCCGGCATGGCCGTTGTGTTATGGCTCATTCTCGAACTTTCAGACGATCTTGTAACGAATGGCATTGATCCCACCCCGAGTACAGGTGGCTTCTTGGTCAACCAGGAATTGCGTGGCAGTGAATGATGGCTCAGTTTTCTATTTTGTGGCCAAAACAAAGTTAAACTAACAAAAATCTGGAAACAGGTCAAGTTCTAGACGCGGGACAGCAACACATTCCAGTGGTTCTTTCCTCCATACCACATCTGAAGGCGCTGTTTCCCAGCGGCGGACGAAGTCTCACGATGCAGGCGCGTTATCGTACGGAGGAGATGCCTGCGATTCCTCTGCGTCTGAATCACGTCCTGAACGAACCAGGAGGAGCAGCGGTGATGAAACACATCTGAATCCTCGACATTGACAAGCTGGGGTGGATCCAGGGGTTTAAACCCGTCAAACGGTTTGCCTCCGAATCAAGGAGATCGCCTCGTTTTGCAGTGACAATGAACGGATGTTCTTGAAAGTTCAGCCCTTTTCTTTGTCACTGGAGGGAACGAACAGCCGGTGAAATGTGGAAGCAGATCGCATTGCGTGCGAACATTTCCTGCCTGAGTCATCGCGGGGCCTGGCACTCTTCCCTGAGCGTGTGTTGAATCCACAGACCGGAACCAAGATGAACTCCAGGTCAGACCTGTTCGATCAGCGCATTGATGCGCCGCTCTGGGACTGAGCTGCTCATCCTGCTGCCTCATCAGGAAGGACAGAGGAAGTGGGTCAAGTCGTGATCCTCGTGCAGTACTGACCAGATCGGCGTCAAAGGGCCTGAAAGGTTCCGGAGTCACACACGCTGGGACATTACTGGACTTCCCATGGAGTTTGATGTACTCCGTTTCACAGGGAGCTCTCACTAACAGCGTGTTAGCGACAAATAACACTGCCCTGGCTGCAAGACAATGCGGCCGCGAGGAATAATTTGGCAGCCTTTCCCTGTGAAGGAAGATGCTTCCATCCTATCATCTCGGGGTCGAGTTACGTACACTGCCACATAGTGTGCAACATTTTGCATCCTCAGGTGCGCATAGTCCACATTGCTCCGTGGATCAGATTTTGCCCTGTGGAAACTCAAACTGCGTCCAAGTTCCACAAGGACGCAGTTTTCGGATTCAAATGCTTGAGGATGTTTGGACAGGTCTTTGAACCCAAATCACTGTCCGCGTAGTGAGGTCCCTGGACAGAGCTGCTGTCTCCGGTAGACCAAGCACGAGGACAGAGAGTTCATGAGGCGTAGTTTTGTCAGTGTGGAACTCTCGTGGAGATGGAGAACACACTAGTCACAGAATCAGAACACCAGGAACGGTGTGCATCTTGTGACCAACGAGTCTTGCGGCAGTGACGCGTTGTCTGTCTTGAACATATTTACTTTCCGTTGCTGAATGCCACTGATACGAAGGTTAACCTCCCCGAGAACATTGCATGCGCATTACGCAGGGTCAACTTCCTTTTGACATTTCAATGCGTTCACCAAGCATTGCTTCCGAGGCATTTTGTGCTGAATGGAACATCATTGAATGCATGTTCTCCATGTGAAGAACATTAACTTTGCACGGAAGTCCCTTCTGCGGCTGCAATCAAACTCTGGCAACTATGGGTCCCTTGGGACGGGCCTGGGCCTGCTGGTACTGAAAGAAGGGGATCAGGGCCCCATTGATGGCCGATCCCGGGGAATTAGGGGCGGGGTGGAATCGATACCGGAAACGGGAAATCATCAGCTGTCAGCAGATTGACTGATGGCCTGGTGCCGGCTTAAATGCTGGACATTGTGTTGTCAGCGAAAGCCGTTGCGCCGGAATATGGTGCATTGCAGAAATGAGATGAGTCCAACAATGTCTCTGGACAAGTCCAGTCACATTGGAAGTCAGCCGTGTCGTGGCTGTGGAAGGAGTTTGGAAAGCACAGATTCCCTGTCACTGATGGGATGCATTGCAGTGTTTTCTGCATCGAAGCAGGTTCATTGTTTTGAGGAGACAGGAAGAACATCGTTTGAAAGTGAATTTCTGTTTGTAGCTCACTGGTCTGTGGAGGCCACTGTCAGCCGAACTTAGTCTTTGACCACAGCTCAGTTTCAGTCCGTCACATCAACTGGTCACTTGGTGTTTTTGGAAAGGTTCCTGCTTCACTAAAGGTTTCAGACCTTTGTCCGGTCCGACGTGGATGCTGAAGATTAGACATCAGTTTGGTCAAATTTTTGGTTCCCCAAACATTGAATCCAGTTTGTTCCCTCCAAAAAAGCTTCACGAGTGTGTTTGTGACGGCAGGGAAGAAACGTCAGGCGTCCACCTGTTATTTTTTTTTTGTAACCGAATGTGCAAGACGCGAAATGAAGGTCCACGAGACTGGAGTTGTGCAGTGGACTTCCCGGTGACCTCGTTCCGAGAAGTCTGTCAGACTGGAAGATCACCTCCAACTTACGCCACTGGTAGGTTTGCATTCACTTCAGTGTGGAGTTCTGTGTTGAATCTGATGAGCAAAAGTGTCATTTCAGGCATGAAGCCCTGAATAAGAGGTTCTTCGGCTGCGTGTTAATGAAATTTGCCGCCTGAGTGACGCGGGGAAACACTTTTCATCCAGGGCCAGTGCCTGTTCTCCCCAAACGCGTCCGCCCATCCATCAATCGGACGCGCAGCGCAGCGAAATCTGTCGTGCCCTGTGTGGAAGCTGCAAGGTGTGTCCTCTTTCATTCCCTTATCACCACTGAGGCTTCCTCCAGTGTCTCGAGGGAAGTTGGTTCCCTGGTTCTACTGCATCCTCCTCAGCAGGCTTCTTAGAGCCTCTGCTGACTTCAAGGTTGTTTCACCTGGTGTTTGGGCGATGCTGACAAGCTGATTGGTGCCCAGGGGAATGCTACTCCTTTCTCTGCCTCTTCTGTGTCAACATTTTGCTGATTGGTTTCAACATCATCTTTTTTTATTGTGGCGTGGAATTGTGCTCCAACACTGTTTGTCCTGCGTCTGACCCAGGCCAGATTCTGCAGCCAACACCAGCCTTTTGCGAAAGGTTCCAGACGCTTTTTGTTTGGTATGAGTATCATGCGAAGAGACCATCAATTTCACAAGGCAAAATCCAGGATTAATGTTGATGAGGCGTCGAGAACCAACAACGAAATTGACACTTGCACCACCCCGCGTAACCGTGATTCCATTTCGATGTCTGACGCGACCAAAATTGAGACATCCACTCAAGACGTCAATCTCATGCATGTTTTTCTCAGCGCAACTGGGCATCACTCTGCAGTCTGGGTAGCAATAGATCAGGTCAAGAGGATAGAACCTGAAGCTTGCAGACAGCGGGAGTTGGTGATCAGGGAGGGTCAGCACGCCACTACACGGGTCACGTTTCACAGAGGCGCCCCCTGTCATCTCACCCTGATCTACGATCCAAAACCTTCACACTCGTGCTGCCAGATGTTAACAGAACTCTGGCTGTTGCTGAAGGATCCGAGATATTTGTTTGCTGTGCACGTGTAAATGGCCACAATCATCATTCCAGGACTGATCTAGCGATGCGCCAAGTGAAGATATACATTGTGATTTTCGTGTGATCAAAAAGCACAACGTTGCAACTTAGATCACTCCAGATTCGAGCCTAACTTTACCCGAAGAAATACGTTGAATGACAATTGTTCTTTGGAGCAGTGCAGTCACCGTCCATTCCAATGGAGACGCCCTCTGATTGACCGTGCATCTTGCGTGAAAAATCATAGTAAACATCGCGTCTGATGACGGGACTTGTTTATTTACCTCACCAGACGTAATTGGCAACTGCTGCCGTGAATCTGCCTCATTCACCCAGACTGATAGATTCCCTCTCAGCGCCCATACTCTGGACCTGCAAAAACACGGGTCGGTAGTAATTAGGTGGTGAGGTGCGGGGAGAAAAACGTGTCCCGGGCCGCGGCGGGGGGCTCGTGGTGCAGGGGGAGCCGCGAGCTTTTTGTCCACGGGACCATTTATCTGCAGCAACAAGGTTCCGGAAGAAACGTTGAGACTAAGTTGGACTGACGTTGGTGCCAAACGGGACGAGAATTCGGACCGAGGTTGAACGGGTGGTTCAGTTGACTCCACGCGAGCAGCGGGCGTCTATTCAGATCATTCTCTGGAACTGCGAGGCTCATGACTTGGTCCAAGGATCCGTTTTGGTGGACAAGTATTTTCTTTTTATTTGTGTGTCATCGCCAGGCACCAAGTCAGGCTTGAGAAAAGACGTGCATTACGAGCACAGGGTGGACAAAAATACAGACATTGCACAAGGAGCAATGCGTTCAGTGGGGGGCAATCCTTTGTTGATGTTGAAGAGGCTGCAGATGATGACAAGGAAGATGATTGATACTTTTCAGACTGGAACTGCATCCTTTGCGCCTTTTTGTTGCAATGAAATATACGAGCATGAGCTGAAGCGGTGGCGGATTCGAAAACGGTGATGCTTCCAGTTCTGCGGTGTTGAAGAGCATCACCAACCATGTTTGTTTCCTGCCTTCAATTTTCAGTGCTTGGTCATTCAGCAGCTCAACGTACAAATGTTTATCAAGCTGGTGTCTTGTGGAGCATACTTGTGCATGTCAGGTGAGAGGGTACCTCGAAAACAGTTTCTGAAAGGAAGACCCCGGAGAACTCCTTCCAAATGATCCAGTGAGGCACTCACATAATTGCGCGATGGAGGATTCCACTGCCCCGGCTCTGCTCCTCCCACTTCAGGAGGCTGACACCTGTGCTGTTTGTGTGTGTTATGAACAATTTGCTGCGAACTGGCGTTTGATCCACGGGGAGAAAGAAGGTATTTACACGACTGTCTGGCTAAACAAGCATCTTCCGCATTTCATTGACATGATAAACAGATAAATATACATCTGTTTGTGCTTACATTCACAGATGCTGATTGTTGTTGTTGGATTCACACAATTTCGAGGGATTTGCGTTTTGCTTTGTGATGGTTGTTGTCTGTCTGCGGGATGTGGGAATGCCTCAGGCCTGCAGGTCCTTGACCCCATCATTAATTGCTGCTTTTTCCTTTCTCTACATTTGTTTCGAAGTTAAAGCTCCAACAGCCATGTCTTGGTCAGGCTTCTGACTCCAATTTTGGATCTATCCGAGGTATTTCCCAACGTCTTGAAACCAGACGGCAGTGGAGATTTGAGAGCTACGTCTTTGCGACATGCTCGAATACATATCTTGCCACACGGAAAAGAGGCATGAAAGCGAGGTTGGGTTGTGTGATCTGGTACAAAACACACCATGTCTTCAACTCCCCATCCACCAGTCTTTTGCGTCAAAGCAACCAGAGTGGTCTCACTTTCAGGCTTCGATGGAGGCAACAAAGGTGTGGATCACTGACACCGCACCACTGTTGTTACCCTGGACAACTCCTCAGGCCCGAAACCTGGAGCTGTTGTTCAATGAGAACCGGCGGCAGAAGACGCCACGTGGTCCCAACCACTCTGAAATACTCTTCAGCGAGGAATGTTTCTCCTGGTGTCCGTATACGAACCCCCCCCCTCCGAGTAGAGTAACCTTACGAAGCAAATGACACTCGTAAAGGCGCGCTTGCGGGTTAATAAATCGCCTGCTTCATTTGCGACTGATGTGTTTGGTCCAATAGAAGGTGGCATTAGACGGGCTCGTTCAATTTCCTCGAAGTCTCCCAGACCGCGGGGTTTCTAATAGACGAAGACTGACTGTCATTGCAGCCCAAACAGCATTGTCACCAGAGAGTACAAGTGGATTCTGCAATGAAATTTGCCTTTTCTTATGGAATGGTGATTCGTTTGTGTCTGCGTTATTTGAACATGGGATGGCACGAGCAACTCTCAACATTACTTTTGCATTCTACCTTTCCAAACTCCCACACCCACACACTGTCCCAGTGTGAACTGACCCCACACCTCCGTACATGAAACTGAAAATTTACATCTGCTTGGCGAGACATCATGCAGTGATGTCAACTTGGCACACCCTTTCACACCCATCTTCTTATCTCGCTGCAGATGACTGGGAACCTGGTGCTGTTTGTTGCGGTCAACGTGGCCGGCGTGTACGTGCACGATCGCACGGAGCACGCGCGTCGCAAGGCGTTCTCCGACACGCGCGCGTGCGTCGCAGCCAGACTCGACATGGAGGACGAGAACCAGAAACTGGTGAGTTCCAGCTCGCTTCGTGTTCGGCAAAAAATTAAGGGCAGTTTGTTTGCCTCTTGATGTTTCTGCCGCAAATACACAGAAAGCATCATCATCTTTGTTACGAGTGTGACATGAGGTCTGGAACGAAATTTGTTTGTGACAAGCATCACAACTTCACAATTCGCAAAAAGTGTGGATGTTGCTGTTGTTGCAGGAGCGGTTGTTGCTGTCGGTGTTGCCGCAGCACGTTGCGACGGAGATGAAGAGCGATCTGGTGAAGCCTCACGAAGGGCTCTTCCACAAGATCTACATTCAGAAACACGACTCTGTCAGGTAAGGGACCTGCCAGCCAGCGACACACATGACGCGTACGAGTCTTCGGTCTAGCCTTCACTTCGACTGTTTCAATTCGTCAAGTTTGGTGTCCCCAATTTTATTGTGTGGACGCAGTCCTGCTTCAAAAATGAATGTGTACCTTTGTTGGGATTGCACTGCTCGGTCACGCCTGACAACACAACCCCGACTCTGGCGTGTTCTCTGTCCGCAGCATCCTGTTTGCGGACATTGTCGGCTTCACGGTTCTGTCGTCCGAGTGCAGCGCGCAACAACTCGTCAAGCTGCTCAACGAGCTGTTCGGCCGCTTCGACCAACTCGCCACGGTCAGTGCCACACACATTGTTGCTGAGATGACCAAACAGTGATTTGCAGAAAACATGTCAGGCTCTCTGAGAATCATTGCACTCATGAGGAATTCGTTCAGGGTTGCATTGTCTGAATCGTCCTGTGGAACGAAGATCTGTTTCCAGCCAAATTGAGAAGTTGATTTGATCAGTTGGCCATGTTGCGCATATTTTATGCGTGTGTGACTTCCCATTTCCACAAGCGCATTGTCTACATTCGACCTGCAAACCGCGCCACATTCATTTCCAAATGGAGAAGGGTGTCTTGGCGTCTGGAGCGGTGGATTTATCCCGGAGAAAGTGATACATTTTCTCATTTAATCACTCGAGGATTTCGCATAGTGCTGCAGCACAGCGTAAAACCAAATCACCGAAAGACGACACAGATGCATGGATCTCATCAGGTGCAGCTGATGACCAATTTCACCGAGAAAGCTTTTTTTGTGGTTTTCGCAATGAGAAATAAGTGCAGGATAGGGCAATGGAAACGGTGTGAGTCCCGACCCAAGTGTGCAACACATGGCTTTGGCAACTTCGCAAACTGAAATGCAATTTCAAGACCCTGAATCAATGTCTTCTGACTTTGAGCATGTGAACAACAAAACTCCTGTCACTGGGAACGATGTTTGAGGAAGAAATAGATTTCGAAAACGAGACAAAAGATTTGGCGTTTTGAACGTTGGCAATGAATTTTAAGTGGAAAACTTTCGGGTGCATTAGATCCTGAAATGGAAATGAAATAGAAGAAACGAGTCCATCAACCAATTGATCACGCTCTGCACACAGCTGCACACGGAACTGTGAAATTTTTGCATTCTGAGATGCACGACACAACTGCTTAATGAAATGTTTTGGCCAAGGTGCACTTCCATCCTTGAAATCTACACCCATTCCCGATTGTCTGGAAAAGCCATTTTGACTCTTTTGGTCGTTGGTGCACAGAACACGTTTCGGACCTTGATGTTTGCAACAGAGAAAGCGACAGGTTTCACCACGGGGAGTCACCATTGACTTTTGCGTCTGCAACCGTTCTCCCCAACAACGAGTACACAAGGGACACGGGACCGAACTCTGCACGTTGATGACCCTGAAAATTCCATTTCCGGCCCTGTGCTGCTTCAGAGTGCACTCTGTCCTTGTCATGGAAATCGATGCAAAAATGCTTTTCCCTCAGTCAGACGCGCACATTTGTCTCTGTGCTGAGGAAACGCAAATTGCACGGCATGTCTCAAATATTTATGGATGAGACCAAAATAAATGTGTTGCACTCCACTAAAGTCTCGAAAGCAAAGCCTTCTGGATGAACATCGAGTCGCTGAAAGAAAACAGACGCAAATGTTGCAGCAAAAAGAACACGAAAACCCAGCATGAATTTGACAGATGCATCAGGAGCCCCACAGCTTCGTCGCTGCAGATGTTCCTGCGATTTTTTTTCAAAACCTGCCATCTTCTGAACTGAGAAAGGTGCTTTCAGGAGTATTAATCCATTAGTCCCTTCGTCCTCAGAGAGACACATAAATATAGAATCAATGAACATTTGTGCTTCGGCATTTTTCTTCAGGAAAGGAAAGGTGCCCATCTCAACTCTCCAAATTTTTGTTAGGAACTTTCAACTCAAGAGTCATCTTGGTCTTTTCACATGACAAGGAAACGTCAGGCAGATCCTGGCAACCAGCGCAATTCAAAACTTCTGTCCAGTAATCATGGGCCGCAATTAGAGACGCAATTTCACGGCGCAGATGGTTCTCCCCCTGTTGTCACTCATTCTGATGACAACTTTGTCCCAGATCTCAAGCAATAGCACTCCATTTCCGCAATTACAACAACACCGTACCCACCTCTGTGGATCTGTACACACTCACCTCTGAAAAACCGAAAAAATGAGAACAACGTCTTCAACGTGGCAATGAACAAATCATCCCCAAAGCTTCAATGCACAGAAGCGAAATTCTCCTCAGGTTGTTTCGTTGGCGTCTTTTGAAATTGTGAATATTTCGATTGCACAGTGTGGCACAAATACCGAGTGTTTCAGAAAAGAAGTTTTTCCAAAAGAGGTCTCAAAGGAAGACAGTTTTTGACATGATAACCACCAAAGTTGTGAGAGCCTTCAAAAGTGGATCAAAAGGTGGATAACTGTAGCATGCAGACAGTTGCGTTCGAGCAGTACCGTAAACACAATTTGGCTGTGGAAAGACTTGTTTTGCACATTTCGACATTGCTTCGCTCGGTCTCTATTGGATTAGGTGTTTGGAAGGCACGGCATCGCAGTGACTTTTATTGGTTTTTATCTGAAGACACTCTCCACCATTGTCTCAGAGACAATGACCATTACAATGCATCAGGCGGGACAGTGAGGAGCCTCTCGAACCTTCTGCATCCATCATGTTCTCGCTTCCTCCAGAGAAGCTGACGCCTTCACATCTTCGCTGGCGCCCCATCGACAAACAAAAACATGTCAACAGCCCAGTCTTGAACGTGTTTCAAGAAATGCCCCGTGCACGACCTTCACAGTTTCTGTGGTGGAGTTTTCGGTTTTATTGTGAGCTTTTGAAGCTCAGGGGCATGTCGAAAATCACAAGTGGGTGATCCAAAGCGTCCCTGTCTGCAACGTACCCTGAACGTTTTGAAACGTGCTACGCTGACGGAAATTGGAAAAAAATAACATGGTGGTGGCGGGTACCAAAAGCAAGATTGCGGTGAACGAATACGTGTCGTGATTAATTGTTCTCTGTTTTCGACTTCGTTCGGACACAACAACCATTTATCAAAAATCAATTTCACGAAGACACGTTCGGCGGCGAGTCGGCTCGTGCAGCGTGAAGCTGTCCTTGTGCGGAGTGGGCGGGTGAGGGCAGTGCTGAAAGTGTTGCAGTTCTCAAACGTTCCAATAGACTCTCCCTGTCCGTTGTCACGGGTGAAATGACCTCGCACGGAAACTGAAAGTTCTTTTTTTCTTTTGCGTGAAGTGAGCTGGTTGGTCAACTTTGTCAGGCGATTTTCATTGAAACTGCGTCTTGAAAACCAATGAACTCACTGACCAAATTCTGTTTTGCAGGAAAACCACTGTTTGCGCATCAAGATCCTCGGTGACTGTTACTACTGCGTGTCGGGACTTCCGGAGTCGCGGCCGGACCACGCGCGCTGCGCCGTCGAGATGGGGCTGGACATGATCGACGCCATCAGGTGAGGCGGATGCAGCGCAGTGTGATCGTGAAGTCAAAATTCGGAAGAATGGCACAGTGAACTTTTGTACAAAGCCTTTTGTGTTGCATTTGTGTTCGGCGGTTCTTCGAATTTTGACCTTCTCTCTGCAGTCTGGTTCGAGAGGCGTCGGAGGTGCAGCTGGCGATGCGCGTTGGCGTGCACACCGGCCGCGTGCTCTGCGGCGTGTTGGGGCTGAAGAAGTGGCAGTTCGACGTGTGGAGCAACGACGTGACCATCGCCAGCAACATGGAGGCCTCGGGCGTGCCTGGGTGAGTTGGACAAGTGCTGGCTGTGAAATTCATTAGCGAGCAGTCGGATATGTGTGTGTGTGTGTGTGTGTGTGCGTGCGTGTGTGTGGTGTGTGTGTGTGCTGCATGGCAAAATGGCCGATTGAAGTCGCTTGAAGACGGAATTTTGCGCGCACACATGCTTTCAACTGAATGCGTCGAAGTATGCCTTCATGTCGTTTATTTTTGGAAGGGGCAGCAGCTGTTGACAGTGCTGCACTTGACACATCATTGTACTTTGGCATCTGCAGGAGGCATGGAAAAGAGCGAGTTGGTGCGCAATGAAAGCGATGAGAGTCTCTGAGAGAAGGAACAGAAAAAGAAACAGAACGTTTTGGTAGACTCCAACTTTAGCAGCCGTCCAAATGAGCTTCATTCTGATTGTTCCGCCGTGTCCCCCTGTCGATCCACCTGACGATCAACATCAGGAATATGCACATTTGGCCTTGCTTGTACAAAATGGCCACACAAATCTTCAGGGTGGAATCTGCTGTCTTTTCACGGTACTCTGTCATTTACTGTGACATCTGTTGAGGGGATAGAAATTGCTTTGTTCAGGACCTGTATGCCTCCCACGCTTCTGGGCCAATGTGCAGTGAGCAGTAAATGGAGGATTCAATCAGAGAACAATCAGCTGCAATATAATAGCACACTCTCGCAAAATGAGCCCATGGAGACGCAGTGAAACAAAGCGGCGTGCTGCAGGCTTTGTGTCAGTTGTTAACGGAAGTCTGTGTCAAGATCCAGGCGATCATCAGACAAACGCAGATCAAAATACACTTTCGAGACGTGGTCGCAATGGGATGCTGGGTGACCCGACAAATCACGCAACAACAAAATATGACTGTTGGCTGAGTCTGTGTAGCTCCGAAGAAAGTTGCACAATATCAGAAGGTTGCACTGTTTTCAATGAGAGAATGAAACGGGAGAGACGAGGTGGAGAGAGAACTACATTTACACTGTCTATGTTTGAGAGAGTGCGCAGATAATGAGGAGATAGGGAAGCTGCAGTGATTGCGGTGCTATTTGCAATCAACAAGTGACATTTGACAGGCGCATTGAGACAGGCGTGATCGCTGGGTGGGTGCACTAGCACCGCGCAGGGAGAATCGCGAAAATCTGCTGCGCGGAAAGTCAAAATGTATCCCGAGGCAAAGGCATGAGCTTGGCTCCTTTGCAACATCTGTTTCCAAATGTCGAGCGATTTCTTGTTGCCTGAGCTGGGTAGAAATCTCAGGAGCTACGTCCCTGCCTCCTCACCAGCAGAAGCCTCCACTGCGTGTTCCTCACCTTGAAGACTGGGCAGGTTGTTGTTACATCTCAGGGCAGCGGAACCAGGATTTGGTCACAGGGTAACCTGAACTCTGAAAAGTGCGATGTCAGAAACATGCACCTGTTGTCGCAAACTAGTCACCTTGGTGTGGAGGTTGTCTTCTCAGACCTCCAACCAACGACTGTTTCAGTGCTACGTGTGTGTTTCAGACGACGCTTTCGTTGTGGAGAAACAAATTTAGAAGAATCTCGTCACCCTGTCTGTGTCAACATCGGTGTGATGATTCAGGGCGCAAAACATTTTTTGTTTCTCACCCGATTCGGATTGTGGTCATCTGGTGAAGATTTATTCGCACCTGATTGGGAACCCGCGCAGCAGGTGGCCCCCACTCCACGGGTCACCGCTCTCTCACTGCAGTGAAGCCGCAGCTCTCGTCTGCAACGCTGTCCCCACAACTGCAAGCTGAAAACACCAGAACGTTCGTCAAATGAGAACCGTGTGGCGAGGAGAGCCTTGGCGTTGCCGGGAAAGACCGGGTTCCGACACGAGAATTGCGTCTTGCTGACTGTTGAGTCCTCTGATTCTCAAACTTTGTGAATGATAAAAGGTCGAAAGTGGAGTATCATGTTCAGTACAAACACTGTCCTGTCGCAACCAGTGTGACGGCAGGTTTGGAACATCGAGAAACTCGTACCAGGGAGTTTGGTGCAGAGTGATTCTGGTCGTTCCCTCAGCCCCTCACACTGCTGTTTTTGTGTTTGGAAGGAGCAGTTTGTTTTCACAGAATGACTCCGGAGTTCTCACAGTCCCCACTCAGGTTCAGGGTGAGCCTTCCGTCAACTAAATCTTCTGGTTACGCAGTCATTGTTGCGTCAGACGAAGGCTGGTACCACAACGGTCATCGACACAAGCCTGCGCTGAGCGAAAACTGAAGTCTCTGTTGAAGGTTCGCCCGTAAATCTGGGCTCAAATAAGGTGAAAAGATCCCTAAGCCTGCTCACAATAACGCACACAAATACCGTACGCACAAGCAGACAGACAGACAGACAGACAGACAGACAGACACACACACACACACACACACACACACACACACACACACACACACACGCGGCGCACACGCCGGCCCACACGCATTTGAAAACTGCACGTCAACTCTTCGTTCGAGTGGCCTGTGTTCTGGTGTGACTTTCCTCAAATCCAGTTTGAGGTTTGTGAGTGGCGTGTCCCTTTGAAGTTTTGCAGTTATTTTAGACAAGTGGATACTGGTGATGTACGAGAGGTATTCATCCGACAGAAACGAGATGTGTTTCTCCTGTTTCTAACTCTGGTCTATAAACATCTGCTCGTACATGTAGAAAGGTGTACACATCCAGCAGTGCTGTAATGCAAGTCAGGTTGTAAATCTTACTGACTGCTTGCATGGGTCAGGAAGCTGGCTTGATTGAATGTGCTGGACATGGGCCTGCACCTACGAGTTTCATGTCCAGCACAGACAGGCCGCCTGAGTCAGTCTGATCAACTGATAGATCAAGCACTTAAAACACAACGGTAGAACTGCGGTGGACAGAGGAACACTGACAATATGTTGACCGCAGTTCGACTTTAAAACATGCGATCCGACGCGCAAAAGGATGTTTGTTCTCTACAGACAGAGAGGACACACACGTGGGCTTGTTTTCTTGCTCGGAACTTCGTTGCCGTCGCGCGCTTTGATTCTTGTTGTTTTGAAAAGACTGAAGGTTGGAGGAGCAACGAAAATGTTGTTTTGCACACTGTTCCCCAGTACATGTAATCTTGACAAAGTGGACACTGTGACCTTTACGCAACTGCAGAATGTGTGTAATTTCACACTGATGAAATACACCTCTCACCGACCGGAGAGACTTACTCAGAAAGCGCGAGATTGGTGTGTTTGCTTTGAATGGGAGGCAGATAAAATTCCCGACGTAACGGAGAGATTTCTGACATTTCAACGTCCGGAGCATCAAGTACAGAAGCCTAGACGGAGAAAATAACAAATTATTATGACAAACTAGCTCTGTGTATTTTTGTGACCTGGTTTTTCATGACCGGGCTGTCTAGCTCCCTCAAGCTGTACATCATTGAGATAAATGTTGTTTGGGGCCTTTTTTTCTGTTCCAAATTGCAAAGGTTGATTGCCTGAAGGAGAATCAGTTTCAGTCACCTGGAGTCTTGCACAAAATCGTTCTGACGTCACGCAGTCCACATTTCCAGTTCAGTCAGTCAGGATAAATCAAAGAGAAGCACCCTGCAAATTCCCTCTGCTTTGCAGTTTTGGTGCCAGCCCCATCCCTCACCGCGCGGGCGCACCTCTGTGTGTGTGTGTGTGTGTGTGTGTGTGTGTGTTTGTGTGTGTGTGTGTGCTATTTCCTGTTCAAGTGTTGTGTGTCTCTCGGGCGGTACCTGTACTGAATGTGGAATGTTCATGAACTTCCCTTTGTGCATTACAGGCGCGTACACGTGAGTCGAACCACGCTGGAGCATCTGCACGGGGAGTACGAGGTGGAGCCCGGGGACGGGGACCGCCGCAGCCGCTACCTCGCCGACCGGGGCGTCGAGACCTTCCTCATCGTTCCCGCCCAGGGACGCAAGGTGAAAATACTCGCACTGCCGCATCTCACACCACATACGCCGTTGTTTTCCCGGTGCTGACAGAATAGGGGTGGAAGGGCCTGGTCCTGATGAAGGACTTTTCCCAAGCAAGGTAACATGCGGTTCGCCCAGGGGTAGTGTGGTGGATCTGTCACATTTGTGCTTTCACACAGAAGCAGCGAGGATAACTGCTCTTTCATGCCACGTGCAAAGGTACGGTTGAGTGTCGGGGCAACGAGGTCATTTCAATCCAGATGCTTTGACCCTGGATCAGGAAGTCCTTCTGTTTTCCATGGGCGCGATACGCAGCCCAGCAGATCCTGGATGCAGCGCATACTCACTCCAGATTGCTGCGATTCATTGTCAAACGCAACTACGTAGACAAATTAAGACCCGCGGGTCAGGAACTCGAGGCCAAGGATGCATTGATGTCACACGATGTACCAAGCCACATTCGGTAATGTTGACCCCAGGACCTATTTTCTTGAACTTTCAATATATATCTGGTCCGTTGTTCCAGTCTGCGACATACACATCAAGAAGCTTAGAAAGTTTCTGCGCTGGGACCGCGAGCACATCAAGTAGGTGCAGTGCCACCCAACGGGCTCTGCAGATTGTTCGGGCTGCCAAACTGTGCGACACAAACCAAATCAGGCTGTACCACAATGCTCTGCAGCCCAGCGTGGTGTGTTCGTGGCCCGAGTGAACCGACCAGGACGGAGGCGATCACTTGGATCCGCTCTGTCCGGACCCGAAGAAGCATCCAGAGTGATCCCCAATCAACACGTGATTGTTGGCATCGCTCAACAGCCACGTGCGAATATTTAGACACGCTGAAGGTTTCAGTCGTTCATTCATTGCTAATCGTGAGTGCACTGTTTGACCCGAGGCTTCCTTCACTGTGTGAGGCACAGAAGGAAAGAAAACAGTTTCCTCAAGATTCATGTCAAACGTTCCACAACTGGAATGGGTTCAGTGCACGGTTCTTACAGTTTGATATGGAACATCCGTGTTGGGTACTTGAGCGTTTCTTGAGACACCAAGTCCCACTCCCTGTTCTGTTTCAATGTTTCTCCCCGGTTCTGGAAGGTAGTCTAATATCTGAAGAGGGTTTTGAGAACAAATCTCTCCATCGAAGTCCAAACACCACTTGCTGAATCTTGGGTGCAAGGTGGAAACCCGTTTTGACCCGAGACATCTCTTATCTGCAAACGATGCGTCAAATTGGATCTGCTCTGTTTCACGCTCAATCGCTGCTCCAAAAGGGGCCTGGTGTTTCTCACTGATGTATGTGGCTGCAAAATGGCTCGTCCAGATGAGAACCCACCTTTCGACAGATAGCGCCAGACTGTGAAGTTCTCAGACGGGGAGGGTCCATCTGATATCAACATGTGGGTTTCAGATAGCGCTCAGACGAGACATCTGGGAGGTGAAAGTTGCTATTGAGATCCATGTCCAGCTGGTGGCAAGGATTCAATCATCGGGTTGTCCAAAATGAACAAAAATGTTTCCGATCCCGTCCTGGTCATGTGTTCGGATCCCAGTGAATTCGGCCATGTTGGAGCCCTATGAGGTTCAAGAGACTGAACCGATGACCAAGAAGAGATTCTTGCAAGTTTTTTTGTTTTTTTTGCTGAGACAAACCTTGGCACGGGTGAGGTCCTCCTGTCGAGTTTTCCTCTTCGAGTGGAGAAGATGGAGCATCAAGTTTTCAATTCTTGTCGTGTCTTGGGATACCACTTGATGCCTGTGATTTGCGGTCCATGATCTGAGTCAGTTTCATTCTCCTGATGGGGAAAAGCTGTGACGAAGCTTCCACACACTGCACTTGCGGTGGAAAGCTACCCACAGTGGCGCTACATATTTACAGCCCTCAAATCAAGTGCACACATTTCTATTATCGTTCGCAACACTTGGTTTACACCGAACGTACATCACCAGGTTCTCTGCTGACTGCTTTCTCTCTCTGCTCCCTTCAGCCCAACCAACTCCCATTAGTCCCTGGAAGGTGAACCTGGAGAATAAATGCCAATGATAGTTTTGCCACATCCCTGTTCGTGCACGCCTGCGACTTCAGAAGTGTAGTGTTTTACAAGGATAAAATGCTTGGTTTTGTTCCACAAAAATCTACAAAATTTCACTTGAGAGATTGTAACAATTTTGGCTTGTACACGGTGCTCTGAAGAACACAGAACTCCACCACCAAGGAAGCAAAAACAATGCTTCGAGGGGGCAATTTGGTACTCACGTGCATGGGGATACTCAGTACTAATGAGTGAGTGTTTGTGTACGTGGGGAGTGATACGAGTATGTGATACCTGAGGAAAAAAGTATCAGTACTCGAGTTTGTACTTATCCACAGTAACGAGTGTGTGCCCTGTGGGAAGAACCCCCAAAGCACGTTAGACACAGATGTGTGTTGCAGTTAGGCAACAACGAAACTACTCGCATATTCAGGGATTTTCTTTTTCAAGTTTGGACCGACCGTACTCGCAGTGAACTTCTGCCCAAACCGAACTGGGAAATGACTCGCACACACGAAATAACAAAAGAGAACACGCCCCATTCTGATGGGATCTGTTTCAGAATTTCTTTGAAACTTCCGCTCCAGTTCAACACTCATTTGTCCCACCGACAAGTAGCGATCTCCAGCGATCTCGTGCATCAACTCACCTCGAGTTCTGCTGGAGCGGAATTCTCGCATGCTTCCCTGCAACAACACTTGTGTTTACTGTGCAGGCCGAGGACAGGTTGTGTCAAACGCAACTGATTGTGAGCACCTGGGAACTGTGACCAGATCCAGGTGGAAAGAAGAGTGCAGAACCCGTGAGAAATGCACCACAGTCAAAACCCGGGTCTTCCTCTCCGAAGCCCCCAGATAATAATCAACAAAATTTTAGTTTCAGAAACTTCGACTTTTCGTTGTCCTCAGTTCCTCAGTGGAATGTTGAACATTTGTAGCCACAACCATTTCGATTCGGCAGTTCCTGGGCTGCTTCATTCATTTGGACGCAATTCGCGCTCCAAGAACCTAAGGAACAGTATTTTCTGGATCACATTCTCTTCAGTGCACTGCGTACATCTTGTTAAGGCACCAGAGGCCTGTGTCTGTCTTAATTAACCGTTTAGGGAGGATGGAAGGTCACATCAGGTGAACAGCTGTGGGTTCTGTCACAACAAGGCGAAATATGGGCCAATTGGGGCTCCCGGTGTGGAACCCTGGTTTCTGTCCATCCAAGCCGTGAGCCTTGCCGATATGAGAGATCGACGGGGCTTTTTTGGCACATGCAGACAGTGCAGATCCCCCCACCGAACAAACGCACGAAAAGCAAGGTGGTTCCGTCCTGAGAGTTGGCAATGGAACACTGAACCAAACAGTTGAATTCTCCAAAGCCACAAGCTCTGTCTGGTGAAGCTCCTTGGTGAAGCAGACTTGTCCATCAAGGGTTCAGTGGATGTTATGATTCGCAATTTTCTGGCGATAGACCCTGCTTCTCTGGGTAAGTAGGTCAGTAAAAAATAACCTGGTATCCAGACTCACACATTAGATGAGGTTTTGCAAGTACTGCTGATAATTAAGTGCTGGGTTTCTGCTGATGCCAGACAAGAAGGGCTCTGCATGGGCAAGCGTTCGAGTGAGAGCTGTTCGTGCCACTTCGGAAAACTCAGTGACTCCCTTTTGATTGTGAGGAGAAGAAAGTTCCAGTGTTGACATTCGCTCCTCATGAACAACCACTCGAACTTGTCCGCAGTCTTCAACCACACTGCAGCAAAAGATTTGTTTCAAAATTTTTGTTCGTGGCAACATCCAAGCAAGGGTATTCTTGAGTTGGCACAATGCACTGTATTTTGAACAGAACATCATCACTGGAAAATGCATTTGTCAAATTACGAAGAGGTTGCTTCAAAAGTTGAAATACCAGTATTGCCTGGAGTGGCGTGAAAACTTATATCAGGATTGCCAAGTTTCTCTTGTTGGGAGAGAACCTAGTGAGCCATGTCAAATGGAAATCTTGTTATCCAAACTGACGGCACGAGCAAGTGCACCTGAGAACACACTGGCGCGGGCTCGTTTTTGTCCCCGTGACGCACAAGAACTGCTCCTGAGACGCGCAACTGGGGAACTGTGTATCTCGTGTTTTCAATTTGATGGTCCCTGCGCGTTTTCAAGAAGACATTTTCCACTGAAGAATAGAAGGTTGATGTGAACGTGCATCCCTTTTCCCACTGGCATGGGGTGGGTGCAACGTGCAATTTTTTGATCCAAGCCTGGAGCTCTGCTGCTGAAATTGAATTGCCCTCATTTGTTCGGCGGGTGGAGTAGAGGTGAGGGAAAGTTTCGATAAATTGGTCCTTGTATTTTGCAGACGAGTTCGTTCCTGCGGAGTCGGGCGTCGCTGCAGAGCGCGGTCGGCGGCGCTGCGAAGGCGCTGCATCACGGGCGCATCTCCTTCAAGTCCATGTCGTCGTGCGTGCTGCGCCTCATGTCGGCGCTCAAGTTCAGCGCGGAGGTGCCTTTCAGTCACGTGTATAGCGGCGTCGGCGAGGAGAAGCACGCCAAACTGGTGGGTATCCTGAGCTCTGGGCAGGAGAGGGTGAGCTGCTTCAAGAATGGATGGGGAAGAACTTCAAAGTTTCACACAACGCTGATAGACATGCCACACTGTTGAACTCGTGAGGGTCAGAGCGAAAGAGGGGTGGACGTCTTTGAGGAACGATAAATTGATCAACCTTCGAAATTGCCGTGTCCAAACACGTAGATCAACGAAAATTGCAGTTCGACATATTTATCTTGCAGGGAAAGGTCACAGAGAAGTTGAAGAATTCACCAAAGAAAAGGTAGGTTTGGTTTGTGGTGTTTTTGGTGAGAATTATGCAGGCTGACAGAGAAGAAATTTGAATCGCGAACTGAACTGCTTGATCCTTGCACCAAAACGCTCATTGGATGCGCCCAGTAAGTTCAAGAGGTTGTTTGAAAGAAAAACAAGCAACCGTTGTGCAAGCGTGAACGTCTTCAAACTTTAAGTTGACAGATTCACTCAGCTGACGAACCAACCAATTTGCTCATGCGAAGTGGAACCGTCGATAACCAAAAGTTCAGTCTTCGCAGCAGGTGGTCAGAATTTCCCATGCCCAATCAATTTTCTGTGGGATTCTCCAGCAAGATACATCTTTTTGTTAAAGCCCACTGGGTCGTTTCGAGCCAGAGCAGAATGCACAGCATCCGCTGAGTAACTCGTTGACCTGTGGTATTTGCGCAGCGGGTGGAGCACTGCACGTAGAAAATGGCTGAGTCTCATTTTAACTGCCGCACGACGTTCTTTTCAAAAAATGCTGCTGGCAGCACTACGCTGGGTCCAAGAGGCAAATGTATGTGATCAGTTGGGCTCAAATTCAGGACTCGCTCGACAAAGAATGATTTTTCGCTGCCATCTTTTCCACTGGGAGGCAGACAATCAATGAATCTGTTGCTTGTCGGTCAAAGTTTTCGTGTCACTGGGACACGAACCCGACGGCAAGGAAAATTTGAACTGTTGGTGAACGTACGATTGTTCGCAGAGTGCAGGGCATGCCCCAACGTTGGCATTTCAAACCGATTTATCAACGTTCTGCACCAGAATTGGGGTAAAAAACTGGGGAGAAGCATGAAAACTTTCGCCAGGCGGAGATCGGCGCCGGGGCTGTGGTCAGGAATGTTTGTGAGGTTTAAACCACCGAATACCGTCAGAAAGTTTTGACGAAGTGGGATTTGAAAGGTTACGAGATCAACTTGAGAATTTCACACACGTAGACAACCAGCTTTTCTCTTTGCCGAATATGAAGCCTCTGGTGGGCGATTTGTTTCCACATCAGACGTCACAGATTTCACAGGTTGCAGACCAAAGATTTCTTGCCGGTCAGTTGAGACCAACAAATCTCAACTAACACTGTGCTCAGCAATTCAATCATGTACGTTCTCGGAAGACGAGAAGTGTTTGGCGAAAACACGGGTTCCTCTTATGCTGGATCAAGCTGCCCAGTTCTTGCTGCACGCATCACTGTTTCCAACAGAGTGTTTGGTTTCCCCCGAAAAGTGGAAATACAGTTCAACAGAACTTCTCGAGGCACTCAACTTCCTTTCTCCTGCAAAGTTCCAAACAATTGCAGAGAGAAATTTCATCTCACCTCTCAATATCAATTGTCCAAAATGTGTTGGAGAGTGATCTTGCGGAACAACCCAAGTTTCGTGTCAAGGTCAATATTTTGACCATTTCGCATTCTGTGTGTCTCGTAGTCGGCCGTCCACAGACGCGGAGACGCCTCGGGAGCGAGTCAACAAGTTCCTGTCGCAGGCGATCGGCACGCGCAGCGTCGCCAAGGAGATGCGGGATCACGTGAACCTCGCGACGCTGCGCTTCCGGTCCTCCTCCAGAGAGAGACAGGTGAGTCTCACAGCTGGTCCGTGGGACGACAAGTCCCTCAGCTTTTCGTCAGGTGGAGGCATGTCAGCGATCGATAGTTCTTCACTGGACCAATTACACCAAATAAATGAGATGGGAGGGAGAAATAAGCATAGTTTACCTCGTGGGGCATTGAAGGCGAAGTGTTTGTCCGTTGGTCCAGATTTGTCAGGTGTTCAAGAAAGAAAACTTTTGGAAGTTTTGTGTGGCGATCGGTCGCCACTCCGACAAAGTTGGACAGAGTTTCAGAAGCGTGGGGGACTCACGTCACTGGAATGTACGTCAACTGTCTCTTACTCTTTCAGTATCAAACGTGCGAAGACACGTCGTTCGCCACAGGGATGCTGTGTTCTCTCGTCATCTTAGTCTGCATATCCACCCTCCACGCCATTGTCCTGCCCAGGTCAGTGATAAAATCGGTTTTGTGGCTCAGTGTGTCAAATTCTCTTCTTGCTCAAATGAAACATTCGTCTTGAGACACAGAAAGCAAAACTAAAACGTTCGTTTCTCCTTTCAGGACGCTCTTACTGCTGGTGCTATTTCTCGTCACGTTTACGTGGATCGTTTTTGTACTAATTTTGGTGCTCGGAAACAAACTCAGGGTACGTGACACGTGCATTTCCTCGCATACAGTGCAAATTGCGATGTTTCATCTCCTCCGTGAAGGAGAAATAGATTTTCCCCGGACACCAATGTCACAAAAGGCCCTGTCTTCCCGATTGGCGCTTTACATCCAGTGCTCTTTGCTACAGCCGTCCTGTATATTGCAGTGCACGACGTGCAGCGTGACGCGGCTGCCGTGTCTGCGCGTCACTGTGATGGTCGTCACGGTGCTACTCATCTACCTGCTCGCGCAGGTCAATGTGGTGAGTGTCTGGTTCAGGTCAATGTAGTGAGTGTTGTTTTTTGCCCCAAACGATCCAAAAGATGTGTTCAATAGAACGTGTCTCTGGTTTGCAGTTCTGCTGTCAGGGCGGACTGTACGCGCCTCCGTTCGCGGCGCTGGACGCCGCTGCTGCCGCAGCCGACCCGACGCGACCGTTCCGCAGCACCGTGCATCTGTCGTGCGAGGTGAGTCTCGGCAGTTGTCCCTGCAGTTGTGTGTGGAGTCTGTGATGGAACTGCTGCAGTGACGATGTTGGGTTTTGCAGGTGCCTCAATACATTGTGCTGAGTTATCTGCTCGGCTGCCTCACGCTGTCCGTTTACCTCACAATCCCCGCGCTGGTGAAGCTCGTGCTCATGCTCCTCATGTGTGTGGGATACATCGTGGTGCTCACTCACACCCACGTCGGGCTCTTCCATACCATAGACACTCTCGCAAGGTGAGTCATATCGACAGGCAGAAAGATAGTCACACACATACACACACACACACACGCACAGCGCCACACCCACAACACAACAATAAACCGTCGTTTGGCTCGTTCTTCTTGATCACACTGCGAGTGACGTGTTGCAGGGAGTTGGTGCGCTCGCACGTGTGGGGGATCGTGACCATGCTTCACTTCGTTCTCATGATGTACGTGCACGCGCGCCAGCAGGAGTGGACACACAGGCTTGACTTCCTGTGGAAATCCCAGGTACCCAAGTCCAGTGCTTTTGTCTGCCTGCACAGAGTCTCACATTTCCTATTGCAATCCCGAAGTTTCTGATGGCTTCTAAAACTGCCAAGTTTGTCCTGAAAACAAACTCGCCTGAGTGGCACTTTACTTCACGGACGCTTCTTTCTTTATAGGCTACGGATGAGAAGGTGGAGATGACTGATCTGCAGAACAGCAATCGCCACATCTTGTGCAACATGCTGCCAACACACGTCGCCGCGCACTTCATAGACGCCGGACACAGGTCCCTGACGGTACGTCGCGTCTCACAAGAGTGCCTTCATTCAATGAAGTGTTGTGAAACCTGGAGGGAAAAACTCACTCACACCAAGTGGATGTCTTTGTGGCACTCAATTGAACACCTTGTCGGTTTCACTCGTCACCCGCAGGAGTTGTACAGTCAGCAGTACGCCCGGGTCGGGGTGCTCTTCGCGTCCATCTCCAACTTCTCCGAGTTCTACATGGAGCTGGACGCAAACGGTCAGGGCGTCGAGTGTCTCCGCGTTCTCAACGAGATTCTCGCCGACTTCGATGAGGTGCGTACGGTAGAGAGAGGATTGCGGGCACTGTGGTCATGTGCCTATCAGTTTTCATTTTGACTGAGGACACGACTCAAACTTTGGAACGTAGAAGGTTTCGCAGGTCTTCGTCGAGTTTCAAGCACTTTGAGTTGATCACCTCGTGCCAATTCTTGAATCTGTGCAGCACATACAAAAACAATGATTTTGGATCATATACGAGTACGCAACAAAGTCGACAAACAACCAGGAAGAACCTTCTTCTGTCTTGTTCTCAGTTGCTGAGTGAGGGTCGGTTCCGGGATGTGGAGAAGATCAAGACGATCGGCAGCACGTACATGGCGGCGGCGGGGCTGCAGCCCGAGCGCGGCCTCGGCGGCGCCCTGCCCGGCGCCGGCGAGCCGAAGGCGTCGCTCCCGGGCGGCGGCGCCTCCCTCCCCGGCGGCGCTGGGCCCGACGCCCTGGACTCGGACCCAGCCGCCGGAGCTGCTCACCTCAACGCTCTCGCCGAGTTCGCTTTTGCTATGAAGACCAAACTGCAGAACATCAATGATAATTCCTACAACAACTTCAATCTCAGAGTCGGTATGTGTCCACAAAAAGACCAACGGCTCTTGGATGCTTTTTCGTTTTGCGTTGTTCTCAGAACAACTTTTTCACTGAAAGGTGGATCGTTTGGTTTGCTGACCACATTTGAAAGCATTTCGTGTTTTCTGAGCAGGAATGAGTGTGGGCCCGCTCGTCGCCGGGGTGATTGGGGCGCGCAAACCTCAGTACGACATCTGGGGCAACACGGTGAACGTCGCGTCCCGAATGGAGTCCAACAGCCTCCCCGACCACATCCAGGTGATCCTGTCGCACACACACGCACACACACACACACACACACACACACACACACACACACACACACACTGCTTGGCGAAAACAAACCTTCAGACTCAGAACCTCAAGTGAGTGTGCCTGAACATCAATTGTTGCTGAACTGTTCTCCGAATATTTGCGAACGTTTGGATTTTGTGCAGGTGACGGAGGACGTGTTCGTGGCTCTGCAGCAAAAATACGACTTTGTCTGCAGAGGCAAGATCGACATCAAGGGCAAGGGAAAGATGACCACCTTCTTCCTCACAGGTATATATACATTTCACGAACTCATTGGCCCAAAATGTTTTTGCACAGTTCTTGCAAAGCTGGACAATTTGAATGGAGTGTGTGAGCTATTGATCAACTGTTGCTGCAGGGCGCCGTTCCCTGGGCGGGTACGCGGTGGCGGGGTACGGGGCGCCGGGCGGCGGCGCGGGGCAGTGGCGCGGCGTCGAGTCGATGCCGTTGCACCTGCGCAACCAGCTGAGCGCGCGGCCAGGGCTGCACGAACACCTCAACGGCCTCAAGGTGCTTTTGAAATTTCGACTTCTGCACATCATTCAACCCCTGCAAAGAGTGTGAAATGTGACGACTCTTTCATATTTTGCAGAACCGGCCACCGAGTTGGCATCAATCGAAGGAGAACATCCAGACGTCTTCGCAGCCAGGACTGAGTCAGACTCCGTCCAACAGCATCACAGGTACCCCGGGCAAGAACAAGTCGATGTGCTCAAATTGAATGGTGATTGATCTCGGTGTTTTTGACTTGTGTCAAATGAAACACATTGTTCGTGAACATTGGAACTGCACAGTTCTGGCACACAACGGTTCAGTTCGCCGAAACCGAAATCAAATAACCAAATTTGAATCCACGCAATTTTCAGGTTTGGCGGGGTCCACGTCTTCGGGTCAGAAGGGGAAGCTGAGTGGAGCGCTGGGCGGGGCCGGGAACGGAGTGGGAGACTCTCCCAAACTGAACCACCCGACGCCGCCGGGGTCGCTGAGCAGGCGGCGCAAGAACAGCGACAAGGACTCAGTGTCGCGCGCCGCGCAACTCATCAAGCGTCTGAGCAACCCGCTCGCGCCGCATGTGCGTAGAGCGTCCCTCTTTCTCGCAAATCAGACACAAACGAACTCGGGAAGACTGAACTGAAAGGAAAACGTTGGTCATGTTTCGCCTTTGCAGGAGTTGGCTGAGATCTCGAGGACCATCTCGCCCGAGCTGCCCATGGTTCACTACCGCAACCTCAACATGAACGGCAGCGGCAGCCTCGGCCGCAAGAACAGCAGCAATCAGGTTCGAACTCTCCTTGTTTTTCAAAGAAAAGGAGTAGCTTGTAGGTTTCAAAATTTTACTGCCAAAATAAGAGAGGGTTCGCGCGAAGGGAGCTCTAGCTCTCGCATTTGCCTGACAAACTCGGCGTTTCTCACCAGGAGGAGCAGCAGCCGCTTCTCTCCAGCTCGACCAGCGCCGCCACGACCAACACGCTCACGCAGTCGCAGATCCTCAACAACGCCTCCGTCGCCGAGAGACGCAGCGCCGCCTCTAGCAACGCCACGACGCCCAACAGCAAAGCGACGAGCCCCAGCAACAACCTGTCTCTAGATTCCCCAGGTAGCGTTGCCTCTTATTTTGACGTCCTGTGAATTGCAAGTGATTCGGTTCGTTGTACTTGAAACAAACAGATGTGCGACATTGATAGGCTCTAAGAAAAACTGCAACGATGAACTTCTCCCAGAAGTCGTGTCTCTGTAGCGAACTGTGAGGTGAACTCTACTTTTGTTTGCAGGTTTCGAGTTGGAGGCGGGGGTGTTGCCGCCCGGGATGACGGTACCCGACTCGCGGACGCCGTCTTCAATCAGCCGGGACAGCCGCACGTCGCCCGGGACGAGCTCCGGCGCGCTGCCGCCCTCCTCCCGCTCCGGAGACCTGCTCAGTCAGTCCGAGGACGACTTCCTCTCCGGGTGGGTGATTCAATCAGGGTCAGCTGACGATGTGGCGATTTTCTTTGGCATGATGTTATGTACAATTGATCTTTCTGCCGTGTTCTTCAACAGTCAATGTTTTTTTTTTTCTTTCCCAGCCGAAAGAAGAGCACATCATCTCTGGGCAGTACGCCAGGCAGCCTGCCCGGCACCCCGGCCTCTCCGACGAGCCTGTCGTCCTGCTCTCCCGGATCCCCACTGGCGCCGGCCCTCGACACCCGCCCCTTCCTCTCCGCCCTCGATGCCGCCCACCAGAAACTGCAGCGCAATAACTCAGCGGGTCACCTCTCCAACCACTCGGTGAGTTTCGTTTTGCTTTCAACGCAGAAACCAAACAACAACATAACACCACATGCAAACAGCATTTCGTACAATTTTGGCGGATTTCTGTTGGTCTTTGTCCCGACCACAGAAACACCGGGATGACTGTGCAGCGGGTGGCAATTCCAGGATCGGGTCTAACCTGACGCCTGTGAAATTGAATGTTTCAGAACTCTGCGCACAGCATTACACAGCCATACCCCAGTGACAACAACGTCTCCAACAAAGAGATCAACGAACTGAATGCCATCATGAAGGACCTCGCGTACCACACGGGCCACCTGGTGCTCGAGAACGACCACGTGATCGCCGCCCACGTGACGGGAAATCAGGCGTCAGCCATGATGCCTCCACTTCCGCCGAACGGCAACAGCAGCAATGGAAAACGTTCACACCACAAAAATGGTGCTCGACCAAAGTCCCTGGCCTCACAGAACAGCAACAACCACCCAAACAATTTTCATTCTTCACCGCAACACGGGGTGCTGCATCACAGTGGAAGCAGTCCCCAGATCGTTCACCACAGCGCTGCAGCAGCAGCACACAGGATTCAGAACATGAAGACCAGTCCCTCTAGTCCCGCCAGCCTCTCGCACCTGTCGCATCCCCAGAACAACCCGTCTCCTTACAGTCTGTACAGTCAGCCCATCCCCGAAAACCCGCCAGAGAGACCACCTCTGCCGGTCACCATGGAAAGTGCTTACTACGGTATCCCAGCAATAATCAGACAGAACAGCGGGCCGTCGGCCTATGGTTACTCCGACCGCATGATGCCAATTCACCTCGACACCAAAGTCACGGCAGCAGACTTCAGGGTGGAATTTCAGAAGCAGAACTCTCTTCCAGAGTCGAGATCGGCCAAAGAGCTGGCATCTAAGAAGGTCAAAGAGCCCCTCTATCAGAATGCCGTCAATGTAAATTTGACGTACGGCACAGTGCCTCCGTCTCCACCGTCATCCAGGCATGCCTTTCAACACCATGGTGCTGTTCCCAAAGTTCAGTACATCCCCAACATACCAGTGACTGAGTACCAGGAGACTAAGAGAAAAGAAACACCAAAATTGAACAACGTGCCTTCACATCACGTGAACAAGATGGCCTCGAAAAGTCACGGGTCCTCACCAAAAGTGGTTTCAGGAAAGGGAGGGCCCGGGAAGAGCAGCTCAGGGAGAAAGAAGCGGACAGGAGGGGAGAACTCTCCACCCCCTCTGCCTCCGCCTCCCGCCACTGACTATCAACCACCAACTCCACCTGTCAGAAAGGAAAGTGCCAAGCTGGCTATGGTGGGACCCCTCAATCCCTCCAGCATACAGAGTCAAACGGCCCACATCACTCCCAGCATGAACGGGCTGCCAGCCTCACCAGCGAAAGACACGAACACCAAGCCTTTGCATCCTTCAGAAAATTCAGCCTTCACCCCTGTGACCCCACAGGGCTCACCGCAAAGAAAGGTGAAAAAGGTTCAAGAAGAGCCGAAGCAGCAGCAGAAGCACCAAGCTGCCGCGCTGAAAATGCCTCCACCTGCAGCAACCAGCGCCGGCAAGCACGGGTCCAGTGCCAACTCTCCTGGAGGCTCAAAAATTCCCAAGTTGAACCGCTCCCCGGCCACGCCCAGCTCAATCAAGTCTGATTCTCGTTTACTGAAGCACCAACACAAACACCACCATCACCACCACCACCACGACACGGGGGCTGGAGCAGCTGGGCCGAGGCGAAAACCAGTGGAAGGCTCGCCGAGAAACAAGGCAATGGGTGGAACAGGGGCTGGAAATGCAACAAAGGACCAGGGAACCCCTCAGGGAGCCGGCTCTGCTGCGGCCGCTGCTGGGGCGGCGGCTGCAACTGGGGCGTTGAAGAAACCCCAGACAGAGCCCAGCACCTCCGAGTCCGAGGCCGAGTACCAGTCCACCCGCGGTCCGAAGGTGCGTCCGCCGGCACCACCTTTCCAGGTGAAGCGCCGACAGCGCGTCAACCCGCCGCCGCGTCTGTCGCGATCGCTGGACTACATTCCCTCGGACCTGGAGGACGCCGCCTCGTCCTCGTTCAGCTCCCGGGCCGAGTCGCCCCTGAACGCCCCGCGCTTCCCCATCCTCGACCCCGAGGCCTTCATGCCCATCTCCGCGCTCGTCAAGCAGCTCGCGGACAACATCAGCATCTCCTCCATGGGCTCGGGCATGTCCAGTGAAATGTCGCGCTCGGACTCCAACCTCAACTACGACTCCGGGTCGGCGGCGTATGAATCTGAGTACGACAACTACCGCCCCGGCATGGCGTCCGACGAAGACTACTTCGTGCCGGAACCCATCAGTGATGTGGATATTGACATGTTTGACGACATCATTGACAACGTGACAGTCAGCGACACGTACGATCTGGACATGCCGATGGCTTTCTTGGGACCCAAGAAAATCACAGACGTGTAGGACAGGACCTACACTGATGAGCTGTTTATCTTTTGTTGAATTTGCGAACAAGCGGAAGCCACCAGCAGGTTCGTGGAATGGTGCAATCTTGAATAAATTTTGGCCAACAGTGAAATTTTGCAACGAATTGCAACCACATCGTAGTTGGCTCTGTGCTTTATTGACTTGAACTGCCAGTGAAGATGGATGCATACCTGTATTTATTGTGTGTTGTTGGTTTGCAAATGGTGTATTTTTTCTACCTGTAGTGCGAGCGTATTTTTGTACTGACTGAATGAAGCAATCGATTAAATCAATTGCGAAGATAGTTTCCTTGATGTAGATTCCACACCAGGAAAGGTCGGGTTTGTGTTGGGTGCTTGTTTACGTTCCTGTAGAGCCCCAGATCAACACTGACAATACAGACTTGTGTAGCGTTGCAATGCACGACGTTCGCAGTGTGAACCTGGCCTTGCTCATCAAAGTGCACACATTGTACAGGAGTGACCGTGTATCAGAGCTGTGATAGAACTTGTTAGTCCGCAGCAATAGAATTTCGTGTGGTCCCAGTTTCCCCTGCAGATCTGTCCTGCAGTTTGACAAAGAAATTGGTACAGAGTCTACCGAACAAGATCAAATGTCCCAACAAAATTAGATTTTCAGACTTTGTTTTTTCCTTGGCTCTGGATCGATGTCGACCTGAGAAATTTTCTAAGTGTTTACACTGGTCAGTATTTTAATTTGCAAGGTTCTCTGTTCTGGTTTGTCATGAAGAACAGGCGACCGACGGTTCGCATCTCTGAGAACCTTCTCGCTCCTCGGAGTCGTTTCCAGCCCAGACGCAGCAATACGACATCACATGTTCGCAGTGTTCGTTGCATGAATCTGACTTGCGAAAAGCTGACTTGAAATGCTTGGACATATGATAACACAATACACACATTTGAAAGTTCTAGAGTCTTGACCTGTTGTTGTGTTTGAAGCTGTCACTTCACCAAAACGCGGGCTTTGACCAAACCAAGATTCTACAGCTTTTTTTCGACGGAATCACAACCTTGTCACACACGGAAGTCAAATTTAATTTCCACAAGTTTTATTTCCGTTGCAAACAAAATAACTGGGTACTTTTTCACAGTGATCCTTCATTCACCAAAAACGTTTTTACCGTCATTCATAGCGCAGTTACGTTTCGCATGCGTACTTCCACCTGTCCCCCAAGCATACACGAAATAGTTGTACATGGATCGCTTGCTCATACAATCAGCAAGTGCTGTCGATTAGGTCTATCTACCTGCACAATCACATTGAGTCAACCAACTGAAAAGTAAATACCTCACTGCAAGGATAAAACGAAGCAGTTTTAGTTCAGCGATGGGATTTACTTCGTCCAAACGGTCTCCGTTGGCAAACCTGAACCAGTCAATTTTCACGACTTTTGTTTCCACCACAGCCCCCCACCCCCAAAAAAAGTCGTTCGTTTGTGTTCTTGACAAACAAGCAAAACCCTACAACACCACAGCTGTGAGATGTAAAGTCTGGACTTGCTCAACGGCTGATTGCAAAACAAAGAAGTGACTTGTCGCTTCAATTTTTGCAAGACCTATGCGCGTTGGGAGGTCCGGACTAAAAGGCGAAACAGCAAGTAGCACAATTCTGATGTGTGCTACCCCAATCAAATCTGCTCCACAGATGTGCCACACGAAAGCGTTTGTGAAATGCTACGCACACTGACTTGTGATAACGCACGTTACCAGGTTCATGCTGGGATGTAGCTGTTTTGCCTTTCTGCACAAAAGGGCCCAATTACAGAAAAGGAAAACAACTGTGGTTTCGGGTCGAAAGAGGAATTCTAACAGCACGCAAGCAGATGTGTGTTCCGTCACATTGTTTCAAAACAAAGGCGACTGTTTTGGTGTCCTTATCAGCTGAAAAAGTTTTCACGTTCTGTTTCTGGAAGTGCCACATTTTTTCCTGTGGTGGACACCACTCCGGGTTGGAACAACCGGTGCGAAATTTCAGCGAGCAGCAGCAGGCAACGAAGAAGGTTGAACTAGTAGCCTGCTGACATGTGATTTGCGTGTCACAGTTGTTCTGAGCCTTTCTCCTGAAGAAACCAGCGAGTTGCAGTCACCCACTGCAAGACTCACCGGCAAACGACACGACAAAACGCGTCGACGACAGCTTGTTCGCTTTTGTTTTGACGAAACCTAAGTGGCACGTGGCCCACAGAAAGATACACCTTTCATGTGCAGGCATCACCAAGAATAATGTGTGTTTGACTTTGTGTGCTTTGAAAACATTCATTCACGAGTTTCACATCTGTACAATGACTAGCATGAACGCATTAAATATCACTACCCTCTGACCAAAGTTAAACGGACACAAGAAAACAGTTCCATCACGTTCACCAAAATTCACAAACTGCAAGAGAAAGCAAACAGAACGAACAGGCAAATATGGAAGCTGCATGAATATGGCAACAGTTTGTGCGAGACAGAAACTCAGAGACTTGGCAACAGTTGCAGCAAGAGGGGGTTGGAGATCTGGAGAAGAAATCAACGGAACTTTCTGCGTCTTCCACATTCGAGTCACCTTTGAGTTTTGTTTGAACATGAAAACAGACTCGTACGTGCTTTAATTATGTGCCTTCCGGATTCAAACAGTGTTGAGCATCTGAACGCTTTGGGATCAAGCGGCAAATAGTTCAACAGAGGAACATTTCATGAGACTGGAACAACACACAAACACGTGTTTAAAACTTTCCTACAAGAAAATTCACTCGTAAACAAAGGAACACAGACACAGACACACCGGCTTCAACTTCAGAATTTTTCACTCCGCACAAAACTACATTCTCCAATCGATTCAAACTTTCCCCAGGTCATCAAACAACATCACTGAAATACAACGTTCACTTCATATCTTTGTGAAAGTACTTTTTGAAAGTACCTTCACCATAAATTACAAGTGCTATGTATGTAACTTCATTCAACGTGCAACATAACAAGGAAAAACCGATTGCTGAAATTGTTGTCTGGAGAGCACAAGTCAACTCGTAAACTGTGGGCCTTGTACAATGTTCTCCGCTGGTGCACTCTGAGCCCACCCCATTCCCTGGGGCCCTTTCGGAACGTCTTTATCGACACAAATCGGGCTTTTTGTCTCCCTCTCTGGTCAGGAACAGAGTCCCCAAACAAAATACACTTTGCGAAAGTCCGAGTCACAGACCAATCTGTCTGAAAAGGTACTTGCCAATCAAAACGTGCACCCTCGACGAATTTTTGACGCCTGCAAACCAAGGCGCAACGTCAATGACTTGCAGCGCCAGATCTGAACCTGTCGCGCTTCTTGGTTACAATTTAATTGCTATTTATACACTTGTTTGGATGAAATATTGCATTCGTATTGTTGTCGTTGAATCTTCCTGAGCAAGTTATTCGCTGTCAGTAGTCGATGTCACCGTCTGTCAAAACTGCAATTTCTTTGTCCATCAGTTCGCGGCTCAGCTTCGTCGCGTCGCTGCACAAGTCTTCTATCTTCGGCACGAGGTGTTGCGGGTGGTGCTGTTGACAATATGTCGTTGTGGCTTCGTTGTTACAATTTTCGCGCGAAATTTCCACCACAGACACAGCCGCTGTTGCAGTAGCAGCAGCGCTGCTGTTGCGGTTTTCCAAGTCAATCACAGAGTTTTCGAAGGCAGCACCTGCGCTTGCGTTGTTGCAATCTGAGACTAGTGTGGTGTTTTGAGGCTGTGTCTCAGACGACAAACAGTTCACGCATTCAGAGTCCACCTGTTCTTTGTCAACTCCATCGTTTTCCTTGTTCAGTTCCCTTTCAACTATTTCTTCATCACCTGAATCGCTGTTGCTGTTGTTGTTTCCGTTGACGACCACCTCCTCGTTGTTGCATGTGTCACCGTGGTTGCTCCCGCCACTGTCACAGCGACACTTTTTGGTTGGCTCCAGCTCGAGAGAGGAGTCCGGCGTTGTTGGTGTCAGTGCGCGGCGCTGGCCGATCGGAGAACCGAACGGGCTCTTGGGAACGCCGCCTGGCGTCTCAAGAGCAGCGGCGGCGGACGGCGTGATCTCCATGGACGCGGCGACGTCGTCCTCAGACCCGGCGGCGCCGCTGCCCTGCGCCAACCACCGGTGCTGCATGCACTCTTTGACCGTCATCCTCTCACTGAAAGCGAAGAAGTGAAACAGACATGCAGTCACGCACAGACTGCAGATCAGCATGGGAAGGTTGTGTTTTTACACAGCGGTTTGGGTTGTGATGGAAACCAAGTTTGGCGCTGCTGTGAACGCGAGACGAACCTGGGATCTCTGCACAACAGCTTCGTGATGAAGTCCTGGGCGTCGAGCGAGATGTCTTCGAAAAGGTCCTCTGGGAAGTCGAGGTTCACCTGCAATGTAGCAGCGCACGTCTTCATGTAGCCGTGAGTTTGTTGCGTTGTTTCACACGACGTTTTGAAACCAAAAGTGGAACACTAAGTGCCAGCGAAACGTACCTGCGAGATGTTCAAGAAGGTTTCTTGTTTGGTTTCTCCTGCGAATGGTGAGTAGCCGGTCAGCATCACATAGGCGAGCACACCCACACTCCTGCAAACATAAATCAGAGCACAGGTGAACAAACAAGGCGCTTCTTACGCGAACGAGTTCAGGTGCAACAATCTTGGTACTGGACAGTTCTGATACTGGTGGTTTCTGACAGTTTTACGAGCTTGGTGAGATCTGACTCTGGAGGCTCTCGAAGCGTGGATTCGACAACTCAATTGACCATCAGACTGATGTGAGGACAGGTCTTTTCTTTGGAGCTGGATTTGCACTGTGCCTCGGTTCACAAAAACCTGGCGTTGGTCATTCCTGCTCCCGTCAATGCACCACTTGGATGTCTGAGATTTACGACAGCGTCTTCAGTGCAGTTCGTGGCGATAAGAATCAATATTGAGTGTGTGAAGGGCTGTAAATTCTCACGGGCCAAAATGAAACTCGTCAGATATACGTTTGTATTTTTGGTTTCAAAAGAAGCAGGTCGATCAGCGCAAAGTCTTGTTCATGGGTGTGTTGAATGGTGGTTGGTGAACAACTGGTTCCCTGTTGTTCACCAGTTTACGGCAAAGAAAGGCTGTGTTCGACAAACACAGCTGTTCGACCTGGAGACATGTCCCCCCTTCAGTCCTCTGGCTTGTGACAGTGAAACTGCACCGCGGCGCCACTGAGGCCACTATCTCCTCACTATTTTCGCTCTTCTGATCAATCCTGACACACAATCACCGTCATAGTTTGCATTCCCCGATAAGAAAAACACTCGTTTATTTCCAAGCTCTCGCTTTTCCTTCCTGTATCTGTGCAATAAGTCTCAATACCTTTCAACATCAACATAAACTTGGACGAGATTTCAAGTGTGTGTAGATTAGCTCGATTTTCTATTTCAATTAGCCGCAGGTGAGATCCAACGCGCAGTCAGGCCTGAACATTGTCATTCTCCATAGAATAGACGAGATCGGGTTCCAATATCAGCGCCCGAACGCGGAGATCAGTTTCTGCATAAACGCACGTGGAGAAGGATTTGACTTACGCGGTGGTCTTTTTGTGAGGACAGCTCATTCAAATTGGACACCACTGCACGGCAAGGGAAATGCTTGATGTGGACACCATTTTTCAAATTGCCAGGAAAGTTGGCCAAGGACCATTCTGGGGTAAAAGCACCAAAAGGACCCAATGGGGCGTCGATATTCCTCACTTCCAGACACAAAGTGAACAGATGACGTACTCTCTGCCTTGGAATGTCGAGTCACACAAAAAGGGCATCACAAATGCTTCCTTTGTTCATTTAAATGTCTGTAGATGGTCGTGATATTTCCGGGGGGCGAATGAACCGCAAGTATGCCAGACACCCCAGCGGTTCTAGGTTCAGTGAGTGAATTCGTTTTGAGGGGTGGCTTGGTGGTAAGATCACCCACAATCTCTGAATGCAAATTCAACTTCAATGCGCGAGTGTCCCAACCTGACAAACGTTCGTGACATCGCGGTGAGCTGGTCATTTGTGGAAATATTCGTGAATCAAGGTGGAAGGATTCACCCCAAACGACCCGACGTTGAAGTGAATGAACAAGACTTGTGTGACGGTCCAGACACCAAGACAGATTGATCATCACACGCAGACTGGGTCAGTCGCTCGTTGCTGTTGATGTGGAGGTGAAGGCGAAGACAGACGAGACGCTACTCACCACATGTCGCTGGCCGTGTGGATCGGTTCGTAGCTCAGCACCTCCGGAGCTGCAACACGTCAACCGAGTCAGAACCCGAGAAATACCGAGGAGACCCAATTACTTCTGAACTGGTGTTGTGATGGAGACAAACTTGTTGTTTGGTTTTTGCAATTGAGGACAAAAACTCAACTTGTGTGTGGTCTCTCAAGTCTGACACTGGACGGCTCGATACTCACCGACGTAGTCGGGCGTGCCGATGATGTCGCGCACGTCGTCGCCGGAGTTGACGGTGCGCGCGAAGCCGAAGTCGCACAGCTTGATGTCTCCGTGCGGGTAGGGCTCAGTCAGCAGGATGTTGTTTGGCTGCAACACACAAGACGAGGTGTCTCAAAAGATTGTCGAATTTGTGATGTTTTCAAGGCAAGACAGCAGATCAGGTTCCGGAAATTGAGGTGGACAAGAACTGCTGTTGGAGTTCGTGTATACTGGCCAAGAGTCAAGGGACAATTCTTGCTGACACACACAGTTGTGCTTGGTTCCCTTTGCTCAAATCCGAACATCAAGGATGATTTCTACCAGTAGAAAGTGCGTTCGAGTTTGGGAAAGATTCTTGCCAGCGAAAACCATGGAGAAAGGCGTTCTTCGCGCTCTAGTTGTGGTCTGTGCAAGTTGCCATGTTCGGCTTTGTACTGCACTGTGTCGGCGTGCCTCGGCTCGCATGAAACTGTTGACAGACCCCGCGGAAGCGGAAGCTTCGCGTGATGTACGAGGGAACCTGGCCACGAGAGCAGCGGAGGACGCCTCTCCGCTGGGTGGTCCGCCTGAGTTGTCGTCAAGGACCTCATCTTTTTTCTTTTGATACGAGTACGTCCAACAACTGATTTGACCACACAACCCAGGTTGCGCACCAAAAATGCAAAGACACTCAAAGCGGTTGAAAACGTTTCATGTCCATACAAAATACAGACACGAGCGTTTTTTTCCTTCCATTCTTTTCGCAAGTCGACTGTTGTTCCTTCCTGAGAACCTGACCCTGGACATTTGCGGTTTTCGGTATCACAGAGAGAAATGAAGTTTACGTTCACCACTCATGCAATGCAAACATGGGATGACTTCCTCTGAAGAACGAACGTAAATATCGCATCATTTACTTCAACAGCAAATCTAATCTACAAACAGAGAGTTCCTGATAACTGAGGGACAACGCAATGTTGTCCTGGTCCGAGATTGCGATCAAGAACAATTCTCCCGCACGATTTTTCTGTCGCATCAGACCCCACAGATTTCGTGATCTTGTTTAAAGCGGCAGTGTTTTAACCTCCAGGTCGATCTACCACCGAGTATGGTCATTGATTCACTTTGGTACGCAACCAATCGGACACCGATCGGGCACCACAAACCAGTTTGTACGTCGAGCTCGGGATATGTCAGCGTCTCCACATCTGTGTGTGGGTGACTTTATGAGTTTCTCCGCAGTAAAAAATGTTTGCAAATAAAATTAAACAGAAAACTGCGGTGTTAATGGAAGAGAGTCACGCACGGCCAAAAACCTTCCAACCTCCCCGCGTTTTTATTGTCAACAAAAGTGAATAAAACCCCAGGAAAGCTCCAGTTAAATACACACAAATCCAAAGGTAACCCCGTTTTATGAACAACGGAAAAAGTAGCAGAAAAGCAGAACAGTTTTGCAAGCTTTCACGATTTGCTCATCGCAGAGATTCACGTTTGTTAAATTTCTACTCCGATGCTCTTCACAAATCAACAAACGTTGTTTTTTGGGGGGGGGGGGACCTGCACAACAGCTACCAGTATCTAAAACCTGTCTTAGCACTCTAAAACTCGTACCACTGTAAAGCCTGGAGTTCAAACTTTGCATCTGTGTCGTCCTTTTCACGCACGTGGCCTCTGCACACCAGAGTGATCATCAGAGATGTTTCTCTTCAGTCAAACAAGAATGCTCGGCACTGAACACAGGTGTGTCTCAAAGAGCACAACACCCTGCAGGGTGTTGACCACGCGCCTGTGCAAAAAAGATGACAGACAACTTTAAGTTGGATGGACAAACCCATTTCTCGCTTTGTATTCAGCGCCAGTACGATGCAAGACCTTCCGGTTCGTTCGAATGAGCCGTTTCAGACGGTCTTCGCGTTTTTGGCTGCGAGTTACCCCCAGATCTACCGGAAGCGGCTGGCAAACAAAATGTGGACGAGACACGCGAGCACCAGAGATAAGCATCTCCAAAACGTGGCAATGAACGACAAAATTTGACATCTTCATCAAGACCAAACACGATCAGAAATATTCTGAACTTTCAAGAGGTTCCGTTCGCACATCAAACCAAAAACAACACGAGTACAACACCTGTGAGGACATGCGCTGTGCCAAGCAACCCTGGCAATGTTGGGTGCACCAAAAACCAGAATCAGTAAACCCCATCCCCCTTTTTCCATATTTTACAAGGACATGTTATCTTCTTGTCAAATACCAGCTTTGGACATGCCCACAATTTTTTAATCCTGGGTCAAAGCCTCAGCCCAAGTGTCTCACAATGATACCTTACAAATTTGTCAGATTTTCTTCACAGGCTTCCCATCGTTGCCTCACACACCAACACCAAAAACAGGGAATAGAGTGGTGGGTTCGCCATGCCCTTCTACTTCTGGCAGACCTTTCTGCCCCTCCTGACCCTTTGGGGTCAGGCAGGATATTCACAGCAATATCGGCAAGGTGGGAACACAAGGCACGAGCATTCAAGGACCCGCCCTTTTTCTGCTGTCGTTTTTCTGGATTTTGAGACCTTCACTTGCAAAGATATGACTGAGGAATCTTCGACTCCAGCCTCTGCGCTAAAAGCAAAACACAAGGCAGAACGCAAGTATTTTTGGATGCAGATAAAACTACGTCCAGGGTCACAAGAAAAGGTCACGTTCTCGCGGTACGTTCAGAATGTCTGCCAAGTCTCTTTGAGTGGTGAGTCGAAGGTTCGCATTGTACACGTCAAAGTTTCTCCGACATCAAACGCGGTTGGTTTGAACCACGGCCAAGCGCTATGTAGTGTGAGCAGAGAACACCTCAAAAGGGTACTGGTGGAATACAGCAACGGCAACTGTACTCACGCCACTGAGCCTCTTGAAGTTCTGTTTTGCTCCTCCAGTCCTTGTGTCACAGGGTGTGACTGGCCCCTTTCATGACACATTCTGTTCTGCTATATCAAATTTGGAATATTTTGCCCAGGTGGTTCCACGCAGGCACTTTCGCACCACCCGAAGTCCGCAGTGGTTCATGACAGAACCAGCTGCGGGTTGATTTTGTTGCAGCTGCGGACGCACTTTTCCCGCCGATGCAGGATGTAATGGGCAAAACTGTTCACATCTGCACATGCGGGCACCTGTATGACAAGTAGCATGCGTCCCAACATGGCGCCCAGCAGAAGAACAGAACCAAGGATCGTTTTGTCAGTTGGAACAAGAAGCGGTCTGCATTTGTCCACACAAGCATCAGGTTCCAGTGCACGGTGTACCACCCTCCCTGACCGCACCCACACTTCGCAAACAGAAAACCGTTTCAAAACCTTCGTAAAGTTGTCGCGACTTGAAACCCCTGACGTTTGTGTAACATTGTGACTGAACCTCTGCGTTGCCAAAACCCACTTGGATCCCAAGTTGGATCTCAGCCCCAAACCCCCCGAAGCGAGAGGTGGCGAGATTTGGAGGGATTGAGATTATTTGCCCCACAGGGGACATTGTTGGAGAAAGCGAGGGGAATGTAAATTGTACCTCAACCTTGAAGGTGATACCACGACTTGTCAGCTTTGTCCCTTTGCGCAAGTGATGCGGGTGAAACGCGTTATGAAAGCCCGACCTCGGCTGTCCGCCTCGGTCAAAAACTCACCGTAGTGACTGGCTTCCTGTGAGAATTCAGGGATTCAAACACAAAACTACGGCAGTTCTTGAGTTGAGAACAGCAGCTTTCGTGGCAGAATTACTGACACTTCAGTTTGTGTTACAGACGCAAGGCGCGACCGCCTGCGGTCGCGGCGGCCTCATCGACATTAGAAACGACAGCAACGTCCCCCCCCCCAAACAAACCAAAATATATTTCGCGGAGGGTCCTCTCTGCACCGACGTACGAACAGCACCCGGTTCATAGTTGTGGCGGACTCCCTTTTGTGCAGCTTGATCCTGCGCCAGGTACTCGTTTCAGTGTGCGTTTCGGTGTGTACTCATGTCTCTTCTGTTCTGGGTGTTTCCGTTTGAGAACAAACGCCAGGCAGATGAACGCCGCATGTGTTCAAAATTGATCTTGCGGCTACAATGCGTTCTTGACTCAGAAGCATTTGCTTTTCGTGGCGATCTCAACTGCGAAGAAGGATCTTTCGCACGATTGTCTTGATCCTTATTTGGAGCAGTAGACTGGAGACACGCACAAACACCAGTTCAAGGCCAGTGGCGTGCCTTCCTTTCAATTTTCCTTGCATTCCACTTGTGCAAACCCCTGAAATTTGAACACACCTCACCGCGAGAAAAGTGTAATTCACACGTGAGAAGTAAAACTATCGTAAATTGTCAATCTGCATAAGTTAACCCCTTTTGTGCGTGCGGTACGAGGTCAGGGTGGCCTTGTACCGTTGCGTGAAGATCATGCTATCTCTGTAGTTTATGGCCCCAAAAGGTCCGAGGTGACCACGGCAGAAAGCGACCCAAACACACCAACCGGGAGGTCACACAGCCACACAACGAGGAGCACAAAGCGAACGCAGAAGTTGGGGTATCTGAGCTTCAGACAACTGCATCCTGGCTGCTTCTGAAAGTTGAGGGGCAGCAGCTTGTGTTGACAACCTCATCAACTCTGTGGCCAAACATTGTTCTGCTCAGGCCCGAGACCCATCGACTCCACTCGCGAAAATCTCACCCCAAAATCCATTCACAGGGAAAAACTCGGGCGCATCACGTCGCGCAAGGCCCTTGGGTTGTACCAGCCCCCACCATTTCGCCGACCTGTGACGAAAGCCCGGTCAATTGTCTCGACCCGCGCACAGGAACAATCCATTCACTGTGAAATACCTCGCATGCTTCGTCAGAGGTTTTATTGCCCAACGCGTTCTGATCAGTGGCGACGGTGAAAGGAATCGTGTTGCGTGTTGCGTACTCAATATGCCATCAACGCACAATGGGGGAGATCCTCCTCAATTCCCTTCCGTTCCGAGCCGTGCACATCAGGTCAGCCAACAACGCAATGGGAAGCAAATCTGGCTTCAAGAAGACCGTTGAAGTACGAGTAACCACAGAAACCGTGAGGTTTCACCGAAAATTTTAACGAAACCAAGTCTGCCAGTCCTGTCGTGCCTCGGTTCTTCGACAACCACACAGAAATTAGACAACTGCCTGGCAAGAAGGTAACGAAGGATTCTAGTGAAACAAAAATTCCAATTTGGTGCGACAATCACGGTAAACATTTTGGCGATTCTCCTGTACTCAACTTTGCAATCTGCCGAGTCGTTGAAAAAATCTTAGATTCTGCAAAACAGAACATCCGTTTATTCGCAAGAACAGGACCTTGAAAACTTAAATTCTGCGGCGTTCTGTTCAGAAACGTAAATGTTCCGTTTGCAATTCCATCGGATGTCAGACATCCACCAGCAGAATGCTGCTGAGAAGTTTGGGTGTAATCTTTCTGCAGGGTTTAAGTGGGGTAAAGCTTTTCGGGTGATAAATTCGCTCTGAGATCATCCCAGCCACTCAGTTGATGTTTGAACCTTCACATCGAATCAGCTCACTGACAACGCAACAAAAAAAAGGTCCCACAGAATTCTCCAAAACAAGTTGTTTGCACGAAAACTTCACCGACGGCGCTCTCGTAGGTGTGATCCACCTGCAGCTCTCAGAACACAACAGCAGGTCAGATTTTCATTGTTGCTCGGTTCGCCTTTTTGGTGAGAAGGGACTGTTGGTGTCGGACCAAAACGGAGCCTTCACCCAAAATAGCAGCGAGTGACGGCGACAATGCGAGAGACAGCGAGAGTGAAACGCGTTGCACAAAGCGACCATAAAACATGCAACACGCATTCTTTAGTCAAAAGGAAGACACTTCGAATTGCCACTTTGCAATGAGTTTAAATCACACCAATGGGGCAGTGAAGGTTTTTAAAGGCTCAGCACCAATGATTAGGTGCGTGTTGGGGTGAGTACATGTTCGCCCTGGGGTGATAAACTACTCCTCACCTTCACATGCCGCGCACAGACAGTTGTGTCACACGATATTAGCGAGAACACTTTGTCATCATTACGTATTGCGTGTGAGAGCACAACGCGACACGAGTGGCATTTCTTTTCTTCCAGGAATTTCGAAACAGCAAACGCTTTTGTGCTGTGAAATGTTTGCTCTTTCCATACGCGTGACTGCTGTCAGTTTGGAATTGTCCTGTGTTGAAGAACTTGCGCATACCAGCCCGACGCTTTTCCTTTTCTGCTGTTCACGCTGTTTTCTTGCCTGATGCCAGCGGAAGATCCTGAAAAGTTTGGCCAAGTCTGTGACACATTCAATCAGCCGTGCCACGCCCATTTAACCTGCGTTCTTCACCCATAATTCACTGCTGCATTCCTCGCATTCTGCAGGCAGCGTTCAACCCTCGCACTATTTATCTGCTGTTCCATCTCTCGCCACAACCTGCGCGTGTGTACGTTTGTGTGCACGGATCCAGGGTTCGTGTCAGGTCAATCTCCACGTAACATCATTCACCTGGATGCAGGAAGAAGCGCAACGGCCCAAACCAGAGAAGAAGGGCGCACAGCCGAATTTTTTTTTGCTTTATTTCAACGCTCTGCGGAAACAGCATTGATGAGCGCAGCTGAGGAAATTCATCACGCGAGTTCAAAAAGCTTTTGGAAAACGATGGGTTCTTGATCACAGTGCAACTGAAATGTTTGAGCATCGACTGTCTGCAGATCATTTGCTTTCGCCGCTCTGCACACTGTCTCCCAATGTTTCAAGATTTCAGCACTGAATGAAACGCGAAGCCTTTTTCTTGGTATCGTGCCCTTCAGACAGGTTTACCTCGAAAATATTTGAGATTCCTCAGCAAGTGGAAAGAAGTGTAATATTTTTGCCTGGCAGGCCGCCCAGATTGAAGAGTATGTTGATGTTTTCATTCGGAGATAGGGAAACCATCACACGGCCCCTCCCAAGAACCACGGAGCCCCCTCGGGTCAGCTACACTTGATAATACACGATTTCGCATTCCTCGACTGGATCAGAACGCGGCGAAACCTGCAGGTTTCCTCAATGTCTGCTTGATAACAGGCGCGAACCCTCCTCGACTTTGGACGACAGTGGCACATCGACGTCAAATGAGACCAGAAACACAAGCCCTTGAACGAAGTCAGTGCCAGTCTTTACGCTGTGCTTTTCTTCGTTCAGTGCACGCAACACGTCGACTGTTCTTTTTCGCTCCGTGATCCGGCAGAAGCCGAGGCGTTGGGCACGTGGGTCCACACCTCCGGATTGTGAGTCGCCAAGGATTCGACACATTTTCCTTGAGGAACCTGCGGCTTGACCAAAGGAACAGAAAACACATCGTACTCAAACTACGGTCAAACTTTATCCCGAGTGTTTGGGTCTCTATTTGGGCAACACAAAAAGCAGCATTGGGATTCGATGTTATCCACAGGTATGTGGGTGGATATGTGTATCCAGGGTTGAAGCAATGATGGGTTGAGGTAACTATTTGATGTTGTAACAGCGAGGGTGGATCACACACCTCGTGGAATGCACAACATCGCACCTTTTCCGCGGCTTCCTTCTCGCACCTGACACCTTGTTTACACGCACAGAACAAGAATTCCGAGGTTGGGTGCTGCAGGAGGCACAATTCACGACTCTAAATCGTTCCACTGCTCCAACACAATAAGGTAACACACTCCCCAGCAGCTCAAAGACGAAATCGACAATTTCAACACCAAAAGGAATCTCACATTTCTTTCTAGTGAGCTGTCGGAATTCATCAAATTGAGTGTTTTGTTAATTTCGTTGTCCAGTGCAATGTGGTCTTCCCTGTTTGAGATGAAGAAAGAAAAGTCTTCGCGGGAAACAGAGTCTGGTGGTGGACTCCACTTCCAGCGCGAAATGTGGAGTTGCGCCTCGGAATCCCGCGTGATAACATCAAGAATCCACCTCGCGTGATTGCGCAAATAGACAAAGCCACTCAAAGGAATGTGCAGTCCAAGTCTGAGAACACCGAGGTACGTTTCGGACTCAAATCCTCTCTGCCGCACAGTGGAAGGGACCTTCTTCTGGTACAAAACATGAATGTCAACTCCAGATTGACCAGGTTTCGAGCTTGCAGTATCTGCAGTCGAATAAACTTGCCCTGCGACTTACACAGGCAGTACTCGACACCTATGGTCGTCACCTTGCCACGTGCGGTGTTGTGCGAGGTCCAGAACCGCATTCAACGTTGTCAGCGCTTGAACTCGCTTGCCACAAAATCTCTGGATTCGCTTGATGCAAACTAATTGAACGTTGAAAACGACGCACAGAACGTTACGCAATTCGCAGAAGCTGCTCATCGAGGCGATAACGGACTGGGCCCCGCGCCCGGGTGAGGAATGCCGCGAGTACTTTGGCTGCCTGTGAGGTTCCGCGGATGGTCACAACCTGCTCCCCGGAGCCGATCCACCCGCGCAGCAGAACCCAACAGGTTTCCGGGCTAATGCACAGCTGATTGACTCCGTTAGGCGCCTGATACAGATCTGGGTATTTTATGCGCAGATCTCAAGGTTGTGGCCCCGAGCTTTGAGGAAGTGAGTTTTTGCGTTGCTTGAGAGGAAGCACACGTTCAATTTGGGACTTGTTTTGCGAACAACAACATAAAAACACGACGGTACGGCATTCAAACAATACGCCTGAATCTCAACGGCGACAAGTGGCCGTTTCGTCTCAGAATTTCAGGTTTGTTGTTGCTTTGCGAAAAGAAAGGCGAAAATAGAAGCTGTCGAAAATGTCGGGAAGAGGTTGAAATAGATCTCATCAACTACACCCTTGGTTTGTGTTTTCCGGCAATTTTCTTTCAGCAATAAGATTTTCATGCCTAATTGCGACAACCGAGATCCACCCCCGAACCAGGAACTAACGGTTCAGCGCAGTCAAGAGCGCCTCCAGGCTGTTACAGTTACACTTGCCCACTTTCCGCCCGGAACCTCGTGGAATGTGAAGATTCAGGGCGACGAACAAGGAATGCACGACAGGTGGATTAGCACCCTGTCATTGCACGGCCCCGCAGTCCTGCCAGGAATGTCAGGCAAGTCCTGTAGAATGACAGACTGGCACAATACGAAAACATCAACGTACAACATATGGCATTGTGTCACCCTGACACCCAGCATTTACCCGACGGAATGACGACCCAGATATGCAACAGATATTACGTGGCAAACACCGCCTTTCCACGAAAACATCACAAAAGGTGACATTCCACGATCCAATTGCTGCATTCCCGGGAAGAAAAAAGAGATACCGCACCTCAAAAACACAGACCATCTTCGTCACACTTGGCCCGACCCTATCTACCAAACACCAAGAAACAACAAACCAGGCGGCACGGGCCACTTAATTTCGTGTGAACACCAAAATCACCGCGCAAAACGCGATCCGCACAACAGACTTGTCATTCAAAAAGTCTGCAAACAACAGCTCTGTGGTGCGACTGGATTCAGCATTTGCCTCTGATCACGTTCCTCGCCCAGCGACGAAATGACATTGCCAGCATTCCAGGCTGCTGTTTGTGCTGCGGTTTCTTGGAAGAGAGGGGGTCTGTCCACACTTCCAACCCACCTGTGCAAACCTGTGCCGAAATTGTGTCTACTGATTCCAAATACGTTTGCCGGACACAAAGCCTTTCGATTCCCATCTTGACCAAGCACAGAGTGTCGGAAGACCACGCGTGTGTCAGGAGGCAAGGCAACAATCCCTATGTTGTTACCACGAAGAAAACTCAAAAAGACGAAAAGTGGGACCAGAGCTTTCAGTGTGTGGAATAGTGTGGAATCAAAGAAGTTGCAAAAACTGCCCGAGTGGTTGCACATTGCGCAAACAACACAGCGAAGTGCGCAGCTCAGCCAGTGTAACAAGGTCACTTGTGGCTGCACAGGAGCTGAAGCCAACCTCCTCGAATTGCCAAATTTTAACATGGACATCGATCGGCTCTTTCCGCGCTCTCTTGGCAGCTTCCACCTGTGAATTGTTGCAGACTTCATAACTTGTGGAGGGCTGGAACAACACCTTTACTAGACAGCGATCTGACCCCCAAATGGACAAACATCTCCTTGATGCATCTGGACGTTCTGGCGTTTCTTCTGTTTGGAAGAATTGTGGATTTCACCTTCACAACAGCACAGTGTATCCCCACCCCTCCTCGGGTCACCGCACCTCCAACCTGTCAAACACTGATACAGCGCCGATGCTCAGCGAGGAGCGCGCAATGACTCTCACGAATACGCACGGGCAAAGGTCCCGTTCAAACACCGAACAATGTGATCTTTGCACAGCAACAAGGGCCAATCGAGTGTATGAGTTATGGTGAAGGGCACAGAAGGGTATGACATTGGGCGTTTGCACTGGTGCACAGGCTGGTGCAACGTGTTCACACCCCAACGTGTCAGGTTCGCTCGACAACGCATCCATCTGATCACCACAATTGAGGAAATAGCAAACGTCTTGTCTCCTTTCCGCCCTTTCAAAACAGGCCATTCTGTTTGTTGAGTGGGAAACTTCTTTCTCTGATGTGATCAAAGCCACCACGTTTTGTGCGAAAAGCAAATGAACGTTTCCCTCTCAACTTGTCCCACTTCTGGACGAAGTGATCATATTGAGCCTGACAACCCCAAGAGATGAAGCTGAAACGCGAATCGCGGATACGAGCATTCTTTGGGCGTGAAACTGGACAAGACCACCATGGGAGCGCCCTGTATGCAGCCGAGAAAAGGCTCAGAATTGCAAGCTGCGGAGGGAAAAGCCCGAAGGCTTCAAACAATGCGAAAACGTGTGTCCATCAGCGCAAAGCAGCTCTATTATTCACAGCGATCTCGGGGCGCCAGGTCACCGTTTGCAATATGCGAGGAGAGAAGTTTGCAATACGCAACATTTGCAATGTATGCAACATCTACCTGAGCCAAACTATGTTTAACTCGGGTCGGTATGCAGCAGCCATGCGAGTACCAATAAACCAAATGCACTTTCACGTACCATGCTCACCCACCCTATTCTTCATACTGATTGGGCAAAAATGCAACGCAGCCGAGGTAATAATACGTTTTGATGCAAAACAGGTATTCGTGATTATACTTATCAAAGCCCGCACCAGGTAACCACGTATTTTTGCATTGGAAATACGTGTGTCCTTTATGCAGGATACAAGTAAGGAATGCAACACAGAGGAGGCACCATGCGCGCCAGGCGGAAGTGTCCAACTGTTTCCGTTCTGAGTTCAGTTCGACGACCCTCGCGTATCGACTCAAGTTCAGTGCAAGTCACTGACTGACTTCCGCACAGGAAAGACTGCACACATCCGGATGACCTGACCAAGAAAAAAAACCTTGGGAGTCGAAATATACAAATCAATTCGCCTTGAGCAACGGTCTGCAGTGCCTGGAAACTGGACACTACGCCAACCAGAATGACAAAACACAGACCAAACCCCCAGCAAGAGGCCCCAACCTCAGACCCCGGAACTTCCCGTGGGCCGCAGCTCACAAATAAATCAGTCGGCGCAACGATGAATGAATTGTGCGCGAAGCGGCTTTTGCAGCAGCCAACTCCACGAGCACAATGTAGCTTGTTTATGTGTCTTTCTCTTATTCCCCATCATCCACAAACGCTTTTTTACGTGTAAAAATATCGCCACAGATATTTTTGCTTATCCCACATATCTCAAGCAGGCTGCTATTTTTCCTCGCCGTGGTATGGCAGCAATTTTTGCGTCCATGCCTGGGAGTTGGTATGCAGTACCTGTCATGGACCAGATTTCCTTCCCCTGGTCGGAATGAGCGTGATGTCAAAAGATGGATACATCGATGTGCACACGCATTTCCAAATACCGCAAAAGGCTGTGGTTACACCGCTTCTGGGGGAGATACATATCTTTGCTCATCCGTCTTTCATTTGCGAAACCACACATCGGAGGTAAAAAGCGAAATCCATGCAGTGAGGCTCAATGACACCCAGGACCCCATGGCTTGATGCACAAAACCTGCTGAAACGGGCAAAAAAGTAGTTTTGAGTGCTGCGCATGCCAAGGTTAGTGTGTTTGTAAATACGGATAAACAAAGACGACTGAAAGCGCTCACGTTTCCCAACCTTTTGATCTTCCTGGCTCAGCTGATAGCGAAACATCGAGGAAATGCGACCGAAGAGAGAGATAGCGGCACAACAGCGAGGTGCGGTTTCTCCACCCTCCAAGTGGCTTTTCTCCAAAGCTTTTCCTGTTATGTGCTTTTTGCTCAGGGACTTGTCTTTCGAGTGAAGCAAAAACCTGACGCATCGTCAGCGGACCACCCTCACTCACAACGAAGCACTGGTGGTGAAGGCTTTGTTCACCAAGATCCACTTGGGTAACGAGAAACCCAAGAAATCCTTGACCAGGCGAAGCTCACTCTTCAGACGATGAATGTTGCCCGAGGCTGAAGCGAATAAAAGTTCCTGGTCTCAGGTTTATTTGCACCGGTTTATCTGGCACCCCAACACTGGGAAAATGGAAGTGATGGTCTTCAAAAGTCGGAACATGCCCGCAGGCCAAAGTCCTCAACAGCCTGGAACACGGAAGCCGTGAAATGAAGTTGCTCTCAGGTTGCACCCGGCTAACTGACCGTCCTGCAGTAAAGTCAACAGGAACGTTGAGGTTACGGGCTACGGTGGTTGGGCCCAGAGCACTGCAAAAGAGCGAACCTGACCATATAACAGCAGTAAAAATACCTCACGCAAATAGATCCTTGCAAATAACAACAAGTCTTTATCAGCAGTTGCTTCACATCTTTCCACAAGTTCACCAATAACTTTTTGCTCCGACTGAACCGACATCACAACGAACAAACGAAGGCCCTGGCTCTCGTCGTTTTTTGCAAGACTTATCAAGCGAATATTTCGTAATCAGGGCGCTCAAAACTGAAGCAAAGTGCTGACAGACCATCCGAAATGGGGCACAAACACAGTGGGCAAAAAACGTTCGTCAGAAAAACAAACGAAACAAGGAATTCCTCCGCTGAGGAAACATGTGGACAGAGTGGGTGATGACCACGGTTTTGAAAAATGTCCGGGCGACCCCCCCCCCCCGCCCGCTTTTCAACCGTACAAATATCTCCCTTGTCGGACACAAGCGACAAACGGAGAGGGGTGTGTGTTTGCACTTCTTTGTTCCGACACAAGTCAATGACTGACAAACGGTGGCCTTCGTCAAATTTTTACAGACGAAACTGGTGGGGGTAGATTCTGTTCAGTTTGAAGGTGAACTTTTCTCATTTCCTGTGTGCTTTTTCAGGACAAAGTGTGGAGTTCATTTTTCTGGGAAGACACAAGCTCTGGAAGCTGCAAATAGTGAGGTCGAGGCCCCGTACACAAACACTCGAGCCTTCCAAGTGTCCCCGATCCGCGGCTGATGTCACTGACTGGGTGCTACGTTACTCTGCTCAAGATATCGAGATAATGTTTTTCTTTTTTGGCGCAGATTTTTCGATAATCTTCTTTTCTCTCTGTACCAAGAACTCGACAAACAAAATCCATTGTGGCAAGAATTGCCCCACACTCCCACGCACAAAACGAAATCCCCGTCTTGCCCCAATGACAAACACTGTTCACCTTGAGTCCTCTGCAGTCGTATCACCACGTCCATGTCAGGTGCGTAAAATTTAGAAACTATTTTTGGTGGGAAAGTTCGATGTTTGTGAGAACGTAGTTCTATCTTCAGCCTGCAGAGCGAGACGAGAGGCTGAAGCCCACCTGATTATCAGGTGGCACAGAGCAACAAACGACAAGCTCACTGAAGATAGATGTCGGTTTCACCCATTTGTGAGGGAACCTCAAGTTGAGCGTTGAACGCGAGTGAGGCACGACGCTGGGGCAGCCCGCACGTACCTTGACGTCGAGATGCACGATGTTGCGGTCGTGCAGAAAGGCGACGCCCTCGAGGACTTGACGCATCAGCCGCACCACGTGACGCTCGTGCAGCCGCTCCTCCAGCACGACCGTCTGGTACAGCTCGCCCCCGCAAGCGCTGAAAAAAAGTTTAACCAATGGTAGGGTCAGAGAGTGACGAAAACGTAGCACTCAGCCAACGTCTCCACCACAACGGTCGCTTGAGGTGTCTCACACTCCTTGAACTCCGGCGCTGTCCAGTCTCACACCCCTCCAAGGTGAACAAATGAACTCGGCAGTGTGGGCAGCAGTCTCAATCACTGAGACATTGGTGTTCGTAATCATCTTGTGCCAAAGATCCTGTCTCATGGAGGCCCGGATGTTCGCACAGAACACCTGGCTGGTACGGACAGGGGCGGATGCCTCCACCACAAAGAGTCGGAAACACAGCGCTTTCATTCTCCCATCAAAAATCTGTTGCACGACAACAAGGCGACCGCAAATGCAGAACAACACAGCTGACGAACAAGATTAGTGTTGCGTGAATCCTGAAAAGAATCAAGGACACTAATCTGTCATTTGTGTTCCTGGCCCATAAACCATTTCGCACGCAAAGGAAACGCGAGCCATTCAAAACTGAACAGGTCACCAGATGCCAGCAATGTGTTCAGAGGAGTTTGGAGTTTTGCACGCACATGAGAAGACGGCATAACTTGATCCTCTCCGGAGCTTTGTCTCTTGTCCAACGAAACAGCACGCGAGTCTTTTCGTGCAAAACCAATGATCCTCATTTTTTCTTGGCGAGCCGCAGAATTTGGAAGAATTCTGTTTGATTTACAGTCAAATTTCTGCAGAAAGAAATTCCTCGAGGTCAACGTCGACGGTGTGCTTCCCGAAAGATCGCCTCCGAAGGGAGAGCGTTCGAACGCTGAGTTCAGCGTCTACAAACGAATGGTCGGCGAAGACTGACACCTCTGAATAGCAGGACAGGCAGGCGTGTTGCAAGTGGGGTGAGAATTACGGTTCTGCCGGTCTCTAAGTACTTCACTTGGTTCTCACTCTGAAGGTTAGATAAACAGTGGGTTCGATGAAATCTGTTGAGGTAATTTTTTTGCATTCTTTTACACTTGAATAGACACGAAAATGTCTCCGTGCCAAAACCGCACTTTATGATCAAAAACACTGCGAGCTCACGACTTGCACTCGGGTTAAAGGCGAACAGTTACTTGCCCACATCGTGTCGTTTTTGGCAAGATTGCAAAGTGCGATGCGGCAACAGAAGAAGGTTGATACAAAACGCAAACAGTTCAAATATTTAGGATCAACATCAAAGCCAGAGATGCTGTGAAATGTTCGCACTGCTCGATGAGACAGAAAAACTTTGCCTGTCAGCCATGGGTAAAATTAATATGAATGTGCGTTTTCAACAAGATCTCCACACACATACGCACCCACACACGCACACACACACACACCCACACACACAGAATTCATTGGGTTTTGCACAATCCAAGACGTCTGAAAGAGAAGGCGTAGATTCCTTACGTTTTATAGGGCCACCGCACAAGTATCAGAGAGGGAGGGGTCCACAGCACCGAAGCCTGGGCAAATATTTTTGGTGAGCTTCAATCCTCCATAAACGTTCATTGCAGCGACCATCTCAAGTTTATCAATATTTGGAGAACCCTACTTGGCTACGCAAACGCGTCCGAAACTGCGCAAAAACCGAGGCACAGCAAGTGATCGGAACCACACACACATACACACACACATACATACACACACACACACACACACACACACACACACACACACACACACACGTTCTCTCCCGGCCCCTGGCCCCCTCAAAGATTTCGAAGGAGAGAGCGTTTCCTCACCAAACTCCAAGGTAAGGCTTCTGGGGCATTCAGGGTGAATTGCGCCATATTCAAGAGCACTGAACTCAAAAACGGCTTTCATTTTCCTGCACGGGGCTCCAAATACTGGGCGTGCTCCACACCATGAGGGCTCCACGCACTGACGAAGAGTTTGCAATGCACGTTTTCGTCTCCACCAGACACACAAGCCAAGGACGTGAGGGAAAACATTTCACGACCCACCTGTTGGTTCCACCCACACTGGTTCCACCCACACTTTTCCAACTTGAGTCGTCGTCTGCCTTTCAAAAGTCCTCGTCAAGATCGGCACTCTTGCACCGCGCTGCCTGATTCGAATCGTGTCGCTGGGTTCTGGCAATTTCGATACCCCGCCAAAGCCGATCTGAAACCAAGACAGCGCTTCCAGGTTCTGGTGGACGATCGGGGGGTTTCTGTTACTGTTCCGTTTCAAACGCCTTCAATACCAGACACAACAGCAGCGAAACGCACATCAGGCGCTGACGTTTTGCAACAAACTCGTCTCCCATCGTACATCTCCCATCCAGACACAGGCCATGATTCACACAGGTTTAGCAACGGGGTAGATGGGACCCGACAAACGCAACAAAGTGTTCACCCTGGGTTCCAGACAACTCATGATACAAGGTTCAAACAAGACAAATATATCCATTCATTTTTCCTCTATGAACCATAAATTGCAGTGGCACCGACCCTACATCTTGCGTCCCAGGCGTGTAATTCTCCGTCCGCAGTCAGATACCGCGCCAGGGAACGCACCGGCGTGGAACCGAAGCAAGCCAGCGAGGTTCAAGTCAGAGGAAGGGACCCGGACAAATCTGATTTTGGGGGGCGGGGGTGGGCGGCACTTCGAGGGACTCTCCCCACGTTCTTGAGGGTTTTCCAGGGAGCCATCCGACGAGATTTTACTCGCTCTTCACTGGTCACCAGAAGGTCACACAAAAAGTTCCGCTTGCCTCCAACACGTATTTGAGATTTGTGAGAAACAATGTGGAGGCAGGAATATCCCATCTCAGGTGACAAATCATACTCGTTCCAAATCTGTGGCGTCTTGTTGGCACAATCAGGCGATACGAGAACGAGAACAAGCTCCAAGAAACGATCAACACTGGACATGTCTCACCAAACAAAGAAGATTGTGACTCAGTGTGAGATGGGAAGAAGGTAAGGGGACACTGCCCAAGACAAAGGAGTCATTGTAATTACTCAATTTCGTGGGTTCACACAGTCACAAATGATCCATCATAAGGAATTCGGTTGCCAGCAGCGTAACTATTACAAACACAAACGTCGTATTTGATTGTATGATCAGATTTCAGGCCGTAATTTAACCTGGAGAGAGGTGCCTTGGTAGCCACCAGCACGTCGCCACACTTTGAAACCACCACCGAACGAAACTTGAGTTGACCCACAGAGCACCACAGCCCCCAACAAATGTGGTGTCCCACCCAAACTCCAAATTCACCTGGTCCATTTTTTCCACGTCGTAGAAAATGATGGTACGCAGATCTATTTCTCTGTGAGAACTTCAAAATGTCAATGCTTGTTCAACTGAGCAGGTAACACCCCGTGACAGATGGGCTCTCTGACTGAGAACAGGCTTTGATCGATGCATACGACCGCTGAGTTGTCAAAATAGAAACCAATTAGAAGTATCAGAGATGCTGGGACACCTGCAGCATTGTCGAAATTTATACAAAATAATTTTGGCTTCTTCTGTGACACCAACACACCACGCATGGCAACAAACTGGTACAAATAACTACTTTTTTCGCCACCACTTTTTTTCTGAGACGAAATGATTTACCTCAAAACACAGTCGCTCATGTCTAATTTGGCTTTTCTGTTTGCCACGTATAAAATCAGAGCCAAACAAGATTTCTTTAGGGACCAGTTGGGGGTCTGTTTTTCTGGGAGGAACTTGCAGGGTGAGGGGGGGATTTGCAAGCTGGTGCGAATGAAAATGCAAACGGCGTGAGCTGACCGTTTGCCGCGCTCAGTCGGTAAAATCTTGTCCCGAAACAGCTTGGACCCATCGCTTGGAAGAACAGTTACGTAAGCGTTTCTTCTTTTTCAGCCCACATACCGAAAATGTACTGCGTCTTTCTTTGCAGTATTCCAGGGATGCTAACATTCCCCAAGTGCAAAAACCAGCAGATCCCTCGTATTTACGCTGCGAACCAAGGCAAACAGAGCCTCGACAAAACCTGACAAATCGGCGCGCTCATGCGACTACATACCTGTGACGTCGACAGCCATTTAAAATGTCACTGCACGGGATCCGAGATTCGCGCGGAGCCCCGGGTTGAGTTCCTCTGAGACTGAGACAAACTGACTGTGTGTTCAGGTACGTCTGGATGTTTGTTCCAAACAACGTTCTCCCAATCAAAATCCAGGCGGATTTCAATCAAACGACAATCGTACCACACAGGCAGGGGACATCTTCACACGAACAATAGTCGAGAATTGTGAGCGAGCGGTTGGGACGGGACTTGTCAGTGAGTGCAAAGACAGTGGACCTTCAAATGACACTGGCACTTCAAAAAGATCACAATCTTTTCGTCTCAGTCTCCGTCGAAATGCAGGCTCCAGCACGTTCCCCACTATGCATGCAGCCTTGGGTTTGGCATGTCGGACAACTGACAAAGAAAGTGACCGTGAAAACGGAGGAAATGCTGGTTGTTCCCCGCAACAAAGGCTCGTTCTTTCCTTTCCCAATTCCGTCCCCACTTTGTTGAGTGTTTTGGGGACAAGGACCTGTTGCTCGAGTGCTTTACAACGCATGATTTGCAGCAACCAGTCAAGTGAAAAACAATTCTTGCAGGCAACAAATTAAACACAAAAGGAAGAAGATCAAGCGTCACCCAAATGTTCACTTCTGCAGAGAAGGATTCAAACCCCACACATTCGACAGAACTCGTGCAGAGATTCTCAATGTTCTTGGGCGAGGCATCTTGTCCCTCGGCGAGTGATTCAATGTTCATACAAGTGAACACAATGCTTTTCTGTACCTGTGCAGAACAACAAAATTCCTTGATCCCAGAACTTCGTTCAAAGCAGACATTCGCCTTGGGCAAAGATCGGAGGAACAGACGTTAACTCCACAAAACGGGGCCCAATGATCTGAGTTTGGGCAAACAAACAAAAACACCTCCAGATTTGCATTTCTATCTTCACCTCGAGGAAACAAAGAAGACAAAAACTTGAAATAAATTTCTTGAGGAAACACATTCCTGTGTATTTTTTCTGAACTTTCCTTTTCAAAAACTCAGCTTGTACAATGAATGGTGGAACCAAAAGCCTGTGATTTGTGCCTTGTTCGCTTCTATTTCACATTCTTCACCAAAAAAGTTTCACTTGCTGAGAAAATGACATTCACTGTTGGTCTGTGGCAAAACATGTCTTGTGATGCAATTGGTCTTGCAACGATTTTTTTCTGGAGAAGAATAATCGTTCAAATGAACGGGAATAGCTCCGAAGTTCAGAAAAATTATCACAACAAAGGCACCTTTTGCCAGTTTGGGTGGACCATGCATTGATTTTGCCATTTACGTCCGTCAATGGAAAGGTTCAGTGAACCTCAAGCACTCACAAAGACAACCTGACGAAACCCTGAAGATCAGCGCAGCTACAACCAGGACTCATCGGGCAGTTTTTTACTTGGCGCCAAGGAAGGACCTCTCCAGCTGACACGGCTGGTCAAAAATTGGCTCATCAAATATTGGCTTCTCAGATCCAGGGACCGCCGAACTTTCTCCTCGCAGAGAAAACACGCAAACACGCGAGTTTGACTCCGAGGTCAGCGCAGCGTGACAGTCTGAGCACAGGGCTCACTTGGGCCAAATCCCATCAGTCAACAAATACTCCACGACAAGGGCTGAGCTTTACCCTGCATCTCTAATGCAATTCAAAAGCCAAGTTTTCGTCAATGTTTCCTCTGTGGGATCAAAGAACAGATGGAGAGCCTCCACGTAAGGAGTTCAAACTGGACATGGGCTTCCGGGATACCACGGTCTGAGAGGAGGGCATCTTCGATTCGCTCCAGAACTGGCCCTTGTCACAATGGGAGGGGGGGAGAGTCTCAATGAGACGAAAATTTTGGGACCTCACAAAATTTGCCTGTGCGCAGGAAGCGGAGGGGGCAGGGAGGTTGCAGTTTGAAAATGTCAAGTGAGTTGACTTCGCAAAACTCTACACGAAATGGATTCGATCTTCGCGCAGCAGCCGAATGCGCTTTGAGCAGGGCGATACTCACTATTCTGTGACGAGGATGAGCTCGTGCGAGTTCTCGTAGACCTCGACGAGCGAGACGAGTCTGGGGTGGGCGCGGGCGAGCTGCAGCATGCCCACTTCGTGCAGCACCTCGTGGCGACAGTCCTTCCCCTTGCGCCGCTTCCGCAGGAACTTGGCGGCATAGTCGTTTCCGTTGCGCTTGTGGCGGCATCGCTTCACCACCGCGAACTTGCCCCTGAAAAAAGAAACACAGGAAGTCCAGTTTCAGTCATTGCGAGTGACAAAACAGCATTTTGAATTGATGTCTTCGTCACTGCACCATTCCTGACGCAATGGTGCCGTCTCTCAGCGGACGGATTCGTGACAACGGTGAACACAGAGCCCGTGGCTGCTCCTGCCCTCGGGCTCTGGTCTCTCTGACCTGACCACGAGGAATCCTTGACCTGCATACCAGATGCGACAACCACGGAAGCCGCTCAGACACAGCGGAATGGCGTGGAGAGGTGGTCTAACTGAACAAGCCGCAACCACAGCTCGCGAACACTTGTGAGATCGCGATTCCAGGTCAATTCCTGTCTGCATCGCTCGTATCTTTCAGCACCACCGCTGCTGCCAACCACATTCCGAGCAACTCATAAACGCATCAACACCTCGTAACCATCGACAACACGTTTTGCACAATCCGCGCACATTTTCCACAACGATAGAGACTCTCGGCTCAAAGCGGTGTCACACCAGAAACAATCCTTTCTCAATGCCGCACACCTGGATGCTGAACAGCAACGCAGAATTTCCTGTCGTGAAACTCGCGGGATTTACGTTCCGTGTGGGGGCGCGTGGACCAGCACAGTTCAACGCGTGCGGCGCACAGTGGAGCACCTCGGACAGGAAGTTCTCGTTGCGTGCTGTTTACCACACGGAGCACACATCTGACCGTTTAACCCGCCTGTTGACCGCCAGTCGGAGTGACCTCGGCGAGGACACACAGAGACGGGGTTACTGGGGCAAAACACTTCACTCGCCACCAATCAACACTAATCGGCGCGGCAGCCGCGCGCTGACCCCGGCTGGGGAGGGCGCGCGCGCACGCACGCTGCTGTCAGTCTCCAGACCTCCCGAAAGGAAAATCCGATTGAGCCGTCTGTCTGCCACTGTTGTAGCTCTGTGAATGTCGGCCAATGGCAGGAGCATTTGTGTTCAGCTCAGCTTTATGCAGAGGGATTTGGAAATATTGGGAACCCAGAAAATGACCCCAGCGCTTTGGAGTGTTGCATTTGTCGAGGGCAGCCTCGGCAAGATCTCACAGTATTGATCCTTCTACGAGAACGGAAGGACAACAAATTTCGCAAAAGCAACAGTCCAGTCCTGAACAAAATCGTCAAGGTGCGAAACATTCTGTTGGCGTCGCAAGCTGGGAAGCAACGAGACCCCAGATTGAGCAATAACTTCCTCCTAGCTGAACTTGTCCGACACAGCCACAGACAGATTTATTGCAGAAAGATTTCCCAACCAAACTCAAACAAAACACCATTTTGTGTCCATGCTGACAGACTGTCAACGCAAACGCCACTGGCTAATCTGGCGCACACAGACGAAGCAACATTCACTCACACACGGATCAACCACTTCAAACACACAAAACCTCAAAATGGTCACGACAGACTTTTGGAAGTTGCCGTTTGGGCAAAAATGCACCGAAGCACAAAGAGGTCGTTGTGTGCGTTTTTTCAAGTGCGGGGGAGGGGGTATTTTACCAAATGGCATGCACTCAGCTCTGAACATCAGAGCAAATTTATCATAACGGAACAAAGGGAGCTTGTCACTTGTTACGCCGCACCTTTGCACAAGCAATTATTTCTGTCTGCGGCGAACGTGCCAGCAAAATGGCGCCCAGGACAACTCCAGCTCAACCGGACTTCAAGAAACCGCGTACACCAGTTCAACATCACGACAATTTTTGACTGACAACTGGGAACGAAGGCGTCACATTAACACTGAGATAAATTTCGCTTCATCTTCGTGTACTCATCTTGGCCAATCAGACATACAGGGCATTCGTAAATATCAAGAATACCTTTTGCCCAAACACGTATCGCAAACAATGTTCTTTTTGGTCCAATTCTCACTAAAACGGGTCAGTTGCATTTTGGTCGTCCTCTCATCATTCAACTCGTGAGGTCGTCTCTCCCCCCAGCACTCTCCAAACAAAATCCACGCAGTCTTGTCAACCAAACTGCAAGAACACTGCGAGTTGTGCTCGTGCTGATCTCAACCACAAATGTCCAAACGACTCGGTCACAAGTTGAACTCTTCTGCACAACTGAAGGCACTTTACACCAAGAAAACGGCATGGCAGGTCATCTCACAAGAAAATAAGTTGTCTGAGAGTGCATTGGACAAAGTTCTCGCACTAGTAACGAGTTGAGCGGAGGACATCTCAGAACACCTCGAGATGCGGAGCATTGAGAGGTGTTCTTGTCCTCTGATCAACAAGTTTGTGTGTGAGAACTGTCATCTAGCATGAC